>Ga0105047_10018909_pt1 | contig 10649 bp, 11 predicted proteins | sample MAT04_FD_78384 | JGI IMG/M metagenome (GOLD analysis project Ga0105047, IMG submission 78384) | Freshwater microbial communities from Lake Fryxell liftoff mats and glacier meltwater in Antarctica - MAT-04 (megahit assembly) | ecosystem: Environmental > Aquatic > Freshwater > Ice > Liftoff...
GTGATCCACTACGACCCGTGGTGGAACCCGGCAGTCGAGAACCAGGCCACGGACCGCGCCCACCGCATCGGGCAGACCCAGAGTGTGTGGGTGCTCAAGCTCGTGGCCCAGGGCACGATCGAGGAGCGCATCCTTGCTTTGCAGGAGCGCAAGGCGGCACTCGCCGACAGTGTGTACAGCGGCGCCGCCGGGCGCAAGCAGCCGTTGTTTACGGAAAGTGATCTGGCGGAGTTGCTGCGGCCGATGTCGGCGGGGTGATCCGAGAGTGCGCCTGGGAGTCCGCGACTGACATGGAGTCAAAAACCACTGCGCCGCCGAAGGGCCGCCGCTGTGACACTGGGGATAGACCGCTGCAGCAGAAGGCTGATCGGGCATCAAGAACGGCAAGTTATTGACCCTTGCCGCGCAACGCTTCGATGCCTTCATCACCGGAGACAAGAATCTTTCGTACCAGCAGAAGCCGGCCGTGGCCGGCGTCTTTTGTCCTTGCGTTTTGGACCCTGCTCCGCCAAGGCTGAGCAGGGGCAATACCTGGACCCGGCGATATAATCGACTTTAATTTGGTATAAAGACAGCTTGCGCAGCACCAACCCGGCGTTGCCGGCGGCCTCTATATTTGACTTTAATCAACTATAAGGCTTGAAAGCACGTATGCCCGTCTTTCACCGCGAAGCGCTGGCCAAGGACCTGGCTGGCAAGCTGCTCAAGCCTGCTGCGACCTCCGCGTCCGGCTCCGGATTGTTCTTGGCCGCGCCCCGGCGCACCGGGAAAAGTACCTTCGTGCGTGAGGACCTGCGCCCGGCCCTGGAAGCCTCAGGGGCCATCGTCATTTACGTCGACCTGTGGGAAGACCGCAAGGCGGACCCCGGCGACGTCATCATCTCCGCCGTACGCAGCGAACTTGCCAAGCGAGAAGGCGTTATTGCGCGCCTGGCCAAGAGCAGCGGAATGGACAAGGTGGCTGTTGGGGGTTTGAACTTCTCGCTGGACCGGGTAGGCCTGGCCAAGGGCATCTCGCTGTCGGCGGCTCTGTCCGCGCTATCCGATGAGACCGGGCAAATCATCGCGCTAATCATCGACGAAGCGCAGCACGCCATTACGAGTGAGGCGGGTGCTGACGCCCTCTTCGCGCTCAAGGCTGCGCGCGACGAACTCAACAGCAGCCGCCACCACGGGTTGCGCATTGTGGCAACCGGCTCCAATCGGGACAAACTCGCCATGCTGCGCGGCAGCAAGGACCAGGCATTTTTTGGTGCGCCATTGGTCGCCTTCCCACCCCTGGGCAGCGACTACATTGATTGGTTCGTCGCTCACCTGGATTTCGCCAAGGAGCTTGACGCGGGCGCAGTCTATGAATGGTTTCGACAAGCAGCGTTTCGCCCTGAGGTGCTGGGCGCTGCCGTCGACGCGCTGGTCTACGACCTGCAAACAGGGCCTGGCCAATACGCAAAGCGCCTGCAAGAGCTCGTTCACGAGCAAATCGAGGCCAGCAACAACGACGCCCTTCGCGTGGTGCACAGCCTGACGCCGCTGCAATCTGCGGTTCTGCGGGTCATGGCATCGGCCGGCGCCAACTACGCACCCTTCGAGCAAGCGACGATGGAGCGCTATCGCGCGGTCCTCGCGGCCACGGCCCCCGAATACAAGGTCGAGCCGGACCCCGGAAATGTGCAGCAGGTGCTCAACGCGCTTCAGGAAAAAGCACTCGTCTGGCGTGCCGCGCGCGGGGTCTATGCCCTGGAGGATACTTTTCTGGCGCAGCTGATGGACAACGCCGGTTTGCTGCAAGCCGGCTGAGAGAGTGAGAGTTTTTCTCCAAGCTCCGTGAAATGAGGGGCCAGAAGATGACCAAAACCCTAAAAATGAGCTCCGCCAGAACGCATTCAGCGTCGATCAGGCGCATTTACCGCTTGGCATATCGACGTGTCGAGGAAATCACCAAATTCGCACCGACCTTCAATCCCGTTGGTTTCCGAAAAACTCCCGACCTCTGAGTAGTTTGCTCGTCTGTGCCATCCCGGGTCAGAGGGCATTTTTCCATCGCAGATTTCCTCCGCGGGCAAGATGAAGCCTCCTGACAGATGAAGCCTCCTGTCGGAAGCCCCCCTGTCGACTGGTGCGCGTCAGAGGGCTTCGGTCGGCTCCTTGCGGAAAAAGCATTCCGGCAAGATGGCGCCAGAAATGTGTTCGATGGCGCGCTCCTGCACTTGATGCTTCACGAACAGCTCGCGCCAGCCTTCAACCACCGCCACCATGTTGTAGATGACCTGCTGAGCCTGCTCGAGACTCAGGCCAAAGCTTGCGCAGTCCGACAGGAGGTTGTAGACGCTCGCCGCGCGGCCATAACGCCCGGCCTCGAGCGCCAGGTCTCGCCGCTCCAGGGAAATGAGCGGAACCGGCACGATGTCGTAGGCCGGGGACAGGCGCCAGCCGCCTGTGGTGCGCAGCATGGCGTGATTGCGCGGGTGGTCGTCGTTGTTGGTGACCATTGCGTTGAAGACCATCCGACGAAATAACTCCAGCCTGTCAGCGTCGGGTTTGACGGACCAGCGGCGGATTTCATCGGCGAGCAGCAGGTACGACCATCGGTCGCGGCCGCTGTAGCCAAGCTCGGCGTCCAGGACGGTGAGCCCGGACACCAGGGCATGGCGCGCATAGGCGGAGGCATCCGGGTTCCATTGCCGGTCAAAGCGCAGCAACATCAGTGCTTCCGCCTTGCCGACGGACTCCATCCTTGTGCCGCACACCTGCAGCCCGGCCGCGCGGGCGAGTTCGAGCGTGGCGTACTCGATGCGTTGCATGTTGTGCTTGTCCTGCTTCTCGGGAAGCTTTGCCAAGTACATACGGTTGCCATCTTCGACCGTGACCTTGGGGCGTGCGCCACCCATGCTGGTGCCAGGCTCCAGGCTCTCCAATGCCTCATAAGGGAGCCTGCCTGTCTCCTCGAGCTGCTCAGCCGCCTTGGTCAAGGCTTCGAGCTGGTAGGTGCGATTGAATGGTTTGGCCGGGCCCGGAGGCTGCGCCGACAGGCCAAAGCGCAAGTTGCCTGCCCCATCGTCAGGGCCATTGAGCAAGTACTCCATTTCGGATATTTCCGCCTCCTCTCGCTCCAGGCGAGCCTGGATGACCCGGCGGCCCCATGCGTCCGCACTGGCGTCGCGCAAGGCGCCCGGGATGCCCTTGAGCTTGGTGAACTGCATCGGCTTGTCAGTGAGCTTGAGATGGTACGGGTCAAGCTCGACGACGTTTGTCCGCGCCAGATAGCGCTTGCCATAAGTGAAGGTGCCAAGGAATGCCCCCGCACCCATTTGCCGGACCTTCAGCGAGGCGCACGGCACCCATTCGAAAGTGCCTGGCAGCTGGGTGTAGGCGTAACAGAGGTTTTCTTTGTTGGCCATTGGGCGCATTAAAAGTCGTTGTCGTGGACAAGCGCCCGTACGCGTTGCGGGCGTGAGGCTGCTTCGAGAATCTTTCCGTGGTCGTCGGTGTCCGGATTGGCGACGCTGCGAATGGTGTCCAAAAGCCCGAGCGCCCAGAGCACACTCATGAGCGTACCCAGGGCGATGCCGGGCTCGCCATTCTCGATGCGGTACAGCGTGCGCCGGCCGATGCCACAGGCCTGCGCCAGGTCCTCGGTGCTCATGTGCCGGCGCACGCGCGCAGTGCGCAGGTGCTCGCCAAGCTCCTTGAGTTGCTTTTGCACTTCGCGCGGAAGTCGTTCAGTCGGCTCTCGAGCCATATTTAACCCGCTAAATTTGATAGTGGGCCATATTAAGACAAATTCCGCTACTCGTCAATTATTTGGGCCACATTCGGCCCGTTAATATGATTAGCGGGTCTAATTTGACCCAATTTATGTCATCAAGCATCTGACGCAAACGCCAAGACGTTGTGCCGGTCGCTCTGGATAGGCGGTCGATGAAAGCCGCGTGTCGCCGCGCAAATGCGGCACGTTGGCCAGTGGCCAGACCGATTCCATCTTCGACTCGTTTGCACAAAAGCCCCGCCCATCTTAGATTTCTGCGTTTCCCGAGGCCATACCGCAGCAATGCCCCCCATAGAAGGCAAGAGGACGCGGCCCCGAGGATGCAGCGGCCTGGAATCAGCCCGGCACCCGGGTCATCAACACGTTTACCGAATGGCTAAGCAAAAATCGCTCAGGCCGCTTTCTTGCCTTGGAACGGGTGTTGAAGCTCTTCGACGTCATACGTAAAGTCAAGTGGTACTTGCACAGGGCTTTGCGTCGGGTCTTTGGTGTAGCGCACCTTCTGGACGAGGTTATCGGCGTTCCAGCCAAGGAGCGCTCAGTTGTTCGTTCAGCTTCGTCTTCAGCCCGCCGCCGGGCACGCCTGCCGCTGCGCGGCCCGACGAAGCGCAGCATGCCGTAGAGTTGGCGCGGCTGCAGCAATTGCTGTCGGCGCTGGAATTGAACGTCAAGCGCATCAGCGCCAGCCGATTCGGCGCGGTGCAGCGGGTGTTGGTCGAAGGCACTACGCGCAAGAATGACAGCCAGCTGTTCGGTGGCACCGAGTGCAATCATGCCGTCGTGTTCGATGGGCCTGGGCGGTTGATCGGGCAGATGGTGGACGTGCGCATGACTGATGCGCCGCAGCGGTCGCTGAAGCATGAGGCGGTGACAACTGAACTGGCCGTGTGTAGCTACGCCCCTGGCCGGATGGAGCCATCACGCCAAATGCCCACCTGCTCGCACCACGCATCGGAACCCAATGTGGCTGGTGGAGGTATCGACCTCCTGCGGATGTCGCGCCGCTGGCCGGTATCGTCGGCAGTAGTTCGGCGCACACAGGTGGGAACCGCCTTTGATCACCTTGCGAGGGATCTGGATGTCGAGGCCGCGCTCATGGCTATGGCGCTCCTCGCCACCACGTGGGTTGACGGAAAGGCCGCAGCACCCCCGGGGCCCATGCGTGACCCTGGGAAGCGACCACCAATCAACCGTCCACTCCCAGACGTTTCCGATCAGATCGAACAGGCCGTAAGCATTGGCGGAATAGCTGCGCACCGGAGAGGTTCGCTCCCATCCGTCCAGCAGGGTGTTGGCATGGGGAAACATGCCCTGCCAGTAGTTGGCCAGCATGGCGCCGTCGGGTGCTAGTTCGTCGCCCCAGGCATAGTCGGCTTGCTCCAGTCCGCCCCGTGCCGCAAACTCCCACTCCGCCTCCGTGGGCAGCGCCTTCTGCGCCCAGCGGGCATAGGCCTCGGCATCCTGGTAGGCAATGTGCACGACGGGATGCTCACCCAGTGCGGCGATGCCACTACCGGGCCCCAACGGGTGCCGCCAGTCGGCCCCCGACCGAAACGCCCACAACGACGCGGGATCCCTGGTGTCCATGAAGGGCCGTGTCCCATGAAACACCGTGGAACCGGCGAATGCGAAATCAGGCGATATGCCGGGGTAGTCCGCCGGATCCGGTGGCTTTTGCGCCAGGCTGACGTATCCCGTGCTGTCCACGAAAGCTGCGAAAGCCGCGTTTGTGACGGGCGCTGCATCCATGAGAAACGGATCCACCCGCACACGCCGGACCGGTGACTCTTCGGGGTAGAAGCGCTCGCTTCCCATCGAAAAATACCCGCCGGGCACGCGACACATCCCCGGTCTGTCCACCAACAGCGTAACGGCATCGCGTATCGTCAACCGCTCCAGGCGGGCGTCGGGCCAGCTGCCACACCATGTCGTCACGGCATGGCTACTTCTTGAACACGGGCGAGATGTTGGTCCATCCCCGTGGTGGCAACGACTTGTCCCAGGCCGCGTAACGCGCCTTCAGCTCTTCGAATATCTGGGGCTGAGCGTGTGCAAGATCTTCGCGTTCCCCGGGGTCCTGCTCAAGGTCATAGAGCCTGGCGACGCTATTCGGAGGTTCAAGATAGAGTTTCCACTTTCCTACCCGCACGGCGGAATACTGGGCAAGCTTCCAAAATAGCGCCTCGTGCGGCGACCCGGCATGTTGATCGGTCAGATAGGGAAGCAGATCGACACCGTCGAGGGCCTGTGCGGCGGTGGTCGGCACCCCGCAGGCAGCGGCGATGGTGGGAAGAATGTCGAGCGTGCTCACCGGCTTGGAAAAGACCTGGCCCGCCGGGATCTGGCCTGGCCATCGCATCATGAAAGGCATGCGTATGCCACCCTCCATCGTGGTGAACTTGCCCCCCGAGAACGGAGCATTGCTGCCAGGCCGGGTCACTGCATTGCCGTTGTCGCTCACGAAGACCAGGATCGTATCGTTGGCAAGTCCCGTGCTCTGCAGCTTGTCCAGCACGGCGCCCACCACATCGTCCTGCGCGAGTACCAGCGCGTTGTAGCCACGCACGCTGATGTTGGAAATGCTTGCCCGAAGACTCTCGAAATAGCGGCGCGGAACTTGCAAAGGCGGCACCGGGGCGTTCATCGCGAAGTACAGCAGGAACGGTTCGTCCTTGCTCTGTTCGATGAAATCCACGGCCTCGTCCCGAAAGTGGAAGAGAAGGTAGTCGTCGACCTGCACGATCTCGCCATTCTTGCGAATGTTGTTGAGCCCCTCGCGTGTCCAGGCGATGTCCTTGGCCTCGTCGTGCGCATCGACCATCAAGCTGAACATCTCTGGGTCGGATGCGTTGGTGGCCTGCAGGCTCGTGTTGCCGTAGAACACGACGGAGTGGTCGAAACCACGGTTCTGCGGCAGAAACTGCGGCCCGTGGCCAAGGTGCCACTTTCCCACCACGCCCGTCCTGTATCCGGCTGCACGGAAGAGTTCGCCGAAGTTCTTTTCGGACAACGGGACGCCACGGCGCAGGAACTCGGCCTCTCCCTGCAACGGGGCCAGGCGACCATCGTCTTCGCGAACTTCACGCCGCTCCGGAAATGCGCCAGAGGACACCTGCTGTTCGAATCCGAAGCGCTGCTGGTAACGACCCGTGATAAGGCCGGCGCGGGAGGGACTGCAAAGTGGGGCACTGCAATAGCCGTCGGTGAAACGCACGCCATCTCGGCCGATGCTGTCGATGCGTTTGGTCTCGATCAGTTGGTTGCCATAGGACGACAGATCACCATAGCCCATGTCATCGACCAGGATGATGACCACGTTGGGGCGCCGTTGCGAGGCAGGTTTCGTTGAGGGCTCTCGGGAATCGGCCATGGTGGTCGCGTTTCTGCAGGCGGTTGTTCGGATATAGATTTCGACAACGAAGGCCTCAATCCACCGTCACACCCGCCTCTCGTATCACCCGGGCCCACAGGGCCGACTCGGCGGCGATGCGTTCCCGGAATCTGGCGGGCGAGAGGGTTGTGGGTTCCAGGCCCCTGGAGCGCAGTTCCTGCGCGATATCCGGACGTGCGAGGATGCTCGACAAATCTGCGGACAGCCTCTCGACCACCTCGCGGGGCGCGCCCGCCGGCGCGAAGAACGCATTCCATGCCCTGACTACCACGCCGGGGTAACCGAGTTCCGCCACGGTGGCTACGTCGGGGAGCAGTGGATTGCGTGCCTCGTCGGGGATCGCCAGCGCCTTCATGCGCCCGGCACGGATCAATGGCAGCGCGGACGAAACACCGTCGATCATCAGGTCGACATTCTGGCCGATCACGTCGCTCTGCGCGGCCGCTGTGCCCCGGTAGGGCACCAGGATGAACGGTGCCCCACTGACCAGCTTAAGCAATTCGCCCCCTAGGTGCGACAGCGTGCCAGTGCCCGGAGACGCCATGCGGATCGGCGTTCCGGTGGTCTTTGCGCGGGCAATCAGTGTCTTGAGGTCAGGGCTGGCGGGATGGGATACCACCACCAGCATGGAGTCCACCGGAGAAGCCAGCGGGATCAAATCGCGGGTCGCGTCATATTTGACGTTCTTGTACAGATGCGGACTGACCACAAGATAGGCGGCACCGACCAGCAAGGTATAGCCATCGGCCGGTGCATTTAGGAATACGCTGGTTCCCAGGTGACCTGCCGCACCACTGCGGTTGTCCACGTTGACCGGCTGCTTGAGCAGCAGGCTAAGCTGTTGCCCGACCACCCGCGCCACGGTGTCGTTCGGGCCACCGGCCGGAAAGGGCGCAATCAGCACGATCGGCTTGACCGGGAAATCCGTTTGCGCCCGCACCGGCCGGGGCGAGGAGACTCCCATCCCCAGCAAGGCGCTCCCGGCGGCCACCGCCAGAATCTTGCGCCGGCGCGCATTGGAAATTTCTGTATCAGACAGCATGCAATTCTCCGTTGGACCACCGGCGCGATGAACTCGTCACACCGGAATAATCATGTCGAAACACAAGGAACCACGTCTCATCGGGTACAAGCGCTCAGGCGTCTGGGTAACAACGACCGCGAGATGTCTTCATCCAGATTGCTTTGCCTGGCTAAACCCCATTGCGCGTGAAGACAGTGTAAGAATCCTCTTCATTCTTGGAAATTCACAAAAGTGAAACCTCTGATCCGGAAATCACATCAACCCGACAAGCCGGTACCCATAGCCCTGACAGCATCCAGGATCAACTTCAAGCTCCGGCAGCTGGAGCTTTTGAGCGCCTTGGCCGAAGCCGGCACGTTGCGGGGAGCGGCCGAACACATTCATGTTTCCCAGCCCGGTGCCACACGCTTGCTGCACGAGCTGGAGAAAATGCTGGGAGTGCCGCTCTTCATCCGCAACAAGGGCAGGATGCAGGTCACCGCCGCCGGCGAAGTGATGATCGCCCATGCGACCACGCTGCAGAACCGCATGGTCAACGCGTACACGGAGACTCAGGAGGCCGCATCGGGTGGCTCCGGGAAATTGCGGCTGGGCATTTTCGGGTCGATGGACCCGGAATTTCTTTCCCGCAGCCTGGTGTCTTTGCGCGCGCGCCTACCGCGCCTGCAGATCAGCATCACCGAAGCACCGCAAGACGTGCTGGTGGGAGCAGTGCGCCGATGTGAGCTGGACGCTGCGATCGGGCGGCTGGCATCAAACCAGCATGAAGGGAGCTTGCGTTATGACGTGATTTACACCGAAGTCTTCTCGGTCATCTGCAGCATTGGCAACCCCCTGGCACGACGCCGCAGGCCACCATCGCTCGAAGCACTTCTGCAAGCGCAGTGGATACTGCCGCCGCCCGATACGCTGCTGCGCCAGCGCTTCGATGCCTATTTCATGACGCAAATCGGTCGAAAGCCACCTGCGGCCATCGAATCGTTGTCCCTCCTCGGTTATGTCTCCCTGCTGCAGGATGCAAACATCATCGGCCTGCTCTCCAGCCGCGTCGCCAGGTTCTTCGCGCAGCACAAGGCATTCCACGTGGTGATCCCCGCGTTCGGAGACATCATCAGCCCTGTGGCCCTGATCACGCGCCTCGACACAGCGGCGCAACCCGCGACCACTGCGCTACGGCACGCCATCGAGACGAGTCAGCGATAGAGAGGCAAACGGGACAGCGGTCGAAGCGGGATAGAAGCTCAGACTAAAGGCCGGGACAGCGTTAGGCGTCAAACGCCGGCCAATCCATGCGGTGGTGGATTCCGACACCCATACCCAGCGCGTCCTTGATCTGGTCGGCCAGAGAGGGCTTCTGCGCGCCAGCGACCTGGATGCCATCGATGCACCACGGGTCGTCCTCACGCGACTGAACGCCGCTGGGCTGATGGAACGGGTCGGGCGTGGTCTCTATCGCCTGCCGAACGCGCAGGTGTCGGAATTCGAGAGCCTCGGCACTGTCGCCGCCAAGGTGCCACAGGCCGTGTTCTGCCTGCTCACCGCACTGCAGTTCCACGAGCTGACCACGCAGCTGCCGCGCCAGGTCTGGATCGCCATGCCCCGTGGCAGCCACCCGCCCCGGATCGACTACCCGCCGATCAAGATGGTGCAGTTCACAGGCGAGGCCTATTCCGCAGGGATAGAAGAAGTGGAACGCGATGGCGTCAAGTTGAGGGTGTACGGCTTGGCCAAGACGGTGGCGGACTGCTTCAAACACCGCAACAAGATCGGTCTGGACGTCGCCCTGGAGGCACTCAAAGACGCCCGTTCCCGCAACAAGGCATCGGTGGATGAGATCTGGCGCTATGCCAAGGTCTGTCGCGTGGCGAATGTGATGCGGCCCTACCTGGAGAGCATCGGATGAGCCCTGTCAGTCCGAATGTTGCTGCGTCCGTCCGCGCACGTCTGCTGAACGTGGCCAAGGCGCAGGGCGTCGATTTCAACCAGGTGCTGGTGCGCTTCGCGCTGGAGCGCATCCTCTACCGGATGGCACAGTCTCCGCATGCGGACCGTTTCCTGCTGAAGGGCGCACTGCTGTTCACACTCTGGTACGACATGCCGCACCGGGCCACGCGCGATGCCGATCTGCTCGGCTTCGGCGCCAGCGATCTGGACTCGTCGCCCAGGTTTTTCGCGACATTGCGGCCGTGGCAGTCGACGATGGCATCGTGTTCGATCCGGCTTCGGTCATGGTCGAAGAGATCCGCAAGGAAGCCGGCTACGGCGGCGTGCGCGTGATCGTCGCAGGCGACCTGGCCAGCCGCCTGAAAGACTACTTCGACCGGTCGGTGCTGCTGGAACGGGAAACCCTGGACAGCGAATTGCTGGCCCAGGCGATCAAGGCCACCTTCGAGAGGCGCGGCATGGCCGTTCCTGATGCGCTGCCTGTCGGACTGACAGACGAGTTTGCGAACGACGCTTCAAGGCAA
>Ga0105047_10018914_pt1 | contig 10647 bp, 9 predicted proteins | sample MAT04_FD_78384 | JGI IMG/M metagenome (GOLD analysis project Ga0105047, IMG submission 78384) | Freshwater microbial communities from Lake Fryxell liftoff mats and glacier meltwater in Antarctica - MAT-04 (megahit assembly) | ecosystem: Environmental > Aquatic > Freshwater > Ice > Liftoff...
AAGCGATGGTATGGGAAAAGGCGCAATGTTCAGGATTTATTTGCCGGGTTAGCCTGTTCTCATTCTGTGCTGGCTTTTATAACTTTTCAGCGTTGCGAAGGCAGAGGTCTCGGCGAAAATCATAAAAGCGCCGTGCTTTCCGGCGCTTTTATGGCGGGTTTTTTAGTTACGCGTTCTTACCAGCCAATCGCCATTCCAGGGCGGAAAAGCGGTGGGCAACTTTGTTATTTTTCACTGCCATGCTGATGGCACGCTGGCTGCCCGTTAGAACACACAGGCTGCGGGCGCGGGTGATGGCGGTATAGAGCAAGTTGCGCTGCAACATCATAAAATGCTGCGGCACGACCGGCATGACCACCACCGGAAACTCTGAGCCCTGGGCCTTGTGGACTGAGATGACATACGCCAGGGTCAATTCATCGACTTCATTCCAGTCATAGGTTACAAGGCGTCCTTCAAAATCCACATTAACCGCATGTTCAAGCACGTCAATCGAGCGGATAAAACCAATATCGCCATTGAAGACATCTTTGTCATAATTATTGAGAGTCTGCATGACCTTGTCACCGGCGCGGAAGGTCACCCCAAACAAGCGGCGCTCGGCTTTGTTGGCGGCAGCCGGGTTGAGTTTTTCGCGCAGACGCTCGTTTAGCGCGCTGACGCCAGCTTCGCCGCGATAGACCGGCGACAGAACCTGAATATCACGCAGGGGGTCAAAACCAAATTTCTGGGGGATACGTTCGGAAACCACATCCACGATCCAGTTAGCAGCCGATGCGGCGTCTTCGGCAGGGAACAGGAAGAAATCCGCGCCTTCGGCCCGGGCGGCGCCAGCAGGAAGGTTGGAAAATACCGGCATTTTGCCCTGGTTGATCAGGTGCGCATTGGTGATGATACGCGAACCGGCAGCCTGGCGGAAAATGGTGGTGAGCGTCACTACCGGCGCGATAGCACTGGCGATGATATCGCGCAGCACATCTCCGGCGCCGACCGAGGGCAGTTGGTCCACATCCCCGACGAATAAAATATGGGCACCAGGCGGCACGGCTTTGAGGAGGTGGTTTGTCAAAAGCAGGTCGAGCATGGAGGCTTCATCGACCACCAGAAAATCTATATCCAGCGGGTGCTCCTGGTTGCGCTTGAAGCCCAGGGGCGGCGAAGGCTCGAGCAAGCGGTGGATGGTGCTGGCGGGCCGCCCGGTGGCATCGGAAAGACGACGCGCTGCCCGGCCAGTGGGGGAGGCGAGGGCGACTTTTTTATGCTGGGCTTCGAGGGTGGTAATCAGGGCTTTAAGGCAGGTGGTTTTGCCAGTGCCGGGGCCGCCGGTTAGAATGCTGACCGGATGGATGAGGGCCTGGTTAACGGCTTGCTGCTGCTCGGCGGAAAGAGAGGCATCGGGAAAAGAGATCTGGCTGGCGACAGGCGAGGCACCGGCCAGCGCCTTGAGCCGCTCTGAAACGCCTTTTTCGCCAAAAAAAAGCGGGGTGAGGTAGATGACCGGCGCGCCATAAGTGGCTTGCGGTTCGGCAATGCCCATCGCAACCGCCTGATCCTGGTCACTGGAAAAGGGCACCACTTCCGGGCGAATACGGTCGGCCAGGGCTAACCGCTCCAGCGCCGGGGCAATCAAGTCTTCGGTAACGCCCAGCAACTCCAGGGCACGCGCCGCCAACATGTCCCTGGGGGCATATACATGACCGTCATTGATGAGTTCGTTCAACGCAAAAACAATGCCCGCCTCGATACGTGAAGGATGATCGGAAGCCAGACCCAGCGACTGCGCGATGCGGTCAGCAGTTTTGAAACCGACACCATAAATATCACGCTCCAACTGGTAGGGGTCGCGCTGCAAAGTCTGGATGGCGGCGTCAGCGTAGGTCTTGTAAATTTTGACCGCCAGGTTGGTGCTGACCCCATGGCTATGCAGGAAAACCATGATCTCTTTGACTTGCTTTTGCTCCTGCCAGGCGGCGGTAATCTTGCCGGTGCGGTCGGGGCCTATGCCAGACACTTCCAACAGGCGCTGGGGCTGCTGCTCAATCACTTCAAAGGTTTCTTCTTTGAAATGCTCGACAATACGCTCGGCCATTTTGGGGCCGATGCCCTTGATCAGGCCAGAACCGAGGTAACTCTGCATGCCCGCAACACTGGCGGGCAGGGTTTGTTCGCACAGTTCGACCTTGAACTGCGCGCCGTGTTTTGGGTGGGTATCCCACTGACCTTTGAGGCGCACGTGCTCGCCAGGAGAAAGCTCCGGCAGGTTGCCGACGACCGTGGTCAGACCTTCAAAGCTCAGGCCGGGCAAGTGCTGCCCGCGCGAGACTTCGGGGCGCAGGCGCAGGACGGTATAGCCGTTTTCGGAGTTGTAGTAGGTGACGCGCTCGACGGAACCGGAGAGACTATCCATGCTGATAGTATACAACAGGGCGGATGAGCATGTTTAATGGCTACCTGTAAACCTAAAACCCGAACAAAAGGGTCAGGTCGTTGACATTGGTGCCGGTAGGACCGGGCTTGAACAGATCGCCCAGCCGGTCAAAGTAGACGTAAGCATTGTTGTCGTCCAGGTGAGTCTGGGCGGAAAGACCGAGTGCTTCGCCGCGCCGCAGGGTTTCACCGCTGACGAGGGCACCGGCGGAGTCGGTGGGGCCATCCTCGCCGTCAGTGGCGAGGGTGACGAGCAGCACATCCGACAAACCGGCAAGCTCCAGCGCGGCAGCCAGGGCCAGCTCTTGATTGCGACCGCCGCGGCCCTGCCCGCGCAAGGTGACAGTGGTCTCGCCTCCAGCAACGAAGCAAAACGGGCGCGGCAAAGCGGATTCCTTGAGGCGCTGGCACAACTGCACGGCCACCTGGCGGGCTTCGCCGTGCCAATCATTGCCCAGTGAGGCAACATGAAAGCCTTCTGCCTGAGCGCAGTTCAGGGCGGCCTGCGCGGCCAGCAGGTTGCTGCCGACGATGACATTCTGCACGCGCTGGAAGATGGGATCAGCTGATTTTGGAGTTTCGGGAGATTCTTCAAGCACGCGGATGAGCGCGGGGGGGAGGCTGGCGCGCAGGTTGTATTTATCCAACACCATCAGGGCAGCGGCACGGGTGGATGGGTCGGGGGCGGTTGGGCCAGAGGCGATGGCTTCGAGCGGGTTGTTGACCACGTCCGAGAGGATCAGGCTGACAACGCGGGCCGGGAAAGCGGCGCGTGCCAGGCCGCCCCCTTTGAGCAGGTCGAGATGGCGGCGCAGGGTATTGATCTCGTCGATGCGCGCACCGCAGGCCAACAGAGCGGAGGTGAGCGCGCGCAAGTCGGTGAGAGTCAAGCCCGGGCGCGGGGTGCTGAGCAGCGCCGAACCACCGCCGGAGATCAGGCAGAGCAGCAGATCGTCTTCGCGCAGATCTTTGAGCAGTTCGAGGGCTTTTTGACCGGCGAGCAGGCTGTTTTCGTCCGGGATGGGGTGCCCGCCGGGGGTGACTTCGAAACCGGAGATGGGTTCAGGCGGGGCCAGCTTGGGGATCAACAGGCCGCGCGGGGAATGATCGGCCAGCATTTCGACGAGGGGCAGGGTCATGGCACAGGCAGCTTTGCCCAGGCCGATGATTAGAATTCGATTGATTGCAGAAAGGGGAATTTCGTGCCCGGCGACCAGCAGCGACTGCCCCTGGCGCTGGACGAACCGGCGCACGGCCGCGCCCGGCTCAACAGCATCAACGGCGGCAGAGAGAATGCGGGCAACAGAATCGCCACCAGGATGGACAGAAAGGGTGTGAGTGAGGAAAGATGATGGAGGCAAGGTCATGTGATTTTGTTGTATATCTGACAGGAGCAATTTATCTATAAAAGGATACCGCGAAAACATATTTTTGCCTATAATAGGGGTAAGGTTGGAATCATAATTTCCTTGATCCTATTAAAAAAGAGGTGGGCACATGACAAGTAAAAACCTGGATAAGTATCGCGGATGTTTGCTGGGGCTGGCGGTAGGAGATGCGATTGGCACAACCGTGGAGTTTCAACCGCGCGGCAGTTTTGCGCCGGTGAAAGATATGATTGGTAAAGGTGTATTTAACCTGCTGCCCGGTCAGTGGACAGATGATACTTCGATGGCGCTGTGCCTGGCGACCAGCCTGGTGGAAAAGAATGGCTTTGACCCACAGGACCAGATGGAACGCTATTTGCGCTGGCTTGATGATGGCTATCTTTCGAGCACGGGCAGATGTTTTGACATCGGCAACGCGACACACCAGGCACTGGAACGCTTCCGCAGCACGGGCAACCCGACCAGCGGGTCCACACATCCATCCCAAGCAGGCAACGGGTCGCTGATGCGCCTGGCGCCGGTGGCGTTGTTCTATGCGCCCAGTGAGAGTCGGGCAAAAAGCTTTGCGGGCAAAAGTTCACGCACCACGCATGGCAGCGCGGAATGCGTGCAGGCATGCAGCCTTTTTGCAGTGATGCTGGTGCGCGCGCTGAACGGGGACGATAAGGAAACAATCGTAAAGCTGGAAGATTCAGTAGGGAAGTATCCGGAAAAAATTCTGGCGATCGCAAGGGGAGAATATAAAAATAAGCCCATTCAGCAAATTCGCGGAAGCGGTTACGTGGTGGATGCGTTGGAAGCGGCTTTGTGGTGTTTCTGGAAAACAGAAAGTTTTTCTGATGCAGTTCTTGCGGCTGCCAACCTGGGCGATGACGCGGATACAACCGCCGCGATCTGCGGGCAAATAGCGGGGGCGTATTACGGTCAGAGCGGCATTCCAGCTCACTGGCTGGAAAAGCTGTATATGCGGGAAGAGATCATCCAAATTGCGAATAAGCTGGCAGAGCACTAAGCGCGCGGTTTTATGAATTCAGGCCGCCGGGAAGATTATCCGCGAGGATGAGGGGCGCATCCAGGAAGGGATGGTCGATAACCTGCACAGGCCAGCGATAGGCTTCGGCGATGATTTCAGGCCGCAGTACCTGCCGGGCAGTGCCGAGCGCCTTGATCTGCCCATCGACCAGCAGCGCAATCCGATCGGCATAGCGAGCGGCCAGGTTAAGGTCATGCAGGGCAACCACAACGGTAAGCCCATCATTACGCACCAGGTTGCGCACCAGGTCAAGCAAGCCCATCTGGTGCTGCAAGTCAAGATGCGTGGTGGGCTCATCCAATAAAAGGATGGGCGTAGACTGCGCCAAAGCGCGCGCCAAAAGCACGCGCTGCTGCTCGCCTCCCGAAAGTTCGCCAATGTAGCGGTCGGCCAGGGAGAGGGCATCCACTTTTTCCAGCGCGCGCCGGGCAATTTGCTCATCTTTTTCAGAAACTTGCCCGAGAAAATTGGTATAGGGAGTACGCCCAAATAAAACCGTTTCCAACACGCTAAAGGCCGGGGGCAATACCGCATTTTGCGGTACGACAGCAATCCAGCGAGCACGCTCGGCGGGATGGAGCGCCAAGATGCTTTGCCCGGAAAGACTCACTAAGCCCTGGGATGCGGGTAAAATCCCGCTGATGGTGCGCAACAGGGTGGATTTGCCCGAGCCGTTTGGCCCGAGCAACGCCAGAACCTGGCCTTTTTCGAGATCCAGGTTGATATTTTTCAAGACAACCCGGGTACCATAGTTTACGGAAAGATTTTTAACATTTAGCATGGGAACACCTATTTAATCACGGTTGGAATTCCGGCAATCATAAAAATCACACGCGATGCGGCGCGGGCCAACTTCTGGTTGGCCCAGCCCAACGCATCACGATAGACACGCCCCAGGGGGTAAGGCGGAACCAGACCCAAGCCGACTTCATTGGAAACCAGCAGCCACTGACCGCCGAACCGCGCCTGGGCATCGATCAAGGCATCAATCTCGAGCTGCACAGCGAGCATGACCTGTGCGTAGGGGGTGTTTTCTGGGAGAGAGAGCAAAACATTGGTGACCAAGAGGGTAATACAATCCACTATTACGACTTGGGGCAAAGGCGCTGAAAGGTTTTTGCCAATTTCGAGCGGCAGTTCGAGGGTCTGCCAGGCAGATGGGCGTGAGGTCTGGTGAATGCGGATACGCTCGGCCATTTCAGCATCGCCAGCAGTGGCTGTGGCGATAAAAAGGACTGGCTGGCCTGATTCGAGCCCAACCTGCTCAGCAAGGAAACTCTTGCCACTGCGGGCACCACCCAGGATCAAAGTCAGCGCATTGGCTGGAATATCAGGATTCATGCGTTTGCCTGCTCCAAGGCTGCCATTGAAGACAAAAAATCTTCTTCTGAAAATATCTCGAGTGTAAAGACGCCTGTGTAATTTGCACGGGCAAGCTCAGCCAATACGGCACGCAGTTTTTCAGGGGCGACATGCGCCAGGGATTGGTGATCACGCTGAGCAATTCCGTGGATGTGGATTACGCGCGTTCGCGGCAAAGCCTGTTGAAGGTACGCCACCGGGTCATGCCCATCCAACCATAAATGGCCTACATCCACAGTCCGGCTGACATCGATGCGTTCCAAAACAGCCTGGTAGAAGTCGAGAGGGTAGCCTTCCAGGTTTTCAACAGCCAGCTTAGGCACGTCACCCGTCCAGCCTGCTGCAAGCTCGAGAGCCTGCACCGCCTGGTCCTGCCAATGCCTGATGTTTTGCTGATCGAGGCTGCCCAAGATGGATTTACCGTCCAGATGGACGACATACGCCCAGGGATCAAGCGGACGCGTGCATTCAATGACCCGCCGGGCCTTTTCCAATGAAATGTGCCTGGGGCTACCGTCATCACCCAGCCGCAAATCAAGGGGCAAATGCACGGTATAAGTTAGATTGTGGGCAGCCGCCAGGGTGCTAAGTTCAGAAATCTGGGCAGGGGTGGGCACGTTACTGGTAGCATCATCCACTTCAAATAAAACAAGTTCAACATCCTGCACTTTACCGGCCAAATATTGAACATTGGGCAGGATATCAGCAGGAATGATGTAAGAAGATGTGCCAAGCCGGAAGGAGAAGGGGGTCATTTCACTCCAATGGTAAACGAAAGCAATGCAACTGTTTCGGTTACTTCAACCAGCATTCCGAAAACATCGCCAGTCACGCCGTTTAAACGTGTTTTTGCCAGCCAGCAAACCAGGGCACCCGCCAGTAAAGCTGCCAGCACAGCAGGAACTGCGGGCAACCCGATCAAAAATAGCAAGGCAAGCGGAAGCAATGCCCCCAACACAATCGACGAGCGGCGCAACCCAACAGAAAAATCCGCACCCATGCCTCCCGGCCGCGCCAGTGGAAGCAGCCCCGCAGGCAAGATACACCAGCGGCTCAGCACGGCAGCCAACAGAATGCCCAGTCCGGCCGAAACCGGCAATGAACTCAAAACAGCCACCTTTAACAAAAGGACAATCAGCAGCCCCAGGCCGCCGAAGGTGCCCAGGCGCGGGTCTTTCATGATTTCCAGCCGTCGTTCGGGTGTGGTGGATGCGAACAATCCATCACAACAGTCCGCCAGGCCATCCAGGTGCAGGCCGCCACTCAATGCCACGCCAACCAATAGACTCAACACACCGGTGACCAAGGGCGGGAAAATGATTGAAAACAAATGCCAGGCCAACCAGGTAAGCCCGCCAATCACCAAACCCACCAGCGGAAGCCAATGCGCGGCCCGTCCGCTATCACCAGGCTGCCAATCTGTGGATTGACCAACAGGCAGGATACTGAACATCCCAAAGGCAGTGCGGAGGGCCCTGAATTCGCGCATGCTATTCTTTACCGCTCACACCGGCCTCATCAAAGGTAGCCATTTCGCGCAAAATCCGTGTGGAGGCTTCGATGAGATGGAAAGCCAGGGCTGAGCCGGTACCCTCGCCCAGACGCAAATTAAGATCCAGTAAGGGGAGCAACCCAAGGTGCTTGAGCATGGCCTGATGGCCGATTTCCACGGATTGGTGGGCGCTGAAAAGATAATTGCGCACATCGGGTACCAATCCGACCGCAATCATGGCCGCAGCTGTAGAGATAAAACCATCGACCACCACGGGAATACGGCGTGAAGCAGCGGCAATCATCACCCCGGCCAACCCGGCAATTTCCAAACCGCCAACTTTAGAAAGCACATCCAACGTATCATTTGGATCTGGCTGGTTGAGAGTAATGGCCTGTTCAATGATTTTTATTTTTCGTTCCAACCCGGCATCATCCACACCGGTACCGCGTCCGGCGACCTGGCGGACGGGCAGGCCAGTAAGAACGGCAACAATCGCCGTAGACGGGGTGGTGTTGCCAATCCCCATGTCGCCAGTGGCAAGCAGGTCGAGGCCTTGCTCAGCCACTTGCGCCAGCACATCCATGCCTACGGACAGTGCTTTTTCCGCTTCGACGCAGGTCATAGCCGGGCCCTGGGCCATGTTGCGGGTGCCTTTGGCTACCTTGCGGTACAAGAGGCCTGGCAGGGATGGTTCAAAGTCGCTGGCGACACCAATATCAACGATGGTCACACTGGCTCCAGCCTGGCGAGCAAGCACATTAATTGCTGCGCCACCATGCAGGAAATTTAACACCATCTGGAGCGTCACTTCTGATGGATATGCGCTGACTCCTTCCATGGCAACCCCATGATCGGCAGCCATGACGATGACAGCCTTACGGTTTACAACCGGAAGAGGGGTGGACATCATGCCGGCCAGCTGGATGGAGATGTCTTCCAGGCGTCCCAGGCTTCCGGCGGGCTTGGTCAAATTATTCTGGCGCGCTTCAGCTTGCTGCGCGGAGAGGGTGTCAATCGGTGGAATTACAGGATAGTTCATATTTTCCTTTTTTTACCAATGGCCCAGGCTTTTGGCCCGGCGTAAAACCCAAAGGAAAAACGGCGCGCCTGCCAGGGCAGTGACAATGCCAACCGGTAACTCCTGCGGGGCTAATAGAATACGCGCAAGCACATCGGCCAAGAGCAGCGCACCCGCTCCGCACAGAATGCTGAGGGGAATGAGGCGGCGGTAATCCGGACCCCAAAAAATGCGCATTACATGCGGAACGATCAGGCCGATAAAACCAATAATGCCTGCAAAGGCGACTGCCGCGGCGGTAACCAGCGAAGCTGCCACAATAATAATGAACTTGGCGCGGCGAGTATCGAGGCCCATTTGAGCGGCCTGTTCATCGCCAAATTGCAGCAGATTAAGCGCTTGCCCGCTCAGGCTCAACACGCCCAATCCGACAGCCAGATAGGGGATGAGAGCCAGTATGGATGACCAACCCACCAGGCTGACACCCCCCAGCAACCAGCTCAGCGCGTGGCGCAGTTCGCCGGTGGAACGCAGCATCAGGAAGGAGGTCAGCGCGCCAGTAAAGGAGGAAACCGCCACCCCGGCCAGGATAAGATTTGTAACGGGCACGCTCGTCCCGACCCGCGCAAAGAGGTAGACCAGTAAAACTGTTAGCAAGCTGAATAAAAAAGCCGCAGCAGGGATGGCGAGCAGACCGAGATTGGTATAGGGCCAGTGGATTGACATTGCCAGCACTGCGCCCAGGCCTGCACCGGAAGCCACGCCGATCAAGTAGGGATCTGCCAGCGGATTGCGGAACAAGCCTTGATAGGCCGCGCCACTGCCGGCTAAAGCCGCGCCAACCAGGGCGATCAGCGCGGTGCGCGGCAGGCGGATACTCAACAGAATAGTTTGAACAGCTTCTGTTGAGGGCTGCCCAATAAGCGTGCGCCAGACTTCCCAGGGGGAAATGAATACAGAACCAATCGCAATGCTGGTCAGCAAGGCGATTGCCAAAAATCCAAATGTCCACAGGAAAGGCAGAGACGTTTTTTTCATAAATGGCAGGCAGGCTGGCCTACAAACAGGCCAGCCTGCAAAAAACTATTTGAATAATTCAGGGTGCAGAAGTTTGGCGAGCGTTTCCAGGCCATCTACCAGGCGCGGTCCTGGGCGACTGACCAGGTTGTCATCGAAGGGATAAACCTGTTTGGCGACCACCGCCTTCAGCTTTTCCCAACCGGGGCGCTGCCCAACAGATTCAACAGTGACGCCCCACATCGAATCGCCCAAGATGATTACATCCGGGTTGGTGATAACCAGTTGTTCGGCGCTCACCTGCGGATAAGCATCCTTGATGCCAGCAGCAACACTGAAATCAACGCCACCTGCGCGCGTGATGAGCAAGTCGACAAAGGTGCCGGGGCCAATGCTGTAGGGTTTGGCGGGGTCAGTGGAATCGAGTTCGTAGAAGACAACGGGTTTGGTGGTGACTGCGCCCATTTTTGCATCGACAGCTGCGACGCGATTCTTGAGGGTCTCGATTACTACAGCAGTTTCCTGTTCGTGACCGGTTAATTTGGAGACAATCTCCAAGTTTGCATACATATCTTCGATTGTTTTGGGGTTTGAGAGATAGAAAACTGTAAGCCCCAGGTTTTCAAAACCCTTGACCTGCTCGGGATTGTTAATCTCAGCCATAAGAATCAAGTCTGGCTTGAGAGCCACAATCTGTTCATTGTTGTATTTGTCCATACCGCCGATCGAAGGCACATCTTTAATTTCTGCCGGGAAATCAGAAAAATCATCACGACCTACGACTTGTTTGCCAGCGCCAACCGCGAACAGAATTTCGGAATTTGAGGGAGCCAATGAAATTATTTTCTGTGCAGGGCCAGCCAGCTTGATTGTGCGGCCCAGACCATCGGTAAAAGTGAGGCCAACA
>Ga0105047_10018916_pt1 | contig 10647 bp, 9 predicted proteins | sample MAT04_FD_78384 | JGI IMG/M metagenome (GOLD analysis project Ga0105047, IMG submission 78384) | Freshwater microbial communities from Lake Fryxell liftoff mats and glacier meltwater in Antarctica - MAT-04 (megahit assembly) | ecosystem: Environmental > Aquatic > Freshwater > Ice > Liftoff...
CATGGACGAAACCGACTTCTACGCACCGCCCTGGCATTTCATGCAGACCTACGCTTATTCCAATCACTACGAGCGCGGGCCATTCCCGGCCGGTGGAAACGCTCTGTTCGGTGACGGACATGCGGAGTGGCGACAGTGGAAGCAGATGATCCGGGTTCTGGATGCTGGCACGTTTCGCCGTTATTTCTGAATCTGGATCGCAGTGATGCCTGCTGCGGGATCTCGATACGACTTTCCCCATTGCGGACCGTGATGCGTCGTTCGCATTTGAACGATGCATCAGGGTCCGCTTCGTTATCAGGCGCATCGTCGCTTCTCAATACAACTTGGAGAGCTTATGAAATTTGTCTGCCATCTGGTGCTGATATTCGTTTCTATTAGTGCAGGTTCCACCGCGCTCGCGAATGACAACGCGGCATTTTCCTCACTTCCCGAGCCAGAGCAGAAAGCGCTGCGACAAATGGTGGCGACGCCGCCCCCCGAGCAAAGGCACAGTTGCTACTCGACGCCGATGTACTACCTCTTCCACGAGGGATTCGAATATCGCGGCGACAATGACCGCGACCCCGAACATCGCCCTCATCCCAACATGGTCGGCATGCCCCTCACCCCCGACTATGGACATTGGCGGCTGGACCGGAACCGCCCGGACTGGCAGGAAGCGATCATCAAGGACTGGTCGGAACTGGGAATGGGCAACACCCACCTGAACATCTATCCGCAGAACGAAAGCCTGGAACTGTCCGAAACGTACGTGAAGGCGATTGAAGATTTCGCACGTTTGAGCGACCAATATCATCTGAAGATCGGCGTGCGCCTCGATGGCATCGGGGGTTATGAAGCGTGGCCTTTGAATCCGGTGAATCCGGACAACCAGATTGCCGCTTATCTCGATTATGTCCGCAAGGTAGCGACGCTGCTGAAGGGCAAGACGCTGTACTATGTGTTGGGGGATGAGATGACGCTGGTGGAAACAGGCCCCAACGTTCCCGATCGCGCCTGGACAGCGGAGAAATACATGACGTATTTCAAGCAGGTCGCCAAGGCGATTCGCGAGGTGGACCCGGGCGTCAAGGTATCGATGTTCGCGGTTGCCGACGGTCATCGGAACTATGTCTTCGAAATGCTGAAAGCCGGATACGCCGACCACGGCGATGCGATCACCATCAACGCGAACAACTTTCAAGAGATGCAGAAATTCTTCGCAGAGGTCCGCAAGCTCGCACCCAAGATGGTGTTTCTGTCCAACGGAGTCGGCTATATCGCCGCCGCAAAGGCGCAGCCGCCTTATCCGAAGGGGACACCTTACAAGCCCGAACCGACGGATGAAGCGCACGGCGGCATGGTCGCGAAGACCATGTTCTCCTGGTGGGATGTGGGTGCCATGACCGCGCCATATTACGTTTGCCTGCGCGACTGGGACATCCGTGGAAAGATTTATCCGGCGTGGTACGGCATTTTCGGGTTCGAAGAATTTGTCGTCGATGATGCCGACAAATTAACAGTGCGACGATTGCCAGGCTGGTACGCATTCCAGACGATCGCCCATACGTTTTACAACCGCGAAGATTTCGTGACACCATTATTCGAGGTGAAATGCGCCCCCGCGCCCACGCAGTTTCGCTGTTACGAACACAAGCTCGCATCCGGTTCAGAGCTGCTGATCGTCATGTGGAACGACAGCGCCGAAACCGAAGTGGAAGTGTCGATCGGCTCGAAAAAGTATTTTTACCCGGTTCGCATTTCGCTGTTCGACAAGAGCAAGTGGACTGACGTTCCTTATACCGTCGATGACACCAACGGAAAGCTGCGCGTCTCGGTTGGATCAGAGCCGGTCATCATCCGCCTGTTCGGAGTGCAATAAGCATGTGCATGCGGATTCTTCATTCCACGATCGCCCTGCTGGCCCTGATTGGCTGCCAGCACGCTACGGTGAAGCAGACCGCGAAATCGTCAGACAGCTATCTCTGCCGATTCGCGTCGTCACCTATCACGATCGATGGCAAGCTGGATGAACCGGCCTGGCGGTCGGCGATGGTGGTGAAGAAGTTCTACCCTTATCCCCCCGATGCCAAGGGGGATCTTCCTCCAACGACGGCACGTCTATTGTGGGATCACGACTATCTGTATGTTGCGTATGACAACGTCGATACCGATCTGCACTCGTTCTCAACCGAACACGACGCCATCCTCTCCGGCGGCGACCAAACCGAACTGATGTTACGCCCAGACCTGACCAAACCGGTTTTCATCGAATTCCTCGTCGCGCCCAACGGCACGTTTTTCGATTGCCGCTATCCCTGTCGCGGCGAGAATTTCTATTTGAAGTATCGAAATTGGGAATCAGGCGCAAAGGTGGCCGCGGTTGCCCATGGGACCGACAACGACACCAGCGATACCGACCGTGGATACACCGTTGAAATGGCGATTCCACTTACTGCATTTGCCGATCTGAGTCAGCCCCGCAATGGCGTACGATGGACGTTTGGGGTGTTTCGGTATGATTTTGACAAATCGCGGTCCGGTCCGCAGTTGATGATGTCCATTCCAAAATCGCTGCACGACGGCTTCCACTATTACGAAGGGTTCAACACCCTGGACTTCGTGCAATAGCCGCATGGATCAGAATGTGGAAATCAAAGATTTCTGTTGACGGCAAAGCACTTTGTCTATAATCTGAAATAAGTACACGTCTGCGCAGATGACATGAAGAACTGACTTGTCGGAAATTGTTTGAAACGACGTCGTGACAGTTCCACGCCGTTCACTTCTTTCTCTGAGGAGAGTCTATGCAAATGCACCGTTCTTCCCTTTGTGCTGCGGCACTTGGTGTCGCTTTGTCAGGGCTTGTTTCCATCGCCACCAACGCCGCAGTGGTCGTGGAATATGACGCCAGCACCGCCGCGGCGTTGCCTTCCGCACCGGACTGGAGCCCGGAATATGGAACCGACATGACGCTATCTGGGGGCCTCTTACACCAGAACACCCCCGACGGAGGCGGTCCGACATTCTATCGCTCGAAGGAAATCGCCGGGCTTATGACCCGCAACACCACCGATTACACTGTCGAGTTCAAGACCCAGGTCCTGCTCGATACGCCTTCAAGCGACTGGTATACCAATACCATCGTCATCTGGGGCGACAACACCCAGTCCTACAGCCTCATCCCTTACCGCAATGGCGGGTCAGGCGGATTGCGCACGGGTTCTGGAACTACCGTCGGAAATCTGACCGACGTTGTCACCGGCGTGAGCTGGGCCGCAGCGCATCAGTTTGATATCACCTATTCTGGCGCAAACGACAACTTCAAGATCTATGTCGATGGTGCATTGAACACCACCGTCGGGGCCAATTCCCTCGTTCTTGGCGGGGCCGCGCCGGAGCCGTATTGGAGAGATCGCCTGCTGTTTGGTGATTACCTTTCCGGCGCTAGTTCCAATGGACCGACGCAGACCGATTGGTCTTCCGCGCGTCTTTTTGACTCAGCCGTTCCCGAGCCAACTTCAATGACGCTCATTGGCATCGCAGGAATGCTGGCGATTCGCCGCAAGCGCCGCTGAACCGAAACTTCAAGTAGAATCAACCCCATCTCGCAGGCGCTCAGTTCGTTGAGTTCCTGCGAGATGCTTTTTCATCCCGCCCGTTCTGCTAAACTTCCGCCATGGCGAAAATTGCGATCCTCGTGGAAAAGGGTTACGAAGATTTGGAACTGCAGTATCCGCGCCTGCGATTGAAGGAAGCCGGCTACACTGTGGAAGTCATCGGGCCTGAAAACATCGCCGCCGCTTTTGTCGGTAAGCATGGATACCCGCAGAAGGCAGACAAGTCTGCCTCGAAGGTCAAGGCAAACGATTACGACCTGATTGTCATCCCCGGCGGATCGTCCCCCGACCACATGCGACGCGACGGCGGAATGGTGAAGTTCGTCCGTGCTGCCGCCGCAAAGAAAATCCCCCTCGCTGCGATCTGCCACGGCCCGTGGATGCTCTGCTCAACCGACACCCTGAAGGGCAAACGCTGCACCAGCTATATGTCCATCGTCCACGACGTCCTCAACGCCGGCGGAAAATGGGTGGATGAAGCGTGCGTGGTGGATCGCAATATCATTACTGCCAGAACTCCCGATGATCTGCCCGCGTTCATGCAGGCGATTCTGACGTTACTGGAAACAGGGAAAGCTGAAGGCACAAAAGGCAAGCCGATTGCGCCGGCGTGGGTGAAGGATGTGATCTGAAAACATTCGGAGTGCACTTTCCACAGAGATCACGGAGGACACAGAGAAAGATGCATTTGCCTGCTCTGGGAAGTGACACTGCTCGCGTTCACGACACATCGTCGCAGCCGCGCGAATTTGATTGGTGGCCGATAGCAGTCGCGTTAAGGATCCTTCGTCTTCAGCATTGAGGTCTCTGGGTCGTGTAAGGAAAAGGAGAAGCAAACACGTCGCAATCGGAAACCCGCTGGCGAGCAGACAATCGAGGACAAACCAAACGGGACGACAAACAAAATGAGACAGCTCTGAATTCTTTAGAGCACCGAGTTGTCTCCCCGAGGGCGAGAATAATAATTTAGAGCTGTCCCGTTTCGCTTGTCTTCCGCGTTCGTCCTTTCCTTATAGTGCTTGGCGGATGGGGAGGGCGAGCATTTCCTGAGCATTATCGGCACGAATGGTCGCAGACAAATTACGAACAACAAAAGACTGCAAACTCCGAAGATTTTTCTTGCCTGTCTTTTCCCGATGATCTATTTTATCTGTGTTCGGCGGGACCGTTTCAGATGTATGAGACGCGCGTCGAAGGGAGGTGATCAAATATTCAACACTTTTACTTGAACTGAGTTTTCTCGGGAAACTGTCTCGCCTGATCTCAGAAAGGAGATTCGGGATGAAAACGGTTAATCGAAAGTCAGATGGTGCTTCTTTCAAGAAGCTTTGGCAGTCTTCACAATTCATCTCTGAGCCATGTGAATCGAGGGTGCTGTTTGCAGTGCTGGTGTTAAGTGGAACGAACGGTGCCGACAGTATTGGCCTACGGCAATCCGGGGGAAATTACTACTATTCGCTGAACGGAGCGGAAACGAACAAAGGCTCCGGCTGGACCGGCTACGAGATCTCCGCTCTCGACGCTGATGACACCATTAGCGTCAACGATGCCACGGTCAGCATTCCCGGCACAATTTATGGCGGATTAGGGGACGACTCTATGGAGGGTGGTGCCGGGAGCGATTCGCTCGAAGGAAGCGGCGGAACTGATGTCATAATGGCGTCGGTTGGAAATGATACTACTGTTGGGGGCAGCGGAACGGACTCAACCGACTTCTCAAACGTAATCAGCAGTTCGGCTTGGATCGATGCTGACCTGAATTCAGCTGGCGGCGACGATTTCTATCCGGGCTCCGGGGGCGTCTACTACACCTGGTCCATTGGCACCGAGAATATCGCGGGTACTCCAGGTGGGGACACCATTTACGGCGATGCCAACGCCAATGAACTTTATGGAGTTGCCGGTACGGATTACATCGTCGGACGCGGTGGCGCAGACATCATCCACGGAGGCGATGGAAATGACTCTATCTTTGGTGAGGGGGGCAATGATACGATCTACGGTGAGAATGGAAATGACTCCATCGTCGGGGGCAGTGGCGTTGACTCAATGCGCGGCGGCAATAATGATGACTTCTTCAACTCGCAGGACGGCGCAGCCGGCGACAGCATGTGGGGAGAATCCGGAAGTGACTCGGCATCAATTGACGCCGGTGACGTCTTTACTCAGTAGTGATGGGACTCTAAGGAACCGCAGTCTTTTCTAGGAGCAGAATTATGAGCGATATTCGTCAAATTTTTCAAATTGAGTTCTTGGAGAGGCGCAGTCTTCTAAGCGCCTCGCCAACTGTTCTGGATATTCCGGAGATGCAGGCCGCCGGGCTGTCGGCACAGAAGTACGTGTCGATGGGTGACATCACTCTCGCTGAATTGGATGCGCTCAGCAGCGGTGCTGGAGGAGTCAGCGTTCTGAGTGCGGCGGACCCAGCCGGACAGCCCGCCCCCAGCGAGCAATTGATTCTCGACTATCCCGAGTTGCTTGCGCGAGGTCTGGATCACCAGAAATTTGTGACCATGGGCCACATTACGCTAGCTGAACTGGATCGCCAGAGCAGCGGTGCGGGCGATGTGGGTGCGCTATCGGCGGCGAGCCAGCCGCCAACGTCCACGATTCTGGATATACCCGACATGATTTCTTCTGGGCGTTCCGCACAGAAATACGTCTCGATGGGAGACATCACCTTGGCTGAACTGGATCGCCTGAGCAGCGGTGCGTCGGCGGACGATGTTCTGGCTTGAACGCATTGCCTGCAAGCGGAGTATTGGTTCCTGTCGACCTAAGGGCGGGAAGGAACGCTATCATGGTGAGCCTTCCCGCTTTTCTTGATTAAAGGGGGCACCGGTTGCGGAGAAGAAGCCGCGAGCAAAGAGGGTTCCGCATCGCGCATCAGGCGATTTGTTTTCGGATAAAGTAAACGGGACGGCTCTGAATTTTTTTAAACAACTAACGGGCAGAGCTAAACGGGGGGGCGCAGCTGGACGCGACCCTTTATATAAATGGGGCTGTCCGGTCGCGTTCCGTTTAGTGGTCCTCCAGGGACAGAAAAGGGGGTCACTACTGATTATCCTGGTCGGACAGGACAGAAAAGGGGCTCACTACTGATTATCCTGGTCGCAAACCAGTAGCCATCCCTTTGTCATGCCTTCGTTGCCCGACGAAGAGGGTGGCAGATCGCAAATAGACAGGACTTTCACTCGGGACTATGCGGAGATGGTAACGGGGGAGCGAATGTGCGCCGCCGCGAAGTCTTCCAGCACCACCGCAGTATCAATCAGCGCCCGTTCCTTGTGGAACCATTCGCTGACCCAGTGACAACGGACGTAATACGATCGATCGGAGAACATCTTTCTGACGAGTCTGGCGAGTCTTGGGCCGGTGAACTTTCGGCGGGGGAGGACTTCGGCGACGCCCAGCTTCTGCAGGCGATCGGCGTTGTCCAGTTGATCGTGCGCCATCGGCATGATGATCTGCCGAATGCCGGCGGAAAGGCCCTGGGCGCACGTGCCGATGCCGCCGTGATGCACAATCGCCGCGACCCGGGGCAGCAGCGAACTGAAGGGAACGTATTCCTCATATCGCACGAGAGGGGGAAGATTTGCCGGCAGATGCTCGCGATGACGCGTCAGCAGCAGTCCGCGCCGTCCGGTGCGAACGCACGCGTCGACGGCGGCTTCGAAAAATTCGTGCGCGTGATGCATCGCGCTACCGGGCGTGAACACAAGAGGCGGATTATCCTCGTTCAGCCAGTTGTGCATGTCGGCGGATAGATCCTGAACATCACGCTCATCCCACAACGGAAATCCTGTCAGCACCGTCTGCTTCGGCCAGTCCTCGACTGGGGGCGCGAACCATTCCGGAAACAGCCCGAGCACCAGATCCGGCGAATGGATCCACGAATCAAACACGCCGCTCACCGGCGGAAGGTTGTATTGCCTGCGGATGGGATTGATCGTCGGAAGCAGAATCGGATCGACAATGAACCGGTCCGCCCAGCGGAACAGGTTCCGCACCATTGATCGCGGCATCCAGCGCGGCGTGTATGCTCCGGCGAACTTCGGCGGCTTGATGTAACTGCGAAACACCGCCGGAGACAAATGCACCGTCGCCAGCGCCAATCCCGTCACATCCTGCGCCAGCCGTGCGCCAAGGCAGAGGCTGGAAGCGACGACCGTGGTTTCACCTTTGATTGCCCGCTTCATCACCGCGTCAAACTGCACGGGGATCGCTTCGTTCAAACTCGACAGAACCGCAAGCGTTCCCTTCTGCCCGTTCCACAGTTCCCGATTCTTCGATAATTCCTCGAATATTTTCGCGCTGCCCAGCGGAAGGAAATCCAGCCCCACCTTTCGCACCAGCGGTTCGAAATACTCGTTCACCAGCAGCGTAACGCGATGCCCGCGCTTCTTCAGTTCAGCGCCTAACCCAACAAATGGATGAATGTCCCCATGACTGCCGATGCTGGTGAGCAGGAAATCCATTTCGCGTTGCGATCCTCTTTTTAGTTTCGATCGAGCGCCTGATAATCTACTCGGAGACCGTTGGGAGTGACAGCCCATTACGCCCGGTGAGAAACCGGCCCGCTGTCGATGTGTCATAGAGATCGCAATAGATGATCTGGAGGCCAAAGTATGAAAGACCGGCTCTTAACCATCTCCGTTTCTGCTTTAACGACCCTGGTGCTTATGACCCTCCTTGGGCAGACGCGGCCGGCGAGCGTGTTTGGGCAGCGGGGAGCCGTGGAGGAACTGGTGGTCGATCGGCTGATCGTCCACAAGGAACTCATTGTCTCCGACACCGGCAAGCCCTGGGATGCGGGATTTGAACGGCAGGAAATTCCTCGCGGACTGGTGGCGAGATCGCTGGGCGCGGGGACGGCGGGCGTGTGGGTGCGGGGGCGGTTGATCAAGACAGAAATTGATGATCCGTTCGATGATCGTTTTCATGCCATCAACCGCGATGGATCAATCTGCCAGGCGCCGGGACATCTCTCCTGGAACGTATGGGTGGGCGACGCATGGCGGCAGATGGCGATCCTGCAGGGGGAGGGGCTGGAAAATAACGAAATGCCGCGGGAGCAATGGAACGGCGGGAATCATCCGGGGCGACTTCGCTTCCAGACCTTCCGCCCACACCACGACGAGCCGCTGACCGATGCGACGATCGGCCAGGGAAAGATGTCTCTCGGCGGCGGCGGATATGGAGGAGGTGGCTTGCCGGTGGCGTCCGACGTCCTGCAGCTATGGGGTGGAAAGATGATCGCGACATCGCTTCCCGCGCCAGCACCCCCACGGGTAATGAAACACGACGGAACGGGGAAGCACACCTATGCGCTGATCGCCGTCGGTCCGCAGGGAACAAAGAGCGAACCTTCACCCATTATCACCGCCGACAGTCGCGCGACGCTTGCCTGGGACAGTGTCGCCGGTGCCGATGGGTATATCGTCGTCCGCGATGGTCAGCAGACCGCGCCCATCCGCGCGGAGGGATCTGAAAAGCATTGGACTGATGCGACACCGACTGAATAGTCAATGCAAACTCCCGGCGACGTGGGTCGCCGGGAGTTCTCGGTTTCTTACAGCACAATCCACGCAGAAGTGAAGGCGGATTGTGCGCAACTTTCCAAGTCGAAATGATCACACCAAGAACGCATCACGCATCGGCAGCGCTATCGTCCAGGACATCATCATCCTGCTGATCTTCCTTCTCGGAATCCGAATCGTCCTTGTTGAATTTGTCCGAACCGTTGCCGCCGTTCACGTGGTCGTGTCCGCGGCCGCCGTGGACTTCGTCGTCGCCGGTGCCGCCGTCGAGTTTGTCGTCGTCCTTGCCGCCTTCAAGGAGGTCGTTGCCATCATCGCCGCTGAGCTTGTCTTTGCCGCGGCCGCCCATCAGTGAGTCGTCACCGGCGGATCCGTTCAGCGAGTCCTTGCCGTTCTGACCCCACATCGAATCATTGCCGTCATCGCCGGTCAGCTTGTCCTTGCCCGATCCGCCAACGATAGAGTCATCCCCCGCCCCGCCGGCAATCTTGTCATTACCCTGGTTGCCCAGGAGGGAGTCATCCTTGTTTCCGCCGACCAGCGTGTCCTTGCCTTGCCCGCCCATGATGGACAGCGGACGGTTCAGGGTGTCCTTCGATTCATCCGCGCCGAGGCGATCGTTCCCCTGTCTGCCCGAGATGCTGATCGTCTTAACGAGATCTTTGTCGAACAAAGTCGTCACCCCGTTGTCCTTCACCACGATCTTCGCGGCTTCATGATCCTGCGACACAAAGATGACATCTTTGCGCTTTGTGCCGGTGATAACGAGCGTGCCATCGTCCGACAAAGCGGCTGAGAGAAGCTTGCGCTGCTCCAACGATTCAATCTTGGAAAACGACATGAATGCGATCCTCCGATAATGAGTTTAGCTGCACTGGCGATTGAGACGCTAGTGAGATGTACGATTGTTTTTGGGGCGGGGCAAATGGGATATGGGACGTAACCTGTGAACTTCTCAGTTTCAGATGGACGGCGCGGGTTGGTGGACACACGCCGGTGGGCAACGCGGGTGCCGTTTTCAGAAAAGAATGGACGCCTTCATATGGTAAACCCCCGCGTTGCAAAGCGGTCTTCCTCGGTTTCGAAATCTGCGCCAATCTTCGGCAGGTTCACCCATTTGGGGCGGCGGGCGAGGGCTTTGGTGATTTCCTGGTCGAGTCTTCCTGGCCGACACAGTTCCTGGGTGTTGGTGGAGGCGAAGATCATCCCCCTGGGTCGCAGCAGGTCCGCAGCTTCGCGGACAAGGCGGGAATAGTCGGTCAGCGAACTCCACGGGCGGATGCCCTTGCGTTTTGATCCCGATCCGAAGCTCGGCGGGTCGAGGATGATCAGGTCATACTGCAGCGCTTTGCGCCGGGCATAGTTGAAAAATTCAAACGTGTCCATCTTGTAGAAACGATGCTCATCGAGGTTCATGTCGTTGTGGGCGAAGTTGCGTTTGCCCCATTCGAGATATCGCGGCGAGACATCGACACTGGTGGTGATCGCGCCGCCCTTCGCAGCGG
>Ga0105047_10018919_pt1 | contig 10646 bp, 10 predicted proteins | sample MAT04_FD_78384 | JGI IMG/M metagenome (GOLD analysis project Ga0105047, IMG submission 78384) | Freshwater microbial communities from Lake Fryxell liftoff mats and glacier meltwater in Antarctica - MAT-04 (megahit assembly) | ecosystem: Environmental > Aquatic > Freshwater > Ice > Liftoff...
CACCAAGGTGAGCAACTTGCGCTTGCTGAGCATGGTGTTGGTGAGGTTGAGGCGATCGAACTCGATTTGCTGCGGATGATGGATGCCCAGGTTCTCGACGTACCAATCGTAAAGGGGGCGATGATCCTCAAACTCGAGCGTGCAGATCGAGTGGGTGATGCCTTCGATCGAGTCGCTTTCGCCGTGCGTGTAGTCGTACATGGGGTAGATGCACCACTGGTTGCCGGTGCGGTGATGCTCGGCGTGGAGGATGCGGTACATCACGGGGTCGCGCAGGTTGAAGTTGGGCGAGGCCATGTCGATTTTGGTGCGCAGGGTGCGGGAGCCGTCGGGGAACTCACCGGCGCGCATGCGGGCGAACAGGGCAAGGTTCTCGTCGACGCTGCGGTTGCGATAGGGGCTCTCTTTGCCAGGCTCATTGGGGGTGCCGCGGTATTCGCGGATCTGCTCGGCCGTCAGATCGCAGACAAAGGCCTTGCCGGCTTGGATGAGTTGGACGGCCCAGTCGTGAAGCTGCTGGAAATAGTCTGAGGCGTAGAAGAGACGGTCTTCCCAATCGAAGCCCAGCCAACGGACGTCTTCGATGATGGCGTCGACGTACTCGGTCTCTTCCTTCGAGGGATTGGTGTCGTCGAAGCGCAGATTGCACTTACCGCCGAACTCCTGCGCGAGGCCGAAGTTGAGGCAGATGGACTTGGCGTGGCCAATGTGCAGATAGCCGTTGGGCTCCGGAGGGAAGCGCGTGTGGACGCGGCCGCCGTTCTTGCCGTCTTGCAAATCCTGCAGAATGATGTCGCGAATGAAGTTCGAAGGCTTGGCGGGTTCAGCGCCCGCAAGCGGCGCGTCGGTTGGCATAAATCTTAGTATAGCCATTGGGTATAATTGGCCTCCATGCAAAGCACTGCTACCTCGGTTGCTGCCTATCTGGCTGAACTCCCGGCGGACCGCAAGGCCGCCATCACCGCCGTACGAACCGTGATCCGGAAAAACCTGCCCAAGGGATTGGCGGAGCAAATGCAGTACGGCATCATCACCTACGTGGTGCCGCACCAGCGTTACCCGGCGGGCTACCACTGCAATCCTAAGGATGCGCTGCCATTTGCCAGCCTAGCCTCGCAGAAGAACCATATGGCGCTGTATCTGATGACGGTGTATCAGTCGCCGGCGATGGCGGAGTGGCTGACGGAGCAGTTTGCCTTGGCGGGCAAGAAGCTCGATATGGGGAAGAGCTGCATCCGGTTCAAGAAAGTGGAGTCGCTGCCCTTGGAGGTAATCGGCGAGGCGATTGCGCGGGTATCGGTGGATGAATATATCGCCACGTACGAGGCGATTCTAGCCAAGCGGAAGTAGCTCGCGAAGGCGGCGGTCTCGTAGGTAGAGCCCGCCCCAAACCATGGCACCGAAGAGGACGGGAGCGGGCCAGGTGGGGTCGCCGATGCGGCGGTGGCTGGCGACGCCGCCGCCGAGATAGCCGGTCATCAGGATGGCGCCCAGGACGGCGGTGCGCGGGAAGAGGTACGTCGCGGCACAGAGCAGTTCGATGACGCCGATGATGGGCACTAGTGAATCGGGATAGCCGAGCCTGCGCGTGCCTTCAAGGACGAAATCGGCCATGCGGAAGGCGTTCACCGCGCCGGAGAGCAACATGAGGATGGGGAGGGCGGAGAGGCCGTAGCTGGCCCAGATCAGTTTCTTTTCCATAAGCGGTGAAGCGGTCCACGCGGGCGGCAAAGCAGCCGGGTTTGGCGAAGTGGAGGTGGAGATAGGCGGCAGCGGGGTTTTGAACGCGTTCGCCAAGGGAAAGGCGGTTCGCGAGCTGCCACGTCTCATCAAGTGTTACGGGATGGGTCGGTGGCGGAAGCGAAAGTATTTCTTGGATTAGCTAGATATGTGCTCAACAAAAATACGCGAATTTGCAGTCTGCCTGCGCAATGCTGGATTTGAGGCGTCGCTGGAGAGACGAAAGCTGTATCCGATCATTGACGACGGTGAAGCGGAAAAAGAAGGTTTGATCCGGGTGATCGACGAATCGGGGGAGGACTACCTTTATCCCTCGCAGTTGTTCCAGCGACTGACCTTGCCGAATGAGGTTCAGCGGGAACTGCAACTGGCCTCTTAAGGCCTTTGCCGTGCTTGAATCTTCAAAGCTGCCTAGCCCGGCGCGTATACGGTGGGTCACATTCGCCCACGTATCCAGCAAAAAACATACTGGAATTGCGACTGCCCTGCCTGACCCGCCGCTAATTCGGCAAGCTAGATCCAGACCACTTCTACCAGCCGCATGAAGTTTCCGGGCGTGGGCATGCGATTCTTGATACTGTACAGGTGCGAGACAACTTGGCTAAGCACACGTTACAAAACATTGCCCTCTATGATGCTTAACCGGAAGATGCAGCTTCGGCTCCTGGTGTGGCTCGGCTGCTTCGCCGTGGCGGCGAGGCCGCAGGTGATCACTTTTGAGACGAATGGGCTCTACTACCAGACCTTGACCAAGGGCGGGTTGACCATCATGTTCGCCCAATTGCCCATGCACACCAAGGACTATGCGGTGCTTCAGGTGGCGATTTCGAATGGAGCCAAGACCAGTTGGAATGTGAAGCCGGATGACTTTACGTTTCGCCCTTTGGATGGCGAGTCGTTCAAGCCGGAGGCGCCGCGGATTGTGGTGAACCGGCTGATTGACCGCGGTGGCCGTGACGACGCCATTCGCCTAATGACGGCCTATGAGGCGAGCCTTTACGGGCTGAGCCGGATTAAGAGCACCAGCGGCTTTGAGCAGCGACGGCAGCAGATGCTGGCGGAGTTGACCAGCGCGAAGATCAAGGCGGCGGCGGCGGCGAGCGCGATTGCGTTTGTGACGACGAAGTTGAAGCCGGGCGAGTCGACGGATGGGGCTATGTTTTTTTCGACGGGCGGCAAGCCGCTGCCGGCGGGAAAGCTGACCGTGAACGCGGGGGGCGAGTTCTTTGAGTTTCAGCCGATTGAGTCGCTGAAGGGGTCAGGGAGCCGGTGAAGAAGAAGCATGGCGAGCCGATTAGGCTTGGATAGGCGGAGGCGAACCTCGATATCGCACCTAAGCTTTTTAAAATCAATGGGTTAGAGGGAAACCCGGGGATGCGCGTGGATGCCCCCGTTTTGAGATAAGTTATTTCGATTGAATGACATACAAGACATCCTGCGCCATGCGCCGTACGGCTCACCCAGATCACCGGACCGGCAGTTCACCAATTTAGCCTTTTGTTGTCAATTACTTAGGGAAATTCTCTGGCAACGGGCTGCTAACCTAGAGATATAGGATCCAGCGCCCCACCGGCGTTGCGTCGCAGTGAAGTGTTGTGACACCATCACTGATTAGAATCAATCACTCCCGGGTTCCGGAAACCAGCGGATTCATAACTCCGCGATCGCCCATGCCCGGTCGCTGGTCGCGAAGCTCATAGGAGCCGGCGTGCCGAGGGAGCAGGGCCACGCAACCGGCGCTCGCCATCGAGGAAGCCCATCAGGACTTGCCCGCCGGGGGCGATGATCTGGCCTTGAGGGTCATCGAGCGTCAAACGGTCCTTCGGTTCAATCGCGAAGAGCTTCGCGATCCAGGCTTCGTTCAGTTCGCGAAAGCGGCGGCGTCTTGCGGCTGAAAGGGGCGCATCGTGAGGCGGGGCATGGCGAACCTAGCGGTTCCGCAACGCCGCCACCGCGCTCACCAAAGCTTGGCGGTAGAGCGCCGAATCGGCTGACCAGGAGATGACGTCGAAGCCGAGGCCCAGCCACTGCTCGGCTTGCTCCATGTTGCCGGGCTGAATGCCCAGGCGGCAGCCGTGCTTCTTGCCGGCCGCGATGACGGTTTTGAGCGCCGCGAGGAAGTCAGGATGTTGGAACTGCGCCGGAATGCCCATGGATTGCGAAAGATCGAAGTGGCCCACCCACAGCAGGTCGACTCCGGGCGTGGCGGCGATGGCCTCGGCGTTCTTCACCCCCGCAGGCGACTCGATTTGGCAGATGATGACCGTGCTCTCGTTGCTCTCTTTGAAGTATTCGACGGCGGGCAACGGCAAAAAGTCAGTATGTGCGGTGCCAATACCGACGCCGCGGTTGCCGAGCGGCGCGTATTTCACCGCGTCAACGATCATCTTGGCCTGCTCGGCCGATTCGACGTTGGCGATCATGATGCCCAGGGCGCCTGCGTCCATCACGCGGGCCAGGAAGTGATACTGCGCCTGCGGTACGCGCACCATGGGCGCGAAGGAGCAGGCCTTGGCGTAGGCGATGAGGTCGAAGATGCGCTCCATGCCGAAGCCCGAGTGCTCCATGTCGTAAATGACAAAGTCGAGGTCAGCCGACTCGAGGATCTTGGCCATGCCGCGGGTGCCAAACTCCCACACCATGTGGCCGATGGGCATGCGTCCGGCGGCGAGCGCCTCTCGAAAGCGGTTGTTTTTCATATAGGTCTCCGGTAGCGGGCGAGTTTTTGTTGGAAGCCAGGACGAGCCAGAACTTCCTTATTGACGATGGCCGTTGGCGTTTCGCCGCGCGCTACGGTGAGGATGTTGTCGCAGGCTTCGAGGCTATTGTCGCGGGCTAATTCTTCGGTCCAGGCGAGGCCATGGGGCGCCAGGATCACATTGTCGAGTTGCCGCAGGGGGCTATCCATCGGCAGGGGCTCCACCTCGAAGACGTCAAGGCCGGCGCCGGCGATCCAGTTTTCGCTCAGGGCTTGGATCAGGGCGGCTTCTTGCACGATGGGTCCGCGGGCGGTGTTGATGAAGTAGGCCGTGGGCTTCATGCGCCGTAGGAGGTCGGCGCTGACGATGCCGCGCGTGGCGGGCGAGAGCGGCGTGTTGACGGTGAGGTAATCGCTCTGGGCGAAGAGTTCCTCGATGGTGACGAGTTCGACGCCGAGCGACTGGGCGACGTCCGGCGAGACGTAAGGATCGTGGGCCAGGAAGCGGCCGAAGCCGATGGAGCGGGCCATCCGAAAGAGTTCCTGGGCGATATTGCCGCAACCGAGCGAACCCAAGGTGCGCCCCTGCGGGCTGCGGCCTAGCCGGGGCAGGTCGCCGCGCCACTTCCCTGCCCGCACCAGGCGGTCCTGCCCGACGACGTTTGAGCCGAGGGCGAGAATGAGGGCCAGGATGGCTTCGGAGACCGGGCGGCGCACGGCGCCGGGCGTGATGGCCAGCGCGATGTCGTTGGCGGTGAGGGCGTCGACATCGATCATGTCGTAACCCACACCCCAGCGGGAGATGAGCGCGGTGCGCGTGACGCCGGCGACGCTAGCGGCGGTGAATTTGACGGCCAAGGCGAGGACGGCGTCGTAGTCGTTGAGGCTGGTGGCGGAGACGACGTTGCCGGGTTGGGCAGGCATCGGCTGAGCGTCAAGCCAAGCCAGGTTGCCCAGCTTACTTTCCACCGGCGCCTCAAATTTGCCCTTTACTTCGGCATAGAAGTCGGGCGTGACGCCGACGCGAAAAGGTGAGTGCATGTCCTTAGGGATTATAATGCAAAAGCTTGGACTCCTCATCACGACTGCGACTGGCGGCGATCGCCGACGACTATACGGGGGCGTCGGACCTGGCCGGCATGCTCTATTCGGAGGGCGCGCGCACGTTGCAAACCTTCGGCGTGAGCGAGTCGCCCTTGCCCGCCGGCTACGATGCCATAGTGGTGAGTTTGAAGACCCGCAGTTGCTCGGCAAACTCCGCCCAGCAACAAACGCGGCAGGCGATGAAACAGCTAGCGGCCCTCGAGCCACGGCAGTGGCAGTTTAAGTATTGCTCGACCTTTGATTCAACGGCCGCGGGCAACATCGGGCCGGTGGCGGAGGCGATGCTCGACGAACTCGGCGCGACGTTTACCGTCGCCGTGCCGGCCCTGCCGGTAAATGGCCGGAAACAGTATCTGGGGCATTTGTTTGTGAACGGCGAGTTGCTGGCTGAGTCGCCGCTCCGGTGGCATCCCTTGAATCCGATGACGGACAGTAATCTGGTACGGCATTTGCAACGGCAAACCGGGCGACGGGTGGGGTTGATCACCCTGGAGACGGTGCGCATCGGGCCCCAGGCGGTGCAAGAGGAGTTTACGCGCCTGCAGAGTGAGGGAGTCGCGATCGCGCTGGTGGATGCGATTGAGGATTGCGACTTAAGCGTCATTGGCGAAGCTTGTGCGGGACTACGCTTGGTAACCGGTGGCAGCGGCTTGGGCGCCGCGCTGGCACGCACTTGGACGGGCACACGCGCGCAAACGGCAACGCCGCCGGCGGCAACGGCCAGGCCGACGCTGATCTTGTCCGGCAGTTGCTCGCGGCAGACGTTACGACAAGTGGAACGCCTGCCACGGGAGCCCCTCCGCCTGGACCCTCGCCAGATGCAACTCGAGGAACTGGTCGCCGAAGCCCGCCGGCGTATGGAACGCGAAGGATTGGCGGCCATCGTGTCGTCCGCGGGGCCAGAGCATCAAACCCCCGGCGCGCAGCAGTCGGTGGAGGCCGCTTTCGCTCAACTCGCGCGGGAGTTACCCGCCGAACAAGTGATTGTCGCCGGCGGCGAGACCTCGGGCGCGGTGGTGGAGGCGCTGGGGATTTCCGCGGTCGAAATCACGGGGATGATTGACCCCGGCGTGCCCAGCTTACTCGCCATCGGTGGCCGGCCCGTGCGCCTGGCCTTGAAGAGTGGTAACTTCGGCCGCGACGACTTCTTCGCCGCCGCGATACAGCATTTGGAGCGCACATGATTCCTGAACTCGCTAAGCTCTGCGACGTCGCCGAAAGCTTCCACGCGCGGGGCTATGCGTTCGGCTCCACCGGCAATCTCTCGGTGCGCGTGGATGACGAGGTTTGGATCACGCCCACCGGCCGCAGCTTTCGTGGCCTAACGCCCGCGGACTTTGCCTGCGTCACGCTTACCGGCGAGCGCAAAAACGATCGTCGCCCCTCGAAAGAATATCCGTTTCATCTGGGCTGTTACCGGGCGGCGGGCGAGCGGGCGAAAGCCTTGGTGCACTTACACTCCACTTACTCAGTGGCGCTTTCTTGTCTGGCGGAATTAGACCCGCAACAGCCGTTGCCGATTATTACACCGTACTATTTGATGCGGGTGGCGCCCTTGGGCATTGTGCCGTACTTACGCCCAGGGTCTGCCGAGTTGGGTGCAGCGGTGGAAGCCGCAGCCGGCGCGCATGACTGCCTGCTATTACTCAACCACGGCCTGATTTGTTTGGGCGGCTCGATCGAGGAGGCCGTCGATCGAGCGGAGGAGTTAGAAGAGACGGCGAAGTTACATTTCCTGCTGCGCGGCGAAGGGACGCGCAGTTTAACCGCGATGGAGCAAGCCGAGATCTGGAAGGTCTATCGGAGTTAGCGCAGGATGGCCGAGCGGCTGGCAAATTCGAGCAAGGCCGAGGGCAGGACGCCCAGCACGATGGTCGCCGTAGCAGCAGTGACCCAGCCAAATTGCAGGCTGGAACTCGCGGGTTCCAGGTTATCGACGGCCGCCGAAGGCTCATGCGTATACATCACGACGATGACCCGTAGGTAATAGTAAGCGGCCACCGCGCTATTGAGTAAGCCCAATACGGTTAGCCAAACCATGCCCGCATCGAGCGCGGCTTTGAAGATATAGAATTTACCGAAGAATCCAGCCGTCAGTGGCACCCCGATCAGCGAGGTGAAGAAGATGGTCATCACGAGAGCGGCTAGGGGCTGGCGCGCGGCGAGGCCGGCAAAATCGTCGACGTTCAGGTGCTTTTCGCCTTTAGCGGCGACGTAACTTACGACGGCGAAGGCGCCGACATTCACGAAGGCGTAAGAGGCCAAATAAAACATGGCGGCCGCCGTGCCCACACTCGAGTGCGAAGTAACAGCCACCATGACGTAGCCGGCATGGGCAATAGAAGAGTAAGCCAATAAACGCTTAATGTTCGTTTGGCGCAGCGCGGCGAAGTTACCGATGATCATCGTGAGTAAGGCGGAGACCCAGAACACGGGCTCCCATTTCTCAAAGCTTGCATCGAAAGCGGTGGTAAAGACGCGCAGGAAGATCGCAAAGGCGGCGGCTTTTGGTCCGGCGGAAAGAAATGCACTGATTGGCGCCGGCGCACCCTGGTAGACATCGGGGGCCCAGATCTGGAAGGGAGCGGCGGAGACCTTGAAGGCAAAGCCGACGAACATCAGGGCGACGGCGACGGCCAGCAGCCGGGGATTGGCGGGGTTCGCCGCGAGGGAGTTTTGAATGACGGCTAAGTTCGTGGAACCGGTAAGCCCGTAAATCCAGGCCACACCGTAGAGCAGGAAGGCCGTGGCGAAGGAGCCGAGCAGGAAATACTTAATGGCGCTCTCATTGGCGCGGCGATCGTCGCGGAGGAAACCGGCGAGCACATAGGAAGCGATGGAGGATATTTCGAGGCCGATAAAGAGAATGATTAACTCATTGGCGGTGGCCATAATGCATTGGCCGGCGATGGAGAAAAGTAACAAGGCGTAGAATTCGCCATTTTCATGGCCTTCGCGAACTAAATAGTCCTGGGCACAGAAGACAGTGAGTAAACCAGTGCCGATGACTAAAACGCTGAAGAAGATACCAAAGCCGTCCACCATCAGCATGCCGTTGAAGGCTGCGCCTCGGTCACCGTAAGCGACGACGGCCCCGGCCATGGCGAGTGCCAGGCCGATGATGGCCAGCCAACGTAATTGCGGCTTCTCACCCTTGCCGTCGCCGGTAAGGGGCTCGAGCACCATTAGCAAGGTGCCGAAGATCGCCAGGATGATGACCGGCAGGGTCCGAAGGAAGTCAGCGGAGGTGGGGAAGAGACTGTTCATTTCATCACCGCCACGCGTGCGGGACCTTCGATCCGATTCAACAACTCCGCGTTAGCGGCCGAGATCGGCTCCAGCATCCCGCTCGTCGAGATACCGAACCAGATCAGCAGTACGATTAGAGGCCCGATGACGACGCATTCGCGCAAGGTGAGGTCCGGCATATAGGAGGAAACACTTTCCGCAATTTCGCCAAAGAAGACTCTCTGGTACATCCAGAGCATATAGACGGCCGAAAGAATGACGCCGAGCGAAGCGAAGACGGCCCAGGGGAAACTCGCCTTGGCCGCGCCTTGTAAGATGAGGAACTCGCCCACGAAGTTACCCAGCATCGGTAAGCCGATAGAAGCGAGGGCGACAACCATGAAGGCGGTGGAGAGCCAGGGCGCCACGCGGGCCACGCCGCCGTAGTCCGCGATCTCGAGCGAGCCGCGGCGGTCTTCGAGGAACCAGACGAGGAGGAACAACGCGCCGGTGGACAGCCCATGGTTCACCATCTGATAGACGGCGCCATCGAGGCCCCAGCGGTTAAAGGCGAAGATGCCGAGTACGACGAAGCCTAAGTGAGAGATAGACGAATAAGCGACCAGCCGCTTCATGTTCGGTTGGACGATGGCTACCAGGGCACCGTAGATGATACTCGTGACGGCGAGGGCGGCTACCCAAGGGGCAGCGTGCTGCGCCTCGGCGGGGAAAAGGCCGATGCAGAAACGTAAGAGCGAGTAAGTGCCCATCTTCGACAGGACGCCGGCTAGCAGGACCGTGACCGGGGTCGGGGCGGCCGAGTAAGTATCGGGCAGCCAGGTATGCAGGGGGAAGAGCGGAGTTTTGATGGCGAAGGCGAAGAAGAAGGCCAAGAACATCAGCCAGCGCGCCTCGGCGGGAAGAGTTTGGGTAAGTGCCGCCAAGCGGGTAAAGTCGAAGGTGTTAGTCTTCGTGTAGAGGTAAATGATGCCAGAGAGCATCAGTACGCTACCGGTCATGGTGTAGAGAAAGAACTTGACGGCCGCAGCCGAGCGTTTCTCCGTGCCCCACATGCCGATGAGGAACAGGACGGGAACGATGGAGATTTCCCAGAAGACGTAATAAAGGAATAGGTCTAGCGAGACGAAGACGCCCAGGACACCGAATTCGAGTAACAGGATAAATGCGTAATAAAGGTTCGCATTGTGCTTCACCGACTTCCAGGAAGCCAGGATCGAGAGCGGGGTGAGTAAGGCGGTCAGGAGCACCATCCAGAGGCTGAAGCCATCGACGCCTACGTGATAGTGAATATTCGGCGTCGTGATCCAGACGATATCGCTTTGGTAATGGAAGCCGGTGGGCATGGCTACGACCAGGCCGATCATCCCCAGGCCGACTACGAGAGCTAACACGGAAGCTCCAAGGGCCAAGGTGCGGGCCAGTCCCTCGTTCTCTTTAGGCGCAAGCAAGCAGATGAGAAAGCCAACCAACGGGATGAGTAAAAGTAAGTTGAGAGCGTTCATCGCGCGCCTCCGGACATCAACTGGAAGCCGATGAGCACTGCGGCAGCGCCGACGGCGATCCAAGTAGCGTAAGAGGGGATATGTCCACCTTGAGCCCGTCGAAGGACGACACCAATGTTACCGATGGTATTGCCGATGCCATTGACTAAGCCGTCGATGATGATGCGGTCGAAGCCTTTCCAAAGGATCGAGGCTGACCCGGCTTGGATTGGATGGACGATCAATGCATCGTAGAATTCGTCGACGCGGTACTTGTCGTAGACGAGACGATAAACCGGGCCTAGCGCGCGAGCGATTGATTGGGACAAGCCGCGGTTCATGAGATATAAGAAGGCGGCGAGTGCGATGCCGGC
>Ga0105047_10018920_pt1 | contig 10646 bp, 4 predicted proteins | sample MAT04_FD_78384 | JGI IMG/M metagenome (GOLD analysis project Ga0105047, IMG submission 78384) | Freshwater microbial communities from Lake Fryxell liftoff mats and glacier meltwater in Antarctica - MAT-04 (megahit assembly) | ecosystem: Environmental > Aquatic > Freshwater > Ice > Liftoff...
AGATGGTCTAACGGTTCCTCACCCCACTGAGCGGTGGCACCCGGGCTTCACGGCCCGGGCGCCGTCGCGTTCCGGCGCGGCAACGCCGGCTCGAGGGGTTCTGGCTCGGCACTACCGTGTCGACATGCGAGTGGTCGGCAGCGCTCAACGGTCGGCGTCGGAGGCGGGCCTGTTGGGGCTGCTCGGGGCCGCGCTCGGCGGTGCGGTCGGTTGGTTGCTGCACCCATGGGTGAGCGCTGCGATGGCGGTGGTGGCGGGCGTCAACGGCGCGCTGTCGGGGTGGCGACAGGTCTATGCCTGGCGCACGCGCTGGGGTGCCTTCGCGTTCGTGGTCGACAGCACGTGGGCAGTGTTGCCCGTAGCGGCCGGTCTGCTGACGCACGTCGCTGCGCTCCTCGCGAAGGCTTCGGGCTACGAGCTTTCGCTCAGCCATCGCCAGAACCGGCACGTGTATCGCGGCGGAGCGTTTTTGCAGCGCGGGTTCGCGCTCACGATGGGCAACGTCATCTCCAGTGCCGGCGACGTGTCGCGTGCTCGGCGCCGCAAGCTGATCACCGACCATGAAGCCGTGCACGTGTGGCAGGCCAGAGCCTTCGGCCCGCTGTACCTGCTGCTGTACGTGCTGTGGTCGGTGGGTGGCGCGGTCGCTGGGGTGGTCGTGTGGCTGCTGCGGCGCCGGCGCGAGCCACTCGGCAAGGTTGTCGAGTCGTGCTCGTACTACCTCAACCCGTTCGAGTGGTGGGCATACAGTCGCGACGACCTGTGGCCGCCGCCGGGCCTGCTCGTCGGCCTCGGCTGGCGCAGAGCCGCCGCTCGCCCGCTCACGGCCGTCCGAGCCGCCCGAGCCGCCCGAGCCGCCGCCAGCACAGCGAAGCGGTCGGGCGCGAAACCCTGACAGTTCTGTCCGCCCCAGCCCCCACGGGCGCGGAACTGTGCCGAGAGTGGCAGGGTCTCGCGCCCAAGGGTGGGGCGGCGGCGGGGAAGAAGAACACCGGCGGAATGCCCGGGTCTCACCTTCGGCGATGGTGATGGTGATGTCGGCGACCGTGAAGAGCTGTGCAGCCACGTGTCGGTTTCGCACGGCCCGGCGCCGTTCGGCTGAACGGGTTGCCGCGCAGCGATTCGGGCCCGACGCCCGCGTCGCCGGGCGCCCCAAACACCTGTGGGTCCACGTCGTCGCCGCTGCGCCGGACTGCCACCGCTGCGTGTTCTACGACAATTCCACCGACGACGGGCTCACCAAGGTTGCGTCCTTCCGATACGGCCTCGCCGACTACCCGGCCCGATGGCCTCGCTGGGCTGCCGACTCGCTGCTCGTACAGTGAGGGAGGCATAGTGAGCGGGCCTCGACTCGCGGTCGGTTCGCGCCCCGAACTTTAGAGAACTTTGACTCTTGTTCGCGGGTCTCTGGGCCGTGTTGCCGATGTCGGACTGATGGTGTGATGAAGACCATCGATCACCCGATCGTCGAATCGAGCGCCAATGAACAGCCTCAGCGATTCCACCATGCATCGAGTGCGTGGCGACCGCCGCCGTTGGGTGTCCGTCGTTGCGTGCGCGGCCGCGCTCTCCGTGGTCTCGGTGGTGACGCCCGTCGCGCCCATCCTTGGCTCGTCGGTCGCCAACGTGTTCGCAGTGGACGGGCCGCCCAACAGCTTCCAGGTCGTCAACAAGTCGGTCGCGCCGTCGTCCGGGGCGCCGAACACGACGTTCAACTACAGCATTTCGTACTCGTGTCCTGGGGTAGTGGCGGGCGGTACGTGCGCCGCGGCCCGCATCACCGACCCTCTGCCGCAGTTCATCGACATCGACGGGGCGACCCGACAGCTCACCTACGTGTCGTCGCCTGGCAACGGCCACTTCTCACCCGGCACCGTGTCGGGCTCCTCGCCGAACCAGGTGATCACCTGGAACGCCACCTCATCACTCACGGCCGGCGCGTCGGGCATCCTCACCATGTCCGTCCGTGTGCCGAGGGGCATCGTTCCGGCCGGCTCGCAAACGATCACGAACGTCGCGACAGGAAACCTGGCTGGTGTGCTCGACGACTCGCCGGTCGCGTCCACCACCATTGCTGCCTCCACGACCAACTGGACGTTCAACAAGACGGGTCCCGCCACGTTGCTGATCAACTCCAACGGGACGTACAGCCTGAACGTGTGTCCGGCCACCGGAACTGGCGCGTTGCCGTCGACAGTCACCATCGTAGACACCTTGCCGCCGGGCACGACCTACAACTCGTCGTCGAACGGAGGGGTTTACGCCAACAATCCCGATCCCACAGTCGACACCATCTCCTGGACCATCAACGCGACGAACCGCCCCACTCCGAACGGCAGCACAGGGTGCATCGCTGTCACCGCAAGCGTCCGTTTCGTGCCGCCAGCGTCGGGTGGCGATGCCACAAACCTCGTGGGCGAGGTGAAGTCCAACAGCGCGACGGCCACGGCAGATACCGTGAAGTCGGGCTTGTTGAACACCACCCTCACTGGACCCGTCACGCGGGTCACCCGCACGAAATCCGTCAGCGTCGGTGGCACCTATGTCACCGACGGCGACCGGGTGACCTACTCGTTGCAGCTGTCGAACAATTCCGACGCCGGCGCCGGCAGTCTCGACACCGCGGTCCTCACGGACGGTCCGTTGCCGGTGCAGTACTCGCTCGACACCATCACCACCGGGACGTGGGCATGGGGCAGCGCCGCGACTGTGGAGGTGTCGCCTGACGGGACAAGCTGGACCGTGGTGGCGTCGGGTCTCACGGGCGTCACCTCGACGACGATCAGCTCGGGCCTCGCCGGCTCGCGCTGGGTGCGATGGAACTTCACCGGGCCGATCGCGGTCAGTCAGGCAACTTCGGCTATCACCCTGTCGGGCACCGTGTCGGGCGCCGTGGTGCCTTCGACCACGCTCGCCAACTGCCTCGCCAGCGTAGCGACGCAGGGCGCAGCGAGCTTCTCGTCGAGCAGCCAGTGCGTGAACGTGACGCTCGAAATCCCGCAGCCTCACCCCTCGATCACCAAACGCGTGAACGGTGCGTCGACCGCCACCCTCAATCCGGGAGCAACGGCCACCTACACGATCGCAATCGCCAACAACAGCGATGCGACGGCGGCGCTGGTCGACCCGACCGTGGTCGACTGCCTTCCGGCTGGGCTCGCCGTCGCCTCGGTGTCTGCAGTGTCCGGCTGGACGCGAGACCTCGCCTACACCAATCCCACGTGCAGCAACGCGGGTGGAACACCGCTCCGATTCACCTACTCCGGTTCGGTGGCGGCCAATGCGTCGGCCACCACCATCTCGTACACGGTGCAGGCGAATGGCTTCGAAGACCCCGATGGTGCCATCGCAGCGCCGGGCAACTACGCCAACACCGCTTCCGCCCGCACTACGACCGGCTCTTCGTTCGGCCACTGCGTACAGGCCGGCTGCGCATCGACCGCAACCGTCACCGTGCCCGTGGTGGCGCAGCTGACGTCGGCGAAGGAGGCGCAGGGCGCGCTCGACTCTGGTTGGACGACGACGGCCTCCACGATGCCGGGTGCTGGCGTGACGTGGCGCCTCACGCTGCAGAACAGCGGCAACGTCGACGTCTTGAACCCGGTGTTCATCGACATCTTCCCGCATGTCGGCGACACGGGCGTGCTGGTCAACAACGTGGCCCGCAACTCGGAGTTCGGCACCTATCTCGTCAGCCCGATCACCGCCACACCCGGTTGGAGTGTGGAGTACTCCGCCTCGGCGAACCCGTGCCGTCCTGAAGTGGGTGGTGTGATCACGGGGTGCGACACCGCCAATTGGACGTCGTCGCCCGACCTGACGCGGATGCCCATCTACCAGTCGGTGAAGCTCTCGTACACGGGCATCGTGGCACGGGGAACGTCAGCACAGTTCGCCTGGCAGTCACGTGTGCCGGTGCTAGATCAGGCCTACGACACTGCCGACACCACGAGTTCGCCATACGACGACATCATCGACTGCGGTGGGAGCCCGGTGACTTGCCCCAAGGCGGTGAACTCGTTCGCGTACGGCACCTTTGTCGACCCCGCCGATCTGAACGGTGCTTCCGATCCAGGGTTGTTGCGCTCGGAGCCACCTGTGGTGAGCGTGGCTGTCACCTCGATACCCCAACCGAACATCATCGGCAACCGGGTCTTCGACGACATCGATCACGACGGTGTGCAAGACCCAGCGGAACCGGGTGTTCCGAATGTGCGGGTCGAGTTCTTCGTCGACGTGGCGGGAGTGTGGGTGGCCTACGAGCCCTACGGCTACACCTACACCGATGCCGACGGGTATTACCTGTTCCCCGACGTGCCCGACGGCGACTTCAAGTTGCGCTTCTACCTGCCTGACAGCACGTCGTACGTGACGCTGCAGGATGTCACCGGGGTACCCGGCGATGATCCTGCTTCGAACAACTCCGACGACGACTCCGACCTCCCTACGATGCCGACTGGTTCGAACCTGTACGGCAACTACTACGACACGCCCGCAGTCGCCTTGGGCAACACCGTCGATGATGAGATCGACAACACGTGGGATGCCGGTGTGTGGTTCCCTCGCCCCCACATCTCCGTCGCCAAGCGTCTCAACGGCTCCGACTCAGGTGCTGCACCCGGCCTCGAGCTCTACCCGGGCGACCCCGCCATCTGGACGTACCTCGTCACCAACTCTGGTAACACCTTCCTCTCCTTCGTGGCGTTGATCGACGTGGTGACAGCCAGCGGCGCACTCGACCCCGTCCCGGTGTGCAACTGGGCCGCCTCGTCGGACCCGGCAACGCCGGCAGGGCATCTGTCGCGCGGTGAGTCGGTGACGTGCACCTTCTCGGACGTTGCTGTTGCAGGTGCCTATTCGAACACTGCGTCGGTCGCGGCCACTGGAACTCTCGACCCGTCCGATCCCACCGATCCCGAAACCTATGGGACGATCGAACGACTGACAGACCTGGAGCGGAACGTCACTGCGTCGGACACCGGCAACTACGCAGGGCTGACCTACGCGCTTGGCGACATGGTGTTCGTCGATGTCGACTCGAACGGCGTGTACAACCCGCCAGTTGATGTACCCGTGGTCAACGGCACCCCCGTCGAACTGTACGACGACACCGACCTGCTGGTCGACAGCACGACCACGCTGACGGGCCGCTACCTGTTCACCCAGCTTCGGCCGGGCACCTACTACGTGAGGATCCCCGTCGCGCAGTTCGAGCCGGGCGGCCCGTTGTTCGGACTGGGCGGAGGCCCCCTCGCCGAACTCGATCCGAACACCGACATGAATGAGGCCGTCGACCACCACGCCATCGATGATTCCGGAGGGGTGCGGTCGTCAGGCCTGCTCACCCTCTCTTCGCACGTCAGTGCGGGCGTGTTCGTCGGCAACGAACCTGTCGGCGAGGACACCGGCAGTATCGCCAACGGTGTGAACGATGCGCGAACCAACCAGACGCTCGACCTTGCGCTCGGCGGCAACCATCCGCTGGTCGTACAGACCGACTCCGCCTGTGCCGCCGATACGGGTGTGCTGTTCTATCGGCTCGACTACCGCTACTTCACGCCCAGCATGGTGGGCACCATCGAGATCTTCCCGTACCTGCCCGGCCCCGACCTCGTGTGGGGTAACGGTGACGATCTGCCGTCGAACGTTGCGGTGCAGACGATCATGGACGTGCCGCTCAACGAGTGGGTGAGCCAGCCGTGGCCTGGCACCACCACAGCGCCGCGCGAGTGGCCCGGTTGGCAGCTCGCCGGCGGCGTGTGGGTGGTGGACCACGACGGCCTCATCCCCAAGGTGCTGGTGCGCGCGACGGTCGACACCAGCAACACTGCCGTGGCTGTCTACCCCGCGATCATCGGTGACTGTGACCCCAGCCCGCCGGTCGCAAGCGTCGGCAATCACGTGTGGTGGGACGTCGATGGTGATGGGGTTGAGGGGATTGGTGAGGCAGGCGTTCCGAATGCTTCGGTCGTCGTTTCGTGGGCTGGTCTCGATGGCACGTTCGGCACCAGTGACGACGTGGTGCACCCTGCGGTCCTCACCGATGCGAACGGCAACTGGCTGCTGGCCTCGCTGCCCGCCGGCGACTATCGCGTCGCCGTGACCCTCGCCGACTCTGACGAGTTGGTGCCCAGCCACGACCTCGATGGCATCGGCACGCCAGGTGCAGCCTTCTCCCTGATCGACGATGAGAACCGTCGTGACGTCGACTTCGGGTTCGTGGCGCGATTTGCGCTGGGTGATCTCGTGTTCAACGACGTTGACGGCGATGGCCACTATGACGGCGCCATCGATGTGGTCGTGTCGGGTCTCATCGTGCATCTCACCGCGGCTGATGGCACGGTGCTCGACACGTCTGTCACCGACGAGTTCGGGCGCTTCGCCTTCACCGGACTGCTGCCTGGCGACCATCGCCTCGTCGTCCCCGCTGCAGAGTTCGGGTCGGGTGGCCCGGTGGAGGGTTGGAGCGTCGGCCTGGCGGGCGTCGCCGATCCCGAGAACGATGCGGATGAAGGTGTCGACCACAACGCGGTGGCGTTCGCGGGGGGTGTTCGCACGGGGGTCGTCACGTTGTCGGCCACCCTCGCCCCTTCAGGCCAGTTCAGCGGTGACGAGCCAGGTGGAATGACGAATGGCACCCTCGACCTTGCGCTGCGGGCGCCCGCGGCCGTCACGATCGCCAAGCAGGTGAACACCGGAGAAGGTTGGGTGGAATCCGTGCACGTCGGCTTCTTGGGCGGCGTCGATTGGCAGGCCGAGATCACGAACTCCGGCGGCCAGACGTTGCACGCGGTCGAGGTGATCGACGTCTTGGCGCCCGGATGCGCCACCACCTATTCGCTCAATGGTGGTGTACTCCAGCCGGGTGAGTCGTTCACCGTGACCTGCACTTCGTCGAACTTGGTTGCGGGTTTCGTGAACACGACTGCTGTCACCGCTACCGATCCGGCTGGGGGCGTAGTCAACGACTCCGACACCGCATCGGTGACGGTCGACCCGCCTGTGTCCGCAGTAGTGCTGGTCAAGTACGTCACCGACGAACTCCTTGCGCCCGTGAACGGCATGCTGCACGACGCGAACACGGTGCCCGGCTACTACGCGGCAACCGGCACCAACGTGATGTGGGTGTACAGCGTGGCGAACACGGGCACCACTCCGCTCGACATCACCGACTTCGACGACACCAACACCTCACCTCTCCCTGTCGACGACTTCCCGGTGATGGGTTCCATGTACGTCAGCGGCGATACCGACCTCGACGGCCTGCTCGACCTGGACGAGACCTGGTGGTACGCAACGACAACAGCCACCGTTGTCGCTGCCGGTCAGACCGAGACCTCTGCAACCGTGTGGGCCGCGGGGACCGACGCGGATGGCAACCATCTGACCGGCGTGGACGCAGTCACCGACACCGATGCGGCTGATCACTTCGGCGCCGACGTTGGGCTCACCGTCGACAAGACCACAAACGGACTGGCTGCGTCCGTCGCTCCGGGCGACTTCGTGCGGATGGGCGATCTCGTTGAGTGGACGTACGTAGTGACGAACATGAGCAACACGACGCTGATCGACGTGTCGGTGACCGACGACCCGGCGGCCGACATTTCGTGCCTCGGCGGAAACCCGATTTCGTCGCTCGCGCCCGGTGCCCAGGTGACGTGCACTGCGTCGGTCGCTTCGTCGACCGTGCTCGGCCAGTTCCGCAACGAAGTCACAGCGACCGGTACGCCGGTCGACGAGTTCGGGGATCCGGTCACCGGCCCCGGTCTCACGGCCCCGGTTGCGACCGACTCGTCGCACTTCTTCGGGTGGGACGCATCTATCGAGGTGGTCAAGGCGGTCGATGCGGTCGACCCGGCGGCCCCGTCGGTGGCCGAAGATGCCCAAACGTCGCCAGGGCCTATTCGCCCGCAGGGGGCCGAGATCGTGTGGACCTACCGCGTCACCAACACCGGGTTCTCGCCGCTCACCGCTATCGCCGTCGTCGATGACGACTCCGCCGCTGTGATCAGTTGCCCAACGGCGCACGACCCGCCCAGCGCGATGTACACCATCGCGCTGTTGTTGCCCGGCGAGACGGTCGTCTGCACGGCCACCATCGAGGTCGAGCTTGGACAGTCGTCAACCACTGCGACGGCCAGCGGCCAACCGGCCTACCCAGATGGCAGCGACTTCACCGGAGTGGCGCCGAATCTGATCCAGTGGCCGACTGATCCGGCGGGCTATTCGGCGATGACATCTGGAGCGGTCGCAGTGGGTCGCGTCGTCGACTCCGATCTGGCCCATCACTTCGGTTGGGCAGCGGCCGTGTCGGTCACCAAGCTGACGAATGGCCAATCCAGCCCTGACGCACCCGGAGCGTTCATTCCTGAGGGCGCTCCGATCACCTGGACCTATCGCGTCACGAACACCGGCTTCTCGCCGCTCAAGGACGTCACAGTGGTCGACGACATCGAAGGCGCGACCAATTGCGGACCTGCCGACGGCGACATCGACGGCGACATCGATCTGCTGCTGCCCGGCAACGCGAACTCGGTGACGTGCGAACTCACGGGCGCTGCAGTCGTCGCCGATCCTGATCCGAACTACGCGAACACGGTCGTCGTGGTCGGTCAACCTGCCTATCCGGGCAACGACCCCACATTCGATCCGGACGCGGTCGAGTTGGCCTGGCCGGCGAACGCCGCGGCGTACGTGCCGCTGCCAATGCCTGGCAGTGAGTTGGGCGGAGTCGCCGCACCCACGGTGACCGCGACGGCCACCTCGCACTACTTCTCAGCGGCACCCGGGGTTGACCTCGTCAAGACCACGAACGACGCCGACGCGAACTCAGCCCCCGGTCCATTCATCATGACGGGTGACGCGGTGACGTGGGAGTACCAGATCACCAACACGGGCAACACCGATCTCGTCGAGGTCGGCGTCACCGACGACATGATTGCCGTCGACGCCATCGACTGCGGCGCGGGGTCGAACATCGTCGCCACGATCGCCGTTGGTGGCACCGCTACCTGCACAGCGACGCTGAGTGCAGTTGCCGGGCAGTACGCCAACGTCGGCACGGTGCAGGCCGCGGCGGTCGACGCCTCGGGCAACCCACTCGTCGACCCAACCACGGGTGACCCCGTGCCAGTGCTGACGGCGACCGATCCGTCGCACTACTACGGTGCGTCACCGGCGGTGAGCATCCTGAAGGTGGTCTGCAATTTGGTCGACGGTGCTGCGTGCGACATTGCTGACGATGGTGATTGGTCCGATGAATCGATGGTGCAGCTGGATGGCTCGGCCGTATGGCGCATCACGGTGAGCAACACCGGCAACGTGTTGCTCACCGACGTCGTCATCACCGACGTCCTCGAGGCGTCGTGCGACCGGACGTTCACGACGATCGAGGTCGCTGCGGTGCGCCGCTGGACATGCACCACACCAGTGGTGACCGATCCCATCCTGAACACGGCGGCTGTCAGCGCCATCCCGGTCGACGACAGCGGCACTCAACTCCACGACGCCGACGATTCGTCGATCGTGCTGCTGGGTGAGGACAGCGCCCTGGTCACCCCGCCCATGAACCTGCGCCTGTCGAAGACCGTTGGTGCCGGCACGGTCATTGCGGGGTCCCTCGTCGACTGGACCCTCCAGGTCACCAACGACGGGCCGGGTATCGCTCGTGACACCACCGTCGTCGACACGTTGCCGCACGGTCTCGCGCCGGTCGACCTTCCCGCTGGCGTGGTGTACGACGAGGCCACTCGTCAGCTCCGATGGCAGCTGGGCACGATGAACCCGGGTGACGTTGTCACGCTGCACTACACCACCCAGGTGTTCCTCGGTTCCCGCGGAGATCTCACCAACGTCGCCACCGTGAGTTCGTCGTCGGCGTTGGCAGAGATCGTGTCCACCGACAACTTCGACCGGGCAACGGTCAACGTGGCGGGTGCCGGCGGCGCGCTGCCCTCCACCGGCATCGGTTGGCTGATGGTGCTGCTACTGCTCGCCCTCGGGTTCTGGGCTACCGGCCTCGGTGTCACCGGGTCCGTCAAGCGTCGCTGACGCCCATCAGCGGTGAGGGTCGGCGGTGGACAGGGACAAGGCGACCGGGTGATGATCTCCCCATGAACGACGACGAACTGGACCTCGATGGCGATGGCGTGGCCGATGTGGTGGTGCCAGGTTTACCGTCGATCGTGTCGTTCACGGCGGAAGCGGGCCCGAGCTCGCGACTGGAGGCCGTGGTCACTGCTGAGATGCCGCCCTCGTCCAACCAGTATTCACCGATGGGTCAGATCGAGCACCTGGGCTACGCATTGCGCTCGCAGACGGCTCGCACCGGGTGGCGACGTCGTGTCATCCGAGTCGGCGCCACCGTATGGCTGGCGCTGATCGCCGGCGGCCTGATCTTCGCCGTGATGGCCTCGCTCAGGTAGCTCGGGCGGGCCCAACCGGCGGGCCGGCATCGGACGCTGCTCGCAGGTTGTGGCCGACATGGGGTGGACACCATGGTGATCCGGACATCAATGGATCGGGTGACAATGGAATGGAGCGGGTGACGGGAATCGAACCCGCGTTCTCAGCTTGGGAAGCTGATGTTCTACCTCTGAACTACACCCGCAGAAGGCTCTCAGCGTAGCGGCACCGCGTCACTCGAC
>Ga0105047_10018921_pt1 | contig 10646 bp, 9 predicted proteins | sample MAT04_FD_78384 | JGI IMG/M metagenome (GOLD analysis project Ga0105047, IMG submission 78384) | Freshwater microbial communities from Lake Fryxell liftoff mats and glacier meltwater in Antarctica - MAT-04 (megahit assembly) | ecosystem: Environmental > Aquatic > Freshwater > Ice > Liftoff...
CATTTCACGTCTGGAAGACTTCGATTCGTCCTGAAGAATCCCAGTGTATCGCTTCTATACTTTTCGCGCGGTCCCGAATGAGAGTGTCGTGGTGTGGCGAGCCGCGACCGCAAGGGAGCGGATAACGTGAACCGCTCCCTTGCGGTCGCGGCTCGCCAAACTGCTCTAAACGATCATCGTCACTTCTTCTCTTTGAAGGCGTAGAGCGTCTTCTCGGTCATTACGAACAGCACGCCGTTCGCGACAATCGGTGTTGAACGCACAGCCGCATCCAGTTCGATCTTGGCGATCAAATACTTGTCGGCCACGGCCTTCTTCTTCTCGCTGATGAGCTTGCGTGCTTCCTTCATGTTGTTCGCCTTGATCTCCAACTCGTCAATCTTTTCTGGCTTCTTGTCGTGGCGGAACACGAACAAGTCGCTCGCGTCAGTTGCCAGGAATACCTTTCCGTCGACGTAGTACGCCGAACCCCAGATCGACGCCTTCGTGTCGAATTTCCAGTGGTGCTCGCCGGTCTGGGCGTTCATGCAGTGGAGGAAGCCAGCCAGCTCGGAGATGTACAGCACGTCATCGAGGATACACGCCGACGACATCGTGCGGCCAAACTTGAAGTCACGCTGTGACCACGAACGCGATTCCTCTCCGCCGAAGTGCCACACGACGCACGAATTCGGGTTCGGCTTCTCGCCGATTACGTCCTTGCCGTCCGGGCCTTTCGTTCGCGTTTCGAGGAACTTCGAGATGTCGCCCTTCTTGTCTTTCTTCGGGGCGATGCACCAGAAGTGCGAGATGCCGGTGCTGTGTTCCGGGTCCTGGCCGAGGCCGATGTAAATCTTGTTGTCGTAAATGACCGGCGTGCCGATGTAGTCGCTGCGGGTGCCGGTGCCGCCCAGTTCGTACACGGAGTCCTTCGGGTTGCCGTCGAACTTCCAGATCAGTTCGCCCGTCTCCGGAACGAAGCTGTAAATCCAGCCGTCGCCGCCGCCGAAAATCACCTGCCGGACGCCGTCGATCTCCGCGTATGTGGGGTTCGACCACTGCCCGTGCATGATGTTCTTGCCCGGCAGGCTGCTCTTCCACAGGAGCTTGCCCGTCTTCTTGTCGAGAGCGATGAAACTCGGTGCGTTCGGGTTTGGCAGGTTCAAGTGACCGTCATCGACGCCGTTGGCGGTGTGTACGAAAAGGATGTCGCCGATGATGAGCGGGCAACCGGCCGACATGTTGTGCGGGAAGACGCCGAGTTCCTTCATCATGTCGTACTGCCAGACGATGTCGCCGTCGGTGGCGTCCTTGTACTTCTCGTCCTGGTAGCCCTGGTTGCCGTTGGCGAAGCCGTTCGCGTCGAGACACACCACGGCGCAGCGATTGCTGACGTAGTAGACGAAATCGCCCTCGACCGTCGGCGTGGCACAAACGCCTTCTTCGGGCCAGTCGTTCACGCGGCCGGATTCGAGCTTGTTGTGTACGGCCTGCCAGAGAAACTTGCCGGTCTTCTCGTCGAAGCACATCAACACGCCGCGGTCGATCGGCTCGATTGTGCCGTCCTTGCTGCGGTGAACGTCGCGGTCGTTGCGGGGTTGCTGGTTGTTCGTGCCGACGTAAACGCGACCGCCGGCCACGGTCGGGCCGCCATAAGCTTTCGAGCCGAGGTCGGCCTTCCACAGGAGCGTGGTTTTGTCGTCGGGGGCGAACTTGCCGGGGATGCCCTTGTCTTTGAGGTTCACCATGTTGCGGGACTTGGTGCCGCCGAACATGGTGTGATCGCTGGCACCGGGGTTGGTGGCATTGGGTGCGTCTTCGGCTGCCGTGCTGGCTTCCCGATTCACAAGCAGGAAGCACGCGGCAAGGAGGACCGGACTGGCGAAGAACGCAAAGCGTTTCGAGATACGCATTGTTATCGGCTCCTGGTGGAATCGGGACGGTATTGGCTTGTTTGGTATTGGCGAGCGGGGGACGTGAGTCCCCTGATTCTTCGGCGACACATCAGGGGACTCACGTCCCCCGCTCGCCAAGCATCACTTCTTCGCGTCGGGTGTGATGACGATGTTGTCGTAGTAGCAGTTGGACCCCGGCGCGGTGGCAGAGCTGTTCGTCACGTAACCGTACAGACCTGCCGAGCCTTCGCGGTTCGGGCTCGGGTCTTCCAGCTCCACCGTCCACTCCGCGGGTTCTGGCTTGCCCTTCTCCCACACCTTGGCACGCACGACGGCCGTCTTTTCCTTGTGCTCGATGGCCAGTTTCGCCGTGTACCACACGGTCGGCTGCCAGTCGAAGTCGAGAACCTTCGTGATTCGCGGGCGGGCCTCCCAGGATATCAAACGAACCTGTCGCTTCTTACTCTCCGGGTCGGTTTTCCCGTCGAGGACGAACGAGTAGCGGCTGTTGATGAGGCCGAAGTCGGCCAGACCGCCGCGAACTTCCGTGCCCATCAGATCGGCCTGAATGGTGTAGTTCGCGGAGTTCGGCATCGTGATGAAGGCGTTCGCCTTCGCCAGTGGCGGCCGCGGGTCGGTGTTGTTCTTCGACAGCACGAGGTTGCCGTCAGCCAGTTTCTCGACGGTGAACTTGCCGTTGGCGTTGACCCACCCTGCGGGCGACGATCCCGGCGGCGCCTTCTCGAAGTCCTGCTTCCACGAGATTGACGGAGCAACGCGAACGCGGGCTCGCGGTGCCTTGAACTCGCCGCTCTCGAACTCGATGTAACCTTGCTGGGCTGGTAGAGGCCCCAGCGTCAGTTCGCCGGTGTCGGTCAGCTTGCCAGCGAGCGGTGGTGGTTGTGCGCCGGTCGGGGTCTTCGCGGGAGTGGCGATCGCCCAGGTTCCCTTGGTGTCGGCGCGAGAGTCCTTCACCTCGCGGCCGTTGGCATCCACGTACACGACCTTGAACTGCACCTTCTCGCCGGGCTTCGTCACGACATCGGCCGGGAAGATCCGCACGCCCGCGATGGCCCCCTCTTTGAAGGGCGTTTCTTCCGGCGTCGGCTTGTACTTCGCAGGTTCCGGCGTGCCTGCATCCGGCAGACCGAGGCAGAACAGGTTCGCGGCCGACACGAAGTAAAGGTGACCGTTCACGGCGATGGGAGTGCCGTTGGTTTCCGAGTAAATCCCCTTCGGCTCCCTGAAGCGATACTCGAAGGTTTCGTCGGGGTCGGGAGCCTCGTTGCCCTTCAGCGTGAGGATCATCATGCGGCGCTGCACGTCCATGATGTAAACCTTGCCGTCGGCCACGAGCGGCGAGCCACGAACTTCGTTCGCGTAGCGGTACTTCCAGAGTTGCTTGCCGGTCTTCGCGTTGAAGCAGTGCAAATCACCGGCATCGTCCGGAGCGTAAACACGCCCGTCGGCGATGGCAGGCGAGGCGAGGCCGAAGCGAATCGACTTCTTGAAATCCCACACAACCGTGGGCTTGCCGTTCTTGTCGATCTTCGAGGCGTCGAGACAGATGAGGCGACCGTATGGCCCGCCTTCCGGGTTCTCGTCGCCGTGCGTGGCGTACACGAAATTCCCGTCGATGAGCGGCGCACCGTTGGCGGCACCGGAGCAAATTTGGTAGGTCCAAACACGCTCGCCGGTCCGCACCTTGATCGCGTGCAGGTAGCCGTCGGCACCGCCACTGACGAGGATTCGCTGGCCGTTGATGACGCCGATGACCGGATGCGAGCAGTACGTTTCCTTGCTGGGGAAGCCCGCGTCGTGCCACCACACGACTTCGCCGGTCTTGCCGTCGAAAGCGACGTAGCGGTTCGTACCGCGTGCGAAGTCGCCCCAACTCGAACTCACCATGCCGACGATCACCAGCCCGCTATCGAAGATCGGTGCCGGGATGCGACCGCCGTAACCGCTCGCCCGACCGTACTCCTCGGTGAGGCTGTGCTGCCAGACGACCTTGCCGGCCTTGTCGAGGCACAGCAGGAAGCCGCCGGTGGTTTGTGCGTAGACGTAGCCGGTCGCGGGGTCGCCGGTGAGCGGTGCCCACGAGAGGCGGGTGGAAACGATGTCGGTGTGGAAGACGTTGAAGCGGTACGTCCAGAGCGGCTTGCCGGTCTTTTCGTCGACGCAAACCAGTTGCTCGGATTCTTCGAGGCCGACGCCCGTGCCCTGGAGAACGTATACTCGCCCGTCCATCACGAGCGGAGCGCTGCGACCGCCGAACGGGGCTGTCCAGACGACGTTGCCTTTCTTGCCCGCACCCGGCTCGAACTCGCCGGGCAGCTTCGTTTCCTTCGACTGGCCGTTCATCTCTGGACCGCGCCAGTGGATCCAGTCGGCCCCTTGCGAAGACGACGCAAAGGCGAACAAGAGCAGCGGCAGCAACGCGAAACGCTTCAGGTGCATAGCGAACTCCTGGGGAGCAAAGCCGTCATGAGCGGTTGTCTTTTCCCTGGGACCGCGGCCATCTTGGCCGCTGCTGGGCATGTCATTTCTGTGAGGGAGGAAACCTCAAGGCGATTTCTTCCCACAGCTTTTGCGGCCAAGATGGCCGCGGTCCCAGGGGAAAAGACACATCGCCATTTCTTACTTCTTATCGTTCCGCACGATGCGTCGAGCTTTCATCTCGAATCGCGGCAGGCTTCCACACGGAACGGCAGTCACGTCGACGCGGAACAGCAACTCATCGCGGACCGCCCGGCTCACGTTCTCGGCCAACTCGCGGCCGTCACCGGCATCAGGCTCGACTTCGATCCGCAAGTCCGCGAGCGAGCCCGTGTAATCGACGACGATCCGATATTCCGCGACCTGCGAGAACCGCCGCACGATCGACTCGATCGACGCAGGGTACAGGTTATTACCTCGCACATGAATCATATCATCGGCTCGCCCCAGAATTCCACCATCGAGCCGCCGCCACGTTCGCCCGGCGACATCCGGGTTGGTCGCGATTCGCACGAGATCACCCGTGCGATAGCGGATAAGCGGGCTCCCGGTGCGTCCGAGATTCGTCAGCACGAGTTCCCCGAATTCGCCCTCTGGTGCGGGGGTGTTCGTGTTGGGAGTCAGCACTTCCGCGAGGTATTCCGTTTCGAGCAGGTACATCTGCCCGCGTTGGTCGTGGCTCTCGACCGCAACGGGGCCAACTTCCGTCATGCCGTAGTGATCGAACACGCGGGCACCCCAGACGGTTTCGATGCGTTCGCGAGTCGCGGGGATGTTGCCGCCGGGCTCGCCCGCCACCACGAGAGCCCGCACGGGGCCGTTCGCGAGGTCGATACCTTCCTTCGCCGCGAGTTCCGCCAGGTGCAGCGCATACGTCGGCGTCGCGAACACGACCGTGCAAGCGTGGTCAATCAGGAACCGCAGCCGTGCGGTGCTGGTCATGCCGCCGCCCGCGATGCACAGGTAGCCCGCACGCGAAGCCGCCTCGAACGCGGTCCAGAAGCCGAGGAACGGCCCGAACGAGAACGGGAAGTAGATGATGTCGCGGGGGGTCAGGCCGAGCAGCGGGAAGCTCACCCGCCAGCAACCGAGGAGCCATTCCCACGATTCGGGCGTGTCGAGCCAGCGTAGCGGCTTGCCCGTGCTGGTGCCGGATGTCTGGTGCAGTCGGGAGTACTTCTCGCGGGGGTACGAGAGCGTCGAACCGTAGGGCGGGTGTTCGGTCTGGTCGGCGGCGAGGTCAGCTTTCGTGGTGAACGGCAGCGTGGCGAAGTCGGCGAGGGTGCGGATGTCGTGGGCAGCAAGGCCCGCAAATTTGCGGGCATAGAACTGATTCGTTGGCAGGATGGCCGCGAGTAATTCCCTGACGCGGGCGAGTTGCGCCTCGTGAAGTTCAGTTGTGGTGGTGGGAGACACGGAATGCAGCCCGAGGGAGTTCGGGGGGCATGGTCGCTTGCGGCCTCGCAGCGCAATGAGAAACTGCAAGCGACCATGCCCAATCGGCGGAAATATACGACTCGGCCAGGGTCCGACAAGCTACCTGTGCGGGTGCATACCGGCAAGAAATTAGAGGTTTACACAGAATCCGCAATTGGTTTCAGTTGCCGCACCGTTTCGGGGACCAGAAGCCGCCACCCGTCGCCGGTGTCCAATTCGAGGCCATCGAAACTCATCTCGTGGAGTCGTCCCGAAATGACGGTGCCGTCGGTCAGTTCCGCCGTCACTTGCCTGCCGAGCAACCCGATTCGCCACTTCCAGTCAGCCTCGACCGCAACCCGCTCGCCAGCGAGAAGCCGCCCGTATTCGAGGTCGAGTTTCTGTACGACGACACGAACAACCGCCGCGGAATCGAGAGCCTTCCCGGACACCATTCCCAGCGAAGTCGCGTCGGGCAGGCCCGCTTCCTCGAACTCCTCAGCGGTCTGGTTCAGATTCAACCCGATGCCGATGACCAGCGATGTCGTGTTCTCGATCAGGATGCCGCAGACCTTCTTGCCGCGAATCAGCAGGTCGTTCGGCCACTTAATCTTCGCCTGAACGCCGGTCAGTGCGAGAATCGCTTCGCCAATCGCGACCGCCGCGAACGCCGTCAGAATCACGGGCCGACGCAATTCCAACGGTGGACGCAACGCCACGGACATGAGCAGCGAGTTGCCGGGTCGCGACTGCCACACGCGGCCGTACTGCCCGCGTCCCGCGGTCTGGAAGTCGGCGATGACCACGAGGCCATCGTCATCAGCAGAAGCGAGTTCGGCAGCGGTGGTGTTAGTGCTATCGAGCTGATCGAAGAACAGGACACGCCTGCCGATGTGGCTCGTGTCGAGGTTCCACGTTTCGCGGGGTTGCGGCGAACTCACGACAGGTAATCCAGGCCGATGTCCAGTGCCGGGGCCGAGTGCGTGATCGCACCGACGCTGATGCGATCGACGCCGGTTGCCGCGATGTCGTGAACGGTCGTGAGGTTCACGTTGCCAGACGCTTCGAGCAGTACACCAACCGCAACCGCATCCCGGCGAGTGACCGCCGTGCGAAGCTGGTCGAGCGTCATATTGTCGAGCAGCACGATGTCCGCACGAACGGCCAACGCAACTTCGAGCTGTTCGAGCGTGTCCACTTCCACCTCGACCGGCAAGCCCGCGTTACCGGGGTACGCTCGCGCCGCTTCCACTGCTTGCCGCACGTCGCCGCCGAGTCCCGCGAGATGGTTGTCCTTGATCAGAATGCCGTCGTACAGCCCGACGCGGTGGTTCACGCCGCCGCCACACCGCACGGCGTACTTCTCGATCAACCGCCAGCCGGGGGTCGTCTTGCGGGTGTCGAGCATCTTCGCCTTGAAGCCTGCGGACGCATCCACGAACTTCCGCGTCAGCGAGGCGACCCCGCTGAGTCGTTGCATGAAGTTGAGGGCCGTGCGTTCAGCCGCGAGAACCGAACGCAAAGGTCCGGATACGGTGGCCAGCTTGAGGCCGCGTTCCGTGCGTGTGCCGTCAGGCACCAGGGGTGTGAACGCAAGCGAAGGATCGACGGCTGCGCACACCATCGCGGCGACCGGCAATCCCGCCGCAACACCCACCGAGCGAGCGACGAACGCGGCTCGACTCGTCGTGCTTTCAGGAATGGTGGCGAGGCTCGTGCGGTCGCCGGTGGGGCCGAAGTCTTCGGCGAGGGCGAGGTCGATCAGGCGACGGCACGCCGCCGCTTCATCCGGGGAGAAAGTAGACATGCGGGAATTGTAGGGACAGTCTGGGGGTGCGTGAAATCGAAACGGCCGCAGCGAATTTCCCGCGGCGAGAGCAGGCACTCTATTGGTGAGGTCGGGCGGCATGTCAATTGCACCCCGTACATTCAGAGCACCTTGCGGCTCGCGGTAAATCCCAATAGATTGTGAATGGAGAGACACCAACACCGGCATGAATTCACGGCAGATTCCAGGGTGAGTGCCACCGCCTTGACAGTTACAAGACGCTCAGCATCCCACCTTCGTGGGACTTAACTTCCCTGCCCAAGATTTTTACTCGCCTGGTCTCTGCTCTTCTTGAGCACGGCCGCCTATTTCCGGTTTGTGAGTCTTCCTTGTTTCATTTCTTCATCGCCCGAGGTTCTCGCATGTTCAGCCTTTCCTCTCGACCACGACGAGGGTTCACGTTGATCGAACTACTCGTTGTCATCGCGATCATCGCCATCCTGATTGGGCTCCTGCTCCCTGCGGTCCAGAAGGTCCGCGAGGCCGCTGCCCGGACCAAGTGTTCGAACAACCTCAAGCAACTCGGCCTTGCCCTCCACGGCCACCACGACGCAACCGGAAAGTTCCCTCCCGGCACCAAGAATCTGACCCTGTCCGATGCGAACGAATGGCCATACTTGCTGCACTACCTCCTGCCGTACATCGAACAGAATGCTTACTACACGGCGATCGGCAGCGAGAATTTCACCCCGCCAAAACCCTGGACGGCAGCGTGGCCAACTTCAGTGGTGAACGTGCAAATTAACACGTTCCTCTGCCCGAGTGACGCGAGAGTTCCATTGAAGAACCAAGGCATCAGCAACCTGACGGCGAGCAATTACCTGGGTATCTTCTCGGGGACGCAGGACCAGCACCAGTGGAGCAACACCGCACCGGCAAACCAACGCGCGATGTTTCGCCAGTCGAACGCCTCGCCAGCGAAGATCGCCGATATTTCGGACGGGACCAGCAACTCGATGGCCCTGGCCGAATGCCTGACCGGGGTGACGGCAACTGATGGCCGCGGCTTCTTCTACACCAACCGGGCCGGTTGCCAGTTTCTGTACGTCACGCAGACGCCGAACACGACGGTTCCGGACAGCATCCACTCGTTCACCTGCAACTCGACCCTGAATCAGCCGACGCAAAATTTGCCATGCACCGCGGCGGACGATGGCAGCGCGAACGCGGCGTCTCGCAGCAGGCACACGGGTGGCGTGAATGTCGCACTTTGTGACGGTGGCGTTCGTTTCATCCCAAACAGCGTCACACTGGCAACCTGGCAAAACTTCGGCTGGATTAGTGATGGTAATACCGTCAATCTGCCGTAATATTGGGCGTTCAAAGCCCGCGATCATACTCCCGCCCCGACCGAAAGTCGGGGCGGCTAACACGTCTGAGGAACTCAAGTCATGCACGCCTCCCGTCTTGTTGGCCTGTTCGTTGTGTGCGGTGCTTTGGCTGTTGCGACTGGCTGCAGTCAGCAAGTTCAAGTTCGTGGCACTGTGAAGCTCGACGGCCAACCACTCGACAACGGGTCGATCACCTTCATCCCGGTCGATCCCACGAAGGGCAATACGGCGGGCGCCACGATCAGTAATGGCTCATACCAAATTCAGGGAGACAACCTTCCCCCTCCTGGCGCATATCGGGTCGAAATTCGGTCGCAAAAGAAGACGGGGAAGATGATCCCGGCTGGCTCACCAGCACCCCCGGGTACGATGGTCGAGGAGACGGTATCGGCGATCCCTGACAAGTACAACAAGGCGTCGACGCTGCAGAGCGAATTCAAGACGGGGTCGAACACGTTCGACTTCGACCTCACGAGCGACGCGAAGTGATTTTGGAAACGGGAGGGCGAGGCTTCTGCCGAGCTTGAGGCTCGGCAGAAGCCTCGCCCTCCCGTTTCCTCGCTCAAGTCTGCGCAATCGGGTACGGCAAGCCTTCCCGTTGCAGCACGGCCATCGGGTACACAGCGCCGCCACCGGCCACGTACTCGAACAACTCGCGAACATCGTCGCCACGCAACGCATACCCGGACAGTTCATCCACGCCAACCCACGCGGCCTCCAACGATTCCGCGTCGGGCACGCTCTTCGGCGGCGTCTCGTCCGTCGGCTCGCCGAGGAAGATCACTCGCATTCTCGCGCCGTGGTCCTGCGGCGAATGCTCGACGCGAATCACGCCGACGAGCCGGATGGGGATTCCGCCCTCTTCCAGCGTCTCCCGAACTGCTGCCATCGCGAACGTTTCACCGGGCTCCACGCGACCCGCCGGCACGTACCACAACTGACCGTGCTTCACCTCGTGGACCAACAGGAACTTGTCGCCACGACGCACCACGACCAGAGCAAAGCACCACGTCGGAATCGGTTCTCGCGCCAAGGTCGCGCTCCGTTAGGGTTGTCGCGTCAGCGTTGTTCAACCGCCGCTCAGTCCCGTGCTGCCGAAACCGCCACGACTGACCGACGAAGACGATGAGGACGATGAGGACGTGGATGAACCCGAAGAGCCTGAAGATCCCGTGCGATATGACGTTCCCGAACTCGTCGAGCGATAGCCCGAGCCGCCCCACCACCAATACGAGGGATGGTACGACGACCCGGCCGGCGGGGGCAGCGGCATCAGGACGCCGTTCGCGTCGTAGACCCACTGCCTGCCATAACGATCGTGCGGGAACGGGTCGGGGATTTGCTTGCCGGTCGCGTCGGTCTTCCAGTTCTCGGAAACCGCGTGACCCTGAGCGTCGTACCAAGTGTGGTCCGCGTGCCGCCGACCGCAGCCGCCGCTCGTCAGGCATGCCGTGAGCATCAGCCCCGAAAGCAGCGTCACCGTGATTCCGCGAGACATACGCATTCGCCAACCCTCGCTAGGTCGCTTGCTTCAGGGTTTTCAGGATGTAGTTTCGCACTTCCGAAACCGATACACTCGTCGCCACTCGCGAGTTCGGTGGAAATGACGGCGTCGCGCGAGCGTCGATCACGGTCATGCCGCGTGTCAGTTCACCGCGAGTCTCGACGTCCACGTATCGCGGCTCGCTCGACACCAAC
>Ga0105047_10018922_pt1 | contig 10645 bp, 8 predicted proteins | sample MAT04_FD_78384 | JGI IMG/M metagenome (GOLD analysis project Ga0105047, IMG submission 78384) | Freshwater microbial communities from Lake Fryxell liftoff mats and glacier meltwater in Antarctica - MAT-04 (megahit assembly) | ecosystem: Environmental > Aquatic > Freshwater > Ice > Liftoff...
CCAGCTCCTCGCGGTCCCCGCCGGCATCGATCTCGTCGACGCCGCGGCCATCCCCGAGGTGTTCCTCACCGCATGGGACGCGCTCGTGCTGCAGGGTGGCCTCACCAGCGGCCGGTGGGCGCTCGTGCACGCAGGAGCGAGCGGCGTGGGCACGGCCGCGATCCAGATCGCCAAGGCCATCGGGGCGCGCATCGCCGTCACCTGCTCCGCGGGCAAGGCCGACGCGTGCCGCGCTCTCGGAGCCGATCTGGTGCTCGAGCGCTCGCCTCACGACTGGCTCAGCGACGCGAAGGCTGCCGTGCCGCAGGGCTTCGACACCGTGCTCGACGTGATCGGCGGCGACGAGGTCGATCGCAACCTGCAGGCCGTGGCCCTGAGGGGCACGATCGTGCAGGTGGGGCTGATGGGCGGTGGCACCACGCCGGTGAACGTCGGCCTGCTGCTCGCCAAGCGGGCCACCTGGGTGGGCACCACGCTGCGTACCCGCCCGATCGAGGAGAAGGTGGCCGTCACCCGCCGCTTCGCGGCCGAGATGCTGCCCCTGTTCGACAGTGGCGCGCTGCGTCCCGTGATCGACAGCGTCTACGCGTTCGCCGACATCGCCGACGCCCACCGCCACATGGAGGCCAACGCGAACACCGGCAAGATCGTCGTCACCATCGCCTGACCGCAGTCCTGCTCGGCCGGTGGGGATCGAACAGCGATCAGAAGATGCCGGGGATGGCGGTGGCTCCGGTGTCGAGCACATCGCTGGTCGGCACGCCGAACCAACCCTCGGCGACGGTGGCGTAGTACTGGTCGAGACCCACCGTGGGCTTCAGGTTGTCGTTGTCGTCGAGATCGGTGAGCGACGGGTGCTCGCCGTGACGGCCTGCGTTCACCGGACCGATGAGCAGTGCATTCGACGCGGTGCCGTGATCGAGCCCACCGGAATCGTTGTCGCGTGCCGTGCGACCGAACTCGCTGGTGGTCATCAGCAGCACCCGGTCCGACAGCCCTCGCTGGTCGAGATCGGCGAAGAACGCAGCCAGCGACGCGTCGAGGTCCTGCATCAGTGCGGGGTAGCGGCCGCTGTGATCGTCGTGGGTGTCGAAGTCGCCGTGCATCGGTACGTGCACGATGCGAACCCCCTGATCGCCGGCGAACAGCTGCGCCGCGAGTCGAAGACCCTGTCCCAGCTCGCTGTTGGGGTAGGCGCTGTCGCCGTCGTCGAGTGCGAGGTCGGTGAGCACTTGGGCGAACGCGGTGCTCTGGGTCTTCACCCGGCGGAGCCGTGCGTCGAGCTCGAACATCGGGGTACCTGCGCCGAGGGCCGCGAACCCCTGCTGGAACAGTCGGCGGAACGGGTCGTCATCGCCGGCACCGGCGAGGTAGCCGGCTGCGTCGGCCCCCGGGATCGCGAGGGTCGCGGCCGACCGGGAGGCGATGACGGGTGTGGCCCCCGACCCCACCGACAGCGCCACTGCGGGAGCAGACGGATCACCGATCACGTCGGCGAGACGGCCGAGGAAACCGGTATCGCGGATGCCCCCCGACACCGGGGATCCCGACCACCAACGGGCAAGCATCTCGAAGTGCGAACCGTCGCTCTCGAAGGCACCCACACCCTGCACGATCGCCGCGCCTCGCTGGTGCAGGAGCGCCAGCTCGGGGTGGTACCCGACCTCATCGTCGATACCGAGCACGTCCGCTGCGTCGATCGCAGTCAGCCGACGGAGGTCGTAGTACGAGCCCATCCCGTAGGGCACCACCATCGACATCCCGTCGTTGCCTCCGGCCATCTCCACCACCACCAGCAGGCGCTGACCGAGGTCGCTCGTCGGCGCGATCGACGGTGAGATCGCCTCGACGGGGCCAGCCGAGCCGGCGGGCGAGCGCAACCGGTCGACGGACGATGCTGGGGCCAGGGTGGCGCCCGACGATGGAGCGAGCACGCCGCTCGGCGTCGGCTCGCCACCGCGACCGAAGGTGTACGTGCCGACACCAACGGCTGCTGCGCCGGCGCCGGCGCTGGCCCACTTGAGCAGTTCTCGGCGGCTGATCTGTGCAGTCATGGTGGTTCCTCGGAAGCGATGGGGTGTGAGCGCTCAGGCGAGCGAGAACTCGGGGGTCAGTACGACCAGGCCGTGCAACAACGTCGAGCGATCGCGGCGTGAGTCGACCGATCCGGCCATCTCGGTCAACACGTCGAGGGTCGACTGGCCGACCTCGTACATGCCGGCGCGACCGAGCAGGTCGGATACGGGGTCGTTCTCGTCGAGCGTGGCCGTCTCCCAGGCGTTGTCGTAGGCCACCTGGGCCTTACCCATCTCAGCGCCGACCGACATCCAGCGCGACGGGCCGGGCCAGCCGGCGACGTTCGGTGGTGCGAACGGCACCTGGCCGAGCACATCGAGTGGCCACCAGTCGATCGGCAGGTCGAACAGCCGGCGTACGGCGATGAACCACTCGAGCGCAGTCCGCGGCCGGTTGAGGCGTTGCTCGAGGAACGATGGATGACGCACGATCGCTTCGACGAGGGGCCTGATCTCGAGACCGTTGTCGGTGAGCACCGAGGCCAACTCGGCGAGGCGCTGCTCGTCGGGGCGTGCGCCGACGAGATGCTCGTGCACCTTGCCGGCGATGTGCGCCGCGCATGCCGGGTGGTCGCAGATCGCATCGATCACCTCGGCAGCAGTCGACACATCGCGGCCGAGGAACGCCACCGGCGCCCCCACGGCGCTGTCCGGATCGAACCGCACCTCGTCGCCGTTGTCGCCATCGACCCACCAACCTGCGAGCGCCATCGCTCCACTGCGCACATCGGGTTCGGTGTAGCCCGATCCGTGCCCGAGCGCGAACAGCTCCATCACCTCACGGGCGTAGTTCTCGTTCGGCGCCTCTGCGTAGCTGCCGGCACCGTCGAGCCAGTAGAGCATCGCGGCGTCGACGGTGATCTCCTGCAACAGGGTGCGAAAGTTGCCCATCGCATGGGTGCGCAGCAACCGGTTCTGGAGGTACATGAGTGCGGGGGAGGCCTTGTCGAGGCTGCTCGTCAGATGACCGTGCCAGAACCACACCATCCGTTCGTGCAGCCCTGCTCGTTCGTCGCCCATCACGTCGAGCCACCAGGCCGGCAGCCGGCCGTGGTCGTCGTCGCTCCCGAGCGCCAGCTCGTCGGGCACGAACGGTTCGGCTGCCAACATCTGATCGATCAGGTCGGCCGCCGTGGTGCCGTCGAGATCTTCCACCTGCCACGGCCGAGGCCCGAACGACAGGCGCCGCAGCACGTGTGCTCGTAGGGCCCGCTCGGCGGATTCAGCGGGGGGAACCACCGCTCGAGCCGTGAACGCGGTCGCGGCCGGACGTGCAGCTCGTCGTGATCGTGATGCCAGCAATGCCATGTGCCCATCGTGCAATTCCGAACATGAACCGGCGATGAATGCGGGCTTCACGTGCGCTTCACGCGCAATGTGGAACGATGAGCGCCCGTGCGGGTGCTGGTGGTGGAAGACGACATCTCCCTTGGGGGAGTGGTGCAGCGAGGACTCTCCGAGGACGGTCACGCCGTCGACCTCGAACGCACCCTGTCAGGTGCTCGCCGTGCCTGCGCCATCAACGCGTACCATCTCGTCGTGCTCGACCTGGGGTTGCCCGACGGTGACGGACTCACCCTGTGTCGAGAGCTCCACCAGATCGAGTCCCCGCCACGAGTGTTGGTGCTCACCGCTCGCGACACCACCGGCGACAAGGTGCTCGGCCTCGACGCCGGTGCCGACGACTACCTCACCAAACCCTTCGACTTCGCAGAGCTCGGCGCCCGCGTGCGAGCCCTGCTCCGACGCCCTGAGAACGCCCGTGCGCCGCAGTTGAAGGTGGCCGACATCGAGCTCGACCCGGCGGCCCACACCGTCCGCAGGGCCGGCGTGATGGTGCCCCTCACCGCCCGCGAGTTCGCCCTGCTCCACTTCCTGATGGACCGGGCCGGTGACGTGGTGACGCGCACCGAACTGCTCGAGGCGGTGTGGGACGCGAACTACGACGGTCTCTCGAACGTGGTCGACGTGCACGTCGCGAACGTGCGCCGCAAGCTCGAGTTGCCCGGTCGTCCCGCGCCCATCGACACCGTCCGCGGCGTCGGATACCGGTTCGGCTGACGTGCGTCTGCGTCGTCTGCGCCCCGTACTCGCGCTGCTGTTCGCCGCGATCGCGACGACCATCGCCGTGGCCCCGCTGCTGCTGTGGCGCAGTGAACGATCCGACGCGATCCGATCCAACCTCGACACGTCGCTGGTGACGCAGATGGAGGACGTGCTGTACGGAGAGGTCACGGGGTCGAGGACCACCGGTTACCTCACCTGGCTCGTCAACGTGAACGATGGGTGGACCGATCCGTTCAGCGAGACCGATCTCGAACCACCGCTGTTCACCTGGGTGCGCGAGAGCGGCGGCGAGCCGGACTTCCGGGAGTACTCCCTCGACGATGGCGGGCGGTATCGCGGCTTCATCCGCCCCACCGCCGACGGCGTCGGGTACGTGACCCTCGCCGACGCAACCGAGCGCGACGACGACCTGGGTTCGCTCGATCGGCGGGCGGTGCTGATGGGCGGCGGCATCCTGCTCGCCAGCCTTGCGCTCGGCGCAGCTCTGAGCAGCCTTGCGATCAGCCCCATGCGGCGGATGATGGGTGATCAGCAGAGCTTTCTCGCCGATGCTGCGCACGAGATGCGCACGCCGCTCGCGGTGATCATGGCGTCGAGCAGCCAGGCGCTGTCGAGGCCGCGGTCGTCGGAGGAGTACGTACGGTCGCTGTCGGAGATCCGCTCTGCCGCCGAGCGCGCTGCCACGGGAGTGAACGAGATGCTCGACCTGGTGCGCTTCGAGAGCGGTCAGACCATGCCTCGCGTCGGCCCGCTGCGACTCGACCTGCTCGCCGAGGAGATCGCCGCTGCGGTGCGCGCCGACGATGCCGAGATCATCGCCGAGCCGAGCGACCCCGTGGTGGTGGCCGCCGACATGGCGCTGTTGCGCCAGGCGGTGGAGAACGTCGTGCGCAATGCTGCGCGGCGAGCGAGTCGGGTGGAGCTGCTCACCCGCACCGATCGCCACGACGGTGTGATCGAGGTGGTCGACGACGGCCCGGGGTTCGATCCGGCGGTGCTGCCCCGGGTGTTCGAGCGATACCAGCGGGGGGATCGGCGCGGCGAGGCAGGCATCGGCCTGGCGATCGTGCGGGCCATCGCGCTCGCCCATGGAGGCTCCGTCGCCGCCTCGAACAACACCGACGGCTCCGGTGCCACCGTGAGCATCCGGATCCCCCTCGCCCGCTCCTGACCGGCGTGGACACTCGCGATGAGCGATGAGCGATGAGCGGCTGTGGCGCACTCATCTCTCATCGCGGATCGGGTCGGTCAGCCGGAGACGTTGATGGTGCGGGTGTGCCAGCCGGTGGCACCGTCGGGGTCGGGGCGGGCGACCAGCTCGGTCTGGGTCTCGCCGGTGGTGTCGGTCGCTCGCACCTGTAAGCGGTGTTCACCGGGCTCGACCCCGGTGGTGTCCCACTCGTACACCCACTGGCGCCACGAGTCGATCGTCACGTCGGGTGCGATGCGGGCCTCCTGCCACTCGCCGCCGTCGACGCGCACCTCCACCTTGGCAACACCGCGCTGCTGTGCCCAGGCGATGCCGGCCACGGCGACGGTGCCGCGGGGAACGTCCTCGCCGCGGGTCGGCACGTCGATGCGTGACTGCGTCTTGATCGGCGCGTCGCGCGACCAACCGCGCGGGATCCAGTACCCCTCCGCTTCGTCCCACGTGGTCAGCTCGAGCGTGCTCAACCACTTGGTGGCGCTCACGTAGCCGTACAGGCCGGGGATGATCACGCGGGCAGGGAAGCCGTGCTGTACCGGCAGCGGTTCGCCGTTCATACCGATCGCGATCATCGCGTCGCGGCCGTCGAGCGCCGCCTCGACGGGGAAGCCGCAGGTCCAGCCGTCGACCGACGTGCCGAACACCTGCTCGGCCCCCGGTTGCACGCCTGCCTCGTCGAGCAGGTCGCGCAGCAGCACCCCCTGCCACACCGCATTGCCGATCAGGTTGCCGCCCACCTCGTTCGAGACGCAGGCGATGGTGATGATCCGCTCCACCTGGGGCCGGGCGAGCAGGTCGTCGTAGGAGAGGCTGATCGGGTTGTCGACACGGCCGCGGATCTCCATCCGCCACCGGTCGAGCCGGATGCGCGGCACCGACAGCGCGGTGTCGATGAGGTAGAAGTCGTCGTTCGGTGTGAGATACGGCGTCACCGGGCTGAGGGTCGCGTCGGCAGGAATGTCGGGCGCCGCCGAGGTCACGTCGCTGTCGGCGAACGTGAGCCTGTTCGACACCGGGGGCAGCGTGTCGGGTGCCGCATCGCGGATGTCGTCGATGCGTCGGTTCTCGAGGTTGCGGGCCGACACGGCCGCGATCGCAGCGCCGCCCGCAACGGCGCTGGAGGCGGTGACGAACCGGCGTCGATCGAACCCGTTGCGTGCCCGCTCGGGCACCGATGGCACCTTGGTCGCCCCGTCGTCGGAGCGCACCATGCGGATGAGGAACCACACCACCGCGCTGCCGTAGACGGCGCCGAACAGGGCGGGCACAGCGGCAGAGATCGACTGGTTCGGGCGCCCGGCGGCGACGACGCCTCCTACCAGGCCGAACACCACCATCGCAACCGGCCCCACGACCGGGCGACGCCGAGCCAAGGCACCCACGGCGAGGCTGAGCACGGCGATCACGCTCACCATGCCGACGCGCAGGGCGAGCTTGTCGCTGGTGCCGAACAGGTCGATCGCGAGGTTCTTCAACCACTTCGGCGTGGCGTCGATGAACTCGCTGCCCACGGCGTTCAGCGGCGAGTCGAGGTCCATGATCGCGGCCAGCGCGAGTCCGGCAGCGATGGCCGCGGCGCCGGCGAGGAGGCCGCTGAGCGGCCCCGCCCATCGAGGCGCCGGTGGCGTGTGGGCGAGTGGTGCACCAGGATCGATCTCCGGCGGGTCGACAGCAGTGGGGTCGAGCTGAGCGGTCATGCGAGTGCTCCGATCGGGGAGGTGGAACGAGAGGGGGTCGACGGCAGCACGACCTCGACACTGCCGCCAGCGGGCGGGTCGCCGAGCGAGATGCGGCCGCCGTGGGCGGTGACGATCGCACGGCAGATCGCGAGGCCGAGCCCGGTGTTGCCGGTGCGTGCATTGCGGGAGGGATCGGCGCGACGGAACGGCTCGAACGCATGCTCGCGGAAGTCGGGAGGGAAGCCGGGGCCTTCGTCGCGTACGCGCAGCAGCACCTCGGGCCCCGAGGCTACGGCGACGTCGACCACCGCCACCTCGACCGTGCCACCCGTGGGGGAGTGGCGGATCGCATTGTCGACGAGGTTGCGCACCACCCGCGACAGCTCGAGCGGACTGCCGGTCACCATCGCCGGGCCGACGGCGTCGACGCGCAGCCGGACGCCCTTGGCCTGTGCGAGGGGGCCGAGCGCTTCGGCGCACTCGTCGACAAGTTCGGCGAGTGATACCCGTTCGACCGACGACGACACGTGGCCGATCTCCAATCGCGAGAACTCCACCAGCTGATCGAGCATCGCGTCCATCGAGCGCACCTGACCGAGCAGCACGCCGATCGCCGCATTCGGGTCTGCCGTGACACCGTCCTCGATGCTCTCGAGCGATGCTCGCATCGCGGCCAGCGGGGTGCGCAGGTCGTGACCGAGGCTGGTGAACAGGTGTTGGCGGGCTTCCATCGCCGATCGCCGTTCCGCGTCGGCGTCAGCCAACGATTGCACCATCGTGTCGACGGCCGCCGCCGTGGCTCCCACCTCGTCGTTGCGGCGGATGCCGGTGCGCACCGTCAGATCACCGGCAGCCACCTGAGCGGCCACGTGGCCCAATCGCTGCACGTCGCGAGCGAGTGGTCGCGTGAGCTGGCTGCCCACCACCAACGCGATGCCAGACGACAGCAGCAGGATCACCAGGAACAGCCGGAACTCGCGGCCCGACAGGAACATCGCATCGGATGCGACGGCGGAGGTGAGCACGCCGAGCGCCAGCGACGACAACCCCATCACGAGCACAGCACCTGCCACGCTGGTGCGCGACGACACGAACCGCTCGAGCAGTGGCGTGAGCGCGAGGGCGAGCAAACCGGGAGCTGCGATGATCACCAACAGGTGGGTGCGGTAGTCGGGCTCGGGCTCGATCAGCCATTCGGCGATCACGAACGACACCACCATCAGCGCGAGCAGCGACAGCACGAAGCGGCCCCGATTCATGGCTCGAACCGGTAGCCGACGCCCCACACGGTGGCGATCCAGCGGGGTTGTTCGGGGTCGCGCTCGATCTTGTTGCGCACCCGTCGCACATGCACCGTCACCGTGGCCGGATCCTGGTAGTCGGGGGAAGAATCCCACACGGCCGCCAGCAATTGGGCGCGCGAGAACACCTGGCGCGGGTGCGTCGCCAGGTGCGCGAGCACGTCGAACTCCTTGGCCGTGAGCGCCACCACGGCATCGTCGACGTGCACCTCTCGGGCGACGGTGTCGACGCGGAGACCGTCGAAGGCCAGCACCGCCGTGCCCGTCGGGGCTCCGGCGCGCCGCAACACGCTGCGCACGCGAGCGACGAGCTCGCGCGGAGAGAACGGCTTCACCACATAGTCGTCGGCGCCGAGCTCGAGGCCGAGCACCCGATCGGTCTCGTCGGTCCGGGCAGTGAGCAGGATGACGGGCACCCGGTTACCGAGGTCGCGGAGCACGTCGAGGCCCGATCGGCCGGGCAGCATCACGTCGAGCACCACGAGGTCGGGACGGAAGGTCTCCACCGCAGCAGCGACCTCGTCGCCGTCACCCACCTCGCAGACCACGTAGCCGTCACGTTCGAGGTAGCGCGCGACGACGTCACGAACCGTTGGTTCGTCGTCCACCACGAGCACCCGGCGTGCGACCATGCGAGCACCATACGGAGCCGACTCCGGTGGTGGAGCTCGTTCGAGCACGAGTTTCGTGGATGTTTTCCCGCCGCCATGACCCCGAACGCGACGAGACCCGCCCATGCGGGCGGGTCTCGAACGTGATCCGAGGAGCCAGTGCCAGGCGGGTCAGCGGGCGCTGAGCGGGGTGTAGTCACGGGCTTCGGCTCCGGCGTACCACTGGCGTGGACGGCTGATCTTCTGATCCTTGTCCTCGAGCAGTTCCTGCCAGTGCGCCAGCCAGCCGACGGTGCGAGGGATGGCGAACAGCACGGTGAACATCGCGACCGGAAAGCCGAGTGCCTGGTAGATGAGGCCCGAGTAGAAGTCGACGTTGGGATACAGCTTGCGGTCGATGAAGTACGGGTCGGTCAGCGCCGCGTCTTCGAGCGCCAGCGCGATGTCGAGCAGCGGGTTGTGGCCGGTGACCTCGAACACGTCGTAGGCGGTCTTCTTGATGATCGTGGCCCGGGGATCGAAGTTCTTGTACACCCGGTGGCCGAAGCCCATCAAGCGGCTGCCCTTACCGCTCTTCACCTCGGCCAGGAATGCTGGCACGTTCTCGATGCTGGCGATGTCGGCGAGCATGCGCACCACAGCCTCGTTCGCACCACCGTGCAGCGGGCCGTACAGCGCCGATGCGGCGGCGGCAGCCGAGGTGTACGGATCGGCCTGGCTGGAGCCGACGACGCGCATCGCAGTCGTTCCGCAGTTCTGCTCGTGGTCGGCGTGGAGGATGAACAGCACCTCCATCGCCCGCTCGAGGCGGGGATCGACCTCGTACTCGCCCACCTTCCACATCATGTTCAAGAAGTTGGCCGGGAAGCTGAGGTCGTTGTTGGGGTACACGAACGGCAAGCCGACCGAGAACCGGTAGGCCATCGCGGCGAGCGTCGGCGTCTTGGCGACGAGCCGCAGGATCTGCTTGTCGCGGCTGTCCTTCGAGTGGATGTTCTTGGCGTCGTTGTAGAAGGTGCCGAGTGCGGCCAGCGAGCTGACGAACATGCCCATCGGATGGGCGTCGTAGTGGAACCCGTCGACGAAGCGCTTGCGCATGTTCTCGTGGATGAACGTGTGGTGCACCACGTCGTCGGTCCACGTGTCGAGCTGCGCAGGAGTGGGCAGCTCGCCGTTCAGCAGCAGGTACGCCACCTCGAGGTAGGTGCTCTTCTCGGCCAACTGCTCGATGGGGTACCCCCGATAGCGCAGGATCCCGGCATCGCCATCGAGGTACGTGATCGCGCTCTTGCATGCTGCCGTCTGCATGTACGCAGGGTCGTAGATGTACAGCGACGGGTCGAGTTCACGGACCGCCGAAGCAGGAAACACGCCGTCCGTGATCGGGACGGTGACGGTCTTGCCGGTGCGGTCGTCGGTGATGGTGATGGTGTCGGGCACGTTGCTCCCTCGGATGACACGGATGGATGATGGGGCTTTCTCCCCGGCGGGTGACACTAGCGGCGCGATCGAGCTGCCAGCAGAACCGTGAACGGATCCACCCGCTACAGCGGGGTGTTGTCGTGCGGGCGGGGCTGGAGTTGCTCGCGCTTGTCGACGAGCATCTCGAGCGCATGGCCGATGACCGAGCGTGTCTCGGCTGGTTCGACCACGGCGTCGACGTACCCGCGCTCGGCCGCGACGTACGGGTTGAGCAGGCGCTCGG
>Ga0105047_10018923_pt1 | contig 10645 bp, 10 predicted proteins | sample MAT04_FD_78384 | JGI IMG/M metagenome (GOLD analysis project Ga0105047, IMG submission 78384) | Freshwater microbial communities from Lake Fryxell liftoff mats and glacier meltwater in Antarctica - MAT-04 (megahit assembly) | ecosystem: Environmental > Aquatic > Freshwater > Ice > Liftoff...
CGCACGCTTTACGCCCAGTAATTCCGAGTAACGCTTGCACCCTTCGTATTACCGCGGCTGCTGGCACGAAGTTAGCCGGTGCTTATTCTTTGGGTACCGTCATCCCTACTGAGTATTAATCGGCAGGATTTCTTTCCCAACAAAAGGGCTTTACAACCCGAAGGCCTTCTTCACCCACGCGGTATGGCTGGATCAGGCTTGCGCCCATTGTCCAATATTCCCCACTGCTGCCTCCCGTAGGAGTCTGGACCGTGTCTCAGTTCCAGTGTGGCTGATCATCCTCTCAGACCAGCTACGGATCGTCGCCTTGGTGGGCTTTTACCCCGCCAACAAGCTAATCCGACATCGGCTCATCTATCCGCGCCAGGCCCGAAGGTCCCCGGCTTTCACCCGAAGGTCTTATGCGGTATTAGCGTAAGTTTCCCTACGTTATCCCCCACGAAAAGGTAGATTCCGATGTATTCCTCACCCGTCCGCCACTCGCCACCCATAAGAGCAAGCTCTTACTGTGCTGCCGTTCGACTTGCATGTGTTAGGCCTACCGCCAGCGTTCACTCTGAGCCAGGATCAAACTCTTCACTTAAAATTACAGGCCTTGCGGCCAATACTTTGAAAATGCAGAACGTTTGATTCTTAGCTATACGTATCGCTTGCAAATTACTAATTACAAGATGCTTGTGAATCTAACGTCTGCAAGATGGACAGCTAGTCCTTCCTGCAGGCGCCCACACAAGTCACCTGCGCACACTGTCAAAGAGCTTCGAAGTTGGCCTCAGCGCCTTCCTCGTTGACCCCGTCGTTTCCGCCGAGGTGAGCCGCACATTATGCGGGGTGTTTCTGGAAGCGTCAACACCTCATTTCGAGATCTTTTCGCTTCCCTCGTTTCGGTCGTCGCCCTGAGGCTTCAACGTGTCCGAGTGAGCCGCCCATTATAGGGGGCGTTCCGAGAACGTCAACACCTTGTTCACAAGATCTTGTCGTTCCGCCCCTGCTGCTTTTGCCCGGTGAAAACCGTGCTGTCCGCTGCAGGGGGGCGAATTATGGGCAGCAAAAAAGGTTTTGGGAAGGGGTCATGCGAAAAAACTTTTTCAGGGCTTCGCTTCCCCTTCACGTTCCCGACGGGTCACCGCTTCATCAGGAGCGCGCCGGGTAAGGATATTGACTCGTCAGCGTCGCACCAAATCGCTCTGTACTTCGATTGTGGAGCGCCCCAGTAGCTCGCCATATGCTCTGGAATCGCCGCCACCACGGCTTCTGGTGCGGATTTGGGCGCGCAATCGCCAATGTCACGCGACAGTCCAGGCTCCCGCAATCAAACGCGTTGCAGCCATGCACCCCCCGCGCGCGGGCACAGTCAGCGCCTGGCCGACATGACAAAGCACGTGGGCCTGTTGAGCGGAGTTGCCATCGAGACACTCGTGCAATCCAGCAGGCCGGCGGATGCCTCGATCCGGATTCCGCCCGCCTGCGTGCCGGACTTGGGGAATCGCGGGAATACGAGGAGGGAGTGCCAATGCAGGGTGGCTTCATCGTGGCGGCGCTGGACAACACCTTGGGGCCGTTTTCCTGTCTGTTCGCGTCGCCCAGCGTGACCGACTCGCTCAATAGACAGTCTTTGCGGCCGCTCACTCCGGACATCTCCAGCCTGACCTGCACCGCGCGACTGATCGAACGCACGCGCTCCACCTTGTAGCTGGCCGGCGAGGCGCGGCATCCAGTGGGCGAGGTTCTGGCGATCTGCCAGGCGGTGTGCCAGATATTTGGGTCGAAACGCGGAAAGCGCCCGCTGTAGCCGCGGGTTGATGCAGTGCGCAAACCAAATGCTGGGAACGGCGTTGCGCCTGCAGATTTCTGCAGAATCACAGCGAAACTTGCGGCGAGACGGCACTCGCAGGCGCTGGTTGTTGTCGCTGGTGCGCACCGGCTGCATGGTCGGCGTCTTGGATGCGCAAGTTGCGCGCCTTGCGATGCTGAAAGTTTCGCTATAGCGACTATTACGTTCCGCGAATCAGATCGCGATCAGGCGCACCCGGGCGAAGTTGCGCTTACCCACCTGCAAAACGCCCTCGAAACCCGGGGCGAACTGCGTCTGCGGATCTTCCACCACTGCCCCGTCGACCCGGACCGCGCGCTCCTTGAGCTTGCGAGTGGCTTCGGCATTGCTGGGGGTGATGCCTGCGGCGGTGAGCAGTGCGGCGATACGCAGGCCTTCGGCCGGCACCCTGACGTCCTGCAGCGGCAACAACGAGGTATCGCCTTCGCCGCGCACCACCGCATGCCAGCCGGCGATGGCCTGTTCGGCCTGCTCCGAATCGTGGAAACGTGACGTCAGCTCACGCGCCAGGCGCAACTTGATGTCACGGGGGTTGAGCTGGCCACTGGCGACTTCGGCCTGCAGCGCCCTGGCCTCGGATACGCCGATATCGAAGCTGAGCAGCTCGATCCAGCGCCACATGAGTTCATCACCAATCTTCATGGTCTTGGTGACGATGTCGATGGCCGGCTCGCTGATGCCGATGTAGTTGCCCAGCGATTTGGACATCTTGTTGACCCCGTCCAGGCCCTCCAGCAACGGCATGGTCAGCACGATCTGCGGCGGCTGGCCGTAGTGTTCCTGCAGGCCGCGGCCCATCAGCAGGTTGAACTTCTGGTCGGTACCGCCCAGCTCCACGTCGGCCTTCAGCGCCACCGAGTCGTAGCCCTGCACAAGTGGATACAGGAACTCGTGGATGGCGATGGACTGCTGACCCGCATAGCGCTTGGCGAAATCGTCGCGCTCCAGCATGCGCGCGACAGTGTGCTGGCCCGCCAGCTTGATCAGGTCGGCGGCCGACATCTGGCCAAACCATTCGGAATTGAACCTCAATTCGGTTTTCCCGCGGTCGAGCACCTTGAACACCTGATCGGCATAGGTGCGCGCGTTGGCGTCCACGTCTTCGCGGGTCAGCGGCTTGCGGGTCACGTTCTTGCCGCTGGGGTCACCGATCATCCCGGTGAAGTCGCCGATCAGGAAGATCACCTGATGGCCCAACTGCTGGAACTGCCGCATCTTGTTCAGCAGCACTGTGTGTCCGATGTGCAAATCGGGGGCAGTCGGGTCGAATCCTGCCTTGATCCGCAGCGGACGACCCAGCTGCAGACGCGCCTCCAGCTCCTCGCGCTTCAGGATTTCGTCGGTACCGCGTGAGATCAGTTCCAGAGCTGCTGCAGAGGACAAGACGTGACTTCCGTTGGGTCGGTTGCGTGATGCAGATGCTTCACAGGATGAATGTAAAGTTAAATGCAGGTTAATACCGGTGGCGCACAAAACTTCAATCGACTCAAGGGTTTGACGCGGACATTTCGCGTGATTATGGTAACGCGATTGAGCCCCTCTTTTGGGCCAGGGGTGGATCCAATGCAGGTTTCGGGTGACAGCAGCAGCCGCAAGCAGCGCTTCAAGAAGCGCCTTGAAATCCTTCGCGATACCGCTCTTCATCCCGAGGTCCGACAACACCTTTCTGCAGGCCGCTGGACCCGCCGGCAATGGATCCATGCCAGCCTGTTCACCACGATCGGGGTGATGGTCGCCACCATCGTGCCGGGTTTCTCCACGGTGATGCAGGCGCCGCCCCCGGAACCTCTGGCCACCTTGCCACTGGCCCTGCCGCAGCTTTCCAACAGCAGGCAGCAAGGACTTCAAGGCGACAACTGGCAACTGGTGAGGGTCAAGCCCGGGCAGACGCTGAGCTCGATCTTCGAAGAGTTGCAGATCCCGGCGACCATTCTGCACCGCCTGCTGGACCATCCCGGAACCAAGTCGAGCTTGACCCGGCTCAAGCCCGGCACCGAATTCGCAATGGATATGCCCACGCCCGGCGCCCTTCGCGCAATACGCTATGACCGCGACGCCGATCATCGCGTGGAGCTGTCGCTGGCGGGGGAAACCATCAAGGAAACGGTGGTCGTGCGCGAAAGCACGACGCGCACCGTGGTGTTGAGCGGCACCGTAGGCAGGTCACTATCCCGATCGGCGCGCAAGGCCGGCCTGACCTCGTCCAACATCAATTCGATGACCGACGAAATCTTCAAGTACGACATCGATTTCAATTCCGACCTCGATGCCGACGACCGTTTCAGCGTACTGGTCGAGCAAACCTGGCGCGAAGGCGAGCTGGTCAGCACCAGCCCGGTGGCGGCCGCCACCTTCACCGTGGACGGCAAGCTGCACTCGGGCTTTCGCTATGCACGCCCCGGCGGCAAACCGGAATACTTCACCGCGCAGGGTCGCCCGCTGAAGAAGAGCTTCATTCGCATGCCGATCCAGTACGCGCGACTCAGCTCCAAGTTCGGTGCGCGACGGCATCCGGTGCTGGGCACGATGCGCATGCACAAGGGCGTGGACTATGCCGCTTCGACCGGCACCCCGATCATGGCGGCGGGCGATTCGCGCGTGCAGTTCGCCGGCTGGCAGCGCGGCTACGGAAACGTGGTGATCCTCGACCACGGCCGCGGCCACACCACCCTCTACGGGCACATGTCGAGGATGGCCAAGATCAAGAAGGGCCAGCGCGTGGCCCAAGGCACGGTGATCGGCTACGTCGGCTCGACCGGGCTGGCCACCGGTCCGCACCTGCATTACGAATTCCGCGTCAACGGCGCCCACCGCAATCCGTTGTCGGTGACCATGCCGCCGGCGGAACCGCTGTCAGGCAAGGCACTGGTCGCTTTCCGGACTGAAACGTCCAACGCACTGGCGCGTATCCGCACGGTGGAAGACATCATCTATGCCGATGTAGCACCCGAAACCGTCGAACAGGACAAGGCCGTGGCTGCCGCCAGCAAGCAGGGCCCCTCGGCCAAGAAGGGCTGAGCCCAAGGCCTGGTCGCGCACGAGGGCCGGGACTTCCAGGCCATGACTGCAAAGGGGCCACGCCTACAATGGCGCGCATGACTCCTGACTTCGCACCGCTTTTCATCGGCCTGATCTCGGGTACCAGTGCCGACGGCATAGATGCCGCCCTGGTACGTTTTGAACCACATTGCGAATTGGTGTGCGGCCAGACCTACCCTTGGGAGGCCGGACTGCGGACGCGCCTGGTGGCGCTCGGCCAAGGCGGCGAAGCTACTTCACTGGACGAACTGGGAGCGCTGGACGTGCATGTCGCGCGCGCCTTTGCCGATGCAGCAGTGCAACTCCTGGAAGATGCACGCATGGAACGGTCGCAAGTGGGCGCCATCGGTTCGCATGGCCAGACCGTGCGCCACCGGCCGGGCGGTGATGCGCCTTTCACCTGGCAGATGGGCGACGGCAACGTCATTGCAGAGCGCAGCGGCGTGGCCGTGGTGGCCGATTTTCGCCGCCGTGACGTCGCCGCGGGTGGGCACGGCGCGCCGCTGATGCCGGCGTTCCATGCTGCGCTGCTGGGGTCGACCGGCGAGGATCGCGCAGTGCTCAACCTTGGCGGGATCGGCAACTTCACCCTGTTGCCGCGCGCGGGCGAGGTGCGGGGATTCGATACCGGCCCGGCCAACGCGCTCATGGACGCATGGTGCGAACGACACAGCGGGCGCAGCTACGACGCAGGCGGCGAATTCGCCGCTGCCGGAACGGTCGATACGGATCTGCTGTCCAGGTTGCTTGACGACCCCTGGTTTTCTTTGCCGCCGCCCAAGAGCACCGGGCGCGAACAGTTCCACCTGCATTGGTTGCAGGCCAGGCTCGACGAAACCGCGCCGCTTGCACCAGCCGACGTGCAGGCGACCTTGCTGGAACTCACCGCAGTCACCGTGGCCGACGCTCTCCTCGCCACCCAACCCGACAGCGCGCGGGTGCTGGTGTGTGGCGGCGGCGTGCACAATCCGGTGCTGATGGCGCGGATCGCCGCGCGTTTGCCGCAGGCGGTGTTGGAATCCACCGCAGAACACGGGCTCGACCCGGATTTCGTCGAGGCGATGGGGTTCGCCTGGCTGGCACGCGAAACCCTGGCCGGGCGACCGGGCAACTTGCCCAGCGTCACCGGCGCATCAGGGCTGCGGGTGCTGGGGGTGGTTTATCCGGCTTAGCGATCAAAAAGAAACAGAGGACGCAATTCCAACATCTTCTCTGAACCGACAAGCGGACGAGTTCGGGGCGGGATGCAGCGCTCCCGCACGGCAAGCCGAAAAACTTGCACCTGTTTTCGCGGTGCGCCTGTCGAATCAGGCGTCTTGAGGAACAATCCAGGCGACTGGCTCTGAAACTCTGTGCGCACTCGGGCTCGACAGAGCCATTGCGAACGGGCTTCACTGCTCAGTCAAGATTTTCGCCACGGCATAGACGCCTGATCTGCAGGCCAGTTGAAGCAACGGGATAAATGCCTACTCGTTCCCGAATCCCGGCCCCGCCGGGACGTCCCGCAGCGCGGTTATGGCCTCGGACAACACATCCACTTCGCGATCATTGAACCCCGTGCGGACTTCGCTCTCGCTGGTGAACAGCCCCAGTTCCAGCAGGTGCAGCAGGGTTTCATGCATGTCCCAGCCGCGTGCAGCCGCGGCGCGGCGGATCCGGTCGGCCAGCACCGGGTCGATGTCCTTCATAACGATGTCGGTCATTGCGTGCACTTCCCCCATCTTGCTTCACCCATGTCGCTCGACCGTTTCGGCCTCGGCTACCGGCTCCCGGATCCGCTTCCACAACCAGGCGAGCAACAGCAGGGTGGGAATCACGGTCACGGCGCTGAGCATGAAGAATGTACTGTACGACGTCGCTTCGACCAGATAACCCGAGACTCCGCCCGCAAACTTCCCCGGCAGGTTGGCCAGCGACACCAGCAGCGCGTACTGGGTGGCGGTGAAATTGCGGTTGGTCAGCGACGACATGAAGGCGATCAGCGTCACCCCGGCAAAACCCTGGAACAGGTTGTCGGCGCTGACTGCGGCATAGAACGCCCAGATCTGCGAGGGATACTGGGCCATCAGCAGGAATGCGAGGTTGGACAACGCCACGCCCACGGCCGCGGCGAACAACATCTTGCGAAACCCGAACGCGGCCACGCACACGCCACCGAGGAACGCGCCGGCGATGCCCATCCAGATGCCGTAGAGCTTGGATACCGTGGCGATGTCGGCCTTGGTATAGCCCGAGTCGAGGTAGAACGGCCCGGCCATCACCCCGATCACCTGATCGGGAAACTTGAACAGGCCGACGAACAGCAGCAGCGCCAGACCCAGCAGCACCCCGTTGGTGGAGAAGAAGCTGGAGAAGGGCTGCCAGAACGCGCCGAAGAAATCGATCCTGCGCACCACCGTGGATTCCGGCGCCACGGGTTCGCGGCACAGCAACGTGGTCACGATCGGCAGCAGCATCAGCGCCGCCATCAGCAGGTACGCATTTTTCCAGCCGCTGTATTCAGCGAGATAGAGCGCGCCGGCACCGGCGACGATCAGCCCGAATCGGTAACCCAGCGTGTAGGTCGCCGCCAGTGCGGCTTGCGCGGATGTAGGTGCGATTTCGATGCGATACGCGTCCACCACCGAGTCCTGGGTGGCGCCGCCAAACGAAGCCACCAGCACCCACAGCACCAGGCCGGTCACATCGAGATCGGGGCGCGAATACGCCAGCGCCACCAGACTGACGGCGACCAGCACCTGCGACACCAGCAGCCAGGAGCGACGCCTGCCCAGGAACGCGACCAGCGGGAAGGCGAAACGGTCGATCAGCGGCGCCCACAGGAACTTCAGCAGGTAGAAAAAACTGGCCAGGCTGATCAGGCCGATGCTGCCCAGGTCCAGGCCCACGTCGCGCAAACGCGTGGACAGGGTCATGGAGGCGATCAGCAGGAACGGCAGGCCGCTGCCGAAGCCCAGCAGCAACAGGGTCAGTGCCGAGGGCGTGCCGAATGCGCGCCTGATCCCGGTCCAGCCCTTGTACGAAACCACCGCGCCTGCGTCGCTGCCCGCGTTCAATCCGCGTAGTCCACGGTGAACGGCGCGTGGTCCGAGAATCGCGACGCGGTGTATATCGAACACGCCTGCAGGCGCTCACGCAGCGACGGAGTGACGATCTGGTAGTCGATGCGCCAGCCCACGTTGTTGGCGCGAGCGGCACCACGGTTGCTCCACCAGGTGTAGTCCTGGCCTTCGGCGTGCAGCGCACGATAGGCGTCGACCCAGCAGGCGTCGTCCGCGCACAGGCCGTTGAGCCACTCGCGTTCGGCTGGCAGGCAGCCAGAGTTCTTCTGGTTCGAGGTCCAGTTCTTGATGTCCAGGCGCGAACGCACGATGTTCCAGTCGCCGCACAGAATGTAGTCGCGACCGCTGCGCAGCCACTCGTCCAGGATCGGCTTGAGCCACGCCATCACTTCGAACTTGTAGCCCTGGCGCAGTTCGCCCGACGACCCGGATGGAATATAGAACGACACCACGCTCAGATTTCCGAAGCGGGCTTCGATATAGCGCCCTTCTTCGTCGAACTCGGGCCAACCCAGCGCCGTGCGCACTTCGTCGGGCTCGCGGCGGCTGTAGATCGCCACGCCGCTATAGCCCTTCCTGGTGCTGGCGTCGCGAAACCAGGCCTTGTAGCCCGGCGGCAGGAATTCCAGGGTCAGGCCATCAGGCCCGCTGAGCTGATGCTCCTGGGCCTTGGTCTCCTGCACGCACAGCACGTCGGCCTGTTGCTGCCCGAACCAGTCGAAGAAACCCTTGCTGGCGGCCGAGCGCAGGCCGTTGGCGTTGAAGCTGATGATTCGCACGGAGTGATGGACCAGTGGTTGGCGGGAATGACGCAGCGGCCAAAGCGTAACCGAATAGGTCGGCGGAAGGCTTGCCGGCGCAGGTGTCTGCCGCGCCTCGGGTTATGCTTTTGGACCTCTGCTGTCTTTGCCTGACGGGCCGCCGCCATGACCGACCACAAGAGCCGTTTCCTGCACCTGGCCCTGCAATCCCAGGCCCTGCGCTTTGGCGAGTTCACGCTCAAGTCCGGGCGCAGCAGCCCGTATTTCTTCAACGCCGGGCGCTTCGACAGCGGAGACAAGCTGGCCCAGCTGGCGGCGTGTTATGCGGACGCCATCGAAAGCGCGGGGCTGAAATTCGACCTGCTGTTCGGCCCCGCCTACAAGGGCATCCCATTGGCCACGGCCCTGGCCTGCGAATTCTGTCGCCGTGGTCGCGACCTGCCGGTGGCGTTCAACCGCAAGGAGGCCAAGGCCCACGGCGAAGGCGGCATGCTCATCGGTGCGCCGCTGGAGGAGCGGCGAGTGCTGATCGTGGACGACGTGATTACCGCCGGCACCGCCATTCGCGAAGCACTGGGCTTGATCCACGCCGGTGGCGGTCGCGTGGCCGGCATCGTGGTGGCCCTGGACCGGCAGGAAGTGTTGGGCGAAGTCCGCGAGGGCGATCGATCGCGTCGTTCGGCCGCGCAGACTGTTGCCGCCGAAACCGGCGTGCCGGTGATCGCCGTGGCCAACCTGCACGACCTGCTTGCTTTCGCTGGCGAAAGCGCTGACCTTGTTTCCCATCGTGACCATCTGCTGGCCTACCGCGCCAGCTACGGCAGCGGTACATCGGACGAAGTCTAAGGGGGCTTCCGCAATGAAAAAGAATCCAATGTTGCTGCTGGCCTTGTGCGCGGCATTCGTGCCGCAGGCGCTGGGTCAAAAAGCCGAGGCGCCGGCCAAGAAACTGTATTGCTGGAACGACAATGGCCAGCGCGTGTGCAGCGATGCGCTTCCGGCTGACGCGGTGAACCGCGCGCGTGACGAGATCAGCGCCAAAAGCGGCATGCGCACCGCCGCGGTGCAGCGCGCGATGAGCGAAGAGGAACGCGCGCGCGCCAGTTCCGAAGAATTCCAGCGCCGGGTCGACCAGGCGGCCGCCGACACCCGGCGCCGTACCGACCAGGCGATGCTGCTGTCCTATCCCAACGAGGAAGAGCTGAGCCGCGTCTTCACCGAGCGCACCGGCATCGTCGACAACAGCATCCGCACCTCCATCTACAACGTCACCAGCCTGCGGGAAGGACTGGTCAGCCTGCTCAAGACCGCGAGCGACCGTGAGCTGGAGGGCAAGCCGGTCAGCCCCGAGGTCGCGAACAACATTCTCCGCCGCCATGCCGAGCTGCTGCGCCAGCGCCAGCTGCAGGCCAGCTTCGAACGCCAACGCAGGGAACTGGATGTCGAGATCGCCGACATCATGCAGCGCTACCGGCAGATGAAAGGGTTGGACCAGCCGGCCGCCGCTGCGGCGGGCGGTGCGGTGGCGTCAAAGAAGACCTGAGCCCGTGGCTGACGCCTGAACCTGAAAGCTTGCAGCGGGGTGGTCTCGATCAGGCCAGCGACCCTACGAAGATCGGGCTGCATGACGGCGACGCCGCGCGCGCCGGACGCTTCCATTCACCAGCTCACGCGCTGCGCCAGCGACACACAGCGCTTGAAGCGGACAAGGCAAGCTGATCGCTCAGACCGTGGCGACACTTCCGGCCGTGCTAGAAAGTAGCCGTCAATTCCGGCGCCACTGTCGCCAAATGGTCGCGAAACGCATCCTTGATCCGGGCCAGTGTTTCCTTGCTGTCGGCTTCAAAGCGCAGCACGAGGATGGGGGTGGTGTTGGAGGCGCGGACCAGGCCCCAGCCGTCTTCCCAGTCGGCGCGCAGGCCGTCGATGGTGGAAAGGCGCGCGCCTTC
>Ga0105047_10018924_pt1 | contig 10645 bp, 10 predicted proteins | sample MAT04_FD_78384 | JGI IMG/M metagenome (GOLD analysis project Ga0105047, IMG submission 78384) | Freshwater microbial communities from Lake Fryxell liftoff mats and glacier meltwater in Antarctica - MAT-04 (megahit assembly) | ecosystem: Environmental > Aquatic > Freshwater > Ice > Liftoff...
CAGAATCGCGTGTCTATCGAACCTCTTTCAACTGACGTTGTCAATTTTATTTACGACAACATCGTATCGGTTGAGCAGCTCGAGATACTCCTGCTTTTGCACGGGCAGTCCGATAAGGAATGGACGGCCGACGAAGTCAGCGATCAGATACGCACCAGCTTGGCCTCTGTCCGCTCTCGAATGGCGTTTTTTTCCAACCTGAGAATATTCTCTTCTCGCACTGCAGCCAACGTAACTTTTCGCTACGCGCCATCAACAACGGCACTGGCATCCACTATTGATGCAGTATCACATGCGTATAAAGAGCGCCGTGTGAGTGTTATCGCCTTGATCTACTCCGAACGTCAAAAGAGTATCCGGGCTTTCTCGGATGCATTTAGATTGAACCAGGAAAAGTCAGACGAGGAAAATTCGCGATGAATTTCGATCAGGTTTTCGCTGGAATTGTATACGTCCTTTGCGCGCTGACGAGCTTGTCCTGCGCAGTTCTGCTATTGCGATCTTACGTCAAACGCCACGTGAGACTTCTGTTATGGAGTGGACTGTGTTTCTGCGGGTTAACTCTAAACAACTTTATTTTGTTCGCCGATCTATATGTTTTTCCGCAGATAGACCTTTCGATCGTCCGGACGTTACCCGCGCTATTGGGAGTTGTGGTGCTGATTGTCGGCATGATTTGGGATAGCCGTTAAAAAATCGAGGACAGGCGAATGGATGGGTTTATTTCTGGCGCACTCACGCTGGGATACTTTTTGATCGGCGTATATTTCTTTCGCTTCTGGCGAGATACGCGCGACCGGCTTTTTGCGCTGTTCGGAGTCGCATTCTGGATACTCGCTATTCAGCGCATGGCCATTGTATTCGTCATGAATAAGGGAGACGCCGAGCAGACGTGGATCTACATCATAAGATTGAGTGCTTACATTTTAATTCTGTATGCAATAGTGGACAAAAATCGCGCTGAATCCACATCGTCTCAATGAACGTTAAAGTCGGCGTTTTTTCCATTTCATTAAAGGCGTAACATGAATCCTGGAACTCAAGTTCTGATAGTAGCAATCGTCGGTGGTGTGGCTGCGCAGTGGATGGGCCGGATACTTCGTCTGCCTGCAATTATTCCCTTGTTGCTTCTGGGAATTGCGCTGGGACCGCAGGGCCTTCACCTGATGCCGAAGCCAGAGTTCGCACTCGGGAAGAGCCTGAGCGCCATCGTGGCTCTTGGCGTAGCGATAATTCTTTTTGAAGGCGGCATGTCGCTGAACCGGCACGACCTGCGCCTTGCACCCAAAGCCGTGATAAGACTGATCACGCTCGGAGCTGCGATCAGCTTCGCAGGAGGAGCCCTTTGTGCGCACTACATAGCGGGCATGGAATGGAGCGTTTCGCTTCTGTATGGGTCTTTAATGATTGTCACCGGTCCGACTGTAATTATTCCGCTACTGAAAAACGTCCGGGTCGTTCGACGAGTACACACCGTGCTGCTTTGGGAAGGCATCTTGATTGACGCGGTCGGTGCAATCACAGCCGTCGTCATGCTTGAACTGATTCTTCAAAAGGCGGGTTTCTTCCATGCGGGATTTGGCTTCTTCGGCGCGATGATAGTCGGGCCGATGATTGGCGCCGCGGGAGGATGGTTTTTAGCGAAATTACTGGCTTCACGAAAGAAAAGCGCGCATCAAGACGAAGAGTTCGACCGGTTGCTGGCCATTGCGGGCGCAATTGGTATTTACGGACTCAGCGAGAGCATTTTTACCGAGTCCGGATTGGGTGCGATCACCTGCGCGGGCCTGGTGACTGCGAACATGCTTCGCCATGAAGTGGAAGAATTGCGGCGCTTTAAGGGCGTTCTCACGACGCTGTTGGTTTCTGTTCTGTTCATGATGCTGGCGGCAAATTTCGACCTGGCCCAACTCATACCCCTCTGGCCCAATGGTTTCCTGGTCATCGCGGCGATGATGTTGATCGTGCGTCCTCTCAGCGTGATGGTCTGTACACAGGGTTCAAAACTCCCGCTGCGCGAGAAAATATTCATCAGTTGGGTTGGTCCGCGCGGAATCGTGGCGGCGTCCGTGGCGTCACTTTTTTCGATATTGCTTAAGGAACATGGACAACAGGCGGCCGGCGAAACCCTGATGGCCTTGACTTTCAGCACTATCATAGTGACCGTCATGTTGAACGGACTGACAGCATACCCCCTGGCATGGCTGCTGGGAATTCAGGTCAAAAGTTCCGACGGCGTGCTGATCGTAGGCGGTAACGAATTGGCCTTGCGTGTCGCCGCGATTTTTGAGAACCATGGCTTTCCAGTGCTGATCGTCGATATGAATCCCAATCTCTGCGATCGCGCGAGGGAGGCCGGCTTTCGCGTGGTTCAAGGAGATGCGCTGGATGCGGATTATCTGTTTCAGCAAGACCTGTCGGGAATCGGCAGTCTCCTGGCGATGACCAGCAGTTCCACAGTGAATGCGCGCGCCTGCGCACAAACAGCTTCCGCATTGAAGTTCGGCCAGACCGCTTCCGTGGTTACCCGCACAACCGGCCCCGAGGAAAGCGAAAGGCTGAGCGCCGTGAATGCAGGCGTTGCCTTTGCCACGCAATTGGATATTGGCGCACTGTTGAATCTCTTGCGGGACAATAAAGCCGCAGCGCGCAGCGTGACCATTCCGGCTAAAAATGCCAGGTTAGTTTTCAGGCAGCCATTTCTTCCACTCGTAATCAGCAATCGAGACGGGATGAGGCCTTACATTGCGGGCGAACTGCTGGTCGCAGGGACAAAGTTAATCGGCCTTCAGTTTGATCTGCCGCTTGATCAGAATCTGCCTTTCACACCGGCTTATCCGGGAGCGGGAAATGAAACGGTTAATAACCCTATCTACGAACCCCCGGTACTGATTCAGCGTGTTGATTGCGAACACAGCCCAAACGAGCCTTAAACTTTGAAGTAGAGCAAATACCCCGTAATAAGAAGGCCGAAAATACCGAGAAGGAAGGATAGCATGATCGCCATTGAGACTTTCCTGGGCCTCAACGGTTCCCCTTTATAAATCTGAGAAAGTGTTGAGAAGTGCTGGCAACCCGCAGTCACAACAACGATTGCACCCAGGCAAACAAGGGCTGTTCCGAACAACTGCGACAAGCCTGTCTCCTGCAATGGCTTGCCCGTGAGATTCAATTCCCGCAAAAGAACGCCGGACCGTGCCACAACAAATCCCAAACCCATCATTGCCAGTGATGTCCTGATCCACGCCAGAAGTGTGCGTTCGGCCGCAAAAAGCACTCTCGGATCGGGTGCGTGGAGCTCCGCATTTTCGCTCATGTTTGTCACTCCAGGAATCTAATCTGCCTTGCGTATCAGGCTCGCAACACGAGCCGCTTGATGTCGTCGTCTCGCCCTGCTACGGCAATCACGTCGCCTTTCTCGATGGTATCGGTTCCGAGCGGCACGGCATTCACGGATGGCTTCTCACCCTCAACCCGGCTGGGGCGGCGTATCACCAGTAGATTCACATGGTACTTCTGCTTGAGGTTGAGATCGACCAGCGTCTTTCCATGAAAGGATGCCGGGGCCGCGATCTCGGCAACGCTGTAGCCCTCTACAAGCTCGAAATAGGCTTTCAACGAGGGCTGTAGAATCTGGCGCGCTGTGACCTGCGCGGCTTGAACTTCAGGCATCGATACTTCATCGGCACCGATTAACTTGAGAATGCGCGCGTGAACGGGTGACGGAGTACGTGCCACCACCTTTTTGATGCCAAGTTGTTTTGCCAGAATAATCAACAACTGATTGGTTTCGAAATTGTCGCCAATACAGGCGACCAGCGTATCCACTTCATTGACACCCTGTGCCCGCAATTCGCGTTCGTCAGTGGCGTCCATCTTAACGGCAATGGCGACCTCATCCTTTATATCATCAACAAGATCCATATTGGCGTCGATGGCAATTACCTCTGCGCCGCCGCGAGCCAGCGTCACAGCCAATTCACGTCCATATGTACCAAGCCCAACGACAGCGACTTTCATCGAGAACTCCTTTAGGAGATTACCACTTCTTCTTGGGGATATTCGTACCGCAACGACGGCGGTCGCGCCAATAGGGTCCAGATAATGGCGAGCGGACCCACTCTGCCCACCAGCATTGCGACGCACAAAATGATCTTGCCGGAGTCGTTCAGTTTTGCCGTTACCCCCGTGGAGAGCCCCACCGTACTGAGTGCTGAAATGCTCTCGAAGAGCACATCAATGAAGCGCAAAGAGGGGTGTGTTGCGGCGAGAAGCGCGGTGGTCACGATTGTTGTTCCACCATATAAGGCGATTACTGCGACGGCAGAATTGACACCCGAACGCGGCACTGAACGTCCGTAGGCCTCGACACTCTCGCGCATCCGCATCATGGAGCGGACCGTCAGCCAGAGAACGGCAACCGATGTCGTCTTCACTCCTCCTCCCGTAGACGCAGGACTGGCGCCGATCACCATCAACACCATGATGAGCAACAACGTTGGAACTTGGAGCGCGCCCATATCGACGCTGTTAAAGCCTGCCGTTCGAGCCGTTACCGATTGAAAGAAGCTGCAGAGCAGCCTGTCCGTGAAGCTCTGGCCTGAGAGTGAATGGTGGTGCTCAGAGAGCATGAAGAGCACCGTTCCGGCCACGAGTAGCACGCCACTGGTGACGACCGCGAGTTTCGTGTGAAGGCGGAGGCTCGCCACCGGACCGCGCGGGAGCGCACCCAACTTCCAATTCCATCGCCGGAACATGGAAAGTGAGGTAACTTCGATGCGCAGAAAATCGAGAATCACCGGAAACCCGATGCCGCCCAATGTAATTAGAAACGCTATCGGCAAGAGAATTCCAGGCGACCTTGCGTCTGGCATGAGACTGTCCCTGGATAAAGCAAATCCCGCGTTGCAGAAGGCCGAAACCGAGTGAAAAATCGCCCACCACAAGCGGCTACTGAATGGCAGGTCGTCACGCGCATGAAAAAGCAGTGCGGCGCCAAGCAGTTCTACCACGAATGTGATGATCAGGACACGAGCCAATACACGGCCAAGATTGCTTATGGCTTGCGCGCTCAACAATTCCCGCATCATCGCTTTCTGTTGAAGATTGAACGCGCCCTGCTGCAAGTATGTAATGGCCATTGCGAATGTGACCAGGCCGAGGCCTCCGATCTGAATGAGACCGAGCAGCACTCCTTGTCCTCTTCCGGTCAGGCTCGTGCCAATATCACGAACACTTAGTCCCGTCACGCACACCGCACTCGTAGACGTGAAAAGCGCATCCATAATGCTCCACGGCTGCGTCTGGCACCTGGGCATTGAAATGAGTCCGGTACCGATGACAATAAGAAGCAGAAAGCTTCCGACGAGTATCACGGCCGGCCGCTTGGGTGACGCTGTGATCCGCTGGTTGGCACGAAATGCGCCTAACACCATTTTTAGCACAAGATAGGTTTGGGCAAATTCAACGTAGTTGCGATTCAGGGAAAGTCTTGCGGCCAACATCGAATGCCAAATGGAATAGATTAGTAGTAGTGTAATCAGGAATGCTTCAAGCCAGCAGCGCTTTAAGCGACTTCGCCAGTCCGATTCAATTGTTAAATTAGCCGTCTGGACCATCAGGAATACAGCGACCACAACGAAGTCCACTGCGTGGAGAATGTCGAGTGTCGACGCGGACAGGTTGAAACCAAACTCGGTAACAAGGGAAAACGCCGCCGCCGCTGCGGAAATGCGGAGCAGCCAAACGGGCGCCGATTTCTTCATAGACATGATTCTAATCGCGGCATCAAAATCTCAACTGTAGCGTGCTGTAATTAGATCAATTAGGGATTGGTATTTCCCTGCCATCGACGTACGAGTGGCCCGATGGTCAATCCTTGAACGAGAATTGAAAAGATCACCACCACGTAGGTCATCACAAGAATGACTTCATTTGCCGTACTATCCTGCTTACCGACCGTCTCGCGGAGTGACAGCGCCAAAGCCACCGATATTCCACCGCGCAGGCCACCCCAAGTGAGAATCTTTATTGCGTGAGGCGCTATTGCCAGACGGCGGCGAAGTATCGTAAGCGGCGCCGCAACGGATATCCATCGCGCAAGCAACACGACTGCGATGGCCACAAATCCGGCAATGAGGTAAGTCCGCTGCACGGTCAGAATGAGCACCTCCAATCCGATCAGCACGAACAGTATGGCATTCAGGATTTCATCGATCAATTCCCAGAATGTATCGAGGTGTTCCCGCGTCACATCCGACATTGCAAACTCTCGCCCGTGATTGCCGATGAGCAATCCGGCCACAACCATGGAAATCGGCGCGGAGACATGAATACGCTCGGCCAAAGCGTATCCTCCCATCACCAGCGCCAGCGAGATCAAAATCTCCACTTGGTAATTGTCGACAGATTTGAGCATGCGGTAAGCGATGTAGCCGATTACGAAACCGTACACAGCACCGCCGACGGCTTCTGTCAGGAACAACGTCGCGAGATGCCCGCCGCTGAACTCCTGTTTGCCGCTGGCTATTTCGAGCACTCCGAGAAACAGAACGACGCCGACACCATCATTAAACAGAGATTCACCTGCGATTTTTGTCTCGAGAGATTTTGGCGTGCCCAGCGTTTTTAGAATGCTCATGACAGCAATGGGATCGGTTGGCGAAATCAACGCGCCAAACAGGAGACAATAAATGAAGCTAACATTCATGGAGAGTTGCTGAAGCACCCACCACATGCCTATACCGACGAGAAACGTTGAGAGCACCGTCCCAAAAAGAGCCAGCACGGCGATGGCGATCCGCTGCTCTTTTAAGTCGTCCAGGTTGACGTGCAACGCGCCCGCGAAAAGCAGGAAGCCCAACATGCCATGCAGCAGGGTTTCGTCGAAATCGATTCGTTCCAGAAGCAGCCGCGCCTGCTCACCGAGCCCCGGAATGAACTCGCCGGCTATGTTCAACCCAAGCGAAAACACCAGCGCCAGTGCCATAAGGCCAATAGTCGTGGGCAGTTTCAGCACTCGGAAATTAACGTAGCTGAATACAGCGGACAGAGTCACGAGAGCGGCGATGATTTCAAACACTGACATTGCTAAGCCTCCAGCGTTTTCTAAGCGATTATCTTCTTGATCGCCATAATAAAGAGCCCTGTGCAAACAAGATTCACAGCGAGCGACAGGATCGCGACGGTGACCACGGGACCGGAGATGCCATACGCCAGCGAAATTGCAAGAACTCCCGCGCCGACCTCACCGCGCGGGAACATGGCAACTGCCAGTGCAATGCGTTCCCGCAATGACGCTTCAGTGCGATAGAAAAATGCCGGAAACATTTTTCCAAGATTGGAAATCACGGTGATGGCGGCGACATGTGCGAAAATCATTCCCCAACCAGGCCACGGCAGATCACGCAGATGCCCCGCCATTGTAGAAGTCGCGGGGAGCGATTTGGCCAGAGTGTCGGCTGTGAAGGATGGCATCGATAATCCGACCAGAACCATGAACGCGGCTGAGACGACTGTCGACACCCGCTGCTCACTCGGTTCTTCCGGGCCTTCTTCTGAGCCTTCAATCGAATCGTCGCGGTGCGGGTCTTCTCCTGTTGGCCTAGCCATGATGCAGCCCAGCACGAACGCGGGCAGGAGTACCTCAATATGAATCGGAACCAAAGGATCGACGTACTTGCTTAGAATCAACAACGCCTCACAAATGGCCACGATCACGGCTGAGTAAAACATGACCCACGGCCAGCGATTGGATAAAGCAATGCGATGCAGAAATCTCCAGGCCACGTACAATTGCGCCGCCATAATTAAGGCCACGATCGCAAGCTGCCAGCGCGCGCCCACAATCATCATTTTCAGAGGAATCATCAGCAGTACGGTGTCCAGATCGTCGAAGATCGCGAGGACGCGCGCTTTTTTGAAGACCCAAGTGGCGGCGAGCCCTGCTGCCGCCAACATGGAGAAAAGCACGCCCGCCGACGTGGGTGACGCGAAACGTGAAATCAAAAGCGCATCTTTCCATGCGTCCCATGAGGCCCAAAAATCCGGAGGAGCCATTACGAAGATGAAATACAGCGCACAGAAAATCCACGGGAACGCCGCAGCAGTCGCCGCCACCAAATAGTCGAGCCCGTACGAACGCAGCGCGCCCTTATTGATTTCGAATTCATACCCTACATGAATCATGATGAACGATAGGCAGAACATCGTGGCAATGTGAATGGCGGGAGCGAAGCGCACATAATTGCTGCCGAACCAGAAAGGCAGCAACTGCGACGCAGCCAGACCCGCAAACAAGAGCAATGAATAGATGAGTACTTTTTTCAATGCAAATCCCTTAATTTACTGTCGTCGAACCGGTTAATTTAGCGCTGACGTAACAAGAATTCCAATGTGCGTCTACAATCAGGAGAAACTGATCGCCCGCCATCCGCGCCGGTACGACCGGCATCAGGATATCGAAAATCCCGACCATCCCCGCGAACTGCTGCAACAGCGCCGCAAGGCCAGCGACCAGAAACTGTTCTTGCGGCTGCTTGCGCTCACGCCCAAAGCCGAAGCGTTCCACCGCGAGTTGCAACAGCGCCGCCTGAACAGCCTGCATCACGTCCGCAAGATCGTGGCCCTGAGCGAAATCTACTCAACCGACAAAGTCGCCCGCGCCATTGAAGACGCGCTGGAGTTCCAGGCGTTCAGTTGCGAGTACATCGCAAACCTTCTGGAACAGCGCCAGCGTCTGCTGCCCGAAGCAGGCGCTCTGCATCTGACGCGGCGCGAAGACCTGCTCGAATTGGAATTGCCGGAACCCGATCTGGGCCTCTATGGCCTGGACGTTGGTTCTGGCCCTGCGCAAGGAGAACACAGTGAGCCAGAACAAGGACAGCCCCAAGGCCAATGACGAACTTCGCCAGCAGCTTGGCTATCTGAAATTGCAGTACATCCAGGAACACTTCGAAGAATTGGCCCGTCAAGCCGGGCAGAACCAGTGGTCTCATCTCGACTTCCTCACCAAACTCATTGACGGCCAGACGTCCCAGCGGCTGGATCGCGCCACGCAGCGGCGCATACAGCAGGCACACTTCCCCGTGATCAAGACCCTGGAACAGTTCGACTTCAACTGGCCCAGCAAGATCAACCGCGCTCAGGTTCAAAACCTCTTTCGCTTGAAGTTCGTGGAAGAGAAAGCCAACGTGATTTTTATCGGCGGCGTGGGTTTGGGGAAAAGCCATCTCGGCATCGCACTGGGCTATGCGGCGTGCCTGGCCGGGCATTCTGTTCTCTTCGCCACGGCCATCGATATTATCAATACTCTTTCCGCCGCGCAGAACACCGGGCGCTTCGTCAGCGAACAAAAGAAAATATCTGCGGCCAAGCGTCCTTGTCGTGGATGAACTCGGCTACCTGCCGATCGACAAACACGGCGCCGATCTCCTGTTCCAGATCATCAGCCAAGAGTATGAACTTCGAAGCGGACAGGGTTGAAGATTTGTCGGAATTGACGACTGCAAGGAGAGAAGAAATCGAAGCGGGAGAGAGAGCCCTTGGAGCCCTTGAGGATAACAGGGACAAACCAAACACATTTCAAGGACAAACGTAGGACAAACGAAAAACGCCGATTTTGCTAGAATCGGCGTTTTTCATAGGTAAATTTAACGTTCCCGGCGCGAATCGAACGCGCAACCTGCGGATTAGAAATCCGCTGCTCTATCCAGTTGAGCTACGGGAACTCGTTACTAAGTTTATACTTATAAAATTGACTACAAAAATAGCTTGAACACACGCCTTCAATTGACTGCAATACTGACTACAACGATTAAGGGAGACGCAATGGAAACGAGAATTCAGAAATGCAGCGTAGGCGAGGACCGGATTCAATATAGGCATCCACATGTCTTCGATGTAGACGCCAAAGGGCGATACTTTGGAAGAGTCATAGCATGCAGGCTCAAGCGGCTGCGCCCGTGCGCAGAGGACCAAAGAAAGATCGAAGACGGCTTGAATGAGTTGCTCAAACATACGCCAGAATTCCGGACCGAAGTTAAAGGGAACATACTGCAATCGCTCAAAATTTCTACTTCGATCCGCTCAAGAGCGAAGCGGAAAGGCTGCTCAAAGAGAAGGCAATCGCTTCGCTCATTGCGCCTTTTGCTCAATTTTGGGATCGCATGCAGACGCTTCGCAATGAGAAGTTGCATGCCGTCCTTGTCTTCCCATAGATCATTCTAAGGCCGTCGCCTAAGCATGGAAAAATGGATCATTGGTTCATAATGCGCGAAGATAAAGCCGTCGCCATTGATCTTCCGGGCGCATTTGCAGACGCACTAGACCTACACAAGCGCGATAAGGATCAAAAAAACTCGAAATGCCGATCCTTACATAGGCGTCTTATTGGTATGTGACGCCGTTCAGGAGCCGACGAGGAGGGCATTTCGAGTGAACAAAAGGGATCGCCGGAAACTTCATAACCGCAAGCGCAGGATTGAGCGCCGGCTGTTGCCGGTGCATGACCGTAACCCAAAGAAAAACTCACGCCGTGAGGCTGAGGCGGTTGCGCCCGACGGCGCGGTAATGCGGGCGGGGCATTGCCCAGAATCGATTCGCGCGGTCGTCTTCGCTCAAATACGCCGCTCGCACCTGCAGCACC
>Ga0105047_10018925_pt1 | contig 10644 bp, 9 predicted proteins | sample MAT04_FD_78384 | JGI IMG/M metagenome (GOLD analysis project Ga0105047, IMG submission 78384) | Freshwater microbial communities from Lake Fryxell liftoff mats and glacier meltwater in Antarctica - MAT-04 (megahit assembly) | ecosystem: Environmental > Aquatic > Freshwater > Ice > Liftoff...
AGCTACACATATTTTTTTCACCTTTTAAAAATAACAACGATGGACGAGATCCTCAGCCCCGAACAATGGTCGGAACTTACATTCAGACTAAAAAAACAATACCCTGAACTTACAGATGCCGATCTGCCATATTGTGAAGCTCTCGAAGAGGATTTGCTCGAAATGGTAGCCTACAGCCTGAACGAAACAAAAAAGATAATGATGGATATAATTGCCAGGCATAATGAAATTATTCCTGTGCAAAATTTCTGGCATTTCGGCAGGAACAGGCGAATCAGACAAATGGCCTGATGATGATGAAAGTCAATAAAATACAAAAGATTGAAATTGACATATTTAAATTATAATGACTCCTGTTTCACGAAAAACAGTTGCAATAATAGTTGCTCACCCCGATGACGAAACATTGTGGGCCGGAGGAACCATACTCAGTCATCCTTCGTGGAAGTGCTTTATAGTATGCCTCAGCCGGCAATATGATACAGAAAGGGCAACCAAATTTTATAAAGCATTAAAAATCCTTAACTCCTATGGCATAATGGGCGATATGGATGACGGCCCGGACCAGAAACCCCTGAACAAAAACGTAGTTCAGCAATTGATACTGGAGCTGTTGCCTCATGAACATTACGACCTGGTTTTAACACACAATCCATCCGGGGAATATACCCGGCATATCAGGCACGAAGATGTGAGTAAGGCAGTAATAAACTTATGGCATTCAGGCAAAATATCAGCCGGTGAGCTCCGCACTTTTGCTTATGAAGATAATAATAAAGCGTATTATCCCAGGGCTGACCGCAACGCTCCACTTTACCAGTTACTCACTAAAAGTACCTGGCTCAGAAAATACAACCTGATTACCGAAACTTATGGATTTGAAAAAAACAACTGGGAAGCACAAACAACACCCAGGGCGGAAGCTTTCTGGCAATTTACTGATCCGGCTGAAGCAATCAAATGGATTGACAAAGCTGGATCAAAAGAATAATTTATTGAATGTTCAAATTTTCTCATTGTTAAAATAATTGCAGAATGAAAGTTTTAGTATTATACGATTACCCACCTTCGCCCGGAGGACTTGCAACGCAAGGAGACCTTCTTTATAAAGGGCTTCTCGAAATGGGTGTTGATGCCCATGCAGTGCATTTTGAATCGTCGCAGGAAAAAGAATGGTATTACCGCTGGTTTGAGCCGGATGTTGTAGTTGGAGTTGGGTACTGGGGTCACACCCCACAACTGGTTCTACACCCGCAAAGATATGGCGTTCAGGCGGTTCCCTGGCTTGTTGCCGATGGATATATTGCAAATTACCAGGAGGTTCTGAATGCACTGCCGCTTATCCTTGTAACTTCAAACTGGGTAAAGGAAATGTATGTACGCGACGGCATAAACGGCGATATTATTGAAGTATTACCCGTAGGCTGCAATACGGATGAATTCAGGCCCTACAGTAAGGATGATCCGAAAATAATGGCCGTTCGGGAAGCTCTGGGAGTTTCGCCCGATCAGCTTATGATCCTCACCGTAGGCGGCGATGCTGCTTCCAAAGGCGCACAAGAAGTAATGCAGGCGCTGGCTATCATTGATACTAAAGCACCCGACTGGAAATATGTCTGCAAAGTTTGGCCACAGCCACGCACAAAAGCTCAGAACCTTCTCGATCTTGAGTTGGCTACTAGCCTGGGCATCGAAAAAAATGTAACCTATACCACAAACACCATTTCCCGTGCTTTCATGCCTTATCTGGTTGGAGCCTGCGACATATATGCAGCCCCTTCGCGACTGGAAGGTTTCGGAATGCCACAGGTGGAAGCAGGAGCGTGTGGGAAACCGGTTATTAGTATTAAGGCCATGGGAATGCTTGATACACTTATAGATGGAGAAACTGCATTCCTGGCCGGTGTGGCAAAAAAAATTGTTGTGAACGAAGTAATGCTGGGAGGCGAATCGGGTTTTGAAGATAAACATAAAGTTATTTTCAATACACCACGCACCGTGGATTACCGGGCCAATGTTCAGGATATTGCCAAATACATGTTGATGCTTATGAAGGATTCTGCTTTGCGCGATAAAATGGGCAAAGCAGGCAGGGAACGCGTGGTTGAAAATTTCGACTACCGGGTTGTTGCCAAACGCTTTGTTCAGATTATGCACGATAGATTGGGAATTAGATAATTAATTGTACAATGGGACAATTGGACAATTCGGCAATTGGACAATTCGGCAATTGGGCAATTGGACAATTCGGCAATTCGGCAATTGGACAATTCGGCAATTGGGCAATTGGACAATTCGGCAATTGGGCAATTGGACAATTAGCACATTTTCAAATTACCACATTCTTACATAGTCACATTGTCGAATTGCCGAATTGTCACATTAGCACATTAGCACATTGTCACATCATCACATTGTCACATTAGCACATTGTCACATTAGCACATTGTCACATTCTTACATTATCGAATTGTCACATTAGCACATTGTCAAATTATCACATCATCACATTGTCACATTAGCACATTGTCAAATTACCACATTCTTACATTGTCACATTGTCGAATTGCCGAATTGTCACATTAGCACATTATCAAATTAATAAATCATGCAACCAATTGACCGTCAGGATATAGAAGAAGCCAAGAAAGCCGCCATCGAGGTGTTGTTACATAATGCTCACGGACCTTTTCACGGACTTCCGCGTACCGCAGGCTGGGGATACCCTGAACCTTACACCAGGGACCTGATGTTATCAATACTTGGAATTGCTGTTTCCGGAAACCAAAAATTACTCGACAGCACGCGAAAAGTGCTGGAAACACTGGCAAAAAACCAGACAGAACACGGTCATATCACATCGTTGGTACACGACAAGGACGACCGTGGCGCAAGCGACACCACTCCGTTATTTTTAATGGGTGTTGGTATTTTCAGAAAAGTAACAGGCGAAACTGACTTCCTGAAACAAGCTACCGAAAAATCCTTGCTGTGGATGGAGTATCAAAGTCCGTCGGACCGCTACCTGGTAGCCCAGCAACCAACAAGCGACTGGCGCGACGAACAATGGATGACCGGATACGGATTGTACGTAAACACACTGGTGTACAGTTACCTGAAACTCCTTGGCCATGATGAAAAAGCCGCACAGGTTCATCAGGCAATGGATCGGTTTACATTTTCAGGAAAGGCTCCGCTCCATCATGTTCCCAGCGGGCTTGTTGTAAAACATAAGCCTTTTTATGCATACTGGTCCTACAAAATATACAGCAGCGAAAGGTTCGATTTGCTGGGTAACAGCATTGCCATTCTTTCCGGGCTGGCATCGCCATCAAGGGCCGACCAGATGGTTTCGTGGATTGAAGAAGAGTGCGCCGGAATGCGAAAGCGAGGTGAACTGGCAGTTAATCTTCCCCCTAATTTTTTCCCGTTCATTAAACCTGAAGACACTGACTGGCTTCCGAGATACGCCCTTTTTAACAATCCCGGCGATTACCACAACGGAGGCATCTGGCCTTTTATATGTGGATTTTATATAGCCGCATTAGTGGCTGCCAAAAGATATTCATTAGCGGCTGAAAAACTGGTTGTCCTTACACAAAGCATAAAAATCTCTGCTACGGGTACTGTTAAATTTGGCTTCAACGAGTGGATTAAAGCTCAGGATGGCAAACCCATGGGTCAGGACTGGCAGACCTGGAGTGCTGCACTTTACCTCTATGCCGCCAAATGCGTAGAAGAAAAAAGAACACCTTTTTTTGATGAGATTCGAACATCTGCGTCAGAAGTGAAAACTGTTGAAGCTTAAGGATTTTTTTCGTGAGCCATCTCACTTGCCGGAATGCATTTACAATGATAAGATACTGATTATATGACACAAAAAGATCTGGAAGTAAAAATTCTGGGCGATCGCCTAATAAGGTCCCATTTAAAACCATCACAACATCCTGATGAATTGGCATTTGGATTTATTGAAAATAACGACAGAGTCATATTCGATGCGTCGCTGCAATATTTTGAAAAATGCCGCAATTCCGGCGAAACGCCCTTGTCCTTCGAACAAGCCGGACCACACCGACACCTGTATTTTGAAGCTGCCAAAACCAAAGTGGCCATTGTTACCTGTGGCGGGTTGTGTCCCGGTTTGAACAACGTGATCCGAAGCCTGGTAAACCAGCTTTTTTACCGGTATAAGGTTAAAGATATTATCGGAATTAAATATGGATTCGAAGGTTTTATTGCTGAATACAAGCATCCTGTAATCGAAATTACTCCGCAACTTGTCGAAAGCATACATCTTTTCGGAGGAACCATTCTGGGGACTTCGCGGGGCAAACAGGATACAGGCCTTATTGTGGATAGGCTCACCAAACTCAATGTGGACATATTATTTTGTATCGGTGGCGATGGAACCTTGCGGGGTGCCCATGCCATACACGAAGAAATTTTGCGCCGTGACCTGAAAATATCAGTTGCAGGAATCCCCAAAACCATTGATAATGACATTAATCTCATTGATAAATCATTTGGTTTTGAAACTGCCTTTAGCATCGCTAACGATATCATTAGATACGCTCATAACGAAGCCCGTGGAGCATACAACGGGATAGCTGTTATCAAGCTGATGGGCCGACATTCAGGCTTTATCGCTGCCTATGCCGCGCTTTCCATACAGGAAGTAAATTTTGTTGTTATTCCCGAAATGACCTTTGATTTGTATGGACCAAAAGGCTTTTTGAAAGTTTTGCGTACCCGGCTCGAAAAACGCCATCATGCACTAGTAGTAGTTGCCGAAGGAGCCGGACAGTATTTTTTCGATAGTGATACGTTGAAAAAAGATGCATCCGGAAATATTAAAAATAATGACATCGGTTTATTCCTCAAAGAAAAAATTTCAGAGGAATTTAAAGCAGAAAATTTCCCTTTTACCCTCAAATACATTGATCCGAGCTATATTATCCGCAGCGCCCCTGCCAATGCCAACGACAGTAAGTTTTGCGGCCTTCTTGCACAGAATGCCGTACATGCTGCAATGGCCGGTAAAACCGATTTTGTTATCGGGCATTGGTATAATATGTTCACACTTCTGCCTATTCCAATCGCAGTTTCAACAAGTAAGAAAATTGATATTGATGGTGAGTTATGGTGGAATGTCCTTGAATCAACAGGCCAGCCGGTAAATATGACAGATTAAAAAGTAAATTATTCATTTCCATTCTGAGATGAGTATTTCATTAAAACAAATCCGATGAGGAAAGTAAACATTATTAAATCTCCAAACAGGAATAATTAAAATATTGGATCAAATCAGTAAAGTGAATGCAATAAAGGATAAAAGAGGCCATAGATTGCAGATTACGCACATTACACAGATTACATAAATTGCTAAGTTCAGTTTTGTCTTATAAAAACTGATGAAAGCAAAACTAAAACTGAGCAAATCAGGAAAATCTGTGGCAAAATAGATTTTATAAAGGCTTAATAGTTATGTGATCATTATCATTAAAAAAAAGAAACGTATGAAACGAAATGCTAAAAGTTTAATCGGATACTCCATAGGTGTAACTGATGGAGAAATTGGAAAAGTAAAGGAATTTTATTTTGATGATAAAACCTGGACTATCCGGTATTTAGTTGTAAAAACAGGTAGCTGGCTTTTTGGCCGTACAGTACTTATCTCGCCGGAAGCCTTCTTAAGCCATGATTGGGTAAAAGAAGTATTGCCGGTAAATCTTACCATGGAACAAGTTAAAAACAGCCCTGATGTTGACACTGAAAAACCGGTATCGCGTCAGCAGGAAATTAAATTGTACGAACATTATCCCTGGACAAATTATTGGGGTGGAAATATTCATGGTGCAGGTATTCCGGTATCTATGTATCAGGTATTACTGCAGGATGAAGATCAAACTGCTGTCACTAAATCGGATGATAATCCACATCTACGAAGCACTGCGAATGTAACAGGGTATAAAATCATAGCTTCGGACGGTGAAACCGGAGAAGTGGAAGATTTCATCTTTGACGATAAAAGTTGGAAACTTGATTTTATCGTAGTCGAAACCGGCAACTGGTTTCCGGGAAAGAAGGTACTCATTTCGCCCAAATTGATAAAGGAAATAAATTGGGAAACTTTGTCGGTTACACTAAAAGCAACTATCGAAAGCATAAAAAACAGCCCCGAATACGACCCCGGATTGCCGGTAAGCGAAACATACGCTACAAGTCTGTACAATCATTATGATGGGTATTTTTTGTAAAAATTGGTCGTTAACTAATGTTGTTAAAAGGCAAAACAGAATCCCCTTCTCCTGCTATCAAATCTGAATCTTCCCTGATTAAATACAAAAGCAATAACAAAAATCTCACCTATGTGGTCTTCGAAATCGAAAGAAGAAGTTCTGAAAGAAATAAATGTCGATCCAACGAATGGACTTTCGGAAGATGAAGCAAAAATCAGGCTCGGAAAATATGGAGCAAATAAACTGGTCGGGAAAAAGAAAAAGAGCATCTTCCGTTTATTTATTTCTCAACTCAGGCAATGGCTCATCTATGTTCTGTTTGTGGCAGTAATAATTACGCTGTTTATGGGCGAATATGTTGATGCTACTATTATCATCCTGGTAATTATCACGAATGCCGTTCTTGGTGTTATTCAGGAAGTAAAAGCTGGCAATGCAATTGAAGCACTTAAAAAAATGACCTTTTCGAAAGTGTCGGTTCGCCGAAATGGTGTAGCTAAAGCAATTGACTCCGAAAAAATTGTACCCGGCGACATACTGATACTTGATGCCGGAAGTTTCATCGCTGCTGATATTCGTTTAATCGAATCGGTAAATCTTCAGATTGATGAATCGGCACTCACCGGCGAATCCGTTCCTTCGGAAAAAGATGCAACGCTCACATTGGCTGATCCTAAAACTCCTTTGGGTGACCGGTCGAACATTGCTTTTATGTCAACCCTTGTTACTGCGGGCAGAGGAGTTGGAGTAGCCGTTGAAACCGGCATGAATACTGAAGTGGGGAAAATAGCGGTGAGCATTAACTCGGAAGAAAAATCGAGAACACCGCTTGAGATCCGCCTTGATAAATTAGGTAAAACTCTTGGATTATTTGCCATTGGCATTTGTGTTCTGATACTAATTATATCCTTGTTGCAGGGTCGTAACCTTGCCGATATGTTCCTCATGTCGGTTTCCCTGGCTGTAGCTGCTATCCCCGAAGGCCTTGCAGCCATTGTTGCAGTTGTACTTTCAATCGGGGTAACCAGTATGTCGAAGCAAAATGCCATTATTAAAAAACTGGCAGCCGTTGAAACACTAGGATCAGTTAACATAATCTGTTCCGACAAAACAGGTACTTTAACTCAGAACAAAATGACGGTTATAACTTATTTCAATAATGAGGGAGAAACAGCGGTTGAAAGGAATAAGAAAAACAAAGCAACAGAAGATGCAAAACTACTGGCAAAGGCTATGATTCTTTGCTCTGATGCAACCTATGAAAAAGGACAGGGAACAGGAGATCCTACGGAGATTGCGTTGCTGCTTTTAGGCGACGACATTGGAATAAACCGGGCAACATTACATAAAGGCAACAAGCGAACAGGTGAATTTGCTTTTGATTCAGACAGGAAATTAATGTCAACCCTCAATGTTGAAGAAGGGAAATATACGGTTTATACAAAAGGTGCTATAGGCAAGCTGATCGATATTTCAACCTTTGCTCTGGAAAAAGGGAAAGTAGTTAAAATAACGGAAGCAATTAAAAAACAATATCTTACCGCTGCCGAAAGCATGTCAAACAATGCACTCCGCACACTGGGTGTAGCTTATAAACCGGCAGTAAGTGAGATGGAACCATCTGAAATGGAGACAGAGTTAATTCTTCTTGGTTTGGTTGGAATGATCGATCCTCCCCGAACCGAAGTAAAGCTTTCTATCCACAAAGCAAAGCTTGCAGGTATTACAACAATGATGATTACCGGCGACCATAAAAATACTGCATTTGCCATTGCAAAAGAACTTGGAATTGCCCGCAATATCAGCCAGGCCATTTCCGGGCAGGATATTGATGATTTTACAGATGAGGAATTTACCAATCGGATTGATAAGTGCAGGGTATTTGCACGTGTATCTCCCGAACATAAAGTGAAAATTGTGCTTGCCCTTAAGTCGCGTGGAAACATTGTGTCAATGACCGGCGATGGGGTTAACGATGCACCTTCGCTTAATGCGGCCGACATTGGCATTGCCATGGGAATAACAGGTACTGATGTTGCCAAAGGAGCATCGGATATGATTCTGACCGATGATAACTTTGCAACAATAGTATCGGCAATCGAACATGGACGGAATATATACAGCAATATTAAAAAGTCGGTTATATTTCTGCTTACCTGCAACCTTGGTGAAGTAATAACCGTGTTTATTACCCTGCTTATCGGCCTCGAAGCACCGTTAGTTGCTACTCAGCTTCTCTGGATAAACCTTATTACCGATTCATTTCCTGCAATTGCATTAGGCATGGATCCCGGAAATCCGGAGGTGATGAAAGAAAAACCACGTGATTCAAAGGATAGCTTTATAAATAAAAGTACGGGAGTGCATATTATTTTAGGTGGAGTGTTAATAGGTGCATTAACTATTTTAGCATTCCTGTTCGGTTATTACGAACAAGGATACAGCCCGTTTAATCATTCGGCACCGGTAACAACCGTTGAATATGCCCGTACAATGGCCTTCCTGGTTCTGGTATTTTGTCAGTTATTCTATTCTCTGTCATTCCGTAGTGAATCAAAATCCATTTTCAGCATCGGTATTTTCTCCAATAAATACTTAATCGGGGCTATAATGCTGGGCATTGCTCTTCAATTGCTGGTAGTTGGTATTCCAGTAATGAAACAGGCATTTCATTTGCAGATGCTGGATCTGAGAGGCTGGATGATTGCAGTTTGCCTGGGATTGGTTCCACTCCTGCTTAACGAAATTATTAAAATATTTATACGGTTGCGCATTAAAAATAAAATTGCTGGCTGATCTGAATTTATCACTCAGTATTAGAATTATTTCAGATGAAGCATTGCTTATAAGGATCAAGCATTGAAATTTTAAATGTTAGTTGCCAGGCGAACCCTTCCAGAGTTTTATACTCTGGAAGGGTTTAACGCTCCTATAGACAAAACATGAATTCAAACCTTGATTTGCATAACTCATGCGGATCAAGGTCTCAAATCAAATAAACGCCTCGTGGCTATACATTTATATCCAACGATTGGCAAAGAAACCCATCGATATTCTTAAAGCCTGTAAAAAATAAATCTCAAAAATGTATTACCTTTTGCAAATTTCGGGATTATATAATAAAATGATATGGGTACTTTTGAACTTGGTTTGAAAATACTTTCCATTATTTTCATCCTTTCCCTGCTCTTTATGCTAATCAGAAACGTAATTTCTCTGATAAGGGCATAAAAAAAGACCATCCCAATTACGGGACAGCCTCTTTTAAAAAATTTTACTGCGGTTTGTTAAAAGCGAAATCCGAGTGACAGACCGAAACCTGTGTTCTTAACGGATGTTTTATCGTTTGAATTACCTTTATTTTCGGGATTAATTTTAACCATTCCCAATTGAGTATCGAGCTGGGCAAAAATCCCGTTCCCCAACTGGAAACCAGCAAAAATATTACCACCCAAATCAAGTGCTTTGTAATAAGCAAAAGTTATGGGATCACTCATCTCCACAACGTTTTTGAATTTAACATCCCTATTAACAGACAAAGTACCGCCTTCATTTTTCTCCTTGCCACTTACACCATATCCGATATAAGGTCCAAAACCGAGCATAAAATATCCGGAACCAAGTTCGGCTTTGTAAACTAAGTTTAAAGGCAACTCAATGTATGATATCCTGACAGTACTTGTTACTGAGCCGGAACTCTCTTTCGCTCCTTTTGTGCTGTACATCAATCCAGGCTGAAAATAGAATTGAGGAGCAATAGGTATCTGAACATTTAATCCGGCGTGGTAGCCAAGGATCATCTCATTTGTCAGTTTGTCGCCACTGGCATCTTTGCCGTTCAGATTCTGGAAGTTTACGCCACCGAGAATACCGAATGACATCTTTGATTTATCAGAACTCTGGGCAAATGTTACCGTGCCCGCAAGCGTAAGGATCATTAGTAAAGCAAAAATTCTTGTTTTCATAGTACTTGTTTTTTAAGGTTATAGATTAAATTTATTTGGCAGCTTCTTTTTCAGCAGCGGCTTTCATTTTTTCATTGGCAGTAATTAAAAACTCAACCCTGCGATTTTGAGCGCGGCCGGTTTCAGTATCGTTGGTATATTTAGGTACACTTTCGCCAAATCCTTTGATGGATATACGGTTGGTTTTTATTCCGTTTCCGCGCAGGTAATTTGAGGATGCTGAGGCACGGTCAACGGATAAGTTCCTGTTGTACGATTCACTGCCTTTGCTGTCGGTATGCCCTTGTACTTCAATATCCGTATCAGGATATGTACCCAGTACCGTTACCAGTTTATCAAGATTCTTTTTTGCATCAGCAGTCAGACCCGATTTATCAAATCCAAACAACACATTACTGCTGAATTCCACAACAATACCTTCACCAACGCGTTCAACC
>Ga0105047_10018926_pt1 | contig 10643 bp, 9 predicted proteins | sample MAT04_FD_78384 | JGI IMG/M metagenome (GOLD analysis project Ga0105047, IMG submission 78384) | Freshwater microbial communities from Lake Fryxell liftoff mats and glacier meltwater in Antarctica - MAT-04 (megahit assembly) | ecosystem: Environmental > Aquatic > Freshwater > Ice > Liftoff...
GGGGCGAGACGGTCTCGAAGCGTTTGGAGTCCGGCCTTCAGGCCGTCCGAAATCCGTTCGTACGCTCTCCCGGACGGCCTGAAGGCCGGACTCCGAACTCTAACGACCGAGCTTCGTCATGGGGCGGGACGGTCTCGAAACCGGTGCCCTTGTTCCATCTGAACAACTTCGCTTCCGAATCGGACTCGTCAGAGGCCGCCGCTCACTTTCGAGGGACGGTTCTCCGGAAGTGCGGTGCATAGGCCGCGGTTTTCTTTACGGTGTCCGCGTGCAGTCGCGCGGTGTGGACGCGATCTCGATTATAGCCGCCGCCGTAGAGAACGACGGCGGGCGTGTTTTGGGCCAACATCCAGAAAAGCACCCGTTCGTCGCGTGCAGCCATGTCCGCATCGGTCAGACGCATCTGCCCAAAACGATCGTTCTCGTGCGGATCCGCCCCGGCGATCCAGAAGGCGATCTCAGGGAGAAACCGGCTCTGGACCGCGGCAAGCGCCTCCTCCAGTCGCTCGAGGTATTCGGCTCCGCTGACGAACCGCGGCAATTCCGTATCGAGCGAGCCCGGCGTTTTTTCGGCGGGATAGTTTCGTCCGACGTGAATCGAAAAGGTGAAGACACGTTCGTCGCCTTGGAAAATGCCGTTGGTGCCATTGCCTTGATGAGCGTCCGTGTCGATCACCAGCACGCGTCGATCGGGCTCGATCGCGTGCAGCGCGTGGATCGCCACGGCCACGTCGTTCAGTACGCAGTAACCCAGGCCGCGCGCCGGAAAGGCGTGGTGGGTTCCGCCGGCGAGGTTGCAGGCGAGGCCGTCTTCGAGCGCTGCCCAGAGCGCGGCGACGGTTCCCGCGGTTTCCAGTCGAGACCGCGTCAGCAGCGCTTCGTCCGCGGGCAGGCCCAGCCGGACGACCTCTTCCCGGGTGAGACTCGCGGTCCGGAGGCGGGAAAGGTAATCGTCCGTATGCACACGTCGAACCCACGCCTCCGGTGCGGGCTCGACGGAAAGGATTCGAAGCGAGGGGCACTCGGCGCGGAGCATCCCTGCGGCGCGCCAAAACTTGTCCATCGGGAACGGATGGTCTTCCGGTAACGGAAAAGTATAGCCCGGATCGTAGAAACAGCGCACTCGGAAAAACTGCTGGCAACCGCTTCGCTGGCAATGACGGGAACCCGGATTTTCGCTCCGGGTCGGCGGGAGCTGCGGAAAACGTATTTATGCCCCGGGAAAGGGGGAGCACGTAGGGAGCCGAACTGCCGGCTTCTATTTCGGAGAGGTTTCGATTCACTGCGGCGATGATACACGTTCTAGCCGAAGTCTGCGTGGCGGAGGTCGACCGGTTTCTCGAGGCGTTCGTCGCCGGGGGAAAATCGATTCGCACGCGGCATGGCTGTGTGAAATCGACGGTGTTTCGTACGCAGAACCCTCAGATACTGACCATTCTCTTTGCGTGGTCGTCGCGCGAAGACTTTGTTGCGTTCACCGAAGACCCGCTGGCGCAGGAAAGCATGAGGGCAGCAGGGACGCTCCCGCCGCCCCAATTTACTTACCTCGATCGGGCCTTGGAAATCGACGGCTGATCGTTCGTCTCCGATCCTCAGACTTTCCCGCGGATTTTCCGCGCGGTCTCGATCAGAGCGGCCGCGACCTTGCGAACGGTGTCCTGCATTTTTGGCGAAACCAAGGTGCCATCCGCTGCGAACGCCTTGTCCGCGTGGGGCAAAATACACTGAGCGGGAACGACGTGGCAGCCGAGGTGCATGAGGAGCGAGCGCACGTGGGTCTGCGAGCGGAGGCCGCCAAACGCACCCGGCGACGCGGAAACGATCGCGGCGATCTGTCCGGCGAAAGGATTCTCGTCTGCACGCGTACACCAATCGATGGTGTTTTTCAGCAGGGGAGTCGGCATCGAGTTATACTCCGGTGAGGCAACGACGAGGCCGTCGTGCGACGCGATGAGATCCACCAGGATCTTCACGTTGGCGGGAAGGCCGACCGCGTCTTCGAGGTCTCCATGATAGAGGGGAAACGGCGATGTATTCAGATCGAAAACCGTCACCTCCGCACCGCCTGCACGAGCGGCCTCGACGACGGCAGCGAGCAATTTTGTATTGAGCGATTCGCGACGAGCGCTGCCGGAGAAGGCGAGGAGACGAAGAGGGGTGGACATTGCAAGAGTGAAAGCTACGGCCTGCCTCGTCGCAACCCCGCACTTTGGAACTTAACCAAGCCATCGTTCTGCCTTCTAAATTCCGCCTACTAAATTCTGGATTCTCCATTCCGTATTCCCCCCCCGCCCTCCGCCTTCCCCCTCGTCCACTAGCCTCCTCCTCGTTTGATCGACTCGCCGAGCAGGACCTGCTGACGCGCGACGGGCAGGCCGGAACCGGACAACCACGCCTGCGCCTTGGTCGGTTCGACGGGAAGCCACGCGCGCGCGACCATTTCGATCGCACTGTTTCGCCGTTCGGGATCCGTCACGGCCGGAATCGCGGCGATCGCAGCCTCGGGTGAGGTGCGAGCCATGTGGTCGGTGAAGGAAATCAACGCGTTATCCCGGGCGTCGCCCGGCGGAAGGGTCGCGATCCACCGGGAAGTGCCGACGGGATCGGCGACGACCCATTGAGACGCGACCACTCCGATCGCATGGTCGCGGCCAGGTCCGCCAGGTAGGGAAGAAATCCAGCGTGATGCCGTTTCCGGGCTGACCGACGACCACGAGGACGCGACGAGCGCAATGGCCTGGTCGCGCGATTGTCCCGCATCGAGCCTCGCGACGAAAGCGGCCGCCTCTGACGGCGTGTCTTCTACCATGCCCGAAACGAGGCCGGAGACGAACGAGTCGCGCGCCTGCCCGGGCGGCATCGTTTTGAGATGAGCGAGCGCCGCCTTTGCATCTTGATTCACCCACGTTTGCGCGATCGAGGAGAGCAAACCGTTTTGCTGCTCGACCTGAAGCAGCGGGTTGCCGGCGATTTTCAAAGCCTCGATCGGCTCGCCTTGCGCGATTTGATGGCCGATCGCGACGAACGCGTTCTCCCGTGCCGTCGCGTTACTCAGCGTTTTAACCCACGCCAACGCCCCGGAGGGATCCTGCTGCGCCCATTGCGCGGCGACGTTTGCGGCGATCTGGTCTCGTCCGCTGCTGGGAGAAAGCGTGGCCACCAGCGAAGCGGCGCGGGCGGGATCGGATTCCGAAAGCACGCCAATCACGCTCTCGATCGCGCTGCGCCGCGTGCCTCCGTCCGGAAGATTCGAAGCCCAGGCGATCGCCTCTTCGGGGCTGCGTTGAGCCAGTCCGGAGGCGATGGCGGAAAACGTATTGGTCTGACGGCCGCCCGGCGGAAGCGCCGCGGCGAAAGCCGCGGCCATCGTCGGATCGCTGTAAGCCAGCGTGGAAGCGACGGATTGCAGCAGGGCCTCGCGTTCCGCGCCCGACGACACCGAGCGGACGTAAGCCAAGGCACTCTCCGGATCGCGTTCCGCCAGTTGCCCGACGAGTGTGCGCACCGTGTTGGTTCGTGCGTTTCCGGGTGGCATCGCTTGGGCCATGGCGAGCGCCTCCTGGGGATCCTGCTGCGACCAGTTGCTGGCCACGGACGAGAGCAGTTCGTTGCGGGTTCCGCCCGAGGGGAGCTTCTGCGCGTAGGCCCATGCGGCCTTCGGATCGTTCGCACTCCAATTGGAGATGACCGAGCGGAGAGCGTTGGTGCGTGCGTTGCCCGACGGCAGATCGTTCACGAAGCGCAGGGCGTTTTGCGGGTCGGTTTCGGCCATGCGCCCGGCAAGATAATCGATCGCGGCATAACGGACCGAGTCGGTCGAAAGAGCTTTGACCCAGGCGAACGCTGCGGAGAGGTCGCGCGTCGGCCAGTTCGAGAGCACCCCGTGAATCGCGGTCAGACGCGTCGGTCCCAACTCGAGCGCGAGGGCATAGGCGCCTGCCGCGGGCGCATCGTCCGCCGCCCATCGTCCAATCACGCTTGCGAGGGCATCGGACTTCTCGCGATCCACCGGTCTGGCCAGGGCCCACGTCAGGGCGGCAGGGCGGTCGCGGGCGGCCCATGCTCGCGCGAGGGTTTCGATCAAGGGAGGACGCTGTGGGGCGGGCAGAGCGAGCGCCTCGAAAAACGCCACAGCGGCGGCAGGCTGTACTTCCCCCCAGTGCGAAAAGACGATCTGGCGAAGGTCTCCCTGCATCGGACCGGCCAGTTCGATCCGGAGCCCTGCCGCCAGTGAGCCCATTTCGGCAGGAGTGAGCAACGCGAAGGCGTTCTCCCACTCGCGTGTCGAGCGCCAGGCACCGTCGCGACATTCGCGCTGCAACGTGGCGATCAGCGTCGCGACCGGGCGTTTGCCCGCGGACGGGGTTCCCGTTGGCGAGGCGAGCGTCTCGTCCCTACTTGCCGCTCTCGCGGCGTGGCTGCGCTCTCCCATGGCGTGCGGATAGGTGCGATGGGTCCACCATCCCGCGAGAAAACCGAGCAGCGTCGTTAGCGCGGCGGTCGCGACAAGCGAAAGGTCGAAAAAGGAGCGGAACGTTCGAACGGGCGTGGACACCGGAAAGAGGGAGGAAGCAGTAGAGACGACGAGCGGACCGATTCGCGCAAGGGGAATGCCTCAGGGTGCCCAAACGCGGAGGCGATGCCGGCCATTCTGAGAAACGGATGGGCAAACATCGGTGCCGCCGGAGGTGCCGAAGCCGGCGGAGGTTGGCGCGTCGCTTTCGACTTCGAAGATTGAATCAGGCCCGGCTTTCGAGGGGCCTGAGCGCACGGGGATCCCGTGGCAGAGTCAGGGTGAAGCGGGCACCGCCGCTGGGAGAATCGCCGACGGAAAGCGCTCCGCCGTGCGCTTCGACCATGGCTTTGGCCAAGCTCAGTCCCAGCCCCAAGCCGCGTTGCGAGCGGCTGGCGTCGCCACGGTAAAGCCGACGAAAAATCGCCTCGCGTTCCGCCCGCGGAACCCCCGGTCCGGAGTCGCTCACCGACAGCACGAAGCCCTCGGCCGATTCGTTCAATGCGACCGAAACGCTGCCGTTGGCCGGGGTGTATTTAAGGGCGTTGTCCAGCAGGTTGTTCACTGCCTGTCCCAATCGGATCGAATCCGCGCTGGTCTCCAGCGGCAGCTCCGGTTGCTGCACGGTCACCGCAATGCGATTCTCTTCGGCGACCTCGCGATACAAATCGACCGCGCGATCGACCAGCGTCCGGAGGTCGACGCGATCGCGGTTGAGTTTGAGGACACCCGCTTCGGCCGCGGAGACGTCGAGCAGGGCTTCGAGCAGATGGAGCACCCGATCCGATTCGTCGATGCAATCGGCGAGCGCAGCCTTCGCCTCCTCGGGTTTTCCCCCGTCGTGCAGCGCAAGCTCGGCGGTTCCGCGCAAACGGGTGAGGGGCGTTCGGAGATCGTGAGCGAGATTGTCGAGCGTATCCCGCAACACACGCACGTGAGAGGCGTTTTTATCGAGGAGGGTGTTGAGCTGGCGTGCCAGGTCTGCGAGTTCGCCGCGGCCGGTGGCGCCCGGTACCCGCGCGCCGAGGTCACCCGTCTCGACGATTCGCCGTGCGGTCGCGGAAACCGCGCGCAGCGGTTGGGTGGCGCGCCAGGCGAGGACGAATCCAACGACAAGAGAGAGCCCGAGCGCGGCGGTGCCCAATCCCACGAACGCGCGTTTGATCGGAGCGAGGAGGACTGCGCGACTGTCCGTGCTTCGTCCGACCTGCAGCAGATGGTAGTCGGGCAGCATGTGGGACGCGATCGCATAGTCCCGCGCCGCCGACTGGGGAATGCGCACCGTGCTTATTTCACGCGTGGCGGTGACTCCCCAGGCTTCCGGTACCGGAACGCGTTGAATCTGGGTTTCGATCCAGTCTGGCGGCACCGAGGCGAAGACCGTGTCGTTGGCGGGTCCGATCACCCGCACGAAGAAGGAGCGCACGTCGGGCGAAGTGTCCTGGCTCAGTTCGGCCCTAAGCCCGGGCACGCCGCCGTAGCGGTAGGCCGATGCCAGGCTGGCGGTTCGCCGCTCGACCGCGGTTTTTTCGCGCGATTCCAAGGCGTCGGCGAGCACCCAGTAGAGCGCCGCAAACAGCAGGGCGGCGCCGCACGCGAAGACGAACGCGTACTGAAGCGCGAGGCGCAGCGCGAGCGATTGGCGAAGGCGTTCAAGCATGGTGGGGACGAAAGACGTAACCGACGTTTCGCACCGTTTCGAGGCGTGTGTGGTCGGGGTCGATCTTGGCCCGTAACCGATGCATCACTACATCGACGACGTTGGTCTGAGGGTCGAAACTGTAGTCCCAGACATGTTCGAGGATCATGGTCTTGCTGACCGGCCGGCCGACGTGTCGCAGCAAGAAGGCGAGCAGCGAGAATTCGCGCGGTTGCAGCTCCACGGGTTTTCCCGCGCAGGTCACTTCCCGGCTCATCAGGTCGACGGTGACGTCGCCGGCGACCAGGCGCGTCGCTTCCGGCGATTGTGTCGCGCGGCGGATGAGCGCCTGGACGCGCGCGAGCAGTTCGGAAAAAGCGAAAGGCTTCGTCAGATAGTCGTCGCCGCCGCTTTGCAGACCCAGGACGCGGTCGTCGACGGAGCTTTTGGCGCTGAGAAAAAGGACCGGAAGGATGCTGCGGGCCGCGCGCAGCCGCTTGACCAGACTGAGGCCGTCGAGCCGCGGCAGCATGACATCCACGACCGCTGCGTCGTAGTTCGTCGACTGAGCCAGAGCCAGCGCGGTTTCGCCATCCGGGGCGTGATCGACCGCGTAGGCAGCCTGCTTCAAACCGCGTACGAGAAAGGACGCAATTTTGGCATCGTCTTCGACCACGAGGATTCGCATGGCGGAGAGTGTGAACGGGTTCGCCGCTTTGGAAAGGGCGGAAAGAAAACCGGCACCGCCTCTCTTGGAGGAGCGGTGCCGGGCAAAACAACCCTAGACCTGACAAAGACGAGTGTGCGTCGACGCTTACGAAGCGGCCTTGCCGGATTCGTCGACGACCACAAAGACGGTGTTCCCTCGGGACCACAGTTTGACCAACGTTTTCTTGCCTTCGGCGCGAGCGCTGAGATCGACGGCTTCTTCGGCCGAGGTGACGGGCTGCTTGTTGATCTCGAGGATGACATCGCCCGCACGGAGACCGGCCCGGGCTGCGGCGGAGGTGGAATCCACGTCGGTGATGACGGCGCCCTTCAGTCGGGCGGGAACGTTCATGGAGCGGCGGGCGTCGGCATCGAGATCTCCGACGGCGACGCCATTGAGCACGCCTTCGTCGCTCGTGCTGGCAACCTCGTCGTCGCCGCCGCCGGTGCGGCCGGTGCGGCCATTCTTCGGACGCTCGGCGGTCACCAGTTTAATCTCCATGGACTGTCCGTCGCGGAGAAGTTCGAGGGAGACCTTGGTGCCGGGGGCGATGGCGCCGACGGTGAAGGTGAGGCGATTGGCGTCGTCGACCTTTTCTCCGTTCACGCCCGTGATGACGTCGCCGCTCTGAATTCCGGCCTCGGCGGCGGGACTATCGGGCTGTACGTCGGAAACGAGCGCACCGACGCGGCTCGCAAGACCGAGCGAGTCGGCGAGGGCAGGGGTGATGTCCTGCGCACCGACGCCGAGGTAACCGCGAACGACCTTCCCGGTCCTGACGAGGCTATTGGCGACGTGGCCGACGAGGTTGGCGGGGACGGCGAGACCGACGCCCTGGAATCCGCCGCTGCGGCTGAGGATGGCGGTATTGATGCCGATCAGACGACCCTCGATATCTACGAGGGCGCCGCCCGAATTGCCGGGGTTGATGGCGGCATCGGTCTGAATGAAATCTTCATAGGCGAGACCGAGACCGGGGCGACGGCCCTTGGCGCTGACGATGCCGGTCGTGACGGTTTCGCCGATGCCGAAAGGATTGCCGAGCGCGAGCACGCGGTCTCCGACCTCGATCTTCGCGCTGTCGGCGAAGGTGACGGCCGGAAGGTCGGTGACGTCTACCTTGATGACCGCGATATCGGTCTGCGGATCGCGTCCGACCACCTTGGCGACCAATTCGCGACCGTCGTTGAGCGTGACGAGGAGCCGGTCGGCACCTTGAACGACGTGATTGTTGGTGGCGATATAGCCGTCGGCGCTGATGATCACGCCCGAGCCGAGACCACTCTGAGGTTGCTGCTGCATCTCAGGCAGGCGGCCGCCGAAAAATTGGCGGAACGCCGGGTTATCGAAGCCGGGCCTTTCGCCGTCGGCCGCGGAGACGCGTCGCGCTTTGGTTTCCGTGGTGATCTTGACGACGCTGGGAGCAACCCGTTTGACGACGGTGGAAAAGCTGGCCAGCTCCATTTGGCCGCGGTTGACGGGTTGAGCGTCGCGTTTGAGGTCGACCCGAGCGGAGCTTTCGCCCTTGGAGGGCGCGGCGTTAAGGCCGGCGATGACGCCAGCCAGCGCAAGCGTCCCGATGACGAGAGAGGCACGGGGAAGGGTAAACAGGCGAGTGAGAGTTGGATTCATAGTGGTTTGCAGAGGCCGCTACTATCGCACACCAATGTTTCCGGCACCTTTCTGGAAAATGACAGAACTGTAATTCGTTTCGCGCGGTTGAGACGGTCGCGCGCAGGGAACTCGATCGAAGGGCCCGGACCATTGGCTCGCGAAGGAACGCCCATCGTACACTGCGACGGATGGTCTTGATGCACGTGCCCAAACCCAGCCCTTTTCCGTCCCTGATCGTCGCCTTTGCCTAGATCACCTGCAAGTCTCTCATCCATAATCGCCTATGGAACGGAAAGACCTTTTCGCATCCGGAGAGCGGATTCTTCCAGCCTTGGAGGAAAAGGACGCTTGACTCAACTTTCTCCAACCCTACGTTTCGCCCTCTTTTCCCTCCTTGGGGTGGTAGCTCAGCTGGTTAGAGCGTCTGCCTGTCACGCAGAAGGTCGCGGGTTCGAGTCCCGTCCATCCCGCCAGTTTTGGAACCCGTTAATCTTTAGAGGTTAACGGGTTTTGTGTTTCTGGGAAATGCACAAACTTACTACGTCTCTTACTACACGTCTCACAACGTCGCGAGACGTTCACCCTCGTTTCCGCCCACTAAAAAGCCTCGCCGTTCCGGGCAGTGCCTTAAAACCCGAACGCTCCCTGATCCACCTTTGGCGGCATCGGGGCCAACTCCTCAGCGATATCGGCCACACATCCGCCTATCCTGACTTTTCCCGTAAGTGCAGCCGTTCGCGAGCGGCGGGACGAACAGTTCAAAACGGCGATTGACGTCCCGCACCCCGGGAAGCGTATGACGTGTTCATTTGAACACACGTCATATTTCACGTACCCACTCGGACTAAGTTTGTCCCCTTTCAAGATGGCCGTTTGGACACCGAGCCCTCGGTCCGGGCGCGGGCCATCATTGCCCGATTGCGCGCGCAGCTCCGGTTTTTCCATTGGGAACTGGAGTTTCCGGACGTGTTCACCGGTCCCGATGCCGGATTCGATTGCCTCCTCGGCAATCCGCCCTGGGAGGTTCAGAAATCCAATTCCAAGGAGTGGTTTTCCAATTACGATCCCCTCTACCGCACCTATGGAAAGCAGGAGGCTCTGCGTCGGCAGAAGGAACTCTTCACTCTCGATGCGGCGATCGAGCGCGAGTGGTTGGGCTATTGTGGACGCTTCAAGGCCCTGTCCAATTGGTGTGGAAACGTCGCGTTTCCCTGGGCGGACCCGACCGATGAGGACGCCGGGGGCGGCAAGTGGTCCCTGGCTCCGAGACGGACCGCGGCGGACCTGCACCGGACCTGGCGGGCCCGCCGGGCCCTCCGACGAGGCTTTGCCGATCGGGCGCATCCCTTCCGCTACCAAGGTTCGGCGACCTCAACACCTACAAACTGTTTCTGGATGTGAGCGGATGCATGCCCTGCTCCGGCCCGGTGGCCGCTTCGGCGTGATTGTGCCGTCGAATGTTTACACCGACAAAGGCAGCACCACCCTGCGTCGTCTGTTCCTCGAACGCTGCCACTGGGAGTGGCTCTTTGGTTTTGAGAACCGGGAGAAGATTTTCGACATTCATCGCTCCTTCAAATTCTGCCCGATCATCGTGCAGAAAGGTCGGGAAACCGTGGCGATCCGCACCGCCTTCATGCGGCGCAACCTCACCGACTGGGCCGAGGCCGAACGCTTCGCGCTGCCGTACGGCCGGGCGCAGGTGACCCGCTTCAGCGCGAAGAGCCTCGCCATCCTCGAACTGCGCTCGGTGCGCGACGCCGAGATCCTCGACAAGATGTATCGCCACGGCGTGCTCCTCGGCGACGACTCACCGCAAGGCTGGGGCCTCAAATACGCTCGCGAGTTCGACATGACAAACGATTCGAAGCTCTTCCCGCCGCGCCCGGTGTGGGAGGAACAGGGCTATCGGCCCGACGAGTTTGGCCACTGGCTCAAAGGCGCTTGGGCGCCCGTGCCCCCCGGCGCCGCCTCGGTCACTGGCGGAGACGCCTGGCTCAGCGAACCCAGGCGCCGCGCCCGCAGCATCCTGCACCGTAAGCGACCGCGCGAGTACAGGTAGAAGAGAAGGAAGGAACCTGATAGTCTGGCGGGAATGCGAACAAGTGCGAACGCCGGGGAAGCCAGATCAAAGCCGCAATTGAGCGAAGCGGTGAGGGGTGAAGTCA
>Ga0105047_10018927_pt1 | contig 10643 bp, 8 predicted proteins | sample MAT04_FD_78384 | JGI IMG/M metagenome (GOLD analysis project Ga0105047, IMG submission 78384) | Freshwater microbial communities from Lake Fryxell liftoff mats and glacier meltwater in Antarctica - MAT-04 (megahit assembly) | ecosystem: Environmental > Aquatic > Freshwater > Ice > Liftoff...
CGGCCAGCAGGCGAACACGTGCGCAGTGAAGCCGATCGACCGCGCACCCTGACCTGAAAACCGCTCGGCCGTGCTTGGCGACGACCCGGCAAGCGCGAATTCGTGTGCGCGGCGACCGGCTTTGCGATATCAGCCCGATAGTTTTCGATTAGGCGGCTTCCGGTCGCCAGAGTTTGAGCGGATGGCATGATGCTGGGCGACAATCAATTCGCTGACGAACGCAATCCCCGCCCGGGCCACAGCCCGGGTAGAACGCCTGATGCCGACTATGACGATCCCAACGGCGGCTGGTCGCAGGACGTCGAGGAACAGTCGGCATTCGACCTGGCGTCCTACTGGCGCCTGGCCATCAAGCACCGCATTCTGATCGTCGGTTGTTTTCTGGCCGTCATCGCGATCGGCGCGGCCCTGACGCTGCTGATGACCCCGATCTACACCGCGCAGGCCACGCTCCAGATCGATCGCGAAGCAGCCCGCGTCTACACCGCCGATGACGTTTCGCCGCGCGAAAGCATGAGCCAGGGCGAGGACTTCTATCAGACCCAGTACGGCCTGCTGCGCAGCCGATCCTTGGCCGAACGGGTTATCGCCAGCCTCGGCCTCGCCGCCACCGACCAGTCCCTGCAGGCGCTGGGCGTCGAGCCGCCTGCCCGCACCGGCTCGGCCGCCGCCCAGGCCGAGCGCCGCCGGGCGGCGGCCCTCGTCGCCGTCCAGAAAGGGCTCAGCGTCAGCCCCGTCCGCGGCTCGCGTATCGTCGCCGTGGGCTTCGATAATCCGGACCCGGTGATCGCTTCGCGCATCGCCAACGGTTTCGCGGAGAATTTCATCCAGGCCAACCTGGACCGCAAATACGAGAGCTCCTCCTACGCCCGCGAGTTCCTCGAGGAACGCATCGCCCAGACCAAGGGGCGACTGGAAGAGGCCGAGCGCCAGCTGGTCGCCTACGCCGCCAACCAGCAGATCATCAATGTGGGCGAACGCAGCGAGGGCGGTACCTCGGGCGGTGGAATCCAGTCCCTGACATCCAACAGCCTGGTGGCGATCAACGCATCCCTTGCCGAGGCCCGCGCCCAGCGCATCGCCGCCGAAGAGCGCTGGCGGTCCGCGCGCAGCACGGCCCTGATGACCCTGCCCGAAGTGCTGTCCAACCCGTCGGTCCAGCGCCTCACCGAACAACGGGCGCAGCTGGATTCCGAATATCAGCAAAAACTCAGCGTTTATCAGCCCGACTATCCGGAAATGGTTCGCCTCAAGGCCCAGATCGACGAAGCCGACGGTCAGATCCAGACCATCGCCGGCAACATCCGCACCTCGATCCAGAGCCAGTACGTCATCGCCGCCAACCAGGAGCGTGCGCTCCAGGGCCAGGTCACCGGCCTGACCGGCGACGTTCTCGACCAGCGCGACCGCTCGATCCAGTACAACATCCTGCAGCGCGAACTGGACACCACCCGCACCCTCTATGAGGGCCTGTTGCAGCGCTACAAGGAAGTCGGCGTCACCGCTGACATCACGGCCAACAACATATCGATCATCGACAGCGCCACCCCGCCGTCGGTGCCGTCCAAGCCCAACATGATCATCAACCTGGCTCTGGCCGCCATCTTCGGCCTCGGCCTCGGCGTGGTCGCCGCCCTGGTTCTGGAAGCGCTGGACGAAACCGTCGCCTCCCCGGACGACGTCGAGAAGAAGCTGGGCATTCCCGTGCTGGGCGTCGTGCCTCTGCTCGACAAGGGGCAGACCACCGCCGCAGCCCTCGCCGACATCCGATCCGGCTTCTCCGAAGCCTATTACTCCCTGCGAACGGCCCTGCAGTTCTCCACCCCGGACGGAGCGCCGACCAGCCTTCTGGTCTCCAGCGCCCGACCGGCCGAGGGCAAGTCGACGACGGCCTATGCCGTGGCCATCAACCTGGCCCGGGTCGGCAAACGGGTCCTGCTGGTCGACGGCGACCTCCGCAATCCGTCCATGCACCGGGTCGTCGGCGTCGATAACGAACGCGGCATGAGTAACCTGCTCTCCGGCTCGTCCGATCTGGCCTCGGTGGTTCAGCGCACCCGCCAGGACAATCTGTTCTTCATCCCCTGCGGTCCGCTCCCGCCCAACCCGGCGGAACTGTGGGGCAGCGACCGGCTGCGTCAGTTCCTCCTCGAGGCGCGCAACAATTTCGACCACGTCATCCTCGACGGTCCGCCTGTTCTGGGCTTCGCCGACGCCCCGCTGCTGGCGGCGTCGGTCAGCGGCGTCCTGTTCGTGCTGGAATCGCGGGGCACGCGCCGGGGCCAGGCGCGCGGCGCGCTTCGCCGCCTGAAGGTCGGCAAGGCCCGGCTGCTCGGGGCGGTGCTGTCCAAATTCAACGCCAAGAGCACGTCCTACGGCGGCTATGACTACGCCTATGACTACAACTACGGGGCCTATGGTGCCGACAACCCCGAGCACGACAAGGCGGGGCACGACAAGGCGGGCGGCAAGAAGGTCAAGTCGGTTTGAGGGACAAGGTGGACCTGTCCGCCGCCCCGCCCGTGCGCAAGCGCGGCGGGTTCACCGACCTCGCTCCCTACGCCCTGATCATCGCCGCCGTGCTTCTGGCATGGCAGATCGTCTCCCAGCCCGTGGTTCAGCGGGCACCGGTCGAGATTGCGGTCCGCATCGCCCCGGGCTCGCACATGGTGCTGCGCCGCGCCGCCGAGGCCGAACTGATCGCCGGCCGGCCGGACAACGCCGGTGCGCTGGCACGCGACGCCCTCGCCCGCGCGCCGTTCGACGTGCGGGCGCTTCGGGTGGTCGGTCTGACCGAGGCGCGCGCCGGCCGGGAGGTCGAAGCCGACGATATCCTCACCCTCGCCGGCAACTGGAGCCTGCGCGACGATCCCGCCCACGCCTGGCTGCTCGACTATCGGCTCAGGCGTGGCGACTACGCCTCGTCCTTCGCCCACGCCGACACCCTCGTCCGTCGCCGGGAGGACATCCGCCCCGCGATCTTCAACATGTTCACGACCGCCGCGATCCACGATCGCCAGCGCGCGCTTCCGGTCATCGCGGCCCTGGTGGCCGCCCGACCGCCATGGCGTCAAAACTATCTCGACAGCCTCTACACGTCGCCGGACGGCCTCCAGACCGCCGCCGGCCTTGTCGTCCTGCTGCAATCCAGCCGCGCGCCCCTGACCAACGTCGAACTGCGTCAGTTCTATCTGCAGTTCCTCGACAAGGGTCAGGTCGAGGCCGTCCGCACGGTACAGGCGCGCCTGAACCGGCCGCCGGTGTCCGACAACGTCACCAACGGCGGATTCGGCGAGCCGGCTGCGCCGGAGCCGTTCCAGTGGCGCCTGGCCCAGAACGCGGGCGTCGTGGTCGAGATCGTGCCCGACGACATTCGTCCCGGCAATCCGGCGCTGCGGGTCGACTACGACGGGTTTTCCGCCACGCAAATCGTGGAACAACTGATGTTCCTGTCGCCCGGACCGCGCCGCCTGACCCTCGAGGCACGGGTCGAGGCCGGCGATCCAGCGGCCCGTCTGGCCTGGACCATGACCTGCACGCCCGGTGACCGGAAGATCATGTCGGCACCCGCCACGCCCCGCGCCGCGCGGGAATGGACCGTCCACCGCATCGATTTCGCCATCCCGGCCGACTGTCCGGCCCAATGGCTGCGACTGGAGGCGCTCGGCGGTGAACGACACGACCAAACGACCGCGTGGCTTGACCGTGTCGCCATTGTGACGGTTCGTCCGGTACCGGAATGACGCGAGCCTGACAGGAAATTTCGTGGCGCCGAAGCCTCACAAATGGTCGGTTTTATATTGCTTTCGCAACCTTCGCCGCCTATACGCGTATCTCGATACATCGCGGGCATGCCCGTACCGACGACTTGTTTATAAGGGGATCTAAGATGCGCAAGACCATCGCTGCTGTTACGGTTGGCCTGCTGCTTGTGGCCGGTCAGGCTGCCGCCGCCAACAACACCGCCGTCGCTCGCGTCGGTGACCGTGTGGGCGCTCGCGCCAGCGACTCGTCCGACTTCCGTGGCATTCCGACGCCCGTCATCCTGGTCGGTACGCTGGTGCTCATCGGGTTCTTCGTCGTCCTCAACGATGACGAGTCGGAAAGCGATTAAGCCATTCAGGTTCACGCTGCGTACGCCCTTGTGCTGACGTAACGGGTGCCTAACAGAATCTACAGGGGCCAGTGGGATGCCGTCGCGATCGCGTCGGTGGTCCTTCTGGCCCTTTCTGTCGTTTTCGGCGGGGCCAGCCGGGAGCATGCGCTCAGGCTCGCCGTCGTCGAACTGGCCGCCGTGCCGCTGCTGGTTATCGCCGCAGGCCGGCTGATCCGGACCGGGCTGTGGCGCGAGCACCGTTTTGCCCTGGCTCTGCTGGGGGCGCTGGTCGCCCTGCCTCTGATCCAACTACTGCCCCTGCCCGCTGCGGTGTGGACCGGCCTTGCCGGACGGGACCAGCTGGTTCTGGCCCTTGATCTAGCCGGACTGCAGCCGGGCTGGGTACCGCTCAGCGTGACACCCGATCTGACGTGGCAATCGGCGCTCGCCCTGACACCGCCCGTCGCCGTCTTCCTCGCCGTGGTCGCCGCGCCCCATCCTCTCACCGTAAGGCTGATCGGCCTCTATCTCGTCGCGGCGGTCGTCGGCATCGTGCTCGGGGCCGCCCAGCTGGCCAGCGGCGGGGAAGGCCTCTACCCGTGGGCCACCACCAGCGCCGGCTCGGTTAACGGCTTCTTCGCCAACCGCAATCACCTCGCGACGCTGTTATTGGCCTGTCTGCCGTTCGCCGCCGTGCTTGGAGCCGCCAGCCTGCGCCGCCGCGACGACGACCGGCGTCTGCCGCTCTGGTTCGCCGCCCTGTTCATGGGGCTGGTCGTGATCGGCCTGGCCGCCATTCGTTCGCGGGCCGGCGTCGTCCTGTTCGGACCGACCGTGATCATCAGCCTTCTGGCCGCCTGGATCGCGGCCGGTCGCGGGCGTCCGGCCCCGGCCCTGCTCGGCCTCGCCGGCGCGGTGGCCGTGGCCGTCGCGGCCGTCGCCGTCCTGGCCCTTCCGCCCCTGCTCGCGCGCTTCGACGTCCAGTCCGCCCCCGAGGGTCGGTTCGAGGGCTGGCCGATCGTGGCCGAGGCCTCCGAGACCTATCTGCCGCTGGGCTCGGGCATCGGCAGTTTCGACGCCGTCTTCCGCTCGGTCGAACCGCTGGAGCAGCTGGACCCGACCTTCTTCAACCAAGCACACAATGAATACCTGGAGACCTGGCTCGAGGCCGGCTGGCCCGGCGCGGCCCTGATCATCGCCTTCCTGATCTGGTACGGGCGACGCCTGTGGAGCGCCTGGAAGGCCTCCACCTCGCGCGAGCGCGACCTTCAGCGCGCGGCCAGCATCGCCCTGCTGGTCATGCTGCTCCATTCGGCGGTCGACTATCCGCTTCGCACCGCCACGCTCGCGGTCCTGTTCGCCCTGTGCGCGGCCATCCTCGAAAAAGCGGGCCAGCCTACCGACCGCGAACTGGCCTGAGGCGGTCTAGCCCGCCGGGTCGGTAGCAACAGCCGGTCCCGGCGCTTCCGGGACCGGGCTGACGTCGCGCCATGCCGCATCGGGGTTCAGCGCGGCCGTCGCCTCCAGAAAGGTCCCCGGCTTCATCGACGGCTCCGACGCGGTCCGCAGTCCGGCCACCCGCGCCAGATCGGCGACGAAGGAAATGCAGTTGCGACGGCGAAGATCATAGACCGACCCTTCCGGCGTGGACCACCAGTCCGCCCTCGCCCGCACGGCGCGATAGGTGGCGTCATCCACCGTCAGTCGCAGATACGGCCGGCCCTCGCCGATGTACCGGGCGTCGGGATACTCCACCAGGCCCACCCCTCGCGTGAACAGCAGGTGAGGGCCGGGATCGCGCGCGGTGTATCCGGCGGCCCAGTCGACGGCGTCCCCGGTATCGTCCAGCGATCCCGTCGCGTGCACATAGGCATGCGGAAACAGCAGATAGCCGTCCCTCACCCGCGCGCCCGGATGGGCGTAGAAGGTCAGGGTCACCGCCGCCCACGCCGGTCCCGCGACCAGCGCCAGCATGAGGCCCCACAGCGCCGCGCGCCTCGTCGCCCTGATCATCGACATCGCCCTCAACGCCCCCTCGTATCCCGACCGACCGTGAGCTAGCCTGATGCAGCATCAAAGGCCAAGCGTGACAGCCCGCAACCCCCGACCCGCCCCCGCCGCATCCGAACCCGTCAGTCCCGACGCCGTCGAATGGTGGCGGGGCGCGGTGATCTATCAGGTCTATCCGCGCAGTTTCGCCGACACCAACGACGACGGCGTCGGCGATCTGGCCGGCGTCATGGCCCACCTCGATCACATCGCCTCGCTCGGCGTCGACGCCGTCTGGCTGAGCCCCTTCTTCACCTCGCCGATGAAGGATTTCGGCTATGACGTCGCCGACCATTGCGACGTCGATCCGGTCTTCGGGGCGCTGGCCGATTTCGACCGCCTGGTCGAGAGGGCCCACGCCCTCGGCCTGAAGATCATCACCGATCTGGTGCTGGCCCACACCTCGGACCAGCACGCCTGGTTTCGCGACAGCCGCCAGAGCCGGACCGAGCCTCGCGCCGACTGGTACGTCTGGGCCGACGCCAAGGCCGACGGCACGCCGCCGTCGAACTGGCAGTCGGTCTTCGCCGGACCCGCCTGGACCTGGGACGCCCGCCGCGGCCAGTACTACATGCACAATTTCCTGCCGGAACAGCCGCAGCTCAACCTGCACAACGGCGCGGTGCAGGACGCCCTGCTCGACGTGGCCCGCTTCTGGCTCGACCGGGGCGTCGACGGCTTCCGCTTCGACGCCATCAATTTCGCCCTGTACGACCCCCGCCTGACCGACAATCCACCCGCCGCGCCCGGCGGCAGACGCACCCGGCCGTTCGACTTCCAGGACAAGGTCCACAACCGGTCCCGGCCGGGCATCGTCGACTTCCTCGCGCGCGTTCGCGCCGTGACCGACGGCTACCCCCGCCGCTTCAGCGTCGCCGAGGTCGTCGGCGAGGCCGCCGAGGCCGAGATGCAGGCCTTCACCGCCGGCGAAACCCACCTCAACAGCGCCTACGGCTTCGCCTACCTCTATGCCGACGCCCTGACCCCCGATCTGGTACGCCGCGCCAATGCCGACTGGGACGGTCGCGCGGGCCAGGGCTGGCCGTCCTGGGCCTTCTCCAACCACGACGCCCCCCGCGCCGTCTCGCGCTGGTCCGAAGGGCGCGATCCCACCGCCGTCGCCCGCCTGCTGATGCTGTTGCTGATGACCCTGCGCGGCAATGTCTTCGTCTATCAGGGCGAGGAACTGGGCCTGCCCCAGGCCGAGGTCCCGTTCGACCGCCTCGTCGATCCCGAGGCCATCGCCAACTGGCCCGACACCCTCGGCCGCGACGGCGCGCGCACGCCCATGCCATGGACCGCCGACGCCGCCCACGCCGGCTTCTCCTGCGCCGAGCCCTGGCTTCCCGTCGACCCGCGCCATCCGGCCATGGCCGTGGACCGTCAACAGGACGAACCCGCCTCGATGCTGCACCTGACCCGCCGCCTGGTCGCCTTCCGCCGGGCCCACCCCGCCCTGCGTCTCGGCGCCTTGCGGATGCTGGAGGCCCCCGATGGCGTGCTGGCCTTCGAACGCGGCGACGGCGACCAGACCCTGACCTGCGTCTTCAACCTCGGTCACGCCCCCGTTTCCTGGAGCCCGACCGGCAGCTTCGACCTTCTGGAATCCGTCACTCCCGACGCCCCCGACCGCCTCGATCTGCCGCCGCTCGCCGGCCGGGTCCTGAGGCGTCGCGCGATATGATGTGGCGGTTCATTCCCGTCGGCGGTATCGCAGCGGTATGAGCGGCCCCGTCCTCGTCACCGGCTCGGCCGGCTTCATCGGTTTCCACACCGCCCGCCGCCTGCTGGCGCGGGGCGAGACGGTGATCGGCGTCGACAATATGAACGCCTATTACGACCCCGCCCTGAAACAGGCCCGCCTCGACCGGCTGACGTCCGAGCCCGGCTATCGCCACCATGCGCTCGATCTCGCCGACCGTGAGGGCATGGCCGCCCTGTTCGCCGCCGACGCCCCGCGCCGCATCGTCCATCTCGGGGCGCAGGCCGGCGTCCGCTACAGTCTCGAAAACCCCGGGAGCTATATCGACTCCAATGTCGTCGGCTTCCTGACCGTGCTCGAGGGCGCGCGGGCGGTGAAGGCCGACCATCTGGTCTTCGCCTCGACCAGTTCGGCCTTCGGGGCCAACGGCACCCTGCCCTTCTCGGTCCGACAGGGCGTGGCCCATCCGATGACCGTCTATGCCGCCACCAAGATCGCCAACGAGGCCATGGCCCACTCCTACGCCCACCTGTTCGGCATCCCGTCGACAGGTCTGCGCTTCTTCACCGTCTACGGACCGTGGGGCCGGCCGGACATGGCCCTGTTCAAATTCACCCGCGCCATCCTCGAGGGCCAGCCGATCGACGTCTACGGCCACGGCGAGATGGAGCGCGACTTCACCTATGTCGACGACATCGTCGACGGCGTGGTCGCCGCCCTCGACCGCCCCGCCGCCGTCGATCCGGACTGGAACGCCCTGGCCCCCGATCCTTCGACCAGCGGCGTCGCCCCGTGGCGCATCCTCAATCTCGGGGCCGGCCGCCGCGAACCGCTGATGCGCTACATCGCCGTGCTGGAAGCGGCGCTGGGGAAGAAGGCCGAGCTCAACCTGATGCCGGTCCAGGACGGTGACGTGGCCCGCACCGAGGCCGATGTGACCGAGACCCGCGCCGCCCTCGGCTATGCGCCCTCGACGCCGATCGACGTCGGCGTCAAACGCTTCGTGGACTGGTATCGCGACTTCCACGCGGTCTGACGCAGGCGCGAAGGCGCGCGGTCAGGACGTGCCGTAGATACCCGTAACCGGCACCGAACATGAAGCGCCACAGCAAATTATTGCACCGCACACGAAAAGATTTGCCCGCTGCGGCGCAATAGGGTCCTATCGCTCTCCGTGGCGTCGAACACGGTTCGGGCCCAAGCTCCCGCCGCCCGGAGCCCGGATTTCGCCCATGGCCCGCCCCCTCGCGCTTCTCCTGATCCTCGCCGTCGGGCTGGTCGCCGGGCCCGCCCTGGCGGCGACGCCGGCTCCGGTTCTACTGGCCCATCAGGCCCCGCTGGTGATCAATGAGGCCGCCACGGCCTGGATCCTGACTTCCACGGCCCTGGTTCTGCTGATGACCCTGCCGGGCCTGGCCCTGTTCTACGGCGGCATGGTGCGGCGCAAGAACGTCATTGCCACCATCGCCCAGTCCACCGCCGCGCTCGCCATCGTCACCGTCCTGTGGTTCGCCGTCGGCTACAGCCTGTCGTTCGGGACCAGCGGCGCGGCGACCAACGGCTTCATCGGCGGGTTCGAGGCCCTGTTCCTCAACGGCGTCGGCGTCGGCACGGCCCACAGCCTGGCCCCCGGCCTGCCCGAATTCCTGTGGATCGCCTATCAGCTGACCTTCGCCATCATCACTCCGGCCCTGATCGCCGGAGCCTTCGCCGAGCGGATGAAATTCTCCGCCACCATCCTGTTCTTCGTGCTGTGGCATCTGCTGGTCTATGCGCCGATCTGTCATCAGGTCTGGGGCGGCGGCTGGATGGGGTCGCTGGGCGTGCTGGATTTCGCGGGCGGGGCGGTGGTCCACGTCAACGCCGGTGTCGCCGGTCTGGTCTGCGCCCTGGTACTGGGGCCGCGTCAGGGTTTCGGTCGGGATAACATGGCCCCCCACAACCTCGCCTTCACCGCCATCGGCGCCGGCCTGCTGCTGGTCGGTTGGCTGGGCTTCAACGCCGGTTCGGCCTGGGCGGCGGACGGCATCGCCGCCGTCGCCGCCTTCAACACCATCCTGGCCGCCGCCGCCGGCGCCATCGGCTGGACCGCCGTGGAATGGATCGACCACAAACGCCCGACCCTGCTGGGCCTGTTGTCCGGCCTCGTCGCCGGTCTGGTGGCCGTCACGCCCGCCGCAGGCCTGGTCGACCCCAAGGGGGCCTTCGCGATCGGCATCCTGTCCGGCCCGGCCTGTTACGCCGGCTCGGTCTGGCTCAAGCGGGCGCTGAAATACGACGACAGTCTGGACGCCTTCGGCCTGCACGGCATCGGCGGCATCGTCGGCGCCCTGCTGACCGGCGTCTTCGCCACCGCCGCCATCAACCCGGTCGCGGCCGGGGCCGATGTCTTCAAACAGGCCCTCGGCCTGGCCGTCGTCATCGCCTGGAGCGGCATCGGCACCTTCGTCATCCTGATGATCTGCAAATTCACCACCGGCCTGCGTGTCACCAAAGAGAACGAGATCGAGGGCCTCGACTACACCCAGCACGGCGAGACAATGCACACCTAGGGATCGGTGCCGAAAGCGCCGTTCCCCCGCAACCCGCTCATCCCGGCGCAGGCCGGGACCCCTTGTCATCCCGGCCAAAACCCGGCGAATGCCGGGAGAAGAGCCGGGACGGCAGCCCCGCAAACCGGCCCCTCCCGGAAATCGCGGCGCGATCGTCCGGGAGACGGGTCACCGCCACACCCTGCCCCGACCGGTCCCCCGGATCGCCGCTGACGCGGCGTCCGGGAGGGTGATTGCAGGGTGC
>Ga0105047_10018928_pt1 | contig 10643 bp, 9 predicted proteins | sample MAT04_FD_78384 | JGI IMG/M metagenome (GOLD analysis project Ga0105047, IMG submission 78384) | Freshwater microbial communities from Lake Fryxell liftoff mats and glacier meltwater in Antarctica - MAT-04 (megahit assembly) | ecosystem: Environmental > Aquatic > Freshwater > Ice > Liftoff...
ACCTGCAGACCCTGGACGGCGCCTGAGCGTCCGCCCGATGCCCGCCGTCATGAGACGCTTCGTGTCGACCCACCCGTCGGTGCAGGGGCGGTCGTGAGCGTCGAGCTGCACCTGCCCGACCTGCCCGAGGTGCCGATCTCGCTGGGCCCGGCGCGCGCCGGGCCGCCGCGCCCGCGCATGCCCTGGCACCTGCGGCTGCGTGAAGCGCTGTCGGCCTACCTGCCGCTGCTGCTGATGAGCCTGCTGGCGCTGGCGAGCTGGTGGCTGGTGAAGAACTCGCCGCGGCCGCTGAGCGTGGCCGAGGATCGCCCGGTGAACAGTGAGCCGGACTACACGATGAGCGGTTTTGCGCTCGAGCGCTTCGACGCCACCGGGCGCTTGCGGCTGCGCATCGAGGGGGCGCAGCTGCGGCACTTTCCGGCCAGCGACCGCATCGAGATCGACGATGCGCGCATCCACGCCGTGGCCGAGGACGGCCGCATCACGCTGGCGCATGCGCGCCAGGCCATCGGCAACGGCGACGGCAGCGAGATGCAGCTGCTGGGCGGCGCCGAGGTCAGGAGCCAGGACGGCAACGGTGCCCCGCTGCTGATGCGCGGCGAGTTCCTGCACGCCTTCTTGGTGACCGAGCGGGTGCGCAGCCACCTGCCAGTGCAGGTGCGCCAGGGCGCCAACGAGTGGCGCGCCGGCGGCCTGGACTACGACCACGCCGCCCGCCGGCTGGAACTGGCGGGCCCGATGCGCGCCGAGCTCGCGCCGCGCGCTGTACCCGCGGGCAAGGGGGCGAAATGAGCGCCGGCGCGCGGGCCGCACCGTCGACCGCCCCGCCGCCGCGGCAGGCCGCCTGAGGTGAACGCGCCGCCGCTCGTTTTCATCACCGGGGCCTCCAGCGGCATCGGCCAGGCGCTGGCGGCGCGTTGCGCGGCGGCGGGCTGGCGGCTGGCACTCGTGGCGCGCCGCACGGCCGCGTTGCAGGCCTGGGCTGCGGCGCAGGGCCTGGGCGCCGAGCGCTGCGGCATCTACGTGGCCGACGTCATGGTCACCGACAGCATCGTGCAGGCGGGCCAGGACTGCATCACACGCCAGGGCCTGCCTGACGTCGTCATCGCCTGCGCCGGCGTCAGCATCGGCATGGACACGGCCGAGCGCGCCGACCTCGAGGTCATGAGCGACATGTTCGCGCTCAACAACGTCGGTCTCGCGGCCACCTTCCACCCCTTCGTGCGCGCCATGCGCGAACGCGGCTCGGGCACGCTGGTGGGCGTGGCGAGCGTGTCGGCCATCCGCGGGTTGCCGGGGCACGGCGCCTACTGCGCCAGCAAGGCCGGCGTGGTGGCGTATTGCGAGAGCCTGCGCGTCGAGTGCCGTGGTGAGGGCGTGAACGTGGTGACGCTGGTACCGGGTTACGTCGCCACACTGCTGACGGCGGGCAACCCCTACCGCATGCCCTTTCTGATGGCGCCCGAGGCCTTCGCCGAACGTGCCTTCCGCGCCATCCAGGCCGGGCGCAGCTACGTCGTCATTCCCTGGCAGATGGGCGTGGTGGCCAAGCTGCTGCGCCTGCTGCCGAACGCCGTGTACGACCGCCTGCTGGCGCGCCGCGGCCGCAAGCCGCGTCGCACCTGAGTGGCCGGCGCGCGCGGTGCCGAAAGGCCCGGGCCGCCCGAAGCCCACCGGCGGCATGACAGCATGGCGCCTCCATGATCGACGTCGTTGTCTTCTTCTTCCTGCTCGGGGTGCTGGCGCGCCTGGTCAAGAGCGACCTGCGCCTGCCCGAGGCGCTGTACGAGACGCTGTCGATCTACCTGCTGCTGGCGATCGGCCTGAAGGGCGGTATCGAGCTCAGCAAGCAGCCGCTGGTCGCGCTGGCGCCGCAGGTGGCGGCCTGCATGGCGCTGGGCTTTGCTATTCCCCTGCTGCTGTTCCCGCTGGCGCGTGCCCTGCGGCTGGGGCGCGCCGACGCGGCGGCGCTGGCGGCGCACTACGGCTCGGTCAGCGTCGTCACCTTCGCGGTGGCGACGGCGGCGCTGGCGCGGCAGGGCGTGGCCTACGAGAGCCACGCCGCATTGTGGGTGGCGGTGATGGAAGCCCCCGGGCTGGTGACCGGCATCCTGCTGGCGCGCATGGGCAGCGGCGGTGCCGGCGACTGGCGCCGTCTCGCCCACGACGTGCTCTTCGGCAAGAGCGTGCTGCTGCTGATGGGCGGGCTGGCTATCGGCGCTGTGGCCGGCGTCGAGGGTACGGCACCGATCAAGGCCGTGTTCATCGACCCCTTCAAGGGCGTGTTGGCGCTGTTCCTGCTGGAGCTGGGCCTGGTGGCCGGCGGCAGGTTGGCCGAGGTGAGGCGCTTCGGTGCCGCGGTGCTGGTGATCGGCCTCGGCGCACCGCCGCTGCTGGCGCTTGCGGGGGCCTTCACCGGGCTGGCGCTGGGGCTGTCCACCGGCGGCGTGGCGCTGCTGGCCACGCTGGCGGCCAGCGCCAGCTACATCGCCGCACCGACGGCGATGCGCATCGCCGTGCCCGAGGCCAACGCGGCGCTGTCGATCACGGCCGCGCTGGGCATCACGTTTCCGTTCAACATCGTGGTCGGCATCCCCCTTTACATCGCGCTGGCGCAGAGGCTCACGGCATGACGCTGTCCAAACACCCCAAGACGTTGCTCGTCATCGTCGCCGAAGCCGTGCTCGAGCGGCGCCTGGTGCAGGAAGCGCGTGAGCGCGGCGCGCAGGGCTGGACCGTCACCGAGGTGCATGGCGGCGGCCACGAAGGGGTGCGCGAAGGCGCCTGGGAGGCCGACCGCACGGTCGAGCTGAAGGTGATCTGCGACGCCACGGTGGCCGACACGATCGCCGAGCACGTGCTGGCCACCTACGCGCCGCACTACAGCGTGGCGCTGTACTTCAGCACGGTGGCGGTGCTGCGGCCCGAACGCTACTGAAGGCAGGCGTAGAGGGCGCCGCCGTCTGGCCAAGCGCCGCCCAGCGGCCGGGCAGCAAAAAGGGCACCCCGGGGTGCCCTTCGTGTTTGCAGCCTGCGCGAGGCTGCGCTGGGGGTCGGGGTTCAGTAACCGCCGCGGCTGCCGCCGCCGCTACCGCCACCACCACCGTAGCCGCCACCACCGCCACCGCCGCTGCGGCCGCCACCACCGCCGCCGTAGGGGCTGCGACCACCGCCGCCGCCGCCGCCGCCGTAGGGGCTGCGACCACCGCCGCCGCCGGGACCACCACCGCCGGCACCACCGCCGCCGCTGCCACCACCACCGTAGCCGCCGCCGCCGCTTCCGCCGCCACCGCTTCCGCCGCTTCCGCCGCCACCGTAGCCACCACCGCCACCACCGTAGCCGCCGCCACCACCACCGCTGCGGCCACCACCGCCACCGCCGAAGCCGCCCGGACGCTCTTCACGCGGGCGCGCCTCATTGACGACGACGGCGCGGCCGTCGATCGGCTGGCCATTCATGCCGTTGATGGCTGCTTGCGCCTCCGGGTCCGAGCCCATTTCCACGAAGCCGAAGCCCTTGGAGCGGCCGGTTTCACGGTCCATCATGACCTTGGCGGACGTGACGGTGCCGAACTGCGAAAAGGCCTGGAGCAGCGAGTCGTCGCGCACCGAATAGGCCAGATTACCTACGTAAAGTTTGTTTCCCACGGGGAGCCCTCAAAAGAACCATTCAAAAACCATGCGGAGCTCAACCCTGCGTGAACCAATCATGCGAAAGGTGCGGCTGCCAGACACAGACTCCCTATTAAGGCACCGCTGAACAGAGCATGTAAAGAAGCCACGCGTCAAGTGTTGTTTTCGCGCCCCGAGGACAAACCCGCCTGTGTCGCGGGCCAGCCGCAGTGCGTGCACCGAGGGGGCGCGCACGCGGCCGCCACGCCGCCAGCACCTACCATCGCGGCATGGATCTGCTGAAGCCCCTGATCGCCCTGCTGGCCATCGTGAATCCGATCGGCGTGGTGCCGTTTTTCATCCACTTCACGCAGTCCTTCAGCCGCGAGGAGCGCCAGCGCACGATACGCATCAGCAGTTTCTCCGCCTTCGTGGTGATTGCCGTCAGCGCCGTCGCCGGGCTGAAGGTGATCGAGTTTTTCGGCATCTCGCTGGCCTCGTTCCAGGTCGGCGGCGGCACGCTGCTGCTGATCAGCTCGCTGGCCATGCTCAACGCCCAGCCGGCCGAAAGCAGGCCAAGCGATGTCGACGAAGGCAACGAGAAGATCGACGCCGGTGCCAGCATCGCCGTGGTGCCGCTGACGATCCCGCTGCTGACGGGGCCGGCCACGATCTCGACGATGGTGATCTACGCCGACAAGACACGCCACCTGTGGCAGCTCGGCGTGCTGGTGGCCTACGGCGTGGTCATCGCGCTGATCACGTACCTGGTCTTCAGCGCCTCGGGGCGCATCGCCAAGGTGCTGGGGCGCACCGGCATCAACATCATGACGCGGCTGATGGGGCTGATCCTGGCCGCCATGGCCGTGGAGCTGCTGGCCGACGGGCTGATCAAGCTGTTTCCGGTGCTGGCCAGCCACATCGCACGCTGAAGCCGCGCGGCACCATCGGGTTCAAGCGCATGAACGACAGCACACCGGCCTTCGACTACGTCGTCGTCGGTGCCGGCACCGCCGGCTGCCTGCTGGCCAACCGGCTGTCGGCCGACCCGCGTTGCAGCGTGCTGCTGCTGGAAGCCGGCGGGCTCGACGACTACCACTGGATCCACATTCCGGTGGGCTACCTCTACTGCATCGGCAACCCGCGCACCGACTGGCTCTACTTCACCGAGGAAGACGCGGGGCTGAACGGCCGCAAGCTGCGCTACCCCCGCGGGCGGGTGCTGGGCGGCTGCAGCAGCATCAACGGCATGATCTACATGCGCGGTCAGGCACGCGACTACGACCACTGGGCGCAGCTCACCGGCGACGAGGGCTGGAACTGGGCGGCCTGCCTGCCCTTCTTCAAGCAGCACGAAGACCACTGGCGCGGCGCCGACGAGGCCCACGGCGCGGGCAAGGAATGGCGGGTCGAGAAGCAGCGGCTGCGCTGGGAGATCCTGGAAGCCTTCGCCGCCGCTGCGCAGCAGGCCGGCATTCCGGCCACCGACGACTTCAACCGCGGCAGCAACGAAGGCGTGGGTTACTTCGAGGTCAACCAGAAGCGCGGCGTGCGCTGGAACACGAGCAAGGCGTTCTATCGCCCCGTGCGGGGACGGCCCAACCTAACGCTGTGGACTGGCACCACCATCTCGCGCGTTCTGCTCGAAGGGCAGCGCGCGGTCGGTGTGGAGATGCAGCTCAAAGCGGGCGGCGCGCCCGTGCAGGTGCGCGCCGCGCGCGAGGTCGTGCTGTGCGCCGGCGCCGTGGGCACACCCCAGCTGCTGCAGCTGTCGGGTATCGGGCCCGGGGCACTGATGCACGAAAACGGCATCGCCGTGCGGCACGAACTGCCCGGCGTGGGCGAAAACCTGCAGGACCACCTGCAGATCCGCGCCGTGTTCGCGGTGCAGGGGGTGAAGACGCTGAACACGTTGGCCAATTCCGCCTGGGGCAAGGCGATGATCGGCCTGGAATACCTGCTGCGACGCAGCGGGCCGATGAGCATGGCGCCGTCGCAGCTGGGCGCGTTCACGCGTTCGTCGCCCGAACAGGCCTGGCCGAACGTCGAGTACCACGTGCAGCCGCTGTCGCTGGACGCCTTCGGCCAGCCGCTGCACAGCTACAACGCCTTCACCGCGAGTGTGTGCAACCTGAACCCGACGTCGCGCGGCTTCGTGCGCATCCGCAGCCCGCGGGTGCAGGACGCGCCGCGCATCCAGGCGCAGTACCTGTCCACGCCCGAAGACCGCCAGGTGGCCGCCGATTCGCTGCGCCTGACACGCCGCATCGCCGCCATGCCGGCGCTGGCGAAGTACCGGCCGCAGGAAGTGAAACCCGGCGTGCAGTTCCAGAGCGACGAGGAACTGGCGCGCCTGGCCGGCGACATCGGCACCACCATCTTCCACCCCGTGGGCACCTGCCGCATGGGCCGCGCGGGCGAGGCCGGCGCCGTAGTCGACCCGCGGCTGAAGGTGCAGGGCCTGGCCGGTCTGCGCATCGCCGACGCCAGCGTCATGCCCACCATCACCAGCGGCAACACCAACTCGCCCACGCTGATGATTGCCGAGCGCGCGGCCGCGTGGCTGCAGCACGACGCCGCGCGCGATTTGACGCATCAGGGCTGAACCGCGGCGGGTATGTCCGGATGGCGACGCAGGGGCGCGTTGTTACATTCATGACACCTGTGGCGGTGCGCGCGCAAGCGTCGCCGCCCCACGGGGGCCTGAGGAGACAACGGACAGAATTCGAAGCAAAGCACAGCAGACCCGCCCCGCAGATGGGCAGGCTTTCAGGCGCCGAACTCCGGCGCTTTTTTCATGGGGCGGCGGAACTGGGCCGCCTTTGCCATGCCTTTCGCAACACCGTCGCGGCGCCGGCTGCCTACGATGGCGGGTGATACCCCTCGAAAGCCCCGCCATGTCCGTGAACCCCGAACTGCGCAAGCTGGACATCGACATCCCCTCGCAGCCGCAATCGCTGGTGCAACTGTCGCTGCTGATGGCCGAGGACGACGTCAACCTGCAGGCGGTGGCCGCCCTCATCGAGATCGACATGGCGCTGGCCGCCGCGGTGATGAAGGCGGTGAACTCTTCGCTCTACGGCCTGAAGGGGCGGGTGCAGAGCGTGCACCAGGCCATCGGCTACCTGGGCATGCGCGAGGTGGCGGGCATCACTTTCGAAATGGGCCTGCGCGCCGCCTTCCCGCCGGCGCCCGAACTCGAGCCGCTTTGGGACCGCGCCGGCAAACGCGGCCTGCTGATGGGCCGGCTGGCCTCGCGGCTGTCGCTGGATGCCTGGGCCGCGCACTCGGCCGGCCTGTTCGAGGAGTGCGGCAAGGCGGTGCTCTTCCGCCACGCCACCGACCATTACCGCGCCATGCTGCGCGCCGCCGGCAGCGACACCGAGCTGGCGATGCTGGAACACGCCGGCTTCGGCGTCAGCCACGACGCCCTCGGCGCCGCGCTGTGCGAAAGCTGGGGCCTCGGCCCGGCGGCGGTGGCCAGCGTGCGCCACCACGTCGAAGCGCAGGCGCACTACCGCCTGCCCGAGGCCGAGGCGCGGCGCTCGATCTGCGCGCTGTCGGTGCTGGCGCAGGTGCTGATGCACGAACCCGAGGCGCTGGACACGGCCGTGATGGCCATCGCGCAGGCCGCCGATCTCGACGAGACGCTGGTGCTGCGCGCCGCGCGGCAGACGCACGAGCAGCTGGAAGCCGCAGCCGCGCAGGGCCGCTGAGGCGGGCTGGCGGCGCGGCTGCGCCGGCCCCGGCCGCCGCCGCTGTCCACGCGCGGCGCCACACGGATGAAGGGCGTGGGCCAAGTAAGCTTCAGGAAAGCCCGCCTGTCCACGGCGGCCCTCCTTCGGTAGGCTCGCTCCCTCTTTCGCTGCTTGGGCCGACCTGCCCGCCCCCCACACCATGGCTTCGACCGTTTCGCCTGACGCGCTGGCGCTGCAGCGCCTGTACCACTGGGAAAAGACCAGCCCCGACCGCGTGGCGCTGACACAGCCGCTGGGTGGCGGGCCGGTGCGCGACTACACCTGGCGCGAAGTCGTCGACCAGAGCCGGCGCATGGCCGCACACCTGCAGAGCCTGGGCCTGAAGCCCGGCGACAAGGTGGCGCTGCTGGCCAAGAACACCGCGCACTGGCTGATGGCCGACTTCGCGATCTGGATCGGCGGCTTCGTTTCGGTGCCGCTGTATCCCACGCTGGCGGCTGGCACCATCCGCCAGATCCTGGACCACAGCGAGGCCAGGCTGCTCTTCGTCGGCAAGCTCGACGGCTGGGAAGGCATGAAGCCGGGCATCCCGGCCGGCCTGCCCTGCATCGCGCTGCCGCTGGCGCCCGACGACGCGGCCAAAGCCTACCCGCGCTGGGAAGACATCACCGCCAAGACCGAGCCGTTGAAGGGTGAGCTGGTGCGCGACGCCGACGAGCTGTCGACCATCATGTACACCTCGGGCACCACTGGCGCGCCCAAGGGCGTGATGCACAGCTTCGCGACCTTCGCCTGGGCCGTGCAGAGCGGCCTGAAGCGCGTGCCCATCGACAACAGCGCGCGCATGCTGAGCTACCTGCCGCTGAGCCACGTCGCCGAGCGCACGCTGGTCGAGCACGGCATGCTGGCCACCGGCATGCACGTGTACTTCGCCGAGAGCCTGGACACCTTCACTTTCGACCTGCAGCGTGCACTGCCTACGGTGTTCTTCAGCGTGCCGCGGTTGTGGGTGAAGTTCCAGCAGGGCATCAACCAGAAGATGCCGCCGGCCAAGCTCGACCGCCTGCTGAAGATTCCCATCCTCGGCGGCATCGTGCGCAAGAAGATCCTCAAGGCGCTGGGCCTGCAGGACTGCACCTGGGCCGCCGGTGGTGCGGCGCCCATGCCGCCGGAACTGCTGCGCTGGTACAACAAGCTCGGGCTGGATCTGGTCGAGGTCTACGGCATGACCGAGAACTGCGGCGTCAGCCACGCCACGCTGCCGGGCAAGCAGCGCCCGGGCACCGTGGGCCTGGCCTACGACGGCGTCCAGAGCCGCATCGACCCGGTGACGAGCGAGATCCAGATGAAGGCGCCCTGCCTGATGCTGGGCTATTACAAGGAACCCGAGCTCACGCGCCAGGCCTTCACCGATGACGGCTGGTTGCACACCGGCGACAAGGGTGCACTCGACGCCGAGGGCAACCTGAAGATCACCGGCCGCGTGAAGGACCTGTTCAAGACCAGCAAGGGCAAGTACGTGGCCCCGGCGCCCATCGAGGACAGGCTCGTCATGCACCCGGCGGTGGAAGCGGTGTGCGTGACCGGCGCCAACCTCGGCCAGCCGCTGGCGCTGGCGATGCTGAACCCCGAGGGCGTGAAACGCTCGCAGGACAGCGCCGGCCGCGCCGAACTGGAAACCTCGATGGCCGCGCACATCAAGACCATCAACGAGTTGCTCGACCCGCACGAGCAGCTCGACTGTGTGGTGCTGATGGTCGAGGCCTGGTCGGTGGACAACGACATCATCACGCCCACCTTCAAGGTCAAGCGCAACCGCATCGAGGACCTGTTCGCGAAGAACTACGACACCTGGGTCGGCATGCGCAAGAAGGTGGTCTGGTATTCGAACTGAGCCGCGGGCCGCGGCGCTTCAGGGCGTCGCGGCCGAAGCGGCCGAGGCCGCGCGCGTGGGCACGACGACACCGGCGGCCAGCGGGATCTCATCGCTGACGGATACGCCAGTGACGTAGTAGCGTGTGTCGCCGAAGCAGCTGCCGGGCAGGCCGACCTTCTCCTCGTAATGCAGCGACACCCGCTTGCCCATCGCGCGCGTGACCTGCGCCGCCACGGCGTCGTCCCAGATCGTGAACAGGAACTTTTCCGGCGTGGTGCCCGGCAGCGAGACGAGCGCCAGTTCACCTTCCCAGGTCTTGCACAGCCAGCCCTTGTTCGACAGCTTCTGTACCCAGCCGGCACGCTCGCCGCTGGAGTAACTCCAGCTCAGCGCCGCCCAGAAGTACAGCGCCAGCAGGGCGACGAGCACAAAGAGGGGCAGGACGACGCGTTTGAACATGGGGTGAGACTCAGGCGGGGAAGGCCGGATTATCGGTGGCGGCCAGCGCCAGCTCGGCGGCGGCCAGGTCTTCGAGCGCGCTGCCGACCGCCTTGAAGACCGTGATCTCGCCGGCCGACAGCCGGCCCGGGCGTTCACCACGGCACAGCTGGGCCAGCGTGCCCTGCAGCCGGGCGGTGTCGAAGCGGCCCTCGGCGATGGCGCCCAGCAGGTCGCCCGACTTGGCCAGTGCCTCTTCGGTGTCGACAAAAACGCGGCCACGCGCCAGGCAGGCGCCGTCGGCCTCGCGCATCTTGGGCGTGAAGCTGCCGATGAGATCGAGGTGCGCGCCCGGCGCCAGCCAGGCGCCCTGCACCAGAGGCGCGGTGGCCAGCGTGGCGCAGCTGACGATGTCTGCGCGGCGCACCGCGGCTTCGAGGTCGCTCGTGGGCTCGGCATCCACGCCCTGCGCGCGCAACTGCGCTACCAGCGCCGCCGCGCCGGCGGGTCGGTGGTTCCAAACCGTCACGCGGCGCAGGCCGGGCCGCACGCTGCGCATCGCCGCGGGCAGCAGCGCCGCCACGCGGCCGCTGCCCACCACCAGCAGGTGGTGGGCGTCCTCGCGCGCCAGAAAACGCGCGGCCAGCGCGGCCGCCGCCGCGGTGCGCCGGTTCGTCAGTTCGCTGCCATCCAGCAGCGCCAGCGGCACGCCGGTGCAGGCGTCGAACAGCAGGTAGACGGCGTGCAGCCCGGGCAGGCCGCGCGCGCCGTTGCCCGGGAAGATGGTGATGGTCTTGACGCCGAAGCGACGCCCCGGCTGCCAGGCCGGCATCAGCAGCACCGTGCCGGCGTCGGCTATGGCGTGGGTGTGGCGCAGCGGCACCTCGCAGCCGCTGCGGAACATCGCCTCCAGCGCCGGCACCAGCGCGCCGAAGGGCAGGCGCTGGCGCAGCGTGGCGGCGTCGAGTTGCAGCACGGCGCCGGCAGCCAGCGGCCTACTTGGTGTTGGCCTTGAAGCT
>Ga0105047_10018929_pt1 | contig 10642 bp, 6 predicted proteins | sample MAT04_FD_78384 | JGI IMG/M metagenome (GOLD analysis project Ga0105047, IMG submission 78384) | Freshwater microbial communities from Lake Fryxell liftoff mats and glacier meltwater in Antarctica - MAT-04 (megahit assembly) | ecosystem: Environmental > Aquatic > Freshwater > Ice > Liftoff...
CGACGACGCCGCCCGCCTCCACAACCACGCCGCCGGGGCCCCCGCCGCCGCCGCCGCCCCCGCCGCCGCCGAAACACCGACTCCCTTCACCGGCCCGATCGCCTCCGAATGGCCCCTGCAAGTCTTCGCCGGCCAGCGCGAGACCGCCCCCGTCGCCGGTGCCGACGGCCGCACCTACGTCGCCGTCCTCCACGAACACCGCATCGAGTGCCGCCGCGCCGGCCAGACCCTCTGGGCCTTCACCGCCGGCGGCCGGGTCACCCACGCCCCCGTCCTCCACGGCGACGCCCTCCTTTTCGGCAGCCACGACGGCCACGCCTACTGCCTCGACGCCGCCACAGGCCGCCTCCGCCTGCGCTTCTACGCCGGCGGCGCCCCGCGCCAGATCGTCTCCCACGGACAGGTCGAATCGAGCTGGCCCGTCTACAACGTCCTCGTCCACAACGGCCTGGCCTGCTTCACCGCCGGCCTCCACCCCGAGACCGGCGGCGGCATCTACGCCTGGGGCCTCGACCCCGCCAGCGGCGCCATCAAGTGGCGCCACCGCTTCGCCCGCACCGAAGTGAAGCTCGGCCCCGAAAAGGGCCAGATCGCCCCCAACCGCGTCCTCAACTGCCCCCTCACCCTCGACCCCGACGGCCGCCTCGCCATCATCGGCCTCTCCTTCGCCCCCGACGAGGACCCCGCCGCCCTCCAACGGCGCATCGACACCATGAGCCTCAAGGACGCCAACCGCAACGAAGGCGGCTGGACCCTCCGCGGCGAACTCCCCTCAAAACGCTAACCGCCCCGATCACCCCTGCGCCGGCGGCGCCTCCGCCACCGGCCCCGGCGCGGGCGTCGCCTTCAGCCCCCCATCCTCCCCCTTCGACAAAAGCTCGATCTGCTTCTCCGCCTCCCCCAGCACGTTCCGGCAGTACTGCACAAGGAACACCCCCCGCTCATACTTCTGCAGGCTCTCCTCCAACCCCACCTCCCCCGCCTCAATCTCGGCAACGATCCCCTCCAGCTCGCGCTGGGCCTCTTCAAAACTCTTCGGCGGCGATTGGGTCTTCTTGGCCATGGGCGTCGGATCATACCCGGGAACGCAGCGACCCGATGCCCAAGGCACGCCCTGGGCAAACGACAGCGGCGCGACACCGAACGACAGAAAATCTTGCTCTTTTAAGAGTTGATCGATATGGTTTAAGAGTTATCGATGCGTACCAACGCGATACGAGGTGAATTTGCCCGTCGAATGAAGCGGGTGAAAGGCGCACGACTACATGACGGCGGACGAAAAGCAGCGGTTGATCGTTTCATGCGGGCGCGTCTTTAGCCCATCGGCACCCGTCAATCGGCTGACCTTGTTCGCCGGCCGTTTGGGGCAGGTCCGTCAAATCTCCGAAGCGATCAACACGCGCGGACGCCACGCGATCGTCTACGGAAACCGCGGCGTGGGGAAGACATCGCTGGCGAACATCCTCAAGGACCTGTTTCGCGGAATCGAGGGGATGCGGTTCGCAAAGGTCAACTGCGTCGCGACGGACACGTTCACCAACGTCTGGAAAAAGGCCTTCTCGGAACTGTCGGTCCTTGAGGAGCAGTCGCCATCGCACACCGATGATCTGGCCCGGCGGCCCGTCGAGCGAACGCTCGACCAGTACATGAACCTGTCGGCACACGTCGGGCCGGGCGAGGTGCGCAAGATCCTCAGGCAGGCGAGCCAGGAGGACTTCGAGCTCGTCATCGTCTTCGACGAGTTCGACCGCCTCCACGAGGAGGACCGCCACCTGTTCGCCGACACGATCAAGGACCTGTCGGACAACTCGGTCAACACCACGCTCGTCCTCGTCGGCGTCGCACGTGACGTGGTCGAACTGATCGAGGAGCACGCGTCGATCGACCGGTGCGTCGTCCAGATCCTGATGCCCCCGATGACCCGGGCCGAGTTGCGCGACATCATCACCCGAGCCCTCGACGCCCTGAAAATGACGATCGACGAAAATGCCGCGGAGCTGATCGTCTCCCTGTCGCAGGGACTTCCTCACTACACGCACCTCATCGGGCAGGAATCGGCATCCACGGCCATCGACGCCGACCGCCTCGGCATCACGGCCGACGACGTCAACAACGGCATCAAGGAAGCGATCGGCAAGGTCGATCAATCCCTTCGAAGCGATTACCTCCGCGCCGCCCAAGGCCAGCGCCGGGGCACGCTATTCCCCCACGTTTTGCTCGCCTGCGCCTTGGCGGACGTGGACGAACTGGGCTACTTCAGCTCCACCGACGTCCGCGGCCCCCTCTGCGACCTCACGGGGGAAGAATATGACATTCCCAACTTCTCCCAGCACCTCGACAAGTTCACCGACCCAGCCCGGGGACCCGTGTTGGAGAAATGGGGCACGGCCCGACGCTTCCGGTTTCGCTTCCGCAATCCGCTCCTCCGCCCCTTCGTCCTCATGAAGGGGCTGACGGACGGCGCAATCTCGGGAACCCTGTTCGGTCGCATCCGCCAGCGCAGCACCCCCAATGGCAACGTCGGGACACCCTGACGCTTCTCGACTTCCGTCCCTGCGCCCACAGCGCGTGCGCAACATGAAGCACGCCGCCCGCTTCCTCGCTGCGCCGGAGGCGGCGGCCCTCCGCGCCGCCCCGCCCCAGCGCCGGGCCCAGGTATTCTTCGCCCACTGGACCTGCCGCGAGGCGGTTGCCAAGGCTTTGGGCCAAGGTCTCTCCGCCGTCGCCGTCGCCGTCGAAGGCCCCGCCTCCACCGCCACCCGTGCCTGGTCCGCGATCGCCGCCGCGGATTGGCGCCGCACCCCGCGAAGGATTCCGCGCCCGAGGCTACATTCCCTTTTGGCCAGGTGGTTGCGCGGCGTGTCGGCCGGTTCCCCAACGGGTGCGGGTGAGGAGGCTTCGCGTGAAAGCAGGATTCGATGCCGTATGGAAGCGGCGGGCGACCGGCGGCGACGCCGGCGCGGTGCGGCTGCTCGCCGAGCGGGTGGTCCGGCCGCTCTGGGCGTTCTGTTTCTACCGCGTCGGAAAGCGCCGCGACCTGTGCGAAGAGGTCGTGCAGGAAACCCTCGTCCGCGCCATCCGCGACCTGAAGTCCTACGACCCCGCCCGCGCCCAGGGCGACGTCTTCGGCTGGGTCGCCGGCCTCGCCCGCAACGAGATCTCCCGCATCCTCGCCCGCGAGAAGGGCAGCATCTCGCTCGACGCCCTCTGGGCCCGCCTCGACCGCGAGCTGCTTGAGGTCTACGCCAGGCTTGAGAGCGACCCCTTCGGCGACGAGGTGCTGAGGCGCGAGGAGACCCGCGAGATGGTGAACGCGACGATGTCGCAGCTCCCGCCGCACTACCGCGAGGCCCTCGAGGCCAAGTACGTCGATGGCCGCAGCGTCCGCGACATCGCCGCCGCCCAGCGCACGACCGAGAAGGCCGTCGAATCCCAACTCACCCGCGCCCGCGAGGCGTTCCGCGGCACGTTCCTCGCCCTCGCCCGCAACCTCGGCATGGAAGGCGCCCCGCAAATGGAACACGGCTGACCGGTGGCCCACCGCTTCAGCGGTGGGGGCGCGAATCACACCCCGCACGACGAAACAGCACCCACTATCGAGGTCCCCATGAGCGACCAACACGAAAACCACGACGACGTCACCGCCGGCAACATCGAGCGCCTGCTCTCCACCGCCTACCGCCCCGAAGGCCCCGACCACGCATTCGTCGAGCGGGCCAGCGCCGCGATGGTGGCCGCCGCCCGCCCGGCGCCGGCCCCTTTTCGGCTCTGGCCGCGCCTCGCGCTAGCGGCCAGCATCCTCGTCCTGATGGGCCTCGGCGTCGCCATCCTCATGCGCCTCGGCCAGCAGACCGTCCGCCGCGATGGCGACCTCGTCTGGGTGGACGGCAAGGCCTACGTCCCCAAGGACGGCAAGCTCGTCCCCGTCCCCAGCACCGCCGTCGTCACGCCCGTTGCCGACACTGGCCCGCGCCCCAGGGCGGGCATCGACGGCGGCCTCACCCCGCGCCAGCGGCCGGCCGCGCCGACGACCCGCGCTGCGGTCGGCGAAACCATCGCCACGAAGGCCGGCGAGCGCCGCCGCCTCGCGCTGGCGGACGGCTCCGTCCTCTACCTGAACCAGAAGACCAGCATCACCATCGACGGCGACCGCCGCGTCACCGTCGCCGCCGGCGAGCTCTTCGTCGAGGTCGCCCCGCGCCAGCCGCAACAGGGTGAAGCGGCCGCGGGCGCCACGTTCGTCGTCAAAGCCCCCGGCCGGGAGGTGACGGCGCTGGGGACCAAGTTCGCCGTGAAGGTCGAATCGGCCGGCACCGGCGTCCTGGTCACGCAGGGCAAGGTGAAGGTCAGCGACTTGGGCACCCCCATCGGGGCCGGCCAGCAGCTTGCCCCGGACGGCCGCGCCCCCGCGCCTGTCGCCCGCGCCACCCGCCAGCTCGACTGGACCGCCGACCTGATTGCCGCCGCACAGACCCCGCTGGTGCCCGCCAGCGAGTATGCCGGCGGCGCCCTGATGGCCGTTGACCCCAACGGCCAGGAGGCCCGCCTCAGCCTCCGCGCCTACCACGTTGACGTCCACGTCGAGGACGGCTTTGCCCGCACCACGATCGATCAGACTTACTTCAATCACCTCTCGTCACGCACCGAGGGCACGTTCTTCTTCCCGCTCCCGGCCGACGCCTCCATCTCACGCCTGGCGATGTACGTCGAGGGCAAGCTCATGGAGGGCGGAATGGCCGAGCGCGATTACGCACGGCAGGTCTACGAGTCGATCGTCAACACTCGCCGCGACCCGGCCCTGCTCGAGTGGGTGGACGGCACGACCTTCAAGATGCGCGTCTTCCCCCTTGAGGGCCGCCAGGAGAAGCGGATCGTCATCAGCTACACGCAGAAGCTCCCCGGCATCAACGGCCAGACCGACTACCGCTTTCCCGGCGGCCACACGCTGGGCGTGGTTGGCAAGTGGTCCTTCCACGCCGTCGTCAAGGGGGGCGCGGCCATGGGCTGGGCGTGCCCGTCGCACCTGGTCATGCCCTCGGTCAGCCCCGACGGCAAGGACCTCGTCCTCGACGCCGAGCAGAAGGCCGTGAAGGTCGAGCAGGATGTCGTCCTGAACCTCTACACCGGCCCCGCTGACCCCAAGGCCGCCGCCGCGAAGCCCATCTTCGCCGCCGCCGAGCTGGACGGGCGGAAGTTCCTGATGGTCCGGCACCACCCCGCGCTCGACGTGAAGGCCGCCCGCGAGCGGCGCGACTGGGTCGTGCTGTTTGAGGCCGCCGGCAACCGCGACCCCGTTGTCGCCCGCGCCCAGGTGGACGTCGTCAAGACGCTGCTGGAGAACGCCGAGCACGATGACACGTTCGCCATCCTCACGGCCGGCACGCGCACCGCCGCCTTCGCGACCGAGGCCGTCCCCGCGACCCCTGCCAACGTCAAGGCCGCCATCGCCTTCCTCGAAAAGACGCACCTCGTCGGCGCGCTCGACCTGGGCCGCGCCATGGCCGCCGCCGCCCCGTTCGTGCAGTCGGCAAAGAACCCGCACCTCGTCCACGTCGGGGCCGGCCTTGCCGCCCTGGGCGAGCGGCGGGAGGATGCGCTCGTGAAGCTCGTCCCGGCGGGCGCGAAGTACGTCGGCGTCGGCGTCGGCAAGCGGTGGTCGCGGGCCTTCATGAAGTCCGCCGCCGCCCGCACCGGCGGCTACGCCGCCCAGATCAACCCCGACGAGAACATCGCCTGGCGCACGCTGGAGCTGATGGCCACCCTCAACACGCCCCGCCTGCTCAACGTGACCGTCACCGACGACTCGGGCAAGGTCACGTTCCTCCCGCTCGCCGACTCCGTCTCCGCCGGCGAGGAGCTGTGCGCCGCCCTCCGCCTGGAGAAGGGCGCCCCCCTGCCCGCCTCCGTGCTCGTGTCCGGCCTGCTCGACGGCAAGACGTGGAGCATGGTGCTCGAGGTCGCCGGCGTCATCGACGGCGCCGGCTACCTGCCGCGCACCTGGGCCCGCCTCGAGATCGACCGCCTCCTCGCCGACAACGCCGAGGCCAATAAGGCGAAGATTGTGGACCTGTCCAAATCCATGTACGTCATGAGCCCGTTCACGTCGCTGCTCGTCCTGGAGAACGAGCAGATGTACCAGCAGTTCAAGATCGACCGCGGCCGGAAGGACCACTGGGCGATGTACCCGTGCCCGGAGACGATCCCCGTCGTCACCGAGCCCCTCCCCGGCGCGATGCCCGCCGCCGCCCCGGCGACGCCCGAACAGCCCAAGGCCTCGAAGACGGCCGAGCAGTTGCTCCAGAGCATCGTGGTCCGCGTCGCGCCGTCGGCGCTCGCGTGGCCGGACGTGCCCAACCGCGGCATCACGCACCTGACGGCCTACCAGCTCTACACCGGCGCGTGGGCCGAGGGGTGGGGCCCCGTCTACGACGTCACCGACGTCGGGTTCGACTTCGACGTCGACTACTACTTCGACTCGTCGGACTTCACCCGCAACGGCACCGTCACCCGGTGGGGCGAGTCCAACGCCCGACGGTCCGAAATCGGCCGGATGTTCTCCAAATCCACGCGCTTCCGCGAGGGCCAAAAGCTCAGCGATCGCGAGGGGTTTCGCCGGCGATCGAACCTGCGGTTCGAAGACAACCGGCGCGTGTACCGCGGCTTGCGGGCCAGGGCGAAGGACGAGGTCTCGGCCGACGGCTGGTACTACCGGCCGCTCCCCGGCGTGCGGCGCCTGGCAATGCTGACCGACGGCACGGACCGGTCCTTCGTCAACGAGTGGGACTTCGCCGATCTCAACGGCACGATCGACGGCGTCAATACGTTCAACGGCAGGTCGCTCCACGCCAACTGGGAAAGCTCGCTGGAGCTCCAAGGACTGACCACCCTCCAGGACGGCCGATTCGTGACCGGCAACATCCCCGCGGCCCGCGGCACCATCATCCTCCAGGGCGAGGCCGAACTGAACGCCTTCCCCCTCCTCTCGACCCGCATCGACGGCGAGCACGCGAAGGGCGCCGCCCTCCGCGCCGCCGTCCCCGCCTGGAGCCGCGCCCTTTACCAGCGTCCGAGTTTTGCGAACGACTGGCGCGTCTTCACCGATCTCCTCCAGTACGCCCCCGGCATGAACACGTCCACCGCCGACGTGCTGGCCGTCCTCGAACGCGAGGGCGCACCCGCCACCCGCCCGGCGACGGCGGGGAGCGTTGACCCCAAGGCCCGCGCGCTCCTGGCCGCCGCCCGGGCGTCGAAGTGGCGCTCGTTCACCGTGCCCGCCACCAAGCGCCAGCCCGCGTACACGGTCCACTTCGACGGCGCGGGTCGGCTGGCCATCGACCGCGTGAGCGGCGATGGTCTCCGCGAGCGGATCGTCTGCGACGGCACGACGCTCCTCCACCTCTACCCGGACCTGGGCGTCGGGGCCCGCCGGCCCGCTTCGCGCTTCCATCTCGACGAGGTGACGGACGTCGTCCCGTTCGCCGTCGCGTCGGCCGACGACCTGGCCCGCCAGTTCGACGTCCGCCTCGCCGACGACCGCACCGTCACCCTCGTCCCCCGCGGCGCTGAGCAGGCGAAGGACAAGGATGGCAAGCCTGTGCCGTACGCGACGATCCAGCTCGTCTTCGACGGCCCGCGCCTTGTCGAGCGGCGCATGACGCGCATGCCCGATCACAAGCTCATCGCCCGCGTGACGTACGCCGCCGACGGCACGGTCACGGCCTTCGACGACGCCGGCAAGCAGGTCTCTGAGACGAAGCTCGCCCTCGCCGACTCCGCCGCGGCCCCGGACCTCGCGCCCGACGCGTCGGCGCTGGTCGTCCTCCCGTTCCCGCTCCGGTCGCAGGAGCACGTGCAGAACGCGCGCAACCTCGCGAACAAGAACCCCGCCAACTACACGGAGGAGGAGGCGTTGGAGATGATCGCGGCCGGGCTGGGGCACAACGCCGCCCTTGCCCGCGACGTCTGGGCGCACCGGTTCCTCGCCCGGGGCGACCGCCGGATCGGGTTCTGGACGATCGCGCTGGCGGCGGGCAACTCGTGGAACGCGGACCAGACGCAGTTCGAGATCGACGGCCGGAAGTACACGCTCGACCCCGCCGCCGCCCACCCCGGCATGGCGCTGGCGGCCTACCTCCACCAGCAGCTTCGCATCAACCAGAACGGCGCCGGCAACCAGGACCAGCCCGCCGTGACGGGCAACGCGTTCGTGCAGCGCATGCACGTTCTCCGCGACATTTGCAACGAGTACGCTTCGGGGCGGGCCAACAGCGGCACGCCGGAGCAGCGGGCCAAGGCGCTTGACCGCGGCATGGGCGTCCTGCACGACCTGGCGGACCCCGGCCTCGGCTGGGCGCTGCTGACGCTGACGCAGGGGTCAACAGGCGACGCCACCGTCCACGCCCGCATCGCGATCGCCGCCGGCGCGTTCGAGGACGTTCCCGCGCTCGCGTACACCGCCCGTTACGAGCGCGCCCGCTCCCTCCGCAATGCCCACCGCGCCCCGGAGGCCCGGGCCCTGTTCGCCGAGCTGTTCCGCACCGCCCTTAAGGCCGGCGCCATCCCGCCCCTGGAGTCCGACTTCCGCAACGCGTTCACGACTGACGCCCAGGGTCAACAGGAATGGGCGACGCTGATGCGGGAGGCCGGCAAGCTGTTCGGCGAGCGGAAGGCGCGCGCGGCGGCCGTGTCGCTCGCGTGGGCGTGCTATCAGCTTGGCGACCAGGCGATGGCGGACGAGCTGTTCGCGCCGACGCTCATCGGCCTTGACGCCGGGCCCGAGCGATTCTACGGCACGCTGACGGGCGTCGATTACCTCTACCGCACGACGCAGTACGCCCGCGCCGACCAGTTGCTCAAGACGCTGCTGGACGACGAGAAGTACGCCGCGATGCCCGACCTCTGGCGCCTCGCGGCCCGGCTTGCGGAACACCGGGGGATGACGGCCCGGTCGCTCGCGGCTCTGGAGCGGGCGATGGAGCTGGAGTTTGCGTCGATGCCGGCGGTCGTGAACCTGCAGGCGATCCGGGCCGAGTACGGGCAGCTCCTCACGCGGTACCAGCAGCTCGCGGACGCGATCGCAACGCTGGAGAGCGAGCCGCCGAAGGACCTGATCGCCAAGGTGATCCGCTCGGCGGACCGGTGGCGCGCCATCGACCCGGAGCCGGCGCAGGCGTGCGAGTTCGCGTCGCGCATCCTCCAGCGGCTGGGGGCGGAGGACCTCGCGTGGGACTACATGACGACGCCGCTCGCGGACAAGCCCAACGAGGCCGCCCCGTGGGCCGCCCTCGCCCAGTCGCTCCGCGCCCAGGGCGACGTCGCCCTCGCCGACCGCGCGTACGCGACGGCCTTCGCCGCCGAGCCGACCAACGCCCAGATCCTGTACGACCACGCCATGCTGCTCCAGCAGTTCGGGCGCGCGGGCGAGGCCCGCGAGTTGTTCCAGAAGCTGGCGACGGGCGACTGGCAGCAGCGGTGGGACTGGATCAAGGCGCAGGCGAAGACGTACGTGGCCCGATAACGGGATGACAAGGTGACAAGGTGAGGGGGTGACAAGGTGAAGCGCGACGCGACGGGCGCCAAGACATGGTGCCCGTCGCCGCGCGCTTATGCCGCGACGGGCATGCCGGCGGCGTCGGGGATTTGGTTGCACTGGAGGCAGAGCGCGACGTAGACGTGGCGCAGCCGCTCGGTCGACAGGCCGTCGAGGAAGCTCGGCGTGAAGTCCACGGGGAACACGCCGCGGAATTGCAGCATGCGCTCGGTCAGGGCCTCGCGGCCCATGGCGGCGGCGAGGCAGATCAGCTCTTCGACCTGGCAGGCGTCCAGCATGGCGGCGTCTCCTGCGCGCGACTCGGTGTCTCACTCGCGCGCGATCGCGGGGGAACTCACTGCCGCGACGTCATACCCGGTGTGGGTTGGGGTCAGATGAAGACGTCGAACAGCGTCCCTTTGGCCTCAACATCGGGCCGCCTCAGTACCACCTTTAACTTCGGTGTCACGGGTGCGGGTTGTTCCCACGGGAGGACCTTCCACGGGGGCTCGATGGGGGAGCGCGTGATGCGGGGCATCTCGGGATTGGCGGGCGGGGCGCTGGGGTCGGGCCGGGCGCACGGCGGCACCACTGCGCCCGGGCGGGCGTGGTAGACGAGGCGCGGCTCGATGCGCGGCGTGGGGTGGAGGTGCTGCCGCGGCTCGATGACCGGGGTCGGGTGGAGGCGCTGCCGGGGCTCGAACTGCGCGCCCACGCCCAGCGCCCCGGGCATGCCCTTGCCGCTGGACAGGTCGGCCGTGCGCATGGCGTCGCGCAGCAGCTGGACCACTTTCAGGTCCATTGTCGCGACGATGAGACTGCCGACGGCTTCCAAGCCCACGGACCACCAAAAGCAAACGGTGGCCCGCCGCATCACGCCGGGGCGCGGCAATCGCCGGGCGCGTGAAATCCCTCAGGAAAACGCTGAAAACCGAGCTGTTCTCGGCCGCCGCCCCACCGGCCCGCCTGCGCGGGATGTTGCCCCGACGCAACGCGCGTGGCGGGAGGGTGTTGCGTGGCCGCAACACGGGCGCGCGGCGGCGCGGGCGGCTTGCGTGCGCGGGCGGCCCCGGGATACCCTCGCGCGGATGATCGGGCTGCTCAATCTCGACA
>Ga0105047_10018930_pt1 | contig 10642 bp, 7 predicted proteins | sample MAT04_FD_78384 | JGI IMG/M metagenome (GOLD analysis project Ga0105047, IMG submission 78384) | Freshwater microbial communities from Lake Fryxell liftoff mats and glacier meltwater in Antarctica - MAT-04 (megahit assembly) | ecosystem: Environmental > Aquatic > Freshwater > Ice > Liftoff...
AGGGCCAGGTACTTGCTGATGGCCGCGGTCAGGCTGGTCTTGCCATGGTCGATGTGGCCGATGGTGCCGACGTTGACGTGCGGCTTGTTGCGCTCGAACTTCTGCTTGGCCATCTTGCGTGCGTTGACGACTCCTAGGGGCGCGGCTTCGCCGCAACGGGGATGGAGCCCAGATCGGGACTTGAACCCGAGACCTCTTCCTTACCAAGGAAGTGCTCTGCCAGCTGAGCTATCTGGGCGCCGGAGGCATCCGGAACCTCGAAGTTGATGGTGGGCAGGGAGGGAATCGAACCCCCACAGTCGAAGACGGCTGATCTACAGTCAGCGGAGCTCACCACCTGCTCAACCTACCCACGTTGTTCCCTGTGCCCCTCCGAGGCCGAAGCCCCGTGGCGAAGAGGTCTCGAGCACAGGTTCCTCTTCAGTTGGAGCCGACGACGGGACTCGAACCCGGAACCGGCGGTTTACAAAACCGCTGCTCTACCAATTGAGCTACGTCGGCGGCGACGCTGAAGGATACCGCACCGCGGGTGGAATGCGCAACGGCCCCGTCAGCCCGGGAGCAGATCGTCCGCATCAACCTCCCCAGCGGGCTCCTGGTCGAGCTGCGCAGGCGCCGGTAGCGCCCGAGGTCGCCGCATCAACGGGCCGGCCGCGTCTCCCTCCGCGGCCGGGGCAGGGGTCCGACGCGCCTTCCCCACCACGGGCGATACCGGTGCCTCGGCATCCGTCGCGACAGCATCCGGGGCATCCGGGGAGTGCGTCGCCTCAGCAGGCGGTGCATCGGCGGCGGCGCCCATGGCATCGCTCGATTCGTGCGCGGCCATCGTCGGGGCCGTGGCCTCGGGCTGGACGGTTGCCTCGGTCGTCTCGCGAGCTGGGCTCGCCACCACCGGCGACGGACGCTGGGCGGCGGCCTCGAACAGCAGCACCGACCCCGCGACCGCGGCGTTGAGCGATCCGACCCGACCGCGCATGGGGATACGCACGGCGAGATCGATGCGCCTGCGGATGGCGCCGGAGATGCCGTGCCCCTCGGAGCCCACGACCAGTGCCAGGGGACCCCGCAGGTCGGCGTCGCGATAGGCCAGCGACGCGCTCTCATCCGCGCCCACCAACCGCAAGCCACGCGTCCGGAGGTCCACGAGGCCGCCCGCGAGGTCGTCGAGAGGCACCAGCAACAGGTGCTCGACGGCGCCCGCGGATGCCTTGATCGCAGCTGGCGAGATGGGCGCCGCGCGGCGCGTCGGGAAGATCACTCCGTGGACGCCGCACGCCTCCGCGCTGCGCAGCATCGTGCCCACGTTCTGGGGATCCTCGAGCGAGTCCAGGACCACCAGGAAAGGCGGCTCACCGCGCTCGCGGGCGCGCGCCAGCACCTCATCGATCGTCGCCCAACGGCGCGGCTCCACCACCAGCGCGACACCCTGGTGGCCGTCGAAGCCGGCCAGCGACGTGAGCGTGCCGCCTTCGACCTCCACCACCGGGATGCGCAGGGTCGTGGCGTGCAGCACCAACTGTTGCAAGGCGTGGCGGCGATCGGGGACGACCAGCAGGCGGCGCGCGGGACGGCGGGCGGCGAACGCCTCCTCCACGGGCCGCCGACCCGCCACGAGCTCCTCCCCCTCCTCCACCCGGGCGAGGTCGGACAGCGGGACGGGCGGTCGCGCCATGGGCGCAGCTCCGCGAGGCGGCCCCCACGGGCGCCCCCCGGGCGGTCCGGACCGTCGATCGGGCCGCCAGGGTCCGTGTGTGGCGCCGGGACCCGGTCCGCGCGTCATCCCATCGGGACCTGGTTCGGGGCCGCGGTCCGGTCCGTCGGGGCCGGTCCGGTGCGGTGGACCGTCGAGGCCGGGGCCTGGGCCTCGATCCTGGGGCCACGGGCGCGGGCCGCCCGGCATCGGGCCACGCGTCGACGGGTCATCGCGGCGCATCGGCCGCCCCGGGCCGGCCGCCGCCCGGTCGCGCCAGCCGCGGTCATCGGGACGCGGCCCGCTGGGCGCCCCTCGGTCACCCGGGCCTCCGGGTGCGCCGCGTCCACCGTGGCCGTCGGGTCCGCGTGCACCGGGGCCGCCAGGGCCGTCGCGTCCACCAGGGCCGCCAGGTCCACCAGCGCCCGGCGGGCGACCGCGATCGGCCTCCCAGGGCCGGGGTGCACCGGGAGCTCGGTCGGGCCTGGGGCCCAGGGGTCGATCACCGGCCGGGCCACCCCGCGGCCCGGCCGGGCCACCCCGCGGCGGTCCCGCAGGTCGGGGCCCCCACGGTCGCCCGCCGGCTCCATGTCCTGGCCCACGGGCGGGCGGACGACCCGCACCGTCGCCGCCGGGTCGCGGTCCTCGCTCCTCATCACGCCGGGGCATCCGAGCCTCCCATGGGACGCCAACGCTGGCCGTCCTTCGTATCCTCGACAGCGATGCCGAGAGCAGCCAGCTCCACACGCAGCGCGTCGGAGCGAGCCCAATCGCGAGCCACTCGTGCGGCCACGCGTGCGTCGAGCAGCACCTGCGCCCCCGGTGGGAGCGTCGCCTCATCCTCGTCGAGGATCGCGAGCACGTGGTCGAGATCCAGCAGCAACACGACCGCCGCGGACGCGTCGGCGGTGGACAGCGTCCGTTCCGCGATGCGCCGGTTGAGCTCCCGGGCGAGGTCGAACACCGCAGCAAGCGCCGGTGACATGTTCAGATCGTCGTCCAACGCCGCGGTGAATGCCGCCCTGGCCCCGACGAGCAGGTCCCCGAGCGTCGGGTCGTCGGGGCGCTCCTCGCGATAGGCGCGCAGGGAGGAGACAACGGTCGTCAGCCGCTCCACGGCCGCTGCGGCGGCCGCCAGGGACGCGTCGCTGAAGTCGAGCGATGCCCGATAGTGAGCCGCCAGAAGCGCGTAGCGGAGCGCCCGAGGGCTGGTGCCCGTCGCGTAGAGGTCGCCCGGGCGCGCGATGTTGCCGATCCGCTTGGCCATCTTCTCGCCCCCCATCTGGAGATGGGCGCAGTGCAGCCATGTACCCACGAACCGTTGCCCGGTGGCGGCCTCCGACTGGGCGATCTCGTCCTCGTGGTGCGGGAAGACGAGGTCGATGCCACCGGTGTGGATGTCGAAGGACGACCCGAGGTAGCGCATGCTCATGGCCGAGCACTCGATATGCCAGCCGGGCCTTCCATCACCGATGGCCGTCGACCAGCTCGGCTCGCCCGGCTTGGCGCCCTTCCAGATGGCGAAGTCGCGCACGTCGTCCTTGCTGTACTCGTCGGCCTCCACGCGCTCCCCCACCCGCTGTGCATCCGGCTCCAGGCGCGCGAGGGTGCCGTACGCAGGCCACGAGCTGATGCGGAAGAAGATGGAGCCGTCCTCCGTGCGGTATGCGTGGCCACGCTCCAGAAGCGTCTCGATGAGCGCCACCATCTCCGGGATGTGATCGGTGGCGCGGGGCATCACGTCGGGCGGCGTGATGCGCAGGCGCGCGAGGTCGTCGAGGAATGCCTGGGTGTAGCGCGCCGTCAACTCGCCGATCGAGACGCCATCCCGATTGGCATCCCGGATGATCTTGTCGTCCACGTCGGTGATGTTCATCACCCAGGTGACCTGGTAGCCGGTCCAGGCCAGGTAGCGGCGAACGAGGTCGGCGAAGACGAAGCTGCGGAAGTTGCCCACGTGGGCGGGCGCGTACACGGTGGGTCCGCAACTGTACATCCCGACGTGGCCGGGCTGCCTGGGGGTGAACGGCTCCAGCTCGCCACCCAGGGTGTTGCGGAAGACGAGCCTCATCGCGTCAGAACCCCGACGAGGGCGATCGCGGAGATGGCCCGGCCCGCACCCTCTGCGCCAGCCAGGTTGCCGGTCGCGGCCTTGACCGAGACGACCGTCTCCGGCAGGCCGGTGAGGCCGGCGATGACCGCGCGCATCTGGTCGAGGCGAGCGCCCCCCAGCCTTGGACGTGCAGCCGTGATGGTGACGTCGACCGATGCGGGCGTGTGGCCGGCGCGGATGAGCCGCTCCACGACGTTCGCCAGCAGCTCGCGGCTGTCGATGCCACGGGTCGCTGGATCGCCCGCCGGGAAGACGCGCCCCAGGTCGCCCATGCCGGCCGCCGCCAGCAACCCGTCGCAGATGGCGTGGAGCGCCGCGTCACCGTCCGAATGGCCCCAGAGTCGCGGCGCCTCCGGGAGCTCGATGCCACCCAGGCGAAGGCCGTCGTCCGGACCGAACGGATGGCTGTCGCTGCCCGTCGCGTATCGGGGCCCCGGGGACCGGCCGGCGGCGAGCGCACGTGCGAGCCTGATGTCCTCAGGCAGGGTGACCTTGAGGTTGGTCGCCTCGCCCGGAACGGCAGACACCGGGATCGCCGCGCGGGCCAGCAGCTCCGCTTCGTCGCCGAACGCCTCCGGACCGTCCGCGAAGGCATCGATGGCGGCGAGCAGCAGCTCGCGGCGCGCGCCCTGGGGCGTCTGGGCGCGTGCCACCCCGCCGCGCTCGGCGGCCCCGACGACCCGGTCGCCCTGGACGTGCTTGAGCGAGTCAGCGATGGCAAGCACCGGGATCGCCGCCCCCCGGTCGCGCGCAGCCGCGGCGACCGTGTCCACCAGCGACGGCGTCACGAGCGGTCGCGCTCCGTCATGGACGAGCACCACCGCCGCGTCGGTCGCGCGCACCCCGACGGCCACCGAGTCCTGCCGCCGATCACCGCCCACGATGATGCGCACCCCGAGCGCGCGCACCCACGCTTCCGCGCTGAGGGTGGCGACGCGTTCGACGCCGGTCACCACGACCACGTCGCGAACGGACGCGGCCGAGCGCATGGCCTCCACGGACCAGGCGAGCACCGACCGGCCATCCAGGTCGACCTGGAGCTTGTCCACGCCACCCATGCGGCGGCTGGAGCCTGCGGCCACGACGACCGCGTCAGCGAAGGGGATGGACGGCATCCGTCTATGGTGCCCTGCATCGGCGCGTCGTGTGGGCCGCGCGCGACCGGCTGGCGGACCGTCAGACCGCGCGGCACGCCTGCGATCGGCACGGACGGTCCGCCGACGCCCGTCAGACCGCGTTGATCTGGGCGAAGACCATGCGACCGGCGACCGTCTGGAGCACGCGCGTCACGACCACGTCGATCTCGTTCTGGACATGTGTGCCACCGCCCTCCACGACGATCATCGTGCCGTCAGCGAGGAGGGCGACGCCCTGTCCGGGCTCCTTTCCCTGCTGGATGACGCGCACGCGCATCTCCTCGCCGGGCAGGAAGGCGGGTTTGATCGCGTTCGCCAGCTGGTTGAGATTCATCACCCGAACACCCTGGAGCTGTGCCACGCGGTTGAGGTTGTAGTCGGTCGTCAGGACCGCGGCGCCTCGGGCGCGGGCCAGGGCAACGAGTTTGGCGTCCACGGCCTTGATCTCGGACGCATCCTCGTCGGTCAGCTCGAGATCGACCCGATGGTCCTTCTGGAGGACCGCGAGCACCTCGAGACCGCGCCGCCCCCGTCCGCGACGATCCGGCTTGGAGTCATCCGCGATGTGCTGGAGTTCGCCCAGCACGAACCGCGGCACGACGAGGGTCCCCCACAGGAACCCCGATGCCACCACGTCCACGAGTCGGCCATCGATGATGGCGCTGGTATCGAGATAGCTCACGAGGCGCTGCGCGGGCTGCACGTCCCCATCGGGTTCCTGTGCTTCCGAGCGGCGCCCGATCAACCCGCCGTCGCGCAACGCCTGGAGCAGGTCGGTGCGCTTCGCGACCGTCAGGCCCATCATGCCCAGCCCCAGCACGATCGACACGCCAAGCGGCAGCAGCCAGCCGTAGGGGTCGGGGAAGTTCGCCAACGGGAGGCCCAGGAGCAGCGCCATCAGGAGCCCGACGAGCAGGCCCAGGACAGCCGCGATGAACTCTCCCGTGGACATCTCGCTGACGCTGCTGGCGAGCCGCTTCGCAGGCTCCACGGTGAGGTAGGGCAGGATGGCGTAGCCCACCACGAACCATGCGCCGATCCACGTCGCGAGCAGCAGACGCCCTTCGAGCTGTGGCTCGAGCAGCCCGCTGCTCGTCCCGCCGAACCCCGCAAGAGCGATCGCCAGGATGACGCCCAGACCACCCCCGACCAACCGGATGAACCGCATCATGATGCCCCGACCGTAGCAGAGGCCGGGTACCGGTCACCCCTCCCCAGAAGTCCCGGCACTGGACAGAAGTGCCCACGCGAGCGCATCCCGAAGGGTCTGCACAGCCGTCACCCGGAGCCCATCGATACGGTCCGGGACCCCTTCCGCCCGCGGCGTGACGGCCTCCGTGAAGCCCAGCCGGGCGGCTTCCCGCAGCCGTCGGTCGAGGCCACGGACCGGGCGCAGGTCGCCCAGCAGGGAGACCTCCCCGCACGCGATGAGGCCCGCGCGAACCGGTCGATCGCGGTGGGAGGAGACCAGTGCGAGTGCGAGCGGCAGGTCCAGAGCCGGCTCCTCCACGCTCGCACCGCCGGCGAGGCTCGCATAGATGTCGTTGGGCCCCAGGTTCGTGCCGCAACGGCGGGCGAGCACCGCCACCAGGAGGCTGAGACGGTTGGGGTCCAACCCGGCGACCGTCCGGCGTGGCGCGCTGGTGCCGCCGGCCGGCGCCACCAGCGCCTGGACCTCGATGAGCAGCGGTCGCGTGCCCTCGAGCACTGCCGCGACCGCGACACCGGGCGCCTCGCGACGCTCGTCGCCCAAGAAGGCCCGAGCGGGATCGGTCACCTCGCGCAGGCCCTCGCCGGTCATCTCCAGGACCCCGACCTCCTCCGTGGAACCGAAGCGGTTCTTGGCGGTGCGCAGGAGCCGCAGGGGGCCATACCGGTCACCCTCCAGGGCCACGACCACATCCACGAGATGTTCCAGCGTGCGTGGCCCGGCGAGGCTGCCGTCCTTGGTCACATGCCCGACGAGCACGACCGGGGTGCCACGCTCGTGCGCCCAGGCGCCCAGGCGCGACGCGGCCTCGCGCACCTGACCGACGGAACCGGCCGGCCCCTCCAGCCCATCACTGGTGAGCGTCTGGACCGAATCCACCACCAGCAGGCGTGGGCGCAGCTCATCGGCGGTCGCGAGGATGCCGCCCAGATCCGTGGATGCGAGGACGCGCACGCCTTCACCCGCGGGCCCGCCGATGAGGCCAAGGCGGTCGGCGCGCAGATGGAGTTGCTCCGCAGATTCCTCGCCCGTGGCGTACAGGACGGGACCCGTCGCGGACACCTGCCGCAGGACGCCGGCGGCCGTCTCGAGCACCAGTGTCGACTTTCCGATGCCCGGCTCGCCACCCAGCAGCACGAGCGCGCCGGGGACGAGGCCGCCACCCAGGACGCGGTCCACCTCGCCGATGCCAACGGAGAGACGAGCCGCTGGTGCCGAGGCGACATCGCGCAGCGCCACCGCCGCCGGGTCCGTGCCGGGTCGGGCCGACACTCCACCGCGACCTGCGCGCGCGGAGGGTCCGGGACGCAGGATGGTCTCGACGAGGGAGTCCCAGGCGCCGCAGTGGTGGCAGCGCCCTTCCCACCTGGCCGAGCTGGCGCCGCAGGCCTGGCAGACATAGCGGCTCTCCGGCCGCGCCAAGACCTAGACAGCCTCGACGGGCGTCTTCTCGGCGATGGGCTCGATGGTCAGGCCTGCGTCGGGCGACTTGTCGACGAGGATCGTCTGGCCCGCGGTGAAGCGTCCGACGAGCAGCGCCTCCGCGAGCGGATCCTCCACCATGTTCTGGATCGTGCGCTTGGCCGGCCGGGCACCATAGTCCGCATCGAAGCCCAGCTTGACCAGATGGTCCCGCGCGTCCTGCGTGATCTCCAGCTCGATCTGCTGCGCACGGAGCTGCGTCCGCACGCGACCAAGCAACAGGTCGACGATGCGCCGCATCTCCTCGACCGTCAGCGACCGAAAGACCACGAGCGAGTCGACGCGATTCAGGAACTCGGGCCGGAACTGCGTCTTCAGCTGGTCGAGGACCTTCTCCTTCATCCGGTCGTACTGCCCCTGGGACTGCTCCTCCTGGGTGATGCTGACCGGCCGGAAGCCGAGCGAGGTGTCCTTGAGCAGCGACTTGGCGCCCACATTACTGGTCATGATGATGACCGTGTTGCGGAAGTCCACGCGGCGTCCCTTGGCATCCGTGAGGTGCCCATCCTCAAGGATCTGCAGCAGGATGTTGAACACCTCCGGATGGGCCTTCTCGATCTCGTCAAGGAGCACCACGGAGTAGCTCTTGCGGCGCACCGCCTCCGTGAGCTGGCCGCCCTCCTCGAACCCGACATAGCCTGGCGGGGCACCCACGAGGCGGCTCACGTTGTGCCGCTCCATGAACTCGCTCATGTCGATCTTGATGAGCGCGTCCTCGCTGCCGAACATGAACTCCGCGACCGCCTTGGCGAGCTCCGTCTTGCCCACGCCCGTGGGGCCGAGGAAGATGAATGAGCCGATGGGCCGCTTGGGGTCCTTCAGGCCGGCGCGGGCGCGACGGACCGCCTTGGAGATGGTGACGATGGCCTCGTTCTGGCCGATGACGCGCTTGTGGAGGGCGTCCTCCATGTGCATCAGGCGCTCGGACTCCTCCTGGGCGATACGCGTGACCGGGATGCCTGTCCACATGGCGACGACCTGAGCGACGTCCTCCTCGCCCACGACCGGAGTGTTCGCCGACTGCTGCGCCTGCCAGTCGCTGCGCAGCTGATCCACGGCGGCACGCGCCGAGGTCTCCGTGTCCCGGAGCTGCTGGGCGCGCTCGTACTCCTGGTCGTTGACGGCGCCTTCCTTCTCCTTGGACACGCGATCGAGCTCCTTGATCGCGGCCTTGAGCTCCGGCGGGGACGAACTGTTGCGCAGACGAACGCGACTCGACGCCTCATCGATGAGGTCGATCGCCTTGTCCGGCAGGTGGCGGTCGGTGATATAGCGGATGGACAGGTCCACTGCCGCCTTGATCGCCTCATCGGCGATCCTGACCTTGTGATGCGTCTCATACCCGGAGCGGATGCCGAACAGGATCTCGATCGACTGCTCGAGCGTGGGCTCCTCCACCATCACCGGCTGGAAGCGCCGCTCCAGCGCCGCGTCACGCTCGATGTACTTGCGGTACTCGTCGAGCGTGGTGGCACCGATGCACTGGAGCTCACCGCGTGCCAAGGGTGGCTTGAGGATGTTCGCAGCATCGATGGCACCTTCGGCGGCGCCCGCACCCACGAGCGTGTGCAGCTCGTCGATGAACAGGACCGCGTCGTTGGTGCTGCGCAGCTCCTCGATGATCTTCTTGAGGCGCTCCTCGAACTCACCCCGGTACTTGGTGCCAGCGACGAGCGACCCGATGTCGAGGGTCAGCACGCGCTTGTTGGCGAGCGTCTCCGGCACGTCTCCCGCGACGATCCGCTGCGCCAGGCCTTCCGCGATGGCGGTCTTGCCGACGCCCGGTTCCCCGATCAGCGCCGGGTTGTTCTTCGTGCGCCGCGAGAGGATCTGGATGACCCGCTCGATCTCCTTCTCTCGCCCGATGATGGGATCGATCTTGCCGGCACGCACCGCGTCCGTGAGGTTGATGCCCAGCTGGTCGATGGTGGGCGTCTTGCTCGTGCGCTTGGTCTCCTGGGCAGGGCTGGCCGAACTGGACTGCGACAGGACGCGGATCACCTCGTGGCGCACCTTGTCCAGGTTCACGCCCAGCGACTCGAGGACACCCGCCGCGATGCCCTCCCCTTCCCGCACCAGCCCAAGCAGCAGGTGCTCGGTACCGATGTAGTTGTGCCCGAGGCGGCGAGCCTCATCGATGGCCAGCTCGATGACGCGCTTTGCGCGCGGCGTGAGCCCCACCTCACCCACGACCGGCCGGTCGCCACGCCCGATGATGAACTCCACCGCGGTCCGCACCTTGGCCAGCTCGACGTTCATGTTCTCGAGCACGCGCGCAGCGACGCCCTCGCCCTCACGCACGAGGCCGAGGAGCAGGTGCTCCGTGCCGATGTAGTTGTGGTTGAACCGCTGCGCCTCGTCCTGGGCAAGCGTCAGGACCTTGCGCGCGCGATCCGTGAACTTATCGAACCGGTCCATCGAATCGAACGTCCGTTCTCCAAGAGCGGGCTGGGGGTAGCCCTTGGACCAATGCTAACACCCGGTCGCCCGGACGGCGCCGCTTCGCGAGGAGGCAGCCACCTCATGTCCGCGGCGAGCGGAATCGGAACGGCCCGCCGGCGATGCCGACGGGCCGTCCAGGTTCGATCACCCAGTCGGGGCACTCTCAGCGGCGGTCTTCTCCGTCCGCGCCTTCGAGCAGCTCGGCGACCGCTTCATCGGCGAGCGCCTCCTCCTGCCCCAGTTCCACGATCTCCTCGGCGACCGCGACCTCCGCGACCTGCTCGGTCACCTCGAGCGCGACGCCTTCCTCGGCGAGGACCTCCTCAGCGACGACCTCCGCGGCCGCGACCTCAGCGATCTCCTCGGCGACGGACGCTTCGACCGCCGCCTCCACCGAATCCAGCTCGCTGCGTGCCCCGGCGATGTCCGCGTCGGACACCGAGGACGCATCCTCTGCGAATGCGGCCTCGGCGGCATCCTCGGCCTCGGAGAGCTGCGCCACGTCCCGTGCCACGGCGGCCTCAGCGAGGTCCTCCGCGACGTCCTCGACGTCCTCGACGTCCTCGACG
>Ga0105047_10018932_pt1 | contig 10641 bp, 12 predicted proteins | sample MAT04_FD_78384 | JGI IMG/M metagenome (GOLD analysis project Ga0105047, IMG submission 78384) | Freshwater microbial communities from Lake Fryxell liftoff mats and glacier meltwater in Antarctica - MAT-04 (megahit assembly) | ecosystem: Environmental > Aquatic > Freshwater > Ice > Liftoff...
CTCGATCTTCGAGGCCCGACACATCTCGGCGAAGTCATGGTTCTCTGAGAGAAACCCGTAGCCAGGATGGATGGCGTCGGCGTTTCCGACTTCAGCGGCACTGATAATCCGCTCGATCTTGAGATAACTGTCGGTGGCCGAGGCCGGCCCGATGCAGAATTTCTCATCGGCCAGATCGAGGTACGCAGCCCCTCGATCGGCCTCGCTGAACACGGCGACGGTACCAATCCCCATCTCTCGGCAGGCCCGAATGACCCGCAGGGCGATTTCACCACGATTGGCGATCAGGATGCGCTGGAACATGAGTGCGTTTCGAAAAGTATGAATCGATCGCGGACCCGTTGTCCGCTGCATGCAATGTGGTGCGGGTCAGGCGTGACACCGCAGCCCAGTGGTGGCCACCACTGGGCGATACAGACGGCACTCCGGCTGATCCCCTTCGGCTGAACCACTACGGTTGAACAAGGAACAGCAACTGTCCGTACTCGACTGCATCGCCATCTTTGATGCAAATCTTGGCGATCGCCCCGGTGCAGTCGGACTTCACAGGGTTGAAGAACTTCATTGCTTCAATCAAGCAGACGACCGTGTCATTCTTGACCCGGTCTCCGACTTTCATAAAGGCTGGCTCACCCGGCTGCGGCGAGGAATAGAACGTACCGACCATCGGGCTTTTGATTTGCAACAACCCCTCATCGCCCGTCTTCGCGGGAGCTCCAGCGACTGGGGCACCCGGGGCGGACGATGCGGCAGGAGCGTGTGCCATGGGAGGGGGAGCAAAGTGCCCACCCATCGGCACGGCATGCACGACTTCCTGGGGGCCTCGTTTCAGCTTCCACTGCTGATCGCCCCGGCGCAGCTGCACTTCGCGCAGGTCGTGCTTTTCCATCATTTCGACGAGCTGTTGGAGCTTGTCGAGATCGAATGAATCTCCACCGGCGGAACTGGAGTCCGTCATGGATCGGTATCCTTCTGGCCGGGTCAGACCTCGTCGAGACTGTCGCTGCCGGTGTGGGCAAACAACAGAACAGACAAGGTGCCGGGACTGAACAGGGGAAAGTCGTTCCCCCGTGATGGGAATTGAAAAACCGCGAAACGTCAGAGCGCACCGACACCGCAGTCAACAGGGTTGAGAGTTTAGCGAACTCGGGGGGCGCTCTGCGAGTGCGTCTACCATTCGAATCAAAAAAATTGGCCTTCTCTGTCCTGCTGGACTCTCATTCGCATTCCAGTGACAAGCTTGCTCAATCCTGAATGATGTCGATGTCATCCAGCTCGATAGCATTGTCGTCTTTTCGACGTTTCGGCTGAATGGGCTTGAGTTTGCGCTTTGTCTCCTCTACGGAAAAGTGGATCTCTTCGCTGGGGATGGCGTCCGGTAAATCCTGGCTCAAGAGTTTCGGATCGACACGCCGGGGAGGCTTTCCCACCGGGGACTTGGCAATGGGGGGCTGCTTCCGAGTTAACGCCGGGGGGGCATTTTTCTTCTCGGGCATCCGCACTTCCAGTCGGAATCCCAAATCTCCGATCTGGACCTCATCACCCGCCTGGATGCGGCATTCCTTCGAGACATTCTTGTTGTTCACCCGTACGCCGTTCATGCTGCCGAGATCCCGGACGACGAAATGGTCATCGATCTGGGCAATACAACAGTGTTTCCGAGAGACCTTGCGGCTATTCAGCAGCACAATGTCGCATTCGGGCTGTCGTCCGAAGAAGAGGATCGGCTTGTCGATGGGAATGGCGGGCCCACCGTCCAGCGGGACAAGATGCATCAGCATGGACGCCCTTTTGTCTTCTCGGTGACACGGTTCCGTGGGAGTGGGCGAAGAGTTCGACCACTCCACATCGATCGTATCAGGCGATTTCACGGCTGAATATCCCGATCATACGAATTGCAGGGCAACGCATTGTGAAACAGTGCGTTGCCCGGCAGCTTCTCCTGTGCGAATAGATCCTTTCGCCAGAGCGGTTATGATCTGTTGGACATTGAACCTCGCGACCCCAGCTCGAAAAAATCCATGCCTCGCTTTCGCATTGCCGTTGCCACTGCTTCGTTTCGCCTGCCCTTGAAAGAGGCCATCCGTACGGCGGCGCAGATGGGTGCTCAGGGAATTCAGTTCGACCTCAGCCGCGAAGTGACCCCCGCCGAGTTTGGAAGTACTGCCCTGAAGCAGCTGGTCCACTACGTTGAGGAGCGGAACCTCAAGATCGCGACCGCGACGTTCTCCCTGACTCGACCGCTCTATGATTTTGAGGCGATCGATACGCGAGTTCACGCCATTACCGAGGCGATGGAACTTGCCGCACGCATGAACCTGCGACAAATGACGATCCGCGTCGGGCGGATTCCGGATGAGCGTGAATCGAGTGAATACCAACGAATGGTCGATGTTCTGCGAGATCTGGCCCGCCTGGGAAATCACATCGGAGTCGTTCCCTGCCTCACACCGAGCGAGGATGCCTCGCAGACATTAATTGAAGTCTGCAAATCGGTCAGTGATGGAATCCTGGGCATCGATTTCGACCCCGCAGGCACCGTCATGACGCGGCGTGATCCAGTTCAGACCCTCAGCGAACTACACGAGTACGTTCAACATTTCCAGTTCCGGGATGGGCGCCGCGATGTGGATGGGGTTGGAGTGGAAGTCTCCTTAGGTCGAGGGCAGGTGAAATGGGACGAAACGCTCGCTTTGCTAGACGAAATGCGGTACTCGCTCTGGGGAACTGTCCGCAGAACGACCGGTGATGACCGCATCGGCGACTGCCAGCGGGCCATTCAGTATATTCAGCGTGTGGCGATGGGCATCTGATTCTGGAGTTGCATCTGTCCCGGAAAATCCGGTCTCGCTCGCTGGTATGTCATCCCCAGATGTTTTAGAATCCCGAGTCCTTTCACGGGCTGTCCGAGAAAGAGTGTCTCTTTGAGGCACGGACGGTGTCGTTGACTCCGTTGCCGCTGATTCCGCAAGCTGTTGCCAGCCAAGAAGTTCCGAGATGCCAAACAACGTCAATGCCGAGAAGGCACTTCGCCAGAACATCAAGCGTCGTCTGCGCAATCGTGCAGCCACCGCGACTCTCCGCACGGCCATTAAGAAGGTCCGGGTGGCTTTGGCAGAGCCGACCTCTGAGGCCAAGGCCGTCGAAGCAGTCGTCCTCGATGCCGTGAAACGGCTCGACCGCGCCGCTGCCAAGGGCTTAATCCACAAGAACGCTGCGGCTCGTACCAAGTCTCGCTTGGTGACTCAGCAGAAGCGTAAGTTGGGCACTACGGCACCCGCCGCGAAGTAGTCGTCCCCAGACAATCGCCTCCGATTGAACACTTGAACTTCGCAGCCGTCCACCAGGGCGGCTGTTTTCGTTTCGCCCCCCCGGCGAGCGGGGTGGCGTCAGCCCCCCGAGTCCCTCGCAGCTGACTCGACTCTCGACCGCCGAAATTGATAGAACTGTTGTTGGATAACGCTGGCCTGACAGATTCGACCAGCATTCACTTCTCAAGCGAGACCCTCCGGATGAACCCGCTGTTGGATCGCCGCACGCTCCTCTCCAATTTCGGCACGGGACTCGCCGGAATTGCATTGTCGCACTTGCTGCAGCAGGCCCGCCTGACTGCCAGCGATGACCACTCGCCCATCCGCCCCGCAATCGACCCCGCTCAACCGCTCGCTCCACGGAGTCCGCACTACGCCCCGAAAGCGAAGAACGTCGTCATGATCTTTTGCTCAGGAGCCCTGAGCCACGTCGATACCTGGGACTACAAACCGGAGCTCATCAAGTATCACGATACCCCGCTACCCGGCAGTGAAAAACTGGTGACCTTTCAAGGAGAGAATGGCAACCTGATCAAGAGTCCCTGGGAGTTCCGCCCGCGCGGTGAATGCGGAAAGATGATTAGCGACTTGCTGCCGAATCTGGCGGGCCTCGCGGACGACATCGGCTTCATCCACTCCATGACTGCGAAGTCCAACACGCACGGACCCGCCGAAAATCAGATGAGCACCGGTTTCACGCTCGACGGGTTTCCGGGAATCGGAGCATGGGTCAACTACGCCCTCGGCAGTGAGTTCCGCGATCTCCCCGCCTTTGTGGCCATTCCCGATCCGCGTGGTGTCCCACAGGTGGGCTCCAACCACTGGAACTCCGCCTTTCTGCCCGCCACATTTCAAGGGACGGCTTTCAGCGCCGAACGTCCCATCCCCCATCTGAAGCGACCCGATTCGATCCCTCCCGAGACCGACACAGCCACACGCGAACTTGTGCGATTCCTCAACGGAAAGCAACTCGACGCTCACCCCACCGACCGCCAACTGGCTGCCCGGATCGCCAGCTATGAAATGGCGGCCCGCATGCAGCTCTCGGGCCCAAAGATCATCGACTTCGCCGATGAATCTCCATCCACGCATGCCGCTTATGGCACCGATGCCAGCGACAAGGTCCAGGCCGGTTTCGCCCGCAACTGCCTGCTCGCTCGCCGTCTCATCGAGAAGGGCGTCCGCTTCGTCCAGCTCTTCAATGGGGCCTATGCCATGGGAGAAGGCGTCGGCAACTGGGATGGCCACAAAACTCTGCAAACCCAATACAGCATCCACGCTCCCATTCTTGATCGTCCCGCCGCGGCGCTGATTCGCGACCTCAAGCAGCGCGGGTTACTCGAAGAAACGGTGGTGGCCTTCGTGACGGAATTCGGTCGCATGCCCACGTTTCAAAAGGGAGCCAGTGGACGCGACCACAACCCCAAGGGCTTTACCGTCTGGCTGGCCGGAGCAGGCATCAAGGGCGGCCACAGCTATGGTTCCACCGACGAATTCGGGGCCAAGGCCGTCGAAAATGTCACCACGATCTACGATCTCCATGCCACGCTGCTTCATCTGCTCGGCATCAATCACGAACGCCTCAGCTATTATCACAACGGTATCGAACGCCGCCTTACTGATGTCCACGGGCACGTGCTTTCGGACGTTTTGGCGTAGCCGGCGTCTTGCGCTGGGGACGGTCTTTTTGCGACTCCACCGGTGTCCGATAGACCGACGCCATCTTTTGGATATGCGAGCAGATCAGCTCGCGCAATGACCGGGGAGCCAGCACCTCGGCTTGATCTCCGTACCCTAATATCCACCAGGAGATCTCACGAATCCCTGAAACGTTCACGTGAAAGCGGAGCGATCCGTCCGGGTTCCAAACCAGTCGCTGAGTCGCATGCCAGAGGACTTCGGACACGTTTCGCGCGACCAGTGGCTTGAACTGCACAACCACTTCGACCTCGGGCTCCTCCCGGATCATCCGCCACGCGTTCCCGAAATACTTCTTCAATGTGAAACGGGGCGGAATCTCATATTCGTCATTCGTGAGTGTCGCTTCCAGGATGCGCCCCACATTGAACGTTCGTACTTCTTTGTGCAGCGAGGACCGTCCGATGGCATACCAAGATCGATTTTGAAAGAGCATCTGGTACGGGCTTACCAATGTGCTGATCTGTGCCTCTTCCGACAAGCTGTCGTAGCTCAAGCGGATCTTGCGCCGCTTTTCAATCGCTTCCAGGACCCGTTGATAGTGCTCCTGTGAATTCGTCAAATGATGCGTGGGTTCCAATGTGATCTGCAAATGATCCGACAGGTCCGACAAGTGACTTCGCAGTAAGGGGGGCAGGTTTCCCAGCAGCTTCAACGCTGCATCACGCGCAGAGGCTTGGAACGGAACTCCCGCCCCCGGACCGCCCAGTTTTTCCCCCATGAGCAGTAACGACAACGTCTCATTCACCGTGAGATCCGTCGGCGGCAAGAACGTCGACGGGGGAATCCAGTACCCCTGTTCTGCCTCGTCATACAGCAGCTGGACCCCTGAGTCTTGCAGCACCTTCAGATCGCGAAAGATCGTCCGCTTGCTGACGCCGACAAACTCAGAGAGTTGGCCCGTGTGATACCGGCGACCCGATTGAAGGTACTCCAGGATCTGAAGCAACCGACGGATTTTTCCTACGGAACTCATGATGAGTGGACGACTCAGAAGACGCTTTGAAACCAGAAGAGAAAGGATCGCCACGCGAGAAATCTCTCGATTGCGATCTCAAATAGATCTGCGGATCGTAGGGCATGCTCCGACGGAATCACAGTGTTTTCTGTGAACGTCGAGTAATTCAACGCATCGAGACTCGGTTTCAGGCCGACTCGCGTCGCGGCACCGCGAAGTCTGCGAAGCGAAGTGTCAGGTCCAACTGCGCACCCATCGCCACTAGGTTAAACACGCCCCTCCCGCATCGGACCGGCCACAACCTATGACACAAGACACACTGACCGAAGACCTCGCCGACTGGAGCTCTGCTCTCTCCGTCGACTCCCAAGCCCGACTGGTTCTGAACGTCGCTCTGACGGGACCAGACTCCAAGAACGGCTACCACTATTCGGAGGCTGCATTGCGGGAAGCGGTCCCGCTGTACGATCAGAAGCCGGTCTTCCTCGACCATGCTCCCGATCGCTTGAAGCCTCGCGATCGCAGTACCCGCGACCTCGTCGGCAATATCATCAATCCACGGTACGAGGACGGTCGCATCCGCGGTGATATCCGCGTCCTGGAGACCGAATCGGGGCGGACCTTTCTCGCTCTGGCGAATACCAATCTCCCGGGCGTCGGCATGTCGCATGTCGTTCTCGCCCAACGCTCGACCGATGGTTCCACGGTCGAGTCGATCCGCGATGTCGTCTGCGTCGACGCGGTGATTAATCCCGCCACCACGCAAACGTTCCGTGAGAGCCAAGACCCCGCTGCTTCCGCCGAGATCACTCGACTGGAGGAACAGCTGGTGACCACTCGCATCGAGTGTGACCACCTCCGCGAACAAATCGTCACGCTCCAGGCTCGTACTCTCCTCGCCGAGCGACAGTGCGAGGTCCATAAACTCCTGGCCGAAACTCAGCTACCACCCTCCGCGCTGACTCCCTTGTTCCTCCAACAACTGGAGCAAGCCTCGAACACCGATCAGCGCCGGGAACTCCTCCGTGATCGATCCCAACTCTGCGAGCAGCATCGCTCGCGCCCCCCTCTCAGCTGGGAGCGAACTTCGACAGTAAATCCACCACGCTCTTCCCCAGACATCGTCGCCGCCATCCGGCATCGCAGCTAACCGTCACCGATCCGCCAGATTCAACACGCTTTCAACCCTCACCCCATCTCCACTTCTCCTCTTCCAGGCTCCTCATGCAAACACCTCTTCGCGAACTGATCCAGTCTCACGGTCACGCGGGCTTCTACCGCAAGATTGTGGATCTGCTTAATGAAAAGCAGCTGACACCCGACGACTTCTCTTACTATGAGCTGGCCGCTGCTTGCGGCGTGCTGCCCAAGCTCAAGGGGCTCCGCGAGTCACGGCTCTCCTTCGATGCTCGACTCTCTTCGGTCGATGCGACCAGTCATCTCCTGAGCGAGACCAGCAGCTCGGTCGGAACGACTCTGTTTCAGGTCGTGACCGGCGAACTCATCAGCCGCAAGGTCCTGGAGGGCTACGAGGACCAGACCGGATTCATCGGTGATAAACTGGTGACCGTACTGCCGAGCAAAGTCCGCAATGCCCGCATCGCCGGGTTCAAGGCTCTCGGCGGACCGACCGATGTCAACGAAGGCCAGTCGTACGACGAATCGACTTTCGCTGAGAAGTTCGTCACCACGACCGAGTCCAAACAAGGACGCATCCTCAGTATCACAGAGGAGCTGATCGGCTTCGATCAGACTGGTGAGATTCATCGCCGGGCCATGGCACTGGGATACTACCTGCGGCAAGAACGGGAACGCACGATTGTCCGGGCGGTGACCGATGCCGATGCCTCCTCGGGCAAGTTCGTCTACCGCCCAGCAGGGACAGGCCAGTCGCTCTACAACGCGAACGGCTCGAACCGCAACTACGTGGGACCGGGCAACACGACTTCGACCGCGTTCAACGCCGCTGTGCCATTGCAAAACTGGACCGATGTGGAAGAGATCCTCCATTACCGTGCCACCCAGGTGAAGGACGATCGCATCGATGGCGCTCCGCGCCCGATCGTGGCGCCTGTCCGGCAGGTTCTCGTCCCTGAAGCGCTGCGGGGAACTGCCCGCAGCGTCATTAACTCGACCGAAATCACGGTTGCTTCCGGGGACGGACAAACCCGCTTCGCAAATCCGATCAATGGAATTGCGGAAGTCCTCGCTTCGCCGTTCGTCGATGAGCAGGGCACTGCAGCCTCTCGCGACTGGTACATCGGAGACTTCCGCCGCCAGTTCATCTGGTCGGAAATCTGGCCGGTCCAGACCTTCTTGCAACAAGCTGACAGCGAAGCAGCCTTCGAACGCGATGTCGTTCTCCGCGTGAAGGCCCGTTACTTCGGCGGCATCAGCGCCGTCGACACAGTCTTCGTGACCAAGGTCGCCGGAGGCTGAGTGAGAAGACGCGGTCAGCGGAGGGTCGGACACTTCCAGAAGTTTCCGACCCTCCCCAGGAGTGGCAGTAATGAACCACGGAGACACGGAGGCACGGAGAAGGCCAAGCCCGGCCCAGTCCGAAACATGTCGGACGATTCTCAACGGGTGATATCAGCTCGATCCGCCCCCTCGTCCAATTTCCCTTCTTGCTCTACTCCGTGCCTCCGTGTCTCCGTGGTTTCATTCTTCTTTCGATCCCCCCTCATTCCTCACCGATCCCCCTCCTATGCTCCTCCCCGGCCTTTCGAACAACTCCCAGCGTGTGATTCAGATTCCGCGTCCGAGCGGAGAACCTCTCACACTCACGTTGCAGCCCCTCTCCCTGGGCTTCCATCGCCGGTTGCGGAGCCGGGGTATTCTGCCGCCGCAGGCACCCCGCAAGATCGCTCGCGATTCTGCGGGCAAGCCGCTGCGAGATGAATTGGGTCTCGCGGTGATGACGACCGACGATCGCCACCCCGACTATCTCAACGAACTTGACCTCTACCACCAGCGTGTCGCGGTCTTGGCAATTGTGGAGTCCTTGCAGGCTGATCCTCAAGTGACGTTCGACACCTCTGTTCCGACTTCGTCCGACACGATCGCCTGGACGCAGTACGCCGATGCGATCTTCGACGAGATGGAAGCGGCAGGTCTCACGGCCGGCGATTTGGCGCATCTGTCGAACTGGACCTGCCGCCTGAGCAATCTGATCGAAGGTGATTTACAGCGGGCCACCGCAAATTTCTCTTCGGTGCCGCCAGCTGCACCGACCTGACAGCTCCACGGACTCTCGACTACTGGATCCTCCGATCCTGCGAACGCCTGCACATGGACGAGTCCCGGTTCCACACACTCCCCTATCCCGAACAGACGCGATTGATCGCGTACACCGTCTTGCGGGAAAGAGAAGAAAGCCTGGAGCCTGGGGCCTGGAGCCAGAATCACTGAGATACCTGTTCCTTCCCACAGCGGTTGTTCCCCTTCCGTTCTCCTCGCCTCTGGCCCTCGGCCCGAGGCTCTTGCCCAGAGGCTTCTGCCATGGACCTTCCCGACCTCTCGACACTCTGCGGCACCGAACTGACCCCCGCTCAGTTGTACGGCGTCCTGGGGCAGATCGATCTGGATATCGCCAACCTGCTGAGAGACGGAAAACTCGCAGCTCTGCGATACGGTGTCGGTGGACCCGCCGGATCGCAAACGGATCGTGCCGCGAATCTCCAGGCATTACTGGCTGCCCGCGAGCACTACCAGCACCTGCTGAGCTCGCAACCCGCCTGCGTCGTCACGCAAGGGCTGACGAATTGCCAGTAGCAATTCGTGGATGGCCAGAAAGCCCTCTGGCCATCAGCCATCAGCCACTCGCCCTCGATCCTCGGAGTCCGCCATGTCTGACGATGAACGCGTCGACCGACTTGTCGATTCGCTTCGAAAGATCAGTGTCCAGCTCGAAAACCTGCGTGTCTCGTTGTTAGCACTGCATCAGGACCTCGGAGATCACGAACAGCGGCTCCGCCTGGTGGAACAGTGGAAGCACAACTTGTCTCCCGTGCTGGCCATCGTTTCGTTTGTGGTGGGTGTGATGTTGTCAGCGGCCATGAACCGACTCTAACGGATTTGCGTGCTCGATCCACCGGCACATTCCTCCCTCTCCACCGGCGATCCTCCATGCCCATCGATCTCGCGCCACATGATCTTGTCCTCCAGGACTGGGGATGCCCCGCCGTGCTGCGACTGGCGGCTCTGGGGCTCGACTCCAGCCCCAGTGTCCCGCATGACGTGTCTGTGATTCCCCAAACCGTGCGTCTGACTCAAACCGATACGATCGCAGCTGTCCAGGGAGAGTCCCGCACCTTTCTCATCCAAGCCACCGCTCTCCCCGAGTCACTGCGCTGGCTCGATTGCGAACTGCTTGTCGACACTCAAGTCCACCGAGTGATTGCGGCTGAGGACTCGGGCACCGGCGGCTGGGTTTTGCTGGAGACGCATGCCGTGTCTCCCTGATCGACGACTTGACTCGATACGACCTGCCAGGAGTTCTCCATGTCCATTCCGATTTTCATTCGCATCCCCTCCGGCGAGGTCGACTCGATTCGTCAACGCCTGCAACAGCGGATTGCCGACGCTCGATCGCAGCTGGTGCAGTCAGCGACCAACGCGGTACTCACGGACACTATCGAGCACGTCCACGTCCAGTCCGGGCAAACCCGGCAG
>Ga0105047_10018933_pt1 | contig 10641 bp, 7 predicted proteins | sample MAT04_FD_78384 | JGI IMG/M metagenome (GOLD analysis project Ga0105047, IMG submission 78384) | Freshwater microbial communities from Lake Fryxell liftoff mats and glacier meltwater in Antarctica - MAT-04 (megahit assembly) | ecosystem: Environmental > Aquatic > Freshwater > Ice > Liftoff...
GAACAGACGAGGAGATTGCCGAGTTCGTCAGCCGCCCGATCAAGGCGACTGCCGTGACAGTTGATAAGCCTGAAAATCCGGATGAGTTCGGTGGGGAATTGGTGCCGCGTCAACCTCGCGATCCAAGCGGCCCGACGGGCACGCAATGTGATTTGCACGTCGAACCGTCGGCGGCGAACTGGGTCACGCAAACGACCCAGTCCGCAGTGGAATCAACCCGCTCGGCGAACGTGAGCGGCTCAACATACGCCTCTCAACAGTCACTCGGTGTCGATCTTGAACGCGCTCCCGCCGATGCCGCCACGGAGGTTCGGGTTCACGGGCCGGTTGGCCATGACCTCGGCAGCAGCTTTCGCGTCGGCCTCGTTCTCTGCACTCGCGGCGGCATCCTCGGCGCTTTCCTTCTCCTGCGAGATGGACTTCAAGCTCAGGGCGATGCGGCGCGATTCGGTGTCCACGTTCAGGATTTCCACCTGAACAATCTGGCCTTCCTGAACCACGTCTCGTGCGCGCTTGACTCGTTGGGTCGAGAGTTCCGAGATGTGAATCAGCCCCTCAACTCCCGGTTCCAGCTCCACGAAGGCACCGAACTCGGCGGTCCGCGTGACCTTGCCGGAGAGGCGTGCGCCGGCCTTCACGCGGGTGGCGAACTCGGTGAACGGGCTGGTCGTGAGTGCCTTCACGCTCAGGCCGATCTTGCGGGCTTCGAGGTCGAGCCGCGTCACGACGACCTGCACTTCCTGACCAATCTTCACGAACTCGTTGAGGTCGTTGACTCGCTGCCAGGAGAATTCGGAGATCGGAATGAGGCCGTCGGCTCCGCCGAGATCGACGAACGCCCCGAACGGCTTGATGCTCTTGATGATGCCCTTGAGAACCGCACCTTCCTTGATCGTGGTCCAGAACTGTTCGGCCTTCAGTTGCCGCTCGCGTTCCATGATGGCGCGGCGACTGACAATCAGGTTCCGTTCCTCGGGATCGATCTCGACCACCTGAACGCGAAGCCGCTGGTTCAAGAACTGGTCGAGATCCTCGACCCGGTACATGTCGAGCTGGCTCGCGGGCAGGAACCCCTTGATGCCGTTCACTTCGATGGTCAGGCCGGTCTTGTTCTTGTTCGTGCCGGTCACCTTTGCTTCGACGATCATGTGCAGCGAGACGCTCGACCAGTCGCTGACGCTCTGAACCGACCCTTCGCGGGTGAGGATGAGCAGCCCGTTCGCGGCGTCGTAGTGGTCGATGTCGAACTCGACCTCGTCGCCGACCTTCGGGGTGTCGCCGCCGAATTGTTCGAGCGGCAGCAAGCCTTGACCGCGACCGCCGGGCACTTCGACGAACACGTCCTTGCCGTGAACGCTGACGATGCGGCCCTTCTTGCGTTGGCCGGGAGTTCGGGCACTACTTCCGCGATGACCGCTGTGGGCCTCGGTCTGTTCGACCGTGTTGAAGCCCGACAGCGACTGGTTCAGCTCGTCCTCGATCATCTTGTCGAGTTCGCTGTTGCTGACCTTGAACCCCTTGAATCCGCCTTCGGACGACAGGTTGCCGGGCATGCCGCCCGGGTTCATGGGCTTGTCGCGCTGCGGCTTATCACCTGTGGGGAAGCCACGGGAAGCGCCACCCTGACGCGGTCCGCCGGGCTTGGGTGGTCCGCCGCGATTGGTGCTACCCGGACCAGCGGGAACTCCGGGACCGCGATAGCCTGTGGCTGGCGGGGGCGGTGGTGCGGCGGGCTTGGGTGCCGGTGCGGGGGCCGGAGCTGGTGTGGCTGCGGTCTCGGGTGCAGGCGTCGGGGTCGGGTCGCTCATCGTTGCATCCTCCGTTCCATTCGTTCTGTGAAACTTATCAGACGAGGGGAAGCTCGACAACGGAACGTGGTTCTTGGCTCGTCAAGAGTGTCGCCGGTTCTAGAATCGCCCCATGTCCTCCGGCACCCGGCACCAGCTCTGGCTCACGGCGAAGACGCTGCTCGCACTCGCCATCGTGGTGGGGATTGCCCGGTATTTCCTGGGAATCCTGTCGCATTCGGAGTTCGACGCCCATCAGTTGAACGTGCGGTTCGAGTTGTTGGTGCTCGCGGGCTTGCTGTATCTCCTCGCTCACTGCTGCTGGGCGACATTCTGGATTCGGCTGCTTCACGGGCAGGGAATTCATGTTTCGTGGGGGGTGGGTCTGCGGGCGTACTTCATCAGCCAGTTAGGGAAGTATGTTCCGGGGAAAGCGTGGGTGATTCTGATTCGCGTGGGGATTCTGAGGCATTACGGGGGGCATCCGTTGCCGGTAGCGATCACCGCGACCTACGAAACGCTGTGCAGCATGGCAGCCGGGGCACTTCTCGGCGTGCTATTACTGCCACAACTCGGAGTGTTGCCGGTCGAGTTGTCGAGCAACGTCACGGCACTCGTGGCAATGGCCTCGTTGCCGGTCGCACTTGGCGTTCTGAACAAGTTTGCGGCGAAGGTCGTCGCGAGAAAGCGTGGCCCCGACGCACGGCCACTGCCAGCACCTTCGGTGTTCTTGCTGGCCCAGGGACTTCTCCACGGAGCGGTCGGGCACTGTTTGCTCGGCTTGAGCCTCGGGCTGACAATCGCTGCTGTCGCACCGCAATCCGCAGCGATGACCGACACGTATCCCGCCGATCTTGGCGCGACTGCGATCTCGTATGTGGCAGGCTTCATTGCACTGGTCGTGCCTGGCGGTTTGGGCGTTCGCGAGTGGGTACTCCAGATCGCACTGACGCCACGGTTCGCCGAGGCGATGGGTCCGAAGGAAGCGGCTGGGCTTGCTGTTGTCATCGCGTTGATCCTTCGATTGGCTTGGACCGCTGCCGAAGTGTTGTTGGCCGCTGTACTGTATTTCATCCCATCACCCCCCCCCGAACCGCACCACCATGCCAGATGATGCCGACCCGGGTTTGCTCTCGCTGGTCATCCCGGTATTCAACGAACACGACAGCCTCACGCCGCTGCTCGCCGAGATTTCGGAGGTGGTCGGCAAACTCGATCAGCGGATCGAGGTCATTTTCGTCGACGACGGCAGCACCGACGGTTCCTGGCAGCTCGTCCGCGAACTGTCGGCGAAGGACGAGCGGGTTCGCGGCATCCGTTTCCGTCGCAACTTCGGCAAGGCGGCAGCGCTCGAAGCGGGGTTCAAGGTCGCTCGCGGTGGCATCGTCATGACCCTTGACGCCGACCTGCAAGACGACCCGCACGAGATCCCGAACTTCCTGGCGGCGATTCGCAGCGGTCTCGACGTCGTCAGCGGTTGGAAGAAAATTCGACTCGACCCCTGGCACAAGACGCTTCCGAGCAAAGTCTTCAATCGCATGGTCGGCTGGGTCACGAAAGTCCACCTGCACGATCATAACTGCGGTTTCAAGGCATACCGTGCCGACGTGCTGCGAGAACTCAACTTGTATGGCGAGATGCACCGCTTTGTGCCGGTGTTGGCAGCGGGTCGCGGCTTCAAGGTCGGAGAACTCGCGATTCACCACAGACCCCGGCAATTCGGCCACTCGAAGTATGGCTGGCAGCGATTCGTGAAAGGGTTCCTTGATCTGGTGACGGTTCACTTCCTGACGAAGTTCGGAAGGCGTCCGCAGCACTTGCTCGGCAGCTACGGCTTGCTCGTCGCTGGTCTGGGTTTCGTCGGTTTCTTCCTGCTGCTGGTGAACCTCGTGGTTCAGTTGATCGACCCGAGCATCGGCTTCGGAGCACTGACGCAGCTCTATGTTCTGCTGCTCTCGGGTGGGTTGGTGCTTGGTGGGGCACAATTCCTCTTCACGGGATTGCTCGCCGAACTCGTGGTGGCTCGCAAGATGATGGAACAGGAACCGTTCAGCGTGGTCGAACGAACGGCTCGCCAGGAATAAGTCATGGCCGATGCATCCGATACCCGCCGTTCCATGTATCTGCTGCTGACAGCGGTGGCGGTCGCCATTGCCGCTGCTCGGGTTCTCGGTGGTGAGAACGTACTTGAGCCAAGTAGATACACGCCGCCGGCGGATGGATACAGCGCGAACCCTCCCGATCCGCCCCGGAATTGGCCCACAACGCGACCCGACCCGACGCCGATGTTCAGCTCGAATGACAAGTCTCGATTCGCGACAATCCGGGCACTCGTTGACGAAAACACTTACTCCATCGGCAAACGAGTTTACACCGACGGTCAGAATCCGAAGGTCTTCACCGACGAAGGCATCATCGCGGAACCGCAGTACAAGAGCCTCGATATCGTGCTGCGACCGCTCGGTGACGATGTCAGCGGTCCGCAGACCCGCGAGTTCTACAGCAGCAAGCCGCCACTCATGCCGACGCTGCTTGCTGGGGAATACTGGTTGCTCAAGAAGCTGTTCGGATGGGACATCAAGCGCGATCGCTTCGTGGTGATTCCGTTCATCGTGTTCACGGTGAACGTCCTGCCGTTCGCCGTGTACCTCGTGCTGCTTGCGCGGCTGATCGAAGGCACGGGCCAAACCGACTTCGGCCGATTGCTCGCGTTCACGGCGGGTGCGGTCGGAACGTTTCTCGTCACGTTCTCGACGTCTTTGAACAACCACTCGCCGGCCGCGTTTTGCGTGTTGTTCTCGATCTATCCGCTCGTGCGTGCGATGCAAGAAAAGCGAGACATGACACCCGCAGGTTACCTGACTTGTGGCTTCTTCGCGGCGTTCGCAGCCACGTTCGACCTCCCCGCCGCATCGTTCCTCGCAGCGATCGGAATTCCCCTGCTGATCAGCCGCACGAAGAATACCTTGCTGTTCTTCTTGCCGGGCGTGCTGGTTCCACTCGTTGCGCTGCTCGCTTGCAATTATGCAGCGATGGGCCAACTGCTCCCTGCCTACAGCGAGTTCGGTGGACCCTGGTACAACTTCGAGGGAAGCCACTGGGCCAAACGCGGCACGCCGCTCGGCAAAGGACTCGACTTCAACGAAGAACCGACGACGGTTTACGCGTTCCATTTGCTGTTCGGGCACCATGGTTGGTTCAGCCTCACGCCTGTGTGGTTTCTCGCGCTCGGAACGCTCGTGACATTCGGCATTCGCAGCGCGGTTGATGTGCGGAAGATGTTCGGCAAGCCGTCTGGCACGGGCTGGACGCCAGAAGTATTTGCTGCAATGACGTTCGTGGTTTCTCTGACAGTGTTCGCCTTCTACCTGTCGCGAACTCAGAGCTATAACTACGGGGGAAACACGAGTGGCCCGCGCTGGCTGTTCTGGCTCATCCCGCTGTGGACGTTGGCGGTGCCGCCGGCGGCGGATCGACTTGCAAGTTCAAGGGGTGGTCGGTTGCTCTGTGCTGGGTTGCTGGCGTTCTCGGTGCTCGCCGTTTTCTACCCCGCTGCAAACCCCTGGCGAAATCCGTGGATCCTGAGTTTGATGGAATACACCGGGTTCAAGCGATATTGAATTATGGCTAACGAAATCCCAGAGGCAAATCCGCCGCTCGTTTTGCGAGTAGAACCCTCTGTTCCGCGAAAGCCACGGCCCGGTTTTTGGGGTGCTGTGCTCTGGTGCCTGCTCTTCATCGCCGTGCAGCTCTCCAGCGCGATTGCCGTTCTCATGGTGATGTTGGCTGTCCTCGCGTACCGCAGTGACGACCCGAGCCGGTTTCTCAACGATCAGTTGAACGGCTTCGTGAAAGCCGCTTCACCGACGCGTGCAGACGAACCGCCACGACCGCCCGTTCCCAATGAGATCGGGCAGGGGCTCGCGTATGGAATGCTCGCCGCACAGATTGCGTCGTTCGGTTTCATTTTGCTCGTCGTTCCACGAGCGATTGGCCCCGACTGGAAACGGCAACTCGGCGTTCGCGTGCCGGCGGGATTGCACGTCTTTCTCGTGGTCTTGGTGGTGCCGGCGTTCATGATCCTGTCGGACGGCATTCAGGAACTCTTTCTACGGCTCACGGGAATCACGCGACCTGCCGCGAACGAGGCGTTGACCGGCACTTTCGGCACCGTTCCCGGCTTTGTCACGTTCTTGGCAGTGGCTCTGGGGCCGGGCTTGGTGGAGGAGTTTTGGTGTCGTGGCTTCCTCGGTCGCGGACTCTGTGCCCGCTACGGACTCATCTGGGGTGTCCTCTCCACGTCGTTTCTGTTTGGGATGCTTCACATCGACCCCTCGCATGTGATGATCGCCGGGCTCATGGGGGCATACTTGCACTTCGTTTACCTCGTGTCGCGGTCGATCTGGGTGCCGGTGTTGCTGCATCTGATGAATAACGGCCTGGCCGTGTTGCTCGCACTTGCACCTGGCTTGCAGGCTACCGCGAAGGCATTTCAAGACGATAAGCAAGGCTTCCGCGCCGTGATGGACCTTGCCTCGCTCGGGCTCATCGTGTTCGCGAGCGTGGCCCTTTGGACGAGTCGTGCAGAACTCCGCAGCGAACCGGTTACAGATGCTGATACCCACTCCAAGGAGTGGCAGCCGGAATACCCAGGGATATCCACGCCGCCCCTCGAATCGGATTTGAAACTCGGCTATGGCGCCGTGAGCCCTGCCGCGATGTTTCTCGCGATGGGATCGTTCGGAGTCCTCGCGTATCTGCTCTCGCAACTGGGATCGTAAGATCGGAGTCGGTATTCACGATTTCGGAAGGTTTTGCGGCCGAGAGTCGGACGAGAGCACTTGGATTCTCGTTTAACCGCTTCCATACCGAGTGCGTTTTCGAGTACACTTCGAACTATTCTTCGCTGTGTCTGGGTGTGCGTTTTCTCGCACTTGCGACGGCTTTTCTCCTTCATCGGTGACTATCGTGACGCAACGTGTGCAAAGGTTTGGGTTTACTTTGATTGAACTGTTAGTCGTGATCGCGATCATCGCAATCCTGATTGGCTTGTTACTGCCAGCAGTGCAGAAAGTACGTGAAGCGGCCGCACGAGCGAAATGTCAGAACAATTTGAAGCAATGGTCTCTCGCAGCGCACAGCGCGAATGACGCGATGGGTCGCCTCCCTCCCCAGTTGGGTTCGTACGGCGGCGCACACGCTTCCTTGTTCTGGCATCTGTTGCCATTCGTTGAACAAAAGGCGTTATGGGAGGTCGTTCCGTTTAACACGACACGAAACGAGAAATGCCCTGTTCCTTATACCACCATTGAGACGGTGACGACGCTCCTTCCGGTAGTCCGTTGTCCGTCCGATCCGAGCATGCCCACCTTGAAGCCGCGCATGGGGTGGGAGGCGGGCACATACGCGGGTAATTTCCAGGTGTTCGGTACGCCAAACACTTCCCCCAGCGTCTCCTGCGCCATTCAAGGGTATGAACTCAACGGAACGCCCAAGATCCCAACAACCTTCTCAGATGGGACATCGAACACGATACTTTTCGCTGAGAAACTCGGATACTGCGGCGACGTTGCGGGAACGATCGGCAATTTCAACACTGGCGGGGTTCCTGGTGGGAACGCCTGGTCTCGGTGGGATTGTGTCGATAACTGGGATGCGACCTTTGCGATGTGGTCCACTGGTGCTGCCTCAATCTTCCAGGTGAACCCGAAATGGGATCAGGCGAGTTGCGACTACCGACGAGCATCGACACCACACATCGGTGGCATGACGACGTCGTTCGCCGATGGGAGCGGAGCGTCCGGAGCATCGCGGGATCGATCGATCCGACTCTGGTGTGGTGGCCGTTGGTCACTCCTGGTGGTGGCGAAACGATTGGCACTTACTGATGGGGACGGCAAGGCCTAACGTGCAGAAACCACGCCCATTACGCCCGCGAGGTTGGTTGCGCCTGTTTTGCACTTTCACATCGCAAGCTCCGATTCCCTGAAACCTACAACATTGGCAAACGCGTCGCGAATGTTGGTTCTGGGTTGCCGGGAATCGTGTTCTACCTTTATGGTAGATGAAGACTCGTGCCCACGACCATTGACGGCTAATGTCGAAGCTCCCCAGCGCATTCCTTGTCGCCCGTCGGGACGACGGGTTTGGTGACGTCTACCCGCTGCACCTCGGCACGCGGTACAAGCTCGGTCGCGCTCCGACCAACAAAATGACGCTGCAGGATGACCTGTGCAGTCGTGAACATGCGGAGGTGTTTCCAGACGGGGAAGGGTGGTGCGTCCGCGATCTGAGCAGCCTGAACGGAACTCACGTCAACGGCGAGCAGGTGCGTTCCGAACGCTCGCTGCGCCCGCTCGACGAAGTTCGCCTCGGGCGCACGAGGTTGTTGTTTGTCGAGCAACTCGCACAACTCCCGAATTCTCCCAATGGCGACCCGCCCCGAACTGATAAGGCGGACGGACTGGAGATTCGCAAACGTCTCGGTCAAACCCGGTACCAACCAGAACCAACAATCCACGCCGACGAGGACACGCTCGCCGATCAGCAACGGGTACCCCCACAGCAGGCCGTGTCGGTGCTTTATCGGCTGGCGCTCGACATGGCCGGAGCCACTACTCCGACGGAATTGTGCGAACTGGTCGTGGATGCGGTCTTTCGTGCCACACCAGCAGAAGTCGTTGCGGTGTTGGCTTTGAAAGATGGGAAAGATCCGGAACCCATCGTCTACCGCACCCGCGGGGTTGGCACGCGAACGTATCACAAGGTTTCGACCTTTGTCAGTCACGAGGTCATCGATACTAAACAGGCGGTACTCGCCGCGAACATCTCTGAGAATCAGGCGTTAAAGAACCGCGATAGCCTTTCGGAACTGAAAATCGCGAGCCTGATCTGTGCCCCCGTCACCTTTGGGGATCAGTTCCTCGGGCTGCTCCACCTCTACCGGTCAAACCCGAACGGGCCGCTCAACGCCGACGATCTCGAATTCACACTTGCGGTGGCCCGGCAACTCGGAACGGTCTGGCAACGCCAGCGAATGCAGCATTCGCTCTCGGCCGAGGTTCGCAGCCTCAAGGACTTGCTCCGCGTCGAGTCGGAATTGGTCGGCGAAAGCCAGGCCCTAAACACGGTCGTCTCGCAGGTTGGCCGAGTTGCGGAGACGAAGGCGACCGTGCTGATCCGCGGTGAGTCAGGCAGCGGCAAGGAGCTGGTGGCGCGTGCGATCCATCAGAGCAGCCCGCGAAAGGATCACCCGTTCGTATGCCTCAACTGCGCAGCGCTCACGGAATCGCTGCTTGAAAGCGAACTCTTCGGGCACGAGAAGGGCTCGTTCACGGGAGCGACCGAGCGGATGATCGGGAAGTTCGAGGCCGCGGATCAGGGCACGATCTTCCTGGATGAGATCGGAGAAATGTCACTCACGACACAGGCGAAGTTCCTGCGCGTGCTCGAAGGGCATCCGTTCGAACGTGTCGGCGGGAACGTCGCGATCAAGGCCGATGTGCGTGTCGTGGCTGCGACCAACCGACCACTCGAAGACGCCGTGAGATCGGGCTTGTTCCGGCGCGATCTCTTTTTCCGCTTGCAGGTTGTGCAGCTCGACGTGCCACCGCTGCGGGATCGTCAGACCGACGTCCCGCTCCTGGCTGAACACTTTCTGAAGAAATTCGTGCGTGAAACGGGTCGCAAGATTCGTGGCTTCACGCCCGCCGCGTTGGAGAAACTTCAGGGGTATCGCTGGCCCGGGAACGTCCGTGAACTGAAGAACGTGATCGAACGTGCGGTTGCGTTGGGCTCCGGTCCGCTGATCGACGCACCGGAAATCTGGCTATCGGAACTCGATTTGACTGCCCCCCAGACGACTGCCTCGACCCCTGCATTCAGCCCGGTTTCGCTGGAAGAAGTCGAGAAATTGCACATCCTCGAGACTTTGAAGCATACCGATTGGAACAAGTCCCAGGCCGCCGCGATTCTCGGCATCGAGCGCTCGACGCTCGACCGCAAGATCAAGGCATACGGCGTCACGAAGTAGTTCCGGCTCTCAACTTCTCGACGAGCTTCGCCATGTCGCTTGGCATCGGCATGTCCCAGTGCATCGTCGCGGCCGTTGCCGGGTGCGTGAAGCCCAGTTCCGTCGCGTGAAGCGCCAGTCGGGTCGCGCCGCTCTTGTCGTCGAAGGTCGAGCCGTCACGCTTCTTCACGTAAACCTTGTCGCCGCACACCGGATGCCCGGCTTCCGACAGGTGAATGCGAATCTGGTGCGTGCGTCCGGTTTCGAGCCTGCACGACAGCAGTGTGTACCCCGTGAATCGTTCCTCGACCGTGATGTGCGTGGTGGCGACCTTCCCACCGGAGTCGGGCTGGTTAGTGCTGCCCCGACGACCGTCCCCGCGATCGGGAATCAGGGTCGTGGTGATCGTGCGCGGCGAGATGATGCCCGGCACAACCGTGAGATACCGCCGAATGACGGTGTGTTTGCGGAACTGCAAGCCGAGTTCGCGTTCTGCCAACACCGACCTCGCGAACGAGACGAGGCCACTCGTTTCCTTGTCGAGCCGGTGAACGATCCGCAACCGCGGCAAATCATGCGACGATCGGTTCAGTTGCTTGGCGATGGCCCATTGAGTCAGGTCTTCGAGTGTCGGGTCGAGTTCGCGACGTTCCTCGGACCATTCCAGCTCAGCTGGGTGCCGCACGGTGTTCACGCCCGCGGGCTTCTCGACGACCACAACGTGTTCATCGAGGTAGCGGATGACGAGTCGACTCGGGTGAGCTGTGCGGGGCAACGGCTTCGGGTGTTCGAGCAGCACGACGACTTCATCTTCCTTGACGCGGCGTGCGTCGTCGGAGCAGA
>Ga0105047_10018939_pt1 | contig 10639 bp, 8 predicted proteins | sample MAT04_FD_78384 | JGI IMG/M metagenome (GOLD analysis project Ga0105047, IMG submission 78384) | Freshwater microbial communities from Lake Fryxell liftoff mats and glacier meltwater in Antarctica - MAT-04 (megahit assembly) | ecosystem: Environmental > Aquatic > Freshwater > Ice > Liftoff...
AGCGGCAGATTTCTGGTTACCGTCGAAAACCGGGGGCTAGCGCCCTGCGGCTAATAAAATCAGCCGCCACGCGCTAGCGTCCGGTTGTTCGGCCTGGTAGTTCCTAATCTGCCGCTCGCCTTAAACGAAGAAACTTATGCAGTGGTGCTTATAGTCCCTGCAGATACTTATCGAGATCCGCAAGGTCGCTGGGTTGAGTGTCCTTGAGCAAACCAGCAGGCATCAGCGAGTTTCGTTGGAGCACTTTGTTTTCCATGTCGGAGGATTCAATCCGATAAGTCTTGTGTTCGGCGTCGCGCAGCAACAGGCCATCGACGGATTCATAGACGATCAGGCCGGTGTAGACTTTACCGGCTTTCGTCTCGATCGATGTCGTCTGATAGCGGGGTGAAATGTCCCGATTGGGGTCTACGATCGATGCGAACAGATCGTGGCGCGAGAAGCGTTTCGTCACTCCTTTGAGATCAGGCCCCAGTGCCTGGCGTCCGCCGTGGCAGCGGGCACAGGCAAGCCGTTCGAACAGACGACGTCCGTTGTCGGCATTGCCAGCGTTCCAGTCGATTGCATCAAGACTCAGCAGAACCTTTTGAGCCACATCGGAAGTCTGCGGCGGGCGATAGTCCGGATAACGTACTTCCAGCCACGTCTGCCACAGCTGCATGGATTCCGGCTGCAGGCGATACCCGCCTTCGCCGAACGCAAACTGATGCGACTGCGATGTGTTGTTCTCAAGCAGCCGCATGGCAGTCTCACGTAACTGAAACTCACGCTTGTCATTGATCAGGCGTCTGGCTGCGGCCAGTAACTGGAACTGTTCGGCTGCCGCATTGCTGCGCGGCAGTTTGACAAGAGCCTTCAGACAGGCCTCAACGGCATTGAGCTGAGGTGATTCCAGGCCGGAAAGCAGAACTTCACGGTCCTCGTTCGTGGCCTTGTCGGCAATCGTAATCAGTACAGAATCGCGAACCGAAAGATTGTCGAGTTGTGTGCGAAGTAATGCATAATGTTCGGGTTGGGTGGATTCCGCGATGGTAAAGACGACGTCGTTTGACCATTGGTATTCAGGGTCGGACTGAATCGTCTGCACCAAGCCTTCAATCGCCTTGGGAATGGATGCCTGCGGCACTTGAGTCAGAAACAGGACGTGCCCCGGTTCGCCAAAGCCTGGTTGTTCAGCCAGCAGCGTGGGCATCGCCGGATCGACTTTGCAAAGGGCTTTGTACAGTTCGCCGATGCGATCATCCCAATTCGTGTCCTGCTTCAGCCCATACTTGCGAATCTTGATGTCGATACCCACCAGCGCTTTGGCGGTCGTCATGCTTTCATCATACGAGCGTTCGATGTCAAACTGGCTGATCGCTGCGAGCCGATGAATATCGTCTGCCGGAAGTGTGGAATCGGTAATGCTTGCCAGCAGCCGCGTGAACAAATCGCGATTGAAAGGCGTCGTCATGGCGATGAGGCGAATCAATTCGTGATCCAGATGGGCATCACCGGACGGAAACGCTGCCACGACTTTGGTCATGATCGGGTTGAGTTCGCGTTCCAGAGACGCCAGCGCTGACTTTGGTGCGTAGCCATCGAACATCACCGGACGATCCTTGACAGGGCCGACGTCTCCCAGTGTCATCTGCAGAATGCGAGCCGCGTCGTAGCGGTCTTCGCTCGACGACGTCGGAGAGACAAGCACATTTGCCACCACTGCCGCCGCAGGTACACTTTGCAGCGGCGCACGCAAGCAGCGTCCCATGTGAAACCACATCAGAGCGCGCGGATTTCCCGCCAGCGTCTTCGCCAATACGTTCCGTTGTTCATCATTCATGCGCGAAATCAGCAACGCGGCTGAAAGTCGCACGGTGCGATCATCTGATGCAAAAGACGCTGCAATCGCGGGCGCCGCGACAACAAACGTGGCATTGGACGTCGCGGAAGTGAGTGCTTCCAATGCAAACCGCTGCACGAATGGGTCTCGGTCTGTGATGAGCTTTCGCAGAATCTCCGGGTCCGGTGAATCCGGGCGGCTGCGTCCAACCGCCCATGCCGTTCGAGCGCGGACCAGATTTGATCCGGCCAGCGTCAGTTTTGATGCCGTGACGCTGTCCAGTCCACCAAACATTTCAACAAGGATCTCGATCGCCCGCATGCGTTCGGGGACTCGGCGAGTTTCCATCAGTGCGGCGTCGCGGAAAACGTTGGAGCCCAGCGATTTTGCCAGCGGAACCCACGTCGCGCGCGACCAACTGCTGTTCGGCTGTGGAGAGTTCAGAACCACATTCAGTTCTTTTGAACCAATATCCGTTCGCGCGACCGCTGGTTCGGTTTCAGGCACATCGCTGACAATTCGAAACACACTTCCGCGAGTTCCACGACCTCCGACACTGACAAACACGCTGCCGTCCGGAGCGACTTCGATGTCGGTGGGAGCGAATCCGAATTGATCACGGCCCTCGGCAAACACGAAGCCATCTTTCTTCCACCCGGCACCGTCCTGAACCAGCGGCACGGTCAGAATGCGTCCCAGAGTCCAGTCCAGCATGAATAAAGCGCCATGGTATATTTGTGGAAACTGATGATGTTGATAGCAGGTCACACCCGTGGGTGATCCGCGTCCGAAGGTTGCCAGCACCGGAGGCATATCCGGATAACTGCCAGGTCGTTTAAGTCCCGCCGTCACGTAGCCTGCATTCGAAAGCGGCAGGACGTGAAACACCTGAGTCGGCAGATACCAAGGCAATGAGATATCTCGTTCGTCGTCGCTGTCGTATGTAAAGAAGTCGCCCGTACCGTTGAAGGTAAAATCATAAGCGTTGCGAAATCCGTCGCTGACAATTTCGCCGCCCGAGAGATCTGGCTTCAGACGCAGCAGCGTTCCAGACACCGGCGTCCTGATGGGTGACGTAAGTACCGTCGCATACGATGCTGTGACACCGGCAAAGTTTCCGGCCATCACATACCACCAGCCATCCGGACCTTTTTGAATCGAATGCACATGATGTTCTCCGCCGGCAGAGATCTTCAAAAAAACCTCTGGTGGCCCATCTGCAACGTCGTCCTGATTGTTGTCGCGAAAGATCTGAAGTCCCTGATCGCCGGAACACAAGAGACTGGAGCCCAGAAAAAACATCCCCTGGGAACCCGTGTCCGGTTTGTCGGCAAACTGTTTGAACGTGTCGGCGCGGCCGTCGTTGTTGCTGTCGATCAGGATTCGAATATAGCCAGGCCCGGAAACCACGACCCGGCCTTTGGAATCGATCGTCATGGAATGCACGTCGTGAGCCAGATCATCATCGGCATACAATTCGACGTGAAAACCCTCCGGCACTTTGATGCCATCGACAACGATTGCAGAATCCGGGACGGCAGCAGAAACCGGAGGTATCGCCTGTTCGTCAGCATGAAGAATGCCTGAACAGATCCCCAACGTCGTTGCCAGGACGATGCCGATCAAAGTACGAACTCGCAGCGAAAACTCCTGCCAAGAGGCTCGTAATAAAATCAAACGCATTGAGATATCCAGGTCCATCTGCACATCACTCCCTGAACTAACGCCCGCCCGTCTGAAAATTCGTGCGTGCTGTTTCGTTCAAACCGCAGCGACGCCCCCATGATGGGGAGGGCGAGGCTACTGCCGCGCCGATTGCTCATCCACTTCGATCAACGATCGCAACCTGCAGCCTGCAACCTGCAACTTGTTGTCACGCCGAGCCGATTGCTCATCCACGTCCATCAACGATCTGCTCATCATAGTCGATGGGCCGTTCTGGTTGCAGTCCAAGCCGCACAGGCGTCCGTTGAGTGCTCTCCGCTGAATGCGTTTGTGATTTCATGGGCGTCATTCGTGAAATCCGCAGTTTGGATGCGTTTGCCTTTGACCACGGATTACTCGGATAGTACGGATGAAGCACAGGTTGGAATTGACGTAATTGAGAATGATCATTAATTTTTGTGCTTCGTTGTCCATTGTCGTTTCTCCTTTGTCAATTGACCGTTGAAAGCCTGGTCCAGCAGGGGCATTTTCGCGACAGTTGAACTTACGGCGTGCGATGAACCTGAATCGACTTGTGGTGTTACGAGTATTCTTCAAAAGTGGCACAAGCGACCGATTGCAGCATATTCCCAGTTTTGTTAAATCTCCCTTCTACTTATGAGTATCCTGATTCCCACAGGGCTGCGACCTCAAACGGAGTTGGGATGACTGGAATGTTCGGCGGTAGTGGCGAGATAGGTATGCGACTCATCTACGACCAGCGCGATCAGAACCCCTTCTTAATCTGCGGCGTAGCTGTCTTTTTTGCGGCATGCCTTTTTACTGTTAGACTTGATCCGGCTGGGACACCTAGCGCGACATACATGGGACAGCCGTTGGTGCCACCATGATCGGCTGAATTGGCTGAGATTTGGGGCGTTTTCGCTCCCGTAGCCACGTGCTTTCTGATCCTTTGGCTAGTTCTGCGGCGGCGAGCAGTCCGAATCGCGGAGGACGAGTCCGGGCTACGGTTTTTGTCTCCATGGGGCCGAGATCGGTGGCTGTTCCGGTGGTCGGACGTGCAATCGTGGCGGCTGGAGCCGTACCAGACGTCTCTGTACACGACGGAGAACAGGCTCGTGGTGGAGCTGAAGTCCTCGGACAACCCTCTTGTCGTGACGGATGATTGGAAAATGGCCGTCGCCGTGGAACTCGGCGCAAACGTGTCGGCGAAGTTCAACGTCGCCTGCACGGCGGCTTCCATTGAGTTACGAGCGCTGACTCCCGGAGATTCCGATTCCGCACCAGCATCTGTCGCGTGCATGGCGGCTTCCAGTGAATTACGAGCGATTCCGGACCTCACGCTGATCCACCCGCCGACACACCCTGGTTTCCGTTGGGAGGAGTGGCCCGAGGGACTTTGCCTCCACTTCCCTCCGTCGGACTTGCGGCAAAAGCAATTCTGGGCGAAGTTGTGCTTCCTGGTCTCCGTCGGGGCGGCGGTCGCTTCCAGCGGACTTATCGCCCTGGGGTATTCGATCGGCCCCGGGAATTGGTTGGGGGAACTGGCGGGGTGCCTTGTGGTTGTTGCTTTTTTGGGCATGGTCTTCGCTGCGCTGAATTCATTACAATACGAGCAAGAGAGACACCTCGCCCTCCTAGAATTCGCCAGGCTCACCATCGGCTTGGAGGAAGTGACAGCGGAGAACCGCGCCGGCCGCAGGCAAACTTGACGCCTTTTCTTCGAGGTCCCAGCGGCCGTGGTGAGCCCACGGCCTCGGCGACCCGAATTCCTATCGGCAGCCGACGCGACTTCTGGCCCTATAGGCCGCAGACGAGCCGCGCCCAATAGTCATGCGGATTCCGGCGGCCCGGCCCGGGCAGCTGAGCTATAGCGTTCGGCCCACGCGGCGTCGGAGATGGTCGTGGTGCAGGGTTTCACCACAGGCGCGGCCTCGGGGCGCGGCGAGGACGGTGGCAGTGCGACGTCGGAGCCGAAACAGTAGGGCTTTGACTTCGCGGTTGCGGACGGAGGGCGCGGATAAGCGTTCACGATTGACTATAGTGGGCTTTCGGCGGTGCGAGCCATTCGAGCCGAAGCTCGTCGATCTTCGGATCGCGGCATTTGTTCAAGAAGCCCGGTGGTTGAGCGACGCCATGTGGCGTATGGGAAAAGCAATTGCAGGACAATGCGATCTGGCGATTGCGGTAGGTCCTTTCTGCCGGAAAGGATTTTTCAAAGAGCCGTAAGGCGAAGCGTGAGCGGGATACAGCAAGGCGAACCAAAAGGCGGTGCCGTGATCTCCGCCGACATGATTTTGAAGCGGAAACACGTCAGGTCGCAAGTCGCAGCGACGCTGCGAAGTCCTTTCCGGCAGAAAGGACCTACCTCACGGCGCACCGCGATCCGAAACGTGCGTGTTTTGAAAATGGTCGTCGATGTGAGGTTTACGCGGAGGGCTGACGCCCTGCCGCTCGCCTGTTGTGTTTTCATGCGTCTCATCCGCTGTCCAGATAATTTGTGGCGTGTTCGGCCAGCACGCGGCAGAATGCGCAAGCTCATCCAGGAAGTGGACCCGGCGGTCGTCGAGGAGTGGAAGTGGATGGGCTCTCCGGTTTGGTCGCACGACGGCAACATCTGTACCGGCGAATCCTATAGGAAGTCGTCAAACTGACATTCGCCAGGGGCGCGTCTCTCCAGGATCCGGACCGTCTCTTCAACTCAAGTCTCGACGGTACTGATTGTGAAATGCGGATTTTCAATTGCGATATTTCATGAACCCTCCGGTTGTCTTGCCTGTCCTTTGGATGTAAACTCAGCGTTGCAGTGCCGAACGCGCAAGCGTTGAAACTGGCAGAGGCGCATGCTTCAGGAGCATTTGAAGCACAAAAAAACAGGCGATCGTGGCGAAATTGGCAGACGCGCATGCTTCAGGAGCATGTGGGGTAACACCCGTGCTGGTTCAACTCCAGTCGGTCGCATTGCATTGAAATTCAGCTACTGGCTCCGCGATAGTGATTCAGGCTCCATTGAAACACGCCGCGGGACACCAGCAACGCAACACCCGCAGCGATGGCAGCGACAACGGCAAACAAGCGATCATTCAGCGTGCCGACAATGATCTGCGCGGGCACTGTCACGACGAGCAGGATCGGTACGATCCAGGTAAACCCAAATTGCAGCGCCTCGCCGGATTCGAATCGGCTGTCGTCCGTGCCATCGTAGATACTGCGCGGATACTGCGCGAAAATGGTGATATAAAACCAGAAGTCGTACAACCCCTGATTCCGTCCGAACCAGATGCTCGTGCAGGCCATCGTGATCATCATCGAATAAAAGAAGGCAACGGCGACGGCAATGTACAACAGATACATGGCAACTTGAGTGCCTGAAATCGGGGATCCGATGTTGATGAGCGACCAAATCAGGAGAGCGGCTGCCAGCATGATCTGACTGATCATTGCCAGACTCACGCGCTCCATCGAAACCAGGAATTGCGAATCGATTGGTTTGGTCAGTGCAAAATCGAGTTTGCCGGTGCGAATATTCTCACAAAACGCAGCGCAGTTGGGCATGAAGAACGCCTCAACGACAGCGTTGATAAGCATCCCCGTGGCCATAAAGGCAAAATACTGGTGCTGCGACCATCCCCGGATGTGATCGACTTCCTTGTAGATGACGACGAAGAGTGCGACGCGGGCGAAAAACCAGAAGAGCCGCGTGACGACCTGGATCATGAAGTTGGCAGGAAACATCATTTCACGGATGAGCGAATTTCTGACAAACATCCAGAGGACACCAGCATAAAACATCGGTCAGACCCAACGGAATATGTTCAGCAGCGAAGTGAATACCACCGTGTCCGACCGCGTCGTAACATCAGGGACAGGCAGGATACCGGCCTTCGTGACCTGTTGCAATTCGGACGCGAATTACGTTGGATATCGCAGCACTTTGGCGGAGGCATGTGCGGCCTCGGTTGCGACGCGACTGCACGGTCGAAACTTCAGAATTTGGTAGAGAAATTCGATCGGTCAGAGATTCATGCTGAGGATCTGGATCACTACAATGTGGAGTTGATACGGGTATCCATGTCCGGTCACTGCTATCCCGAACTCACCGAAATTCAAATGGGACAATTATGCTGAGTAAGGAAACACTTGAACGTTATCGCCGTATGACGACGGGCCAGCGAATGAAGCTCGTCCTGCAATCGATTGACGAAAACGAGCCCTATCTTCTGAAAGGCAGACCTGACGTCGTGAATCGGCGATTTCAGTTGCTGGAACGGGAAAACCTTGGCCGCAACGACAATATCCTGAAAGGGCTCGCATTGAGTGAGGGCTGAAATGGGGAAACTACATCAGGCGATCAGAGATTTCATTCGCTTGTTTGATTCACGTGGCCTGGAGTACGCGATCCTCGGCGGACTGGCTGCCCGGGCACTCGGAATTCCGCGTCCAACGTATGACGTCGATTTCACTGTTGCAGTAAGTCGCAGCGATTTGCCGTCACTGTTCGATGCAGCCGAAGAACTCGGCTACACTGTTCCGGCCGCGTATCGCGCGGGCTGGATCGACAATGTAGGCGGAATGCCGTTCGTGAAATTCGGCGTTGCCATTGCGGAACGTTCAGTGGATATCGATGTCTTTCTGGCCGAATCTGCTTACCTGCAGACTGTTCTCTTTCGACGGCAGCGGGAGGTTGTGGAAGACGATGGTGAGGCGTGGATCGTGACGGCCGAAGACCTCATTGTCCTGAAAGTCCTGTCAGGGCGACCGCGTGACTCAATTGACGTGCAGGATGTCCTGTTCATGCAGGGCGAACTGGATCGTGATTACATGAGGCACTGGGCGGAGAGACTTGGCGTGCTGGAAAATCTGGAAATGGCTCTGGGGAAATTCGACGACTCTAATTGATGTTCAGCTATAGGCGAATATCGCATTGCAGCGAGACCACAAGCGTAAAATGCTGAGTTAAACCCTGATGTTGATGAATCATGGAACTTGCTGACAGCCATCCAGGTCAACGTGCGACCCTGATCTTTCTCAAATACATGCTGGCGGTGAGCGCGGTTTTATGTCTTGCGTCACAGTTCAGGTGGCTTGACGTGGTCTGGACAAACACAGCCGGTTATTTTGATTTCGTGACAGATCAGTCTGGTACAGTTTTCATATGGCAGCCTCTCCAGTCGGGAATGGGGGCATTGAATCAATTCAGCAGCGGCGACTTCGACGACGATTATGTTCCAAATTGCGAAAGACGTTTTCACCTTTTGGACAGTCTGAGTCTTCCTGTTGTCAGCGGTCCAGGCATCAAAGTCCGGGCGATCTTCGCGCCTGCCTTGAAATTCAGGTTTTATGCTCTGTATATCAACCACCTGTACGGTTTGCTTTTCGCGGCAGGCAGTTACGCATTCGCCCGATTTTACGTTCGCCGCCGACTCAAATCGAACTGATTGTCGTCAGAAGACTTTTTAGACATGGACTGCTAAATTAATTTGTCTCAACGGTTTTCCACCTGACGCTGAATCAAGAGCCGCAATATGCAATTCATCGCGACACTTTCCGCACTCTTCCGACCCATTCTTCTGCTCACCTGTTTTTCGATCGCCAGCAACACAAATGCCGCCGATCTGCGACTGCTCTTCATGGGCGACAATGGGCATCATCGGCCGGTTGACATGTTTCATCAGCTTGCGCCCGTGCTGGAACAGCGGGGGATTGAGCTGAAGTACACGGATCGCATGGAAGACCTCACCACCGCGACGCTCAATGGCTTTGACGGGCTGGTGCTGTACGCCAATATCGACAGGATCGAAGACGCTCAGGCGAAGGCTGTGCTGGATTATGTTGCGAGCGGCAAAGGATTCATTCCGCTCCACTGTGCCACCTACTGCTGGCGGAACAATCCTGAAATCGTGAAGCTCATGGGCGGGCAGTTCCAGCGGCATGGCGGACAGGTGTTTGGCACTCAGATTGCGGAACCCGCACATCCCATCATGACGGGCTTCAGCGGTTTTTCGAGTTGGGACGAAACCTACATTCATCACCTGCACAACGAAGAGAACCGCACAGTCCTGGAATACCGCGTCGAAGGCGAACAGGCTGAAGGAAACGACAGGGAACCGTGGACCTGGGTGAGGACTCAGGGCAAAGGCCGAGTCTTTTACACGGCCTGGGGACATAATGCGCGAACCTGGAAGAATCCGGGCTTCAGTAATTTGGTGGAACGCGGAATCCGCTGGGCTTGTGGCAAAGATGTTTCCGTGGTGCCTGCGTTTGCGGATTTGGATGCATTTGCTGCACCAATAATGACGGAACCCCGTACAGATATCGCACCGTTTGAATTCGTTGAGGTGGGGCCAAAGATTCCCAACTACACACCAGGTCGCAACTGGGGAGTGCAGGGGGCTCCGAAGACAACGATGCAACTGCCGCTGTCCGTCGAGGAATCGATGAAGCACTATTCCATGCCGGAAGGCATGGCACTGCGACTCTACGCTGATGAACGCAGCTTCGAATCGAAGCCCATCGCCATGAACTGGGACGAACGCGGACGACTGTGGATCTGTGAAACGCTCGACTATCCGAATGAACTTGGCAAGAATCGCGACCGCATCCGTATCTGTGAAGACACCGACGGTGACAACGTGGCCGACAAGTTCACAATCTTCGCTGAAGATCTCTCGATTCCGACAGCGATTATGATCTGTCGAGGTGGTGCGGTTGTGCAGAACGCGACGGAAACGCTGTACCTGAAGGATACCGACGGCGATGACAAGGCCGATCTGAAGACGGTGCTGATCAGTGGCTGGGCGGCGGGTGACACGCACGGCGGAGTCAGTAATTTCCGTTATGGGCTCGACAACTGGGTCTGGTCGATGCAGGGCTACAACGACAGCACTCCGGAATTCAACGGCAAGACGACTCAGTCATTCCGCCAGGGATTCTGGCGCTTCAAACTGTCGCAGGAAGATCCGCCGGTTGTGACCGAACTGGAATTCGTACGATCGACGAACAACAACACCTGGGGCCTTGGCATTACGGAAGAAGGCATGATCTTTGGCTCGACGGCGAACCACAACCCAAGCACCTTCATGCCGATTGCGAATCGGTACTACGAAAAGGTGCGAGGCTGGGCGGCTCCGGATATCGGCACGATTGCTGACA
>Ga0105047_10018940_pt1 | contig 10639 bp, 7 predicted proteins | sample MAT04_FD_78384 | JGI IMG/M metagenome (GOLD analysis project Ga0105047, IMG submission 78384) | Freshwater microbial communities from Lake Fryxell liftoff mats and glacier meltwater in Antarctica - MAT-04 (megahit assembly) | ecosystem: Environmental > Aquatic > Freshwater > Ice > Liftoff...
GCCGATTTCCGCGCCTCCGGGAATTCTCGCCCAGGTCGTATCGACGCCGTCCATCAAATCGTTTTTAGCCGGTGTTCCGCCCAGCAACAGAAACGTCTCGACCTTGGGACCGCCGTCCACGGGCCGGTTGTTGCGACCGAAGCCCTGGGTCTTGTGCATGCCGCGGCTGCGGCTCGCGATCGAGGCGAAGGATTCGCCGGTCACGGGATCGTCCCCGCCGATATCGACCTTGACGGAGGGATTGTTTTCAAGCCCGCCCCCGCGAGAGAAGGGGTTTCCGTTCCACACGATCCGCTTGGCCTGCCAAGGCGTGAGACCTTCTTTGATCTGTTCGGGATACGCGGCGGCATTGCCAGCGAGATTGAATGCTTCGAGCGCCAGCATGGCGGAGGCGGTGTGATGGCCGTGTCCGCCGCTACCCGGGGGAATCGGGAAGCGCGTCACGATGACGTCGGGACGGAATTGGCGGATAATCCGAACGACGTCACCCAGCACCTGCTGCCGATCCCAGAAAGCCAGCGTTTCTTCGGGACTCTTGGAAAATCCGAAATCAATCGCGCGGGTAAAAAATTGCCTCCCCTGATCCAGTTCGCGGGCGGCCAGCAGCTCCTGGGTGCGGGCCACGCCTAGTTTTTCGTCAAAATCCGAACCCAGTTCGTTCTGGCCACCATCGCCGCGCGTGACGGAAAGATAACCCATCCGATAACCGCGACCGCGGGCGAAATAGGTGATGAGGTGGGTGTTTTCGTCGTCCGGATGGGCGCCCACGTGCAACACGGTGCCCGTCTGGCCGAAACTGCGCAGCTCTTGCCGAATCGCGGCGCCGGTGACGGTGGGCGCTGCGGCGGGCGCGACCACGCCGGCCGTTGGGGTGGCGGCCGACGCTTCGATCGCCGGACTCGCCGCCGCCCACGTGAGCAAGCAGGCCGTGAGAGCGGAATAATGCCGGAGCGCCTTGGCATCCGACGCGGGCTCGCGCCCTGCAGCGGCGGAAATGTCCCGGTGCCAACATTCCGGATCGGCCGAGGACCTCATTAGCGAAGACTCGCGATCAGCGCGTGGTTTTGGTTCACGATACTCCGGTTCGGTCCGTCCGGCGAACCCGCCAGCTCGTTCGATTTTTTAGCGGCGGCCAATGCCCCCGCTTTGTCGCCGAGCTTGGCCAGGATCTTGGCCTTGAGATGAACCATGAAGTAGGGCGCCTCTCCTTCGGTCGCCTGGTTGATCCAGGTCTTCGCCTGATTGAGATCGAGGCCCTGATCGAAGTAGAAGGAGGCGGCGCTGTAATAGACGCCTGCCGTGGGTTTTTGGGCGGCGGACATCGCGGCTTGAATCTGCGCCACGAGGGCAGATTTCACCTCGAACTGGAGGGGAACGGCGACGCGCGTTTTTTCCCAGAGCAGATTCAACGTCGCGGATTCGGTGCGGAGATCGTTGAGGTCGATCGTGAAGGTTTCGACGGGCTGGGAGAGGGTGGTCGGCTTTATTTTTACGCGTACCACATCCTCGCTCGCTTGGTAATCGGCGAGGTTCGTCTTCGACGCTCGGTTGAGGATGAAGGTCCATTCCTTTTTGTCCGGAATCGTGAACATCGCGTACGTTCCGGCCGGCACCTTGACGCCACTGACCTGGACCGGCGTGCTGAACGTGATCTTCGTCGAGGCGTTGGCACCGGTGCGCCAGAGTTTTCCGTAGGGATCGATCGACCCGATCATTTGCCGGCCCTTGGTGCTCGGCCGGGAATAAACGATCTCGATATCGGTGAGGCCGACCCGTTGTTTTACCGTGGCCGTCGGACTCGCGGCGGGAAAATCTATTTTAGGTGCGGCCGAAGCGGCTTGAGCCCATCCACTCGATCCGGAAACGAGCAGGAGCGTGGCGAGAGCGAGGGGGCGGAACGGGTTTGTATTCATAAAAGGGACCATCATCCGGAGACTTCTCCGAGGTGAAAAGCACGAAACACCTGCCGGATGGAGTCGCAACTAAAACGATCCGAAGTGATTGGGATTGAGGTGGGCGAACTCTCCCGCAACCAGCGAGATTGGCAGAAAAAAATTCTGGCCCTGGAGGCGATGGTTCGTTCCCCTTGTCGGCCGATGAAAAGCGCGACGACTTTGTTCCACGACGGACGTGCCAAACCGGTTTTTTTGGAACCGAGTGAAGTAACTTATGCCGAATCGGATGAACGAAGCGAAACGATGATTCCTGCCGCCATACTGGTCGTGAACGACGACGAAGACGCCCTGTTTCTTTTTGAGCGCAGCATTTTGCGCGCGTTTCCGAAGGCCAAGGTCCTCAAGAGTCATGATGGCGCTCATGCGTTGGAAATGCTTAAGGAGCATCAGGTTGATGCGGTGGTCACCGACCAACGGATGCCCGACATGGATGGCGTGACCCTCGTGAAAGCCATCCGGGCCTTGAATCACGAATTCCCCGTTATGCTCGTGACAACCTTGGATAACGTGAAAGCCGCGGCTTATGCAGCGGGTGCGACGTATTTCCTTTCGCTGTCGGACTGGCGCCAAGTGGGTGAAAAGCTTGCTCACTTGTTGGAGAAAAATCCCGGCCGGCTTTCGGTCTGAGCGGAGCACCGCGGTACCTCTGAGCCGTAACGATTCAATCAAGGGGAACCACGAAACACACGAAAGACACGAAATGAATAACTTAGCCAAGGCAGATGGCACAGCGTACCATCAGTGAAAGGTGACTTCATTTGATTTGATCAACCAATCAGCGAGTGGTGTTCCTCTGGTTTCGTGTAATTCGTGTGTTTCGTGGTGACTCCTTCTGAATGACTACGGCTGAGGCGGGTGTCCCCTTTGAGCTCGCCGTTTATCCGTACTGGGACGCTCGTCCTTATTCGGTCGTAACCTTGGGCTTGGGGGGGCCTCGCAGCGCACGCGGCCGCAGGTCCTCTTTGGGTTTGTCGGGGCTCGCGCTCAAACTCGCGAGATATTCCAAGACGTCGCGCAGCTCTGATTTCTTGAGCAGGGTCGCGTAGATTTCTGGCATTGAGGAAGGCGCGCCATCGCGTTGGGTGATCCGCGCTTTTTCAACGTCCCAAATCTTGTTGGCTGGGTCGCGGAGTTTTAACCGGTCGACGGTTTCGCTGACCACCACTCCCGCGCGGGTTTCTCCCGAATTCAACGTCACGACGACGGAATCGAACCCCGGGGCAATTTTGGCGTTGGGTTTGACGATCGCCTCCAAAAGTTCTTCGCGTGATCGCGTGCTGCCCAAGCCGGCGAGGTTGGGACCGGCTTCACCGCCGCTTTCAGCGCCTACGCGGTGACAGCGTACACAGGCGAGTACCGGCTGGTTGTTGAAAATCTGCTGCCCCCGCTTTTTGTCGCCGCCCTGCAACGCGAAGCGATACGCCGCCAAAGGATCTTGGTTGGCAATGAGCGCGGCGTCGCTGGCGTCGAGCAAGGCCTGCAACGCCGGACTCCGGCGGCGGATGGCCGCGTCGCGCAGTTCCAATTGCACCGCGGGATCCACTTCACCCGTGGCCAGCTTCCTCAACTGCGCGCCAAGGAGGGTCTCAGCCGACGCGTGTTTGAGGGTGCCCAACGCTTGAAAAGCCGCCTTTTGCTCCATGACGTTTCCTTGCGCCACCAAGTTGGCGAGCACGGGTGCGGCCACGTCCGGCGACAGACGTGCAGCCACGGGCAGAGCCGCCAGACGAAGTTCGGAGATGGGCGAATCACCGGCGATCTGCACGGCTTCGGCCAGACGCGGGGATTTCATTCTGTCCAACGCCTTCAGGGCGGCCGCCCTGCTGGCGCCCGACTGTTTGGGGTCCCGCAAAACGGACAACAAGGTTTCGCCCACCGTGCCCGTCTCGAGCGTTTCCAGCGCGCTGAACGTCGCCGCCTGCACCGCAGCCGGGGTGGTGGCGTCCAGCAGGGCGGGCGTGATGGCGGCCAGTGCCTGGCGGGCAATGCTCGCGTCGCGGGTGGCGTCGGGTAGCGGGCGGAAAATACCCACCAGGCGATCGCGCGCGGGCGGTTTGGGCCACAAGGCGAGCTGAGCGATGGCTTCACTCCGCAATTGAGCGGGTGCGTCCGGGTTGGCGGCGTAGTTGGCCAACGCCGCCGCATTGGCGGGTTGCCCGAGCCGGAAGTGAGCATTGATGGCGCGCAAGATCACCGCCTCATCGGTCGAGGCCGAAGTCAGCATTTTCGCGAGCGCCGGCTGCGCCGCGAGAATCGGGACATCATTGATCGCGAGCGCAGCTTCCCTGACCAGATAAGGGTCGGCGTCCTGGAGAAACCCGGCGATCTCTGAACGTCCCATTCGACGGTAGGTGAGCAGTACGGCCAATCGTTCCGCGCGGAAGCTGGAGTTGGCACCTTCCGCCAACACGGCCCAATTTCCGGTCCCGATGAGGCCTTGGACGGCGGCATGCCGCAGATATTCGTCCTCGTCGTTGTTCTTCCTTAGAAATGTAAGCAGGGGTTCGGCGGCACTCGCTTGCCCGAGTTTGCCCAGACTCTGCGCCGCAAAATAGCGCACCCGCGGGCTGCGGTCGTTCAGCGCCGTGACCAGGGATCTCGAGCTGCCGCTCGCGCGATGGTCACCCAGCAACTTCGCCGCTTGCGCGCGCACCTCGTCGTCGGCGTCGAGCAGCAACTGCCCCATAAATTCCAGTGCGCGCGGATTTTTAGCGGCCAGTTGCCCCAAACCCCAGGTGGCATGCCGGCGCGCCAAGGGAGCGGCGTCGGCTGCGTTGAGCACCCCGGCCAACACCGCAACGCTGGCCGCACCGCGTTCGGCCAAAGTGAACTGCGCTTCCAAACGCACCCGCCAATCCGCGTGACCCAACAGGCGCGTCAGCTCGGCGTTGGCCCTTTTGCTCCAGTCTCCACCGATGAGCTTTTGGGTTTCCGTCACGAGCGCCTGATCGGTGGCTTGGGGATCGCGGATGGCGTAGATTCGACCCCGTTTCGATTTGGGCCAGCCGTCCGCCCAGTCCGACAGATAGAGTCGCCCATCGGGGCCGAACTTGACGTCCGTGGGGAGCGCCGACGTCAGGAACGGTTTTGCATCCGCGATTTGATACGTGGCGCCGCTCGGTTTGACCTTGTACGTGTAGATCCCGCTACGGACGATGCTCCCTTTGAAATGCGTGATGAATATGGCGCCCGCATAGTTGGCGTTGAGTCCGGTGCCCGGATAATACGCGATGCCGGAAGGGCCATCCTCGATATTGCAGATCGGCGAAAGCACGTACGCGGGCGTCGAGGCGTGGCGTTGCTGCCACAGATTTTCGTCGAGCCACGGACTGTGAGGCGCCCGCGGTGAAAATTGATATCCGATCCGCCAGCCGCTGTCGCCGCCTTCGACGACATGCACGAGCCGTTCTTCATCCCCTAGATCGCAATCGTTGTCACCGGTGAACAGGTCGCCATTTTCCGTGAAGAGCAGGCTTTGCGGATTGCGCAGGCCGGTGGCGAAAAGTTCGAGTTCGGTGCCGTCGGGATTTGCGCGGAAGACGGAACCGGTATCGGGCACCGCGATCGTCTTGCCCTCCTTGGTGATTACGGAAGCGCCCCGATCGCCGATGCTGTAGTAGATCTTGCCGTCCGGACCGAACGTGAGGCCATGCATATCATGGCCGGTGAAATTGAAACGCACGCCATAACCACGACTCAGTTCGGTGCGTTTGACGGCTGGGGTGCCCGGCGTCTCGCTTTCCAGCATCCAGAGTGACGGGATGTTCGTGAACCACACCTTCCCTCGACGGGCGAGGACCCCGGAGGCAATCCCGTCGAGCGGACCACTAAAACCTTCGGCGAAAAGTGTGGAGCGATCCGCTTTGCCATCGTGATCCGTGTCCTCGAGCAGTCGAATCCGTTCACTTTCGATCGAGAGTTCCTGGACGCCTTGCGGCCCGAAACGGCGTAGGAGGGTCGCGTTCCAGTCAGCTGTCGTGCGATTCGCGAGCTCGTCTTCGAGCATCCACATATAATCGCGGATATCGAGGACGCTCGTGCGATAACGATACGTTTCCGCGACGAGAATCCGCCCCTGTTCGTCGAAATTAAAAGCGACGGGATTGGCGAGCATCGGCTCCGCCGCCCAGAGCGAAAGTTCGAGTCCGGCGGGAATCTGCATCCGTTTCATGGCCTGCAGGCCTTCGTCGGAGGCCGGCGCGATCTCCGCGGCCGCCGCCCGGGTCCCGGCATTCTTGATCTGCCCCGTCTTCGGCCTGGCCTCGTCCTCATTCTCCGCCAATTCGGCGGCGCTGGGCCGCCCCAGCACGCAACTCAAGCAGGCCACCACCGCTGCAACTCGAAGCAAAGAGGAACGCATCATGGAAAGAGGGGAGGGAAAACGGAAAGAAGACGGCGACCGCGTCAAGCGATGGCGCGAGTTAGACCGTTCATCCCAACGAAAGTTAGCAAGCGAAGCCGGAACCATGCATTCAAAATACTGATTTGCCCACGGAAAACCTAGAGCGGCTCCGCCGCAACCGAATGAATGGAATGGCCCACGGAACACACGGAACACACGGAATTCGGAATCGAAGAGAACGTCTCATTACCGAGGAGAACCTTGCTCAAAAAACCGCTCACCTGTTTTTTCCGTGTGTTCCGTGGGCACTGCCTTTTGCGAGCCGGGCCTGGGAACACTCGTTACCGGGGTGAGGTCGGCTCGCGGGCGCTCGCCGCTACGGGGACACTTTTGCCAAGGGGAAGCTTTACCCGCGAAAGCGCCTGCGTTAACGAAGGACGTGCTGCCCGCGCGATGACCTCTTCTTCTCAAAATCACGCGGTCATTCTTTACGACGGCGAGTGTGGCCTCTGCGATCGGCTCGTGCAGTTCGTGCTCCCGCGCGATCGGGTGGGGCGTTTTAAGTTTGCGGCCTTGCAGTCGCCTTGGGCGCAGCGGGCCTTGCGCGAACACGGTTTGGCCACGACGGATTTCGACACCATGGTCTTATTGGAAGACAACCGCGTCTATTTGCGCTCGACGGCCGCCTTGCGCGTGCTGAGTCGATTGCCGAGGTGGTGGTGGACGCGGCCTCTGTTGGTCCTGCCGGGGGCCTGGCGCGATTTCGTTTACGGACTCGTGGCGCGTGGGAGAAAACGTTGGTTTCCGGCCCCGATCCAGTGCGCCATAAAACGGCGCGAATGGGCGCCTCGCTTTCTGGAGTGACGGTGGATCGGCTGGGATTGGAATCGCGGCTTATCTTTTCGGTCGGCGCAGTTGATCGCAGACGATCGCGGCGGCGACGGCGGCGTTGAGTGACTCCGCTTGGCCGAAACGCGGGATGGTCACCCGCCGGGTCAGCTGGGCGGCGACCTGGGGCGAAAGTCCGCGGCCCTCGCTGCCGATGACGACGATCGCATCCCGCAAAGGCGCGAGCGTGTGCACGTCGTCACCCGCCAGGTCGCAGCCCAGAATCGGCACGCGGCCGGTCACGCTCACCAAGGCGGCCGGAAGTTCGGTCGTGTGGGTGCGAACCCGCGCGAAGGAACCCATGCTGGCGTTGATGACTTTCTGGTGGAAAGCGTCGGCGCAATCCGGCGAGAGCACGACACGGTCGAAGGCGAACCAATCCGCGATGCGCAGCAATGTGCCCACATTGCCCGGATCCTGAATGCCATCGAGCGCAAGCGTGAGGCCGCTCGTCAGCGTGGCGGCCTCCAACGGGAGGCGGATTATTTTTCCGACCGCGAGGACGCTCGAGGCGGTTGGGTAATGACTGGCCCGGGCCATCTCTTCCGGTCGAAGGGTCTGCGTGCGTGCGCCCGCCCAGTCGTCGGTGGCGTAGATTTCTACGAAGGGAAACTGGGCCGCGAGCAATTCGGCGACCACTTTCTCTCCTTCCACCACGAACTGGCCCGCGGCGTCGCGGTGTTTCTTCTCCCGCAACGAGCGCAAGTGCTGGAGCGTGGCCTTGGTCAGCATGGCAGGATGGTTCGCGCGACGTGCAACGGGTGGCAAGCACGCCTGCGTCGTTCAATTGAAAAGCCACCGCACGCTGAGCTTGCTGGGGTAGCGCGGTGCTTTAGCCCGCGATGGGCGGGCGGAACCTTTCCGATCGCGGGCTGAAGCACCGCGCTACTTTCCACCACTGACCGGGTGACAAAAGGTTGAAGCGGAAGCGGCGATCCCTTCGGCTGGCACGATGCGTTTATCCCCACTCTTCCTGGTTGCGCTGAGTCTGGCCGCCGGTGCGTCCGGGTTCGGCCAAGCGACGAAGCCGAATATCATTTTCATCCTCGCGGACGATTTGGGTTACGGCGACCTCGGCTGCTACGGACAAAAAATCATCCAAACCCCGCAGATCGATCGGCTGGCGGCAGAAGGCATGCGCTTCACGCAATTCTACGCGGGCAGTACGGTGTGCGCGCCGTCACGCAGCGTCCTGATGACCGGGCAGCATCTTGGGCATACCCGCGTGCGTGGTAACGCCGGTGAGAGATCGGGCGCGCAGATGCTGAGCCGCCGCGATGTCACCGTGCCCCAGGTGTTGCGCGAGGCCGGTTATGCGACCGGTTTGATCGGCAAGTGGGGCTTGGGCACGGTCACGGATGAAGGTGAGCCCCGGCGACAGGGGTTCGATTATTATTACGGCTTCCTCAGCCAGGGTCATGCGCACAACCACTATCCCGATTATCTGTGGCGCAACGGCGAAAAAATCGCATTGCCGAACGTCGTAACGCCCGTGGGCGACGGTGGAGCGGGTTATGCCACCCAGCGCGTGAAGTATGCGGGTGATTTGTTTTTCGAGGAGACGCGCGACTTCGTGGAGCGGAATCAAAAGCAGCCCTTCTTTCTGTTTCTCGCGCTCACGGTGCCCCACGCCAACAACGAGCGTTCGCGAATTCTCGGCGACGGCCAGGAGGTGCCCGACTATGCCCCCTACGCCGACAAACCCTGGGCCAACGCAGTGAAGGGCCAAGCCGCGATGATCACCCGGATGGACCGCCAGATCGGCGAGCTCATGGCGCAGTTGAAACGTTTGGGACTCGATCAGCGGACGCTGGTTATTTTCTCGAGCGACAACGGCCCGCACAAGGAAGGCGGCCCCGATTACGACCCGGAGTTTTTCGATGCCAACGGACCGTTCACCGGGATTAAACGCAGTCTCACCGACGGTGGGATTCGGGTCCCCTTCATCGCGCGCTGGCCGGGTCGAATCAAAGCCGGCGTCGTGTCACCGCATGTCGGTTATTTTGGCGACTTGATGACAACTTTTGGTGAGCTCGCCGGGGCGAAGACGCCGCCAGCCTCGTCGTTGGATAGTATTAGCCTGGTGCCGACACTCCTGGGCCGCGGGGACCAGCGTCGTCACGAGTACCTTTACTGGGAATTCTATGAAAAGGGGTTCAATCAAGCCGTGCTCCTGGAAGGCCGCTGGAAAGGGATCCGGCTGGAGAAGGCCTCGGCGCCCCTGGAACTTTTTGATCTGCAGCAGGACCTCGCGGAGCAAACCGACGTGGCCGCGCGGCAACCCGCCCTCGTCGCCCGGATCAAGGACATCATGAAAACGGCGCACGTGGAAAATGAACATTGGACGATCCAACGCGGCGAAGACCTGGCCGGGAAACTCGGGAAGAAAAATCCCGGGAATTAAGCGCAAAGACGCGATGGCGCTAAGCCATATCCATCAGAAGGCAGTGCCCACGGAATACACAGAACACACGGAAAAACCAGGTTATCGATCCTTCAGAAGATAAAATCAGTTCACTGAAAAGTGAGTGTCTCTCTTCCGTGTTTTCCGTTTATTCCGTGGGCAAATCAGTAAAAGTGCCGCGTTACGGCGAATCCTGGGTTTGCACGATCTGCCACGCCTCGTTCACGCGGCGAAAATTGTCGGCCACCGACTCGTCTTCCGAGCAGCCTGGGAAGGGGTTGATTTCGACGATGACGTCCCCGCGATTCGCACGGTCGAGAAATTTGATTTCCTGGAGCGTCGCTAAAATTTCCACGAGCTGGGGAACGTCGATGTCACCATTGACGTATCCAATCGGCGGATGTTTGTCCCCGAAAAAAGGGTCGCTGGGATGGCGGCTCACGCAATTACCCAAGTGAACACGTTTGATCCACGGCGCTGCGCGGCGAATGGCCGAACGGAAATTTTCCCGCATCAACGGCAGATGGGCCATATCGACCTCCAACCCTATATTCGGAAATTCTGCCGCGAGCCGAGCGACGAGTTCGATGTTTCGGTCGAGCGGTCCGTAAAGAAATTTTTTGTCGTGATCGAAATCGAAGGGTTCCAACAGCGCAGTGATTTGGTGGGATGCCAGGCGCTCGCACAGCCAGCGGCACAAATCGAAGAATGCGGCATGATGCCGTCTGCGCGTAGTCCGCGAAGTCTGCCCCCCCATTCGTTCATTCGTCCGAAGCCATAACCCCGGGTGCCCACGGGGGGATATTTTGCGGCGAGGACGGCCTGTCTTGCCTGTGCCGCGGACTCGACCATCGGTACAATGACGCCGCCGGCACCCACGTCCAGACAGCGCCGAATTTTGATCGGGTCACTGTGGGAAACCCGCACCAGCAACGCCGTGTCGCGTCCGCCCAGCGCTCGCGCGATCTGCTCGACCGTTGTGATGTCGGCGGAGGTGTGTTCGCAATCCAGGCCCAGCCAAGCGAAGCTGGCGTGAGCGAGGATTTCCGC
>Ga0105047_10018941_pt1 | contig 10639 bp, 11 predicted proteins | sample MAT04_FD_78384 | JGI IMG/M metagenome (GOLD analysis project Ga0105047, IMG submission 78384) | Freshwater microbial communities from Lake Fryxell liftoff mats and glacier meltwater in Antarctica - MAT-04 (megahit assembly) | ecosystem: Environmental > Aquatic > Freshwater > Ice > Liftoff...
GACGTTTGTATGGCTGAGTCTTTATTCCGTGCATCCCCGCGAAGGCGGGGACCCAGGTTTGAGTGGCAACAAGGCTGGCTGGACGAACCTCGGCTAATCCGACACCAACGGTGAGGCCAACGCCTGGGTCCCCGCCTTCGCGGGGATGCACGGTTTAGACCATTTTTGTTTCAGGTCGAATCGGCCTGAATCCAAAAAATGGTCCAGAATCAATCTGGAGCGAAATCTGAGCGTTGATGGACTGCGTCCATCAAACCGATTTCGCTCTAGTAACCGTCCTGAACCGGACGCGCACCTGCGATCGTCTTCCCGAACACCCGCTGAAAGCTGGACTTCAACGCAGCGTCCGCCTCGTCCATCGTCGCCAGAACCCCTAGATCGGCCAGGCTGGTCACCCCGTGTTCGGCGATGCCGCACGGCACGATGCCGTCGAAATGACTCAGGTCGGGCTCCACGTTGAGGCTGATCCCGTGGAAGCTGACCCATTTCCGCACCTTGACCCCGATGGCGGCGATCTTGTCCTCGCGGGACCAACCGGGTCCCTTCCGCTCCACCCAGACCCCGACCCGGCCCTCGCGCACGCCGGCCGGAACCCCAAACTCGCCCAGGGCCCCGATCAGCCACTGCTCCAGCCCCCGCACCAGGGCGCGCACATCCTTGCCGCGATGGTTCAGGTCCAGCATCACATAGGCCACCCGCTGTCCCGGCCCGTGATAGGTGAACTGTCCGCCCCGCCCCGTCCGGTGCACCGGAAACCGGGTCGCATCCAGCAGGTCTGCGTCCTTCGACGACACCCCGGCGGTATAGAGCGGCGGATGTTTCAGCAGCCAGACCAGCTCGCCCGCCTCGCCCGCCGCAATCGCCGCCGCCCGGGCCTCCATCGCCGCCACCGCCGCCTCATAGCCGACCAACCCTTCGGAGACCGCCCATTCGACCGGGCGGCCGTCGGCGCGGACCAGTTTCGATGTGGCTGAGCTTAAGGCTTGGGAAAGCATGACGCTCCCAATGTGGGGACCGGGAGCGCCATGCAAGTCCAGACCGCCCAGTCACAGTCAGTATCAGAGTCCCCCTTGAGCCAGATCGAAGCCGTCGAAGTCGAGATTTCGGTCGTCCTGGGACGCTCGGTGCTGCCCATGAGCCAGCTGCTGCGGATGGGCCGCGGGGCCGTGATTCCGCTCGACGCCTGCGAGACCGACGAGGTCTGGATTCTGGCCAACAACCACCCGGTGGCCCGCGGCGAGATCGAGATTCGCGAGGACCGCATCGCCATCACCGTCACCCGCGCCGCCGACGTCTACGATTTCATGGCCGGCGCGGCTTGAACCGCTTGGCAGCGAAGCCCACGTCCGCTATCAGCCCCCCTCCGATGCGGGCGGTCGTGGCGGAATTGGTAGACGCGCAGCGTTGAGGTCGCTGTTCCTTAACCGGAGTGGAAGTTCGAGTCTTCTCGACCGCACCATCGATTTTGTAAGGCAAATCAACGACTTATCGCTGATGTAAGAGTTTGGGGAGGCCGAGCGTGATCACCACCGCAAAAGCCCCCCTGCCGCCTTTTCGCGTCGGCGAAATCGATCACGACGCCCTGGACGAAGATTACGTCCTGACGGCCTCGTTCGTCGAAAAGGTTGTCGATGCGTCCGACGCCGGCGACGGAACCAAGCTCCGCTCCCTGCTGGAAGACCTGCACCCGGCAGACGTGGCCGACCTGATGGGCTTCCTGACCGCCGAACACCGCGCGGTCGTGGTGCTGTGGCTGCCCGCCGACCTGCTGGCCGAAACCCTGCCCGAGCTGGACGACAATATCCGCGAGGAGGTCCTGGAGCGCGTCCCGCACCTGACCCTGGCCGAGGCGCTGCAGGAACTGGACTCAGACGACGCCGCCGCCGTGGTCGAGGACCTGGAAGACGACCAGCGCGAGAAGGTGCTGGCGGCGATGCCCGAGCTCGACCGCGCCGCGATCGAAAGCTCGCTGCGCTATGCCGAGGATTCCGCCGGCCGCCTGATGCAGCGCGAGGTCATGGCCGCGCCGTCGTTCTGGAATGTCGGCGACACCATCGACCACATCCGCAAACAGGGCGAAGACCTGCCCGAGCTGTTCTTCGACATCTATGTCGTCGACCCGGCGAACAAGCCGGTCGGCGGCCTGCCCGTCAGCAGCCTGCTGCGTGCGCCGCGCTCGGTCGCCCTGGTCGACATCATGGAGCCGATCAACGAGATCGCGGTCGACCAGGACCAGGAAGAGGTCGCCTATATCTTCGAGAAATACCACCTGATCTCGGCCCCGGTCATCGACGCGGCGGGCCGGCTTGTGGGCCAGATCACCGTCGATGACATCGTCAACATCATCCAGGAAGAGAACCGCGAGGACATCCTGCGTCTGGCCGGCGTCTCCGACGAGGACCGGGGTTCGTCGGTATCCGAGATCGTGCGGGGCCGCGTGCCGTGGCTGGCCATCAACCTCGCCACAGCGGTGCTGGGCTCGATCGTGATTTCCTGGTTCGAGGGGACGATCAAGGACGTCGTCGCCCTGGTGATTCTGCTGCCGATCGTTTCGGCCATCGGCGGCAACGCCGGGACCCAGGCGCTGACCGTCACCGTCCGCGCGCTTGCGACCCGCGAACTGAACAGCTCGAACACATCCCGCACCTTCCGTCGCGAACTGGTGGTTGGCTTCGCCAACGGCCTGGTGCTGGCCCCGCTGATCGGCACCGCGGCGGGTCTGTGGTTCCAGGACTGGCGGATCGGAGCTGTGATTGCGGCGGCCATGGTGCTGAACCTTCTGGTCGCGGCCACCGTTGGTGTCCTGACGCCCGTGACCCTGTCGAAGCTGAAATTTGACCCGGCCGTGTCCTCGGCGGTGTTCGTGACGGCGACGACCGATTTCTTCGGATTCCTGATCTTCCTCGGCCTCGCCACGCTTGTGTTGGTCTGATCGCGGTCCGGCCCTTGCTGGTTCTCTCAACGGGTGAGCAAGCCCGTCTCGATTTGGGTCAATCCGTGTCCGACGCGACCACGCCACGTCTGAAAGTCTCCCGCGAGGGGGTCGTCCTCATCAAGAGTTTCGAGGGCTTCCGACCGCACGCGGTGCGCGCCGAGGATCGACGCTGGATCATCGGCTACGGCCACACCGCCTCGGCCCGCGAGGGCTTGAGCGTCGGTGAGCAGGACGCGGAACTTCTGCTGCAATACGACCTGATGCCTGTGGTGGGGGCGCTGAACGAGCGAGCGCCGGCCGGCCTGAATCAGCATCAGTTTGACGCCTTGGCCAGTTTCGCCATCTCGGTGGGTGTCGATCGGTTCCTGGCCTCGGATGTCCTTCAGCGCTTGAACGAAGGCCAGGCCGGGCTGGCCGCCGACGCTTTGATCGGATGGCCCGAAACCGCGTCTCCCGATGCCCGCCTGCGCCGCCGAGCGGCCGAACGTGCCCTGTTTGTCGCCGACCCGGGTTCGGCGGTGACGCTCGCTGACTTGCTCGCCGCACCGCTGCCGCCCCTGCCGGTGCAGGACGAAACCGTTGCACCCGACATGCGCGCCGCCGCTGTGGCCGCGCTGCTGGGCGAAGCGGCCCAGGCCGAAGCCATATCCGCGCCGGAACCGGAGGCGGCGACCGCACCCGCCGCAGCGCCGCCGGCCATGCCGCTGATCGGGCCCACGAGCGCGGTCCCGTTCGGTCGCTATTCGCCCTATGCGGCCGCGATCATAGGCCCCCTTCCCGGCTTCTACGCCCCGGCCGACGCGCCGACTGAAATCGTGCCCGCCCCTGCCCCCGCCGAGGATGCCGTTCTGGCCCCCGCCACGTTCGAGATCGAGCCCGCGCCGGTTGCGTTCGAGCCAAGTGAGATTTCGCCGGTGGTTCCGCTGGTGTCTCCGGCCCCGGTGACCTCGCCGTTTCCTCCCATGGACCAGCCCCTGGTCCTGACGCCGCTGACCGAGGTCGATCTGATTTCGACGGAACGTCCAGTCTGGCTCGAGGAAGACCGCGCCGGGCCAACTGCGGCCGAGGAAACCGCCCTGTTCGAGGATGAACCGACACTGTCGGTTCTGCGGCACGAGGTCGAACCGGCCCAGCCGCGCCGTTTCGACTGGAGCGAGACCGGGGCGTTCATGATTATGGGTGGCGTAGGCCTGGCCGCCTGCGGCGCTTCGGCCGCTGCCTTCCGGCTGGCAGTCGAACAGCCCTCACCGATGGGCGAGACCACCGTCATCGCCTGGGCCCTGGCGCTGATCGGCGTGATCTGTGTCGGCGTGTCTTCCTGGAATCTCTACGTGCGCTGGGGCAAGCCAGACTGACCCTCGCTCGCCCTTGGGCGAGGGTTCGAGCGACTTTGCCTCCGACGCGCACGGTGCTACGCCCCGCGGCATGAGCATTCCCAACGCCCCCCAATCGATGGATTTCGGCCTCGGCGACAACGCCGACATGATCCGCGAGACCACCGCCCGCTGGGCGACCGACCGCCTGGCCCCGCTGGCCGCCGAGATCGACGAGAAGAACGAGTTCCGCCGTGAGCTCTGGCCCGAAATGGGCGATCTCGGCCTGCACGGCATCACCGTCGAGGAAGACTACGGCGGCCTAGGCCTGGGCTATCTCGAACATGTGGTGGCGATGGAGGAGGTGTCGCGCGCCTCGGCGTCGATCGGCCTGAGCTACGGCGCCCATTCAAATCTTTGCGTCAACCAGATCCGCCGCTGGGGCACGGAAGAGCAAAAGCGGAAATATCTACCCATGCTGATCTCGGGCGAGCATGTCGGTTCGCTCGCCATGTCAGAGGCTGGCTCGGGCTCTGACGTCATGTCGATGCGGACCCAGGCGAAGAAGGCCGGCGACCGTTACATCCTGAACGGCACGAAATTCTGGATCACCAACGCCCCGTCAGCCGACACTCTGGTCGTCTACGCCCGCACCGGCGAAGGCAATGGCGGCGTCAGCGCCTTCCTGATCGAGCGCGGCATGAAGGGGTTCAGCGTCTCCAAGAAGCTGGACAAGATGGGCATGCGCGGCTCGGACACCGCTGAACTGGTGTTCGAGGACTGCGAGGTCCCCGAAGAGAACGTCATGGGCCCGGTCGGCGGCGGTGCCGGGGTGCTGATGAGCGGGCTGGACTATGAGCGCGCGGTGCTGGCGGCCGGGCCGCTGGGGATCATGCAGGCGGCGCTGGACGTAGTCCTGCCCTATGTCCGCGAGCGCAAACAGTTTGGCAAGGCCATCGGCACCTTCCAGCTGATGCAGGCCAAGGTCGCCGACATGTATGTGGCCCTGAACTCGGCCCGGACCTACGTCTATGCGGTCGCCCGCGCCTGCGACGCCGGCCAGACCACACGCTATGACGCGGCGGGGGCCATCCTGCTGGCCAGCGAGAACGCGGTGAAGGTCAGCCTCGAGGCCGTCCAGGCCCTGGGCGGTGCCGGCTACACCAAGGATTGGCCGGTCGAACGGCTGGTGCGCGATGCCAAACTGTACGACATCGGCGCGGGAACAAACGAGATTCGCCGCTTCCTGATCGGGCGGGAACTGCTGGGCTGACCTTTCCATTCAGGAATGCGGTGGCGCTACATACCTGTCTTGGCTAGATCAACGGACACCCGCCGGAGGCCGCGCCCATGACCGCCACCCCCGAACAGACCGACCTGTGGCCGTTATCGCGGCTGCTGGAAGACCTGGGCGCGCGACCGGACCCCGATTTGACGCTTGGCGAACTGATCCATGCGTTTGGCGAGCGGGGCATCGGTGCCTTGATGCTGTTCCTCGGCCTGCTCAGCGCTCTGATCGGTGCCGTGCCAGGCACCACCACGGTGATTGGCGCACCACTTCTGGTGATCACGATCCAGCTGGTGTTCCGTCGCGAAGAACTCTGGATGCCCGCCTGGGCGCTGAAGAAGAGTTTTGACCGCACCCGTTATCGTCAAGCCGTGGGCAGGATCATGAAGCCGCTGCGGATGATCGAGCGCCTGTCGAAGCCGCGCCTGTCCATTTTGACGGGTGAGACTTCGGAGGTGCTGATCGGTATCGTCTGCACGATCCTGATCCTGATCCTGATGCTGCCCTTGATCTTCGCCAATCTGATTCCGTCTCTGATCATCGCCGCCTTCGGTTTCGGCCTGACGCAGCGCGACGGCGTGGCGGTTCTGATCGGCTGGCTGGGTCTTCTGGCGTTCACCGTCTTCGCCTGGCTCGCGGGCGCGGTGGTGACCACCGCCCTCGCCGCCTCGTGGCACTGGGCCATCGGCCTCTTCGGATAGACGAAACGCCGGAGAGGTCTCCCCCTCCGGCGCTTGTTCGAACCTGAAACCGTCAGTTGCGGAACAACGATAGCACCAGCTGTGGCGTCTGATTGGCGATGCCCAGAGCCTGAACCCCCAGCTGCTGCTTCGTCTGCAGGGCCTGGAGCTTGGCGCTTTCCTTCGCCAGATCGGCGTCGACCAGATTGCCCACTCCCGCCTCCAGCGCGTCCGACAGCTTGCCGACGAACGTCAGGTGGGTCGAGAGCGCCTTCGACTTGGTGCCCAGCCGCGCGAGCGCGGCCGAGACGTTATCGATGGAAGCGGAGACAGCCGTAAGCGAAGCCGTCGCCTCTGTCAGTGTGCTGATCGACTGCGTCGCCGTTAACGTCACATTCGCACCGCTCAGAGCCAGAACCTCGGCGCCGATCGTGATCGACGTCGTACCCGTCACATTGGCCAGAGCCTGGAACCCCGTTGCGCTGGCGCTCAGCAGGTTGACCCCGTTGAACTCAGCGTTGGTTGTTACTGTGGCGATCTGGTCGCGAAGGGTTCTGAAGTCCTCGTTGAGCGCTGCACGCGATGACGTATTCAGTGACGCATCCGTTGCTGCGAGTGCCTTCTCCTTCAACTGGAGCAAGAGGTCAGAGACCGTCTCGCCCGCCGCCAGGGCCACATCGACCGCGGCAATGCCACGATCGAGCGACTGTTTGACCGCAACCAGCGCTCCGATATCGGCGCGTTGCCCTTGGGCGATGGCCCAGATGGCTCCGTTGTCCTTGGCGCCGGCGACAGATTTGCCGGTGCTAATCCGGTTCTGCACTTGCGACAGGGACGCGTTGGTGGCGTTCAGGTTCTGGAGCGCGACTTGCGCGCCCACGTTCGTGTTGACCGACAATGTCATCGGCTGTCCTTCCATTCTGGTCGGGTAAAGAACGGCCTTCTGGCCGTCGAACCAGTTCTGGTTCGCGCACGTCGACGCAAGGATCAGGCCGGTTCACGGCCTGGCTCCAGGTCAATCTTTTCAAAGACTTGCAAACCGCGACGAACGCGCCCGGCAGGTCTGACCGGCCCCGGGCGCGTCCCTTGCCTACCCGCCCCGATCAGGCGGCCTGGGCTGTTCCGGGACCCGCCAGGCCCTGCATGACCATCTTGTTGATGTCGATCAGGGCTTCAAAATCGTCGTCGCCGCGCATGATCGCTGACGAATGACGGCTGACGAACAGGCTGATCGAGATGATCTGGGCCCGCAGGCTCTTGTCCATCGCATTGTCCGGATTGGCGCAATCGGTCGCCAGCGCCGACCAGAGCCGGCGATTCCAGTCGAGCGCATCGATCCGGGTGGCGACATCTGTCGATTCCACGGTCGAGGCATGCATCAGCGCCCGAGTCACCTGCCCGAAAAGCCGGTATTCCGCCTCACGCGGGTTTTCAGCCCGCGTGGCTGCGGTCTTGTACGCCTGTAGCGACATGCGCCAGCCCTTCCTCGTAATCCACCAGTTTCCGGGCCGCCATCAAGGCCTTGTAGTATTCACGCGCCATGACGTGACGCGACACGGCCACGCAGTCCGCCAGTACCTGGGGATTGCGGGTCGCACTCATGAACTCCGTCAGGCGCAGGGCGAATTCGTCATAGACCTTGGGTGCCGAAGTCTCGTCCAGATACATCATCATGACCGGGAAATAGACGCGCGCGGCAGGGTTGGTGACCTCGTCGGGCTGCATGATGTCCTTCTCGCGCAGCACTGAGGCCTTGTTCTGAAGAATCAACACGCCGCGACGATCGCCATTCTGGACAACCGCGCCGTTGAGCACGAATTTCTCGCCGGGTTTGAGCGACAGCTTGAGCGGCATGGGCGGGAGCGTCTCCTGACAGGCTCGCGGCGACGGTAGAAAGCCGGAACAAACGCAGGTTAAACAAGCGTGGTTAACCATGTGTTGTAGGTGGCGAGGCGACGATGTCGGCTCATATCAGCGAGTGCTTAATGTCCGCGCCCCTGCCCGCCATGTTCGAAGCGGCCCAGCCCCTGGAGCTCAAGCCCGACGGACCGGTCGGCGATGCAGCCTCGTCGGCGGCACTGAGCCGGCTGAAGCGAAGCCTCGCCCAGTCACGGGGCCGGTCGCAAGGGACGAAAAAACTGAAAAGCGCGGTGCTGTTGTTGAAGGCGGCAATCAGCGCCATCGAAAAACGCGACTACCGCGGCGCTGCCCAGTGCGCCCTGGACGCCCTGCAGGTGGACGAAACCCTCGGCCTTGCATGGCACATTCTGGCGATCGCGCGCGACAAGGCCGGCGACACGGCCCAGGCCATCGCCGCCTATGAGGTCGCCCTCAAACTGCTGCCGGACGAGGCCGCCGTCGCCGCCGACCTGGGCCGTCTGGCACAGAGGTTGGGCCATCTGGAAATCGCCGAAAAGCTCTTCCTGAAACACCTGGCGAAGCATCCCGGCAACCTCGAATCGACCAACAACCTGGCCTGTGTTCAACGCGACCTGGGGCGCTATGGCGACGCCATCGAAACCCTGAAGGCCCTGCTGGCGCTGACGCCGGAAGAGCCGATGCTGTGGAACACGCTGGGCTCGGTCCTGAGCAACCGCGGCGACATGGTCCAGTCGCTGGTGTTCTTCGATGAAGCCCTGCGGCTGGATTCCGGTTTCAGCAAGGCCCTGTACAACCGGGCCAATGTCCGGATGGCGCTGGGGGAAGTCCACGAATCGCTGATCGACATCGACGCCGCCATGGCACAGGTCGACGAGCCCATGGAAATCGACACCATGCGAATGGCCAAGTCGATGACCCAGATGTTCGTCGGCCTGCTCGAGGAAGGCTTCGAGAACTATGAGGCGCGACTCTCGCCCCACCTCGAGAACTCCGTGCGCTTTCTCATCGACTGCCCGCGGCTGGAGCAGGACGCCGAACTCGCGGGCCTGCACCTGCTGGTGATGGGCGAGCAAGGACTTGGAGACGAGGTTCTGTTCGCCAATGTGCTGCCGGACCTGATCGCGGCGCTGGGGCCGGACGGCCACATGACACTGGCGGTAGAACATCGCCTTATACCACTCATGCAACGAAGCTTTCCGGGTGCGACCGTCGTTGCGCACCGCACCGCGCGGATCGAAGGCCGCATGATCCGCATAGCGGAACGACCGGAGGGGGCACCAGCCCCGGACGCCTGGACGCCGATAGCCAGTCTGTTTCGCTGGTTCCGTCGCACGCCCGACGCCTTCCCGGCTACGCCCAACTTTCTGTCTCCCGATCCGGATCGCGTCGCCCATTGGCGGGGCGAGTTGGCCCTTGCCGGAGCCGGTCCCAAGATCGGCGTGGTCTGGAAGAGCCTGCGCCTCGAGGGCATGCGCCTTCGGTATTTCGCGCCTTTCGACCTGTGGCGGCCGGTGCTGACGATGCCGGGGGCAGTGTTCGTGAACCTGCAGTACGGCGACGTCGCCGCCGAGATTGAGGCGGCGCGGGCCAACGGAATCGCCCTGTGGACCCCTTCGGGCATAGACCTGAAGGACGATCTCGACGACCTGGCGGCCTTGACCTGCGCCCTGGACCTGATGGTCGGTCCGCCGAATGCGACCGTCAATATCGGAGCCGCCTGCGGCGCGCCGTGGTGGGCTTTCAGCACGCCGGATGACTGGCAACGCTTCGGCACCGACCGCTTTCCCTGCTACCCCTCCGCCCGCATCTTCCCGATCGAGGGATTCGGCGAATGGGAGGGTGCGATGGCGCGCGTCGGGACCGCACTCGACGGCTGGCTGACCGATCGCGCGCAGGGGAACGCCGCCTGATCCCGCGGCGTTGATCTCCCGAAAGGGAGGCCTTCATGCCCGACATCGACAATACCGCCGACGATCAGGACCAGTCGGAAGTCTTTGACGAAACCCACATCGATGATGAGGGCGACGGCGACATCCTGCTGGACGAGGCCGATCCGGTATTCGACGTCACCCAGGCTGCCGGCGACGCCGACGAGGAAGCGTTTGACGAAGACGCCGAGGATGACCTCGACGAACTCCAGGGCGCATCGGGTATCGAGGCCGAGGCCGACGCCCTGCTGGGCGTTGACGGCGAACGCCTGACCGAGATCGACGGCGAAAGCGCCGGTGGCCGCGGGCCTGACGAGGTCGAGCTGGTCTATACCGGCCTGATGCGCAACGTCCGCGGGGCCCAGGCCAGCGCTGCCCACTGGGAGTCCAAAAGCCTGTCTGACGACGATATCGCCGGCTTGGGCTACGGCCCCGACGGCGACGACGTTAGCCCCGCGAAACAAGACAGTCCGACATGACCGTTCAAACAGCACACACCCCGCTGTCCGCCCGCGTCGATTGGGACCCTGACACGCCGCATACGAAAATGGCCGCGCGCGAACACGGCAAGCCCGATCAACTGCGCGAGACGGAGCGCGGCGCGGAAGATCGGC
>Ga0105047_10018942_pt1 | contig 10638 bp, 10 predicted proteins | sample MAT04_FD_78384 | JGI IMG/M metagenome (GOLD analysis project Ga0105047, IMG submission 78384) | Freshwater microbial communities from Lake Fryxell liftoff mats and glacier meltwater in Antarctica - MAT-04 (megahit assembly) | ecosystem: Environmental > Aquatic > Freshwater > Ice > Liftoff...
ATTTATTACCGGCTGACCGTCTTTACCATAACTCTTTTTAAAGGCATTAACTTTATTTATGTCGTTGGTCAGTTCATAAGAATAAAATATCGCCGTAGAAAACTTCTTTGCAAAATCTTCAAATAATAATTTCTGAGTAGGAGATGTTACAGTATGTGTAATAACCGAAATCTCTTTTCCCGCTGCAGCCGCCTTCTTCAACTCATCTATAATCTTCACATCAGCATCAAGCCAGTTAACAGAAGCAAAGCTTCCGCCGCTTCCTTTAAGCATCGGCTCTTTAAGTCTAATCGGGTCATACAGATTCATAATGTTCGCCTGGCCTGTTGCACAAATTTTACCTTTATTAACAGGGTGTTCAGGATTACCGTCAATTTTAATAGGTCTTCCTTCTCTTGTCTTAATAAGAATCCCGCAGGCATTCGCACACGCAGTACAGGTAGAAGCATAATAATTCGGATTACCAATAGTCACCTCTTCGGGCTTTTTGTTGTAAGAAATAATCGCACCCTTATCCCTGTAATCAGAGCAACCCGTAGCGGCAAGCGCTGCTGAGGAAGCCATAAGTGCGAGGAACGTACGTCTGCTAACGGCAGAAGATTTAGAAATGTCAGGGCTTTCCGAAGCGCCATCTGCAAACTCATCCTCTTTCGCCCTCAGAAAATCAGGGTTATTATTAAGCTCGTTAAAACCTCTCCAGTAATTAATATCTTTATCTTTATTTGGCAAAGTTAAACTCCTTTGGTGTTAATTCTTTTAATAGAGTCAGGATTCTCGTTGACCTGAATCTTCGTGTTTGAACTATACATATTTTCCGCCCGCCCAGATAAAAACTTTAGCGGTAACTTCGCAAGCAGAAAACCACCCAATGCAGCCAGTCCGGTTACATAAATAAATTGCTTTCTATCAACTTTCTTTTCTTTCAGAAAATCTAAAATCTTCATAGTAGTATGATTAATCTTTTGAATTAATGTATTAACGGTGGCACGCCGAACAATTTTCGGGACCTTTTTTCAAGTTCGTTTTAATCTCTTCGTAATTACTAATCTTCTTTTCCGGTTGTCTGTGACAGCTTAAGCACGCGCCCATAGTAAATGAATTTGTCTGTCCGACGACATCCATTGCTTTTATATCACCGTGGCAATTCACACAATCAATATTCTTATTCACATGCGAACTATGATTAAAATAAACAAACTGCGGAACCTTGTGAATCCTGTTCCATTCGAGCGGCTTATTATCCTTGTAAAAACTCGTCAGCTTCTGAATTTCGGGCCTATCCGTTCTGGCTAGAGTGTGGCAGTTCATACAAATATCAACAGACGGTACACTGGCCGCCCGCGACTTATCAACTCCTGTATGACAATACTTGCAGTCAATCTGCATTGAACCTGCATGCAATTTATGTGAAAACTTCACCGGCTGTTCCGGCGTGTAGCCGATACTATTCCTCTCGGCATAAGATGCGTAATATGTAATTGCAAACACCGCTATCACAACAAAAGCAATGATAGGTAAACGCACCTTCAAATTGTAATCGAGTAGATGTTTATCCATAGAAAAATTTATGCATAAAATACGTAAAAATAAATTGAATTATACTTACCTTTAATTTTTATTCCCAGAGAGTGAAAAAGCTGTTCACCCCTCACGCTTTTTTCAACAAAATCCATGTTATAATAATTTCTAAAAAGATAAAAAAGTTTTGCAGTTAAGAATATAGTTTTTCAGTGTTGAAAGGAATAAGATAATCTCTGATTGGATGAAAGAATATAAGTTTTCGGAATGAGAAGAAAAGGTAGAGTTAGGGTTTTGAACTGCAATTTGTAGAATTGGGTGTTAAAGGGCAAGTTTCTTTTCGGCTTTGAGAAATCTACAACATATTCAAAATAAACTTATACAAGATTACTTATAAAAAATGATGAACAAGCACGTTTGCCTGTGCAATTTGAAGTGGGCTTTAGGTGTCCAGATGCGTAAGACAGGTGAACTTTATTATTAGCTCGGGTCAAGCCTGTTCAACTCGCCTATTTTCATAAAACTGCATTTTTGGGCTGTTTTTGAGGTTCCTAATCGGAGGAATTCAACTTCTCTTAAAAGGAATTCAATTTCGCTTGAAAGAAATTCAACTTCTCTTAAAAGGAATTCAATTTCTCTTAAAAGGAATTCAATTTCTCTTAAAAGGAATTCAATTTCGCTTGAAAGGAATTCAACTTCTCTTAAAAGGAATTCAACTTCTCTTAAAAGGAATTCAACTTCGCTTAAAAGGAATTCAACTTCGCTTGAAAGAAATTCAACTTCGCTTGAAAGAAATTCAACTTCGCTTAAGCGGATATGAAATTATTTTGCACTAAAATGATTTCCTAAATTGGGAGTTAAAGGTCAAGTTTCTTTTCTGCTTTTTCAAATTCCTCTAAGTCAACATCATCTTCATCTGTGTCTTCGTCTTCCCATTCGTATTTTTCAGGCATCGGGTCGGAATTGCGGAAAAGAACTGCGGCAACAATACCGACTATTGCTCCAGAAAGATGAGCCTCGAAAGAAATACTTGGGTCTGTTGGGAGAATTCCCCAGACGAGACCTCCATAAAGAAAAGTTACGAGTAAAGATAAACCAATTGATTTTGGGTCGTGGCGAAAAAGTCCGACAAAAAACATAAAAGTAACCAGCCCATAAATGATACCGCTTGCACCGATATGGTAAGCCTCGCGCGCGAAAATCCAAACGAGAACATTTGAAAATATATAGACAGAGAAGAAAACTTTAAAAGAGGAGTTGGTATAAGCGTACAATAAAAATATCATCAGAACAAGTAAAGTAATACTGTTTGATGCAAGATGTGAGAAGTCTGAGTGTATTAGCGGGGCTGTTAGTATTCCGATAAGTCCGCTTAATTTTCTCGGATAGACGCCGAGTGTGACGAGGTCAATACTTGTATATACTTCAAAGATTTTAATTAACCAAAGGAGAATAACGAACGATAAAGATATAAAAAGGCTTATACGGAATTTAGGTTTTCCGAGCTCATCATTTTTCTTTACGTTAGTTTCCATAAAATTTTGCATACTGCCTAAAGGAATAAGATAATCTTTTTAATCTTTATTTTGTTGTCATAAAATAGCAATTTAATAATATTTTACAAATGAATAAGAACTATAAAAGAATCAGGCACGAAATAGAGAAGGCAAACACGATAGTTTTAACAACTCATCTTTTGCCAGACGGTGATGCAATAGGCAGCGAGTTTGCTTTGTACTACTATATATTAAAGAAGGGGAAGAAAGTTTACATCATTAATCATAATGAATCTCCCGACCATCTAATGTTTTTAGATGAAGACAAAATAATCAGGAGGTTTCTTGGTGATGTGGAAGGAAACACTAATATTATCAATGCGGCAGACTTAATTGTAGTTGTTGATACAAACGAGTATTCGCGAATAAAGAGCATGTCGGATGCAGTGAAGAATTCACCCGCAAAGAAAGTTTGCGTAGACCATCATCAGGGAATTGACAAGGACTCATATTATGATTTTATATTAGACACGGAGTCGCCAGCAACGTCACAGATACTTTATGAGTTTATATGTGATGACAATCCTGACTTTATTGATAAAAAGATTGCAGATAATTTGTATGCAGGAATAATGACTGATACGGGGTCGTTTAAGTATCCGCGTACAACGGAGAAGACATTTCTGATATGTGCGGATCTGATAAAGAGAGGAACTGACCCTGTTTATATGTATGACAAAATATACAATAATGTCCCGAAGGAAAAAGTTAAACTATTATCAAGATTCATTGAAAGTTTAAGTTTTCACTTTAACGAAACACTGGCAATAGGTATGATAACACAAAAAGATTTTATGGATTTTCATTCTGACGTGAAAGACGTGGAGGGGTTCTCGGCGTTTTTAATGTCGATGAAAAATATCCATGCGGGGTTTTTAATTGTTGAACTTCACGATAGCTGCAAAATTTCTTTTCGTTCGAAAGGCAACATCAAAATGAATGAGTTTGCAAGAAGCTTTAAAGGGGGCGGGCATACGAATGCTGCGGGAGCGACAGTTGAAAATTCAGACCCGATAGAATTAAAAGAAAGGTTACTGAGCGAATACAAAAACTTCGTCTCGAAACATGAAAAGAAAAGATAAATACTTTCTACTAATCTTATTTCTTCTGTATGCGATTATTCGTTTAGCGTTCTTTGCGAAACCATTATTACAAATTGACGGTTATGCAATTCCCGATGATGCATACCTTTCTTTAGAGATTGCGAGGAATTTCGCCGATGGGAAATGGTTCTTTTATGGGGACCAGCACACAAGCGGGTTTCAGCCATTGTATGTGTTTATAATGACACCTGTTTATTTATTGATTCGGAACGATTCAATTTCACCGCTTTATATTTCTTTAATACTGTCAAGCTTAGCAGGCTTTGCGACACTATACTTTCTGTATAAACTAATACGGGTTGTGTATGACGATTATTACTCTTCGTTCATTTCGGTGTTACTTTTTATACTTCTACCAGTAACGATTTCAAATATATCCAACGGGCTTGAAACATCTTTTGCCTTCTTCTTCTTTGTACTGGTGTTTTATTATCTTTATAAGTACTGGCAGAAGGAAACGATATCTTATCTGCCGAAACAGTTATTTGTATTTGGGTTAATCGTTGGCGGTGCGATGCTTGCAAGGATAGATAACATAATGATTGTTCCGGGGATATTTGTGTTTGCATTATTGAAATACAAAAAGGAAAAGACGGATTATAATCTTATGCTGAAAAACTTTGCTTTTGTGCTGGCGGGAATTGCATTAATATATCTGCCTTATGCTTTATTATCATATTCGTTTACGGGTGATATATTTCCCGTTAGCGGCAAAGCCGTCCATCAGATAGGAAAGGATATGGTCGATTATCATTCAGACGGACAATCGGGATTATTTACATTACTCAATTTATCGTTAAAGAATATTTATTCAAATTACTCAGTTGTGATTGTATTTGCAATCGTAACAACTTTTATATATAGGTTGAAAACGCGTGCATGTCCGTGGTTCAAGGGCTCTGTCGCAGAGCATTTACCACTGATAACAACATCGTTGCTTATTTTTGGTTCATACACATTTTATTTAACTGCGAACTGGTTTTATTCAAGATACTTTTTCCCACTTAGTTTGTTCTTTGTTGCATTAACTGCTTTTGCGAGTAATCAGTTAATATTAAGTTTTGGTTCTTCAAAAGGAAAAGCAATTGTGTTTGCGGCGATTATAATTGCTTTAATTTGCGTAAATGTAGTCAGACCAGGTATTAAGGATTTCTTTTTCAAAGAATATAAAAAGAGCGGATACATTGAAGCGGGAAAATGGGTAAACGATAATTTTCCAAAAGGAACGATAGTAGGCAGTAATCAAACGGGTGCAATGAGTTATTTTTCAAAAGACATAACTGTTATAAACCTTGATGGTGTTGTGAACAAAGAAGCATATAATGCAATAAGGAATAAAGAGTTAATAGAGTACGTGAAAAGCAAGAAGATAGAATATTTCATAGACTGGAAAATAAACTATGAATTCCTTGTACGGAATTCGAAGAACTTCAAAGAGAACGACGTGGTGCTTATAAAGCAAGTTGAAGGGCTGAGCTCCTGGGATTACGAATGGTTTGTGTATAAAGTTAATTATTAAAGGTTGTAATCGACTACAAAGAAGCATTTCTTATTCTATTTTATCTCAATTCCCTAAAATTTATCTTTAGGTATTAGGAAAAAAGCATGTTCGAACAAATAACAGATAAACGCATAAAGGAAGCCGTTGAAGTATTGAATAATTTAAGCGATTATTCAACAGAGGCGATAATCACCAGTAACTTAAATGATTTTACAAAATCATTCATTGTAAACGATGGTGGAAAATTCACAAGCAGAGAAGAGCTGGTTAAGGTAGTTGAAAAGTCAATTAAACTAAACCTTAACTATTGCCTCAGACCTACGTGGACGTTAATAAATTATTTATTCGGAAATTTAGATTCGAGGCAAAAAGCCGATATACAGAAGAGGGCGGACATATTCACATACTATAATTATTACACACAGACGGTAAAGGAAATTTCGAATGACGAGCATTATGTTTCAATAAAGCGGAGTTTGATTGAAGGGGTATTACAACAGATTAATTCAGATATATATTCCAAGTTAACAACAGACACAACAAGTTTAAAAATCAAGAACTTCTTTCAACAGATATTTAAACTGAAATACGGGGATAATGCAGAAGTTAGCCTTGACATGAGTATTCCATGTAACTTTATTAAATTGTTTCTTGAAGATAAAGGATATAACGATATAGTTAATTTGTTTAGTAATGCGGGGTTTACGAAGGGCGACGAAGAAATAGAACTGAAGACAATCATTAAAGTGTTAACGGGAAAGATAAACAGCATTAACGAGGTTTACAAAAGTACAGAAGTAGCAGAACAAAAAACAGAAGAGGTAATAGACGAACCAGTTAAGGATACTATAATTCACACACCCGAAAAGAAAGAGTACAGCGAAGAAAACACTTATTCAGATACAAGTATTAAAGCCGATTTGCCAGACGAGACAAACATTTCAAATGAGTTTGAGGAAAAAGAAGAAATAGGCGAGAAGCATTTACGTTTTTATTTTAAAGATGAAGAGATAAAGAACATATCCAAAAAGGTTTTCAAAGGCAATAAGTATCTGCTACTGGATTCCCTGCTTGAGATTGAGAAGTTAAAGACGTGGCGGGAAGCAACAGAATTCCTGAAAGAAATTTTTATTAACAACAAAGTAACCATTAGTGAAAAAAACGTCATAATGTTCGTAGACGTTTTAAATGATTATTTTGAAAAAAGGTGAGGAAATAAAATGTTTATAGATTATGCAAAAATATTCATAAAGTCAGGAGACGGTGGAAACGGATGCATTAGTTTCAGAAGAGAAAAATATGTTCCAAAGGGGGGACCTAATGGCGGAGACGGTGGTAACGGCGGAGATGTAGTGTTTAGAGCATTCGGACAGCTATCTACATTAATTGATTTCACTTACCAGAGACATCACAAAGGCGGAAAAGGTGTTCACGGTATGGGCGGAGACAAGAACGGCAAGAACGGGAAAGATGACCTAATACTGGTTCCGTGTGGAAGTGTTATAAAGAATTTTGAAACAGGTGAAGTGATAGCTGAGTTACTTAAAGACGGAGAAGAGAGAATAATTCTAAAAGGCGGAAGAGGCGGAAAAGGAAATACACACTTTAAAACTTCATTAAACAGGACACCACGCTTTGCACAATCAGGAGAAAAAGGTCAGGAATTAATAATCGTCATAGAATTAAAACTTATAGCCGATATTGGATTAGTTGGATTTCCAAATGCAGGTAAGTCAACGCTGATATCAAAAATATCTTCTGCAAAACCAAAGATAGCAGATTATCCGTTTACTACATTAAAGCCTAACCTTGGGATAATTAAGTATCACGAGTATGAATCATTCGTGATGGCAGATATACCAGGAATAATAGAGGGGGCATCATCGGGTAAGGGGCTTGGGATTCAGTTTTTAAGGCATATAGAAAGAACGCGAATACTTTTATTTCTTATAGACTCAACTCAGCTAAACAATGACGGTACAAAAATTTTAAGGGATTACAAAGTCCTGCTGAAAGAACTGGAAAACTATGAGGCAAAATTACTCGACAAACCAAGAATTATATGTTTCACGAAAACAGACGCAATAAGCGATGAGCTTAAGAAGAAATTAAAGAGCATAAGAACATCAGGAATAGACAAAATATCAATATCTTCAGTCACAGGCGACAACCTTGACAAGTTAAAAGATTTGTTGTGGGATAAATTAAAACGTTTAAATAAAGATGAAGAAACCCCTAATACTAATATCAAATGATGACGGCATAGAAGCCGAAGGAATAAAAGCACTAACTAAAGAGATCAGGCAATTTGCAGAAGTTTTTGTTGCTGCGCCGCACACTCAACAGAGTGCTGTGGGGCATTCAATAACGATGGCTAATCCTATCAGGGCACGAAAAACTTTGATGTTTAAAGATTTTTACGGATATGCGGTTGAGGGTACGCCAGCCGATTCGGTGAAGATTGCGGTGCATACATTATTAAAGGGGAGAAAGATTGATTTGTTAATTTCGGGCATTAATCAGGGAGCCAACACGGCAATAAATATAATCTATTCGGGGACGGTGTCTGCAGCAACAGAAGGAACGATACTTGGAATTCCTTCGATAGCGATGTCGCTAACGAGTTACACGTATCCAGATTTTTCAATAGCGGCAAAATTTGCATCCAGACTTGCAAAGATAGTTCTGAAAAAAGGGCTCCCACCGGGAACACTTTTAAACGTTAACGTGCCGGCGATTAAAAAAGTGAAGGGTGCACTTTTAACGATGCAGGGAAGGTCAACCTGGGACGATACTTATGAGATACGCTTAGACCCTGCCAAGAGGCAGTACTTCTGGCTTACGGGCAGTATGAAAAAACTTGATAAGACAAAAGACTTTGACGTTAAAGCTGTTGACGAAGGTTACATTTCTGTAACACCAATTCATTACGACCTTACAGACTACAAGTTCTATGATAAAATGAAAGACTGGAAGCTATAGTTTAACGCGCAATATTCCTGAGCATTCCTCGGAATATAAAACCGTGAAACGGCAGAACACTGTACCAGTAAGCCCTGCCCCATAGACCGAGCGGGCGAAAGGTTGCTGTTTGTGTTAATACATTATCATCAATTTTAAACTCAAGCCATGCTTCACCAGGAAGTTTCATTTCTGCATAAAGTAAAAGCCGTTTATCTTCTCTGCTTGCGAAAAGCACTTTCCAGAAGTCCAGGGTTTCACCAGCATAAATTTCTTTAGAATCTTTTCTTCCTCTGCGAAGCCCAACTCCACCAAATAGTTTATCAAGGAAGCCGCGTATTGCCCATAACCAGTTTGCATAATACCATCCATTTTCGCCGCCGATAGAAAAAACATTATCAAGGGTTTTGTCTATGTCGGTTATGTTTCTTCTTCTTTTATCGATAAAGCAACCATTAACAGGTACATCGATATAATAAGACACACCTTTTTCAAGTACGTTAGTTGATTGCGAATCAGTCCAGCTTGAAACAACCTGATGATGTTCAATCTTTTCAAATGCAAGCTCTATGGAGGTTTCGTAATTTATTAAGTTTATAGCAAGCAACTCCCGAAGGTTATTTTCCTTGCAGACAACTTCCACTTTCATACTGTTAACAAGGTTTACTGCAAGCGGGTAAGAGATCGAAGTTACAAAATACAGCCAGTAGGAAGAGAGGCGAGGCGTCATAACCGGCACAACAAATATTCTTCGTTTAAGTTTTCTTACCTTTGCAAATATAAGAAGCATATCTTTGTAAGAGAGAATATCAGGTCCACCGATATCAAAGCTGTGATTGTAAGTTATAGGATTACCTAAAACACCGACAAGATATTCAATTACATTTCGAATGGCAATTGGCTGAGAAAGTGTATTAAGCCATTTAGGAGTTACCATCACAGGAAGTTTTTCAACAAGGTCTCTCATTATTTCAAATGAGGCACTTCCGGAACCTATAATTATTCCGGCACGTAAAGTAGTTAAGGAATAAGAATGAGAATTTAAAATCTCCTCTACCTTTTTTCGTGAAGCAAGATGCTTGGAAAGCTTTTCTTCATTTATTATGCCGCTTAAGAAGATAACCTGTTTTACGTTTGTTCTTTCTATTGCATACTTGAAATTCGAAGCAGACTCAGATTCAAGACTTTTAAAATCTCCTTCTGTTGAGGACATAGAATGAATCAGATAATAAGCGGTGTCTATGTCAATGGGTATATTGACAAGTGTTTCAGGTTTTAAGAAATTTACTTCAAGAATGTGCGGCGGGTCTATGGAGTATTTACGATCACTGAATCTTAGTTTATCTCTTACACAGCAAAACACTTCGTGTCCCTGATTTAATAACACAGGAAGCAATCTTTGTCCTATATAACCGGTAACTCCAGTAAGTAATATTTTCATAATTTGCTTTAAAGGTTTTTCACAGAAGCAACGACGTTATTCTTTTCATTTTCCCTGTATTTAACGTCGAGTGTTTTTTCCTCCTGTAGTTTTAAAATATTTTCTGTTTTAATCATAATGTTTGTTTCTGTCTGAAATGTTTGTCCATCATATCCTTTAACGTCAATCAAAATCTTAAAGAAGCTAAGTTTCTTCTTCTCTCCTATTTTCACGTACTTTAATATAGTTGCTGTAGTCCATTTTACCGTTAAGAATTTTATGGTGGCTATTATCGCACGCCACAATGAAACAAAATTCAACAGCGAGAAGACTAACAATACCCAGGCTACAACTTTAGCAAGTGTTGAGCTGACAATTCCTGATATTAAAACATATCCCATTATTACAGAAAGAATCAGAAACAACAAAGAGAACAAAACTCCTTTTAAACTCAATGGCCTGTTTAGCATTATCTTAATGGTAATTCCTCTTACAAGGCTTTCTACTATTTTCTCCGCATCGGCTTTATCAACGTTTGCATTTTTTTGATAAACATCAACCGCTTCGTCCTTCTTCCCC
>Ga0105047_10018943_pt1 | contig 10638 bp, 4 predicted proteins | sample MAT04_FD_78384 | JGI IMG/M metagenome (GOLD analysis project Ga0105047, IMG submission 78384) | Freshwater microbial communities from Lake Fryxell liftoff mats and glacier meltwater in Antarctica - MAT-04 (megahit assembly) | ecosystem: Environmental > Aquatic > Freshwater > Ice > Liftoff...
CCCGCGCTTCGCCCGATATAGCTCAAATAGCGGCTGTCAGCGCCAAAGCGAATGGAGTTGATCAACGGGGCAACGCCGGCGAGCGGCTGCACGCGCTCGCGGGTTTGCAGAATACTGTCGTAGATGTACATGCCGCCAGCCGGCGCCTCGCCGTCCACCGAAAAGGCAACAAAGCGGCCGTCTGGGCTCACCGACGGCCTGCCCGAAGCGCCTGAAAATTGGACACCCAGCGCATCTAAGCTGACCCGGCTGGTGAGGCCTGATCCAAGGTTATGCATATAGACATCCGCGCGGGCATTGGTGTCGCTTAACGCCAGATTGGTGGCGCTCGTGGTGAACGCGAGCACGTTGCCGGCGCGATCCAGACTGATCTCGGTGACGGCACCATTGGCCTGCGCGCCGCTGCTCGCTACGCTAACCCGCCGAATCGGAACGGCCGCAGTGGACACCCACAAGAACGCGTCCGCGGCCGCGTTGCTGTCGCCGGCGACGATGTTGCTCGCGCTGCTGACAAACACAATTCGGCTTCCATTGATATTGATTTTGCTGGAGCCATCCAGGTTAGGCGTGGTGCCGCCCGCAGCGGTACCGGTGGTATTGACGCTAACCAAGTTCAACGCACCGCTTTGCAGGTTCAGCCGATAGCTGTCTGAACTTCCGTTGGCATCGTTGGCGGCGAGATTACTGGCAAAGGTTTCTAAAGCCACCCAGTTGCCGTCTGCCGACAGGCTCGCCGCTTCAACCGGGAAATTCGGCAGCTCGTTGCTTGGATTGCGTGCGAGCAGGCGAATCGCACGCGTCTTTTTGATGATCTCGGCAAGATGAACGGAATCGAGCGCCTGGCCAAAGCTCGCGGTATCGAGATCGGGCGCTTGGCTAAGCGCGAGCACCCGCGCTGCATTCGGCGCAAGGTCGCTTAGCCCACTGTCGCCCGCCCCAAACACGCTCGGCACCGGTGCATTGGCCACGCTCTCGCGAGCAAGCGCGGCGGTGTTCAAATCCTTCACATAGATGTCCTCAAGGCCATTGGTGTCGGCGGCTTCAAGGGCTGCTTTGCTTTGAAAACAGGCGCGCTGGCCGTCATCGCTGGCGCTTGCCAGTTGCGCCGGTCGATTGCCATTGCTTGCTTGTTCGGTGATGCCGGCGAGCAGGTCACGGCGGTAAATCTGGCCTATCGTCGCCGGCGCCATTGCGGTGAGGTTCGTGGCGCTGCTTTGAAACCACACGTAGCGCCCGCCTGCAGAGACGCTGGCACCCGAACTTGGCCCATTGGTGTCAGCGCCGGCAAACCCCAAGCTCACCCGCTCGGTGATGCCGGTAAGCAGCGTGTGGCGAAACACGTCGTTGGTGCCGTTGCCATCACTGGGATCAAGATTGCTGGCGGCGCTGTGGAACACCACGAACGCACCGGTTCGGGCCAAGTCGGCGTCGAAGGCGGCCGCGATGGCGCCAACACCCGCAGTCGTTTGCGATGCGCGGCCAATTGCCCCGCTGCTGACGTTATTGACAAAGATATCGGTCCCCGAGGTGTCGCCAGCGACGAAATTGCTGGCGCTGCTGGCGAACGCAATCAGATTGCCGCTGTCGTCGACGCTGGCCTCGAAGCTGCCGCCGTTGCCCTGAACGCCGGCGGCGCCAGTGGAAATCCGCACCGTGGAAGCGGTCACCGTATCAAAGCGAAAAACGTCGGACACCGCGTTCGTATCGCCCGCCACGATCGCTGCGATGGCGCTTTCGTAGACCACAAAACGACCGCTGCCTGAAATCGCTTCATTGCTGGCCTGAACGGGCTGTCCACTGCTGTTGAGCGCCACGCCGAGCAGGGTTCCAGTGAGCGCATCAATCCAAAACGCCGTCGGGTTGCCACCAGAATCGTTTTCAAGTAGGTCGTCTCGACTGATAAAGACGAGGTAACGGCCGGTCTCGCTTAGCGCCGCATCAACGGATTCGACACGTGCCTCCGCCCCGCTCAGGCGCCGACTCGCGCGAACCAGGTTGCCTGCGCTCCGCGCGAAAACGTCCGCATAGCCGTTGCGATCGCCCGGCACCAGCTGGCTGGCTGCACTTTGAAACGCAGTGACCATTCCGTTGCCCGAAATCGCGCAGTTTTGCGCAGCCCGATTGCCCTGATTGCCCCAAATTAAAGGGTCTTCATTGACCGTTAGCGGTTTAAAGCTGGCAGCTCTGAGCGCTTGTGCGCCAAGCAACAGCGTACCGATCGCGACCGATTGAAACATGTGCATGGCCAAACCCTCATTCAAACCCGTCTGTAAAGAAAAGATCCACGGCTTGATCGTCGGTGATCGTCACCGTGATGCTTGCCGGCGTACCCAGCGTGGCGCCGCCGCCCGGGTTAATTAAATTAACGGTGAAGGTCTCATCGCCCTCACGCTGGCGGTCGTTGATCAAGCTCAGCCGCAGGTTTTGGATCCCGCTGATTTGATGCTCCCACAGCGCGTTTGACTCAAGCAGCCGGAAGTCGCTTGGCAGCGCGGTGCCGGGCACTGCGCTGCTGCCCACATTGACAAAGCCTTCGCTGCCATTGAGACGACGCACCGCCAGATCCACCGATCCGGCCGATTCCGAGACGCTAATGGTTGCGCTCGGAAATGAAATCTGGCCCGGCTCTAGAGTGACCATGAGCAAATCAAGCGCGCTGTTGCGGTCGAGATCGCTAAGCGGTTGATCGGTTGCCAGGATCGCCTGCGTGGCCGAAGCGAGGCGCAGTTCGCTGATCATCGGCGTCAGAAAATCGGTGGTGCTGGTGCGCGCCAGCTCGATATTGGGCGAGATCGAAAAGCGATCATAGCGGTACGCATAATCGGTACCGACGATCCAGCCAATGTAGCTCAGGTAGCGCGGATCACGCCCGAAATGCAGGCTAAATTCGTAAGCGCGGACGCTGCCAGGTGGCCTGATTGCCGATCGCGCCTGGGTGATTCGATCGTGCAAATACAGGCCCGGGCTAGGCGAAGTCTCGTTGACAAAATAGGCGATTTGCAAGCCGTCTGAACTAATCGTTGGTGAGCTGGCACGCTCGCTCAACTGCGTGCCGGAGGACCCCAGGCTGATGCGCCGCGTGGTGTTGGTAGAAATCGTGTGCAAGAACACGTCGGCGACACCGTTGGTGTCGTCGGCGACCAAGTTATCGGCGACCGAGGTGAACACCACATAGTTGCCGCTTGCGTCCATGCTGACCTCGCTGCTGGCGCCATTGGCCTGTCCGCCAGCGGTTGCCACACTGACCCTTCGCATCGGCACGCTTGGGTTTGCGTCCCAGACAAAGGCGTCGGTTGCACTGTTGCTGTCGTTTGCGATGAGGTTGCCCGCATCACTTAAAAACGCCACGCGCGCACCCGTGCCGCTAATGCCGAGCGCTGAGCCCGATGAGGTAGCGCTGCCGGATCCGAGCCCGGCCGTGTTGAGACTCACCAAATTCAAAACGCCGGTCGCCAGATTCATCCGGTAGACGTCGGTTGTGGTGTTGGCGTCGAGCGCGCTCAAGTTGTCGGCGAGGGTGTCAAAAACCAGCCAATTGCCGTCGGTGGACTGGCGCGCGGAATAAACATCGGCGGTCGGCAAGGCCCCGCTGACGTTGCGCGGGCGCAGCTGAATCTGCGCCGTGGTGGGTTCAATCTCAGCCAGCTGCTGCGCAAACGATGGGGGTGCGGCAAAAGAAGCGGTGTCCAGATCACGGGCTAGAGTCAGGCCGAACACGCGGCTAGCATTCGGTCCGACATCGGTGAGATTGGTCGCGTCGTTGCCGAAATGGCTCGCGACAGCGCTCGTGGCGAGGCTCTGACGGGCCAGGCTGCTGGTCGCGACGTCGAAGCGCCAAACGTCAGAGACCTGGTTGGTATCGCTTGCCTCCAGCGCAGCGTTGCTTTCAAAACAGGCGCTTTGGCCGTCACTGCTGGTCTGCGCCAAGCCGGCGGTCTGATCGCCATTGCTGGCCAGCAATACGTCCAAATTGGACATATCGCGGCGGTAAATTTGGCTGGCGCGAATTGCCGGCGGCGAGGTTAGAGTCAGCGCCGTGCTGGTGAACCAAACATAGCGGCCATTCGCCGAGACGCTCGCGCTGAAGCTGGAGCCAGCGGCGTTTGTCGGCGCGCTTACGCTGAGAGTCGCGCGCTCGGTATTCCCAGAGGACAGGGCGTGTCGGTGATGTCGCTTAGCCCGTTGTTGTCTGGGTTGCTGCGGTCCAACTGGCTTCCCGTTTGAAACACCACGAAGTTGCCGTTGGACGCCAAATGCGGCTGCGTGGAAGGCAGCGCACCGCCGACGCCCGCACTGGTTTGCGAGGCCCGAATCACCGCCGCGGTGGACAGATTCTTGACGAACACGTCGCGGGTGACGGTATCACCGGCGACGAAATTGCTTGCATCGCTCTCAAAGGCGACCAGCGTGCCACTCAGGTCGGCGCTTGGGTTGACGCTTGATGAATTGCCCTGCACGCCGGTATTGCTGCTCGAAACCAAGATAGTGAGCGCCGTTTGGGTATCGAAGCGAAAAATATCCTGGGCGGCATTACTGTCGCCGGCCACAATGTTGGCGTCGTTGCTGTCGAAGAATACGTAGCGGCCATTGCCAGAAATACTCACTTTGCCCACTCGGGCGCGCGCACCGCTTAAGGTGCGGGATGCTTGGAGCAGCGTACCGGTTTGCCGATCCACCCAATAAGCGCTGGAAAACCCGGCGCTGGCCGCCGTCTCCTGCAGATTGTCGTCGCTCTCGAAGACGACATAGCGGCCGGTTTCACTTAAGACGATGCTGTTTGAGCTGCGCCTTGCATCTGCGCCGCTGATGCGGCGAGAGAGCCGGAACAGACTGCCGCCCGTTTGCACAAATACGTCGGTCTGGCCGTTGCGATCCTGCGGGATCAGCTGGCTTGCCATGGATTCGAAGCCGACAACCAGCCCATTGCCTGAGATCGCACACTGGCGGGACGCTAGGTTTCCCTGCCGGCCCCAGATCAAGGGGTCTTCGTTGAGGCCAAGCGCCTGAAAGGTGGCACCGTCCGCGGGTTGGCAGCAAAGCAGAACAAGCCAGGCGAATAAAGCGAGTCGGATACGCATGGTGGCGATGCCTCAGTGCAGAAAATCGTGCAGTGAGGGTGAGCCGAGCCGCACTGACGAGTCTTGGGAATACCCTCAGACAGTGATGAGGAACTGATGAGATTTCGACAAATCAGTCACTTAGCCCGGCCAACGAGAGCGCGGGCACCACAAATCCAAGCGAGCGAATCTCCCCTCGCCAGCGCGTCGCTGCCTCGTCGCCATCCAGACGCGCAATTTCGCCGCGCGCGATCAGCGCCATCCGGCGCATGCCGTCGGCTTGCGCACGCTCCACCACCCAATCGAGTCGCTCGCGCCGGCTCACGGCGTTGGTGTCTAGGCGAGTTCGCAAAAGCGTCGCCCGCAGCGCGTGCTCGGCATCGGGAAGCTTGCGCAGCAGCCCATCCAGCTCAGCCAACGCCGCTTCAGCCTGGGCGCTGCGCTTTAGCGCGAGCAAAGACTCAATCAAAACCAAGCGAACGCCGCGATAAAGCGGCCCTTGCTGCTGCACCACCGGCTGCTGCAAAAGCAGGCGCGCGTCCTCCTCGACGGCAACCGCAAGGCCCTGCGCCAGCTTGAGCTCGACCAGCGCGATCTGGCTGGCGGCCGCGTCCCCTTGTTCACCCGCTGCTGCGCGCAAATCACTCGACGTCTCGAGCGCTTGCGCCGCCGCTTTAAAATCACCGCGGTAAAACGCCAAACGACCGCGCAATTGGGCCAGATCAGATTGCGCGACCGGCCCAGCGTCTTCCAGGCTCGCGCCGGAATCGCTGAGCGCCTGCGCGCTCGCCAGGTCGGCTTGACGCAGGGCCAAATCGCCACGCAGGGCAATCGCGCTGACTTGTTCCTTGCGGTTGCCCAGCTCGGCGAAGGCGCGGATGGTTCGGTCGGCGCCGCTGGCGGCTGCATCCAGTTTGCCCTGTGCTGCGAAGATGGTGACCAAGCGCAGATAGGAATAGGCCAATCCGGTTGCATCACCCAAGCGCTGCTGTAAGGCCTGCGCGCGCTCGGCATGCTCCAGCGCCTCGTCCATTTGTCCACGAAGCTGCGCGAGCTCACTTAAGTTACTCAGCGCCGTTGCCTCGGCATCGGGCATTGACGCCACGCGGAATGCCTCCAGCGCGCTCAAATAACTCTGCCGCCCGCGCTCCAAATCGCCTGCACGCACGTAGTGGTTGCCCAGGCTGCCGAGCAGGTAACCGAGCGTATCGGAGGCGCCCGCGTCGCGCGCCAGCTGCTGGGCCTGCTCCAATAGGGGCGGAATCTCAGTGCTGCGCCCGAGCCGATACAGCGGCGTGCTGGCAGAACTGAGCGCGCTTGCCGCAGCACCGCCGTTGCCCACCTGCTGATAGCCCTCAGCAAGGGTTTTAAACGCGTTCAAAGCCCGCTCATCTTGCCCAAGCCGGCTGTGAAGAAACGCTTGATAGTGCAGTCCCAGCAGCCGCGCCGTCGGATCTTGGCGCTGCGCCAACAGCGCATTGAGGCGCACCAACGCTGCGTCCATTTGCGCGTGTGCGCCCGCATCCAGCATAAGCGCCAGCGCGCGCAGCAGCGCCCGAGCGCTGGCGCGGTATTCCAGCAATGACTCAAGCTCGGCACTCGCCTGCAGCGCCTCAGTCCACCCTTCTTCAGCCCGCCCCTCCGCCGCGCTGACCTCAGCCAGCTGAAGCCTTGCCTGAGCGGCCAAGCCCGGATAAGCGGCACCCACAGTGGCGAGCAAGGCAGTCGCAATGACGGTTCGCTCTTTGTTCTGCGCGGCAAGCCCCGCGCGCTGCGCTGCCAGCAACTGCGCGCGCAGCGGTGTGACCGCCGCCAAGCGGCCCAAATCATCGCCAAGTTTGGCGACGCGCGCTTTGGCCATGTCGCGGCGAAAATCAAAAGCCAACAGTAGCAAGGCGGGATCCGTCGGCGCGCGCAGCAGCAAAGCATCCAGGATCTTGAGCACCTCTTTGTCGCGGCCCGCGAGCTGCGCGCTGAGCAAATCCAGCCACAGCGCAGATATCTGATCAGCCGGCTTAAGCGCCGCCCGCGCTTTCGCAAGCAGCAAGGTGGCGCGCTCGCCGTCGCCGCGCGCAATCGCAACCTGCACGCGCAGGCGCTCGCTCTTTGCACTTGCAGGCAGCGCGTCCAGCAGTTCCAGCGCCGCGACTGAGCGATAGTTTTGAAATTCGCGCCCCGCGTCGATCAGCTGCGAAGGCGGCGCGGTCGCAGCGCTGAACCAGCCTGCGCGCTGCGCGAGCGACAGTGCGCCGGCCAGCAGCAGAAAAGGAATCAATGCGGCCCACACGCGCTTGGGTCGCCTGAGCGGATCGCTGGGCGCGGCAATCTCCCGATCTTCAGCCAAAACCGGCGCCATTACGCGTTCTTCCGCGCGTGTCTCGTCCGCAACCATTTCGACCGGCTTGAGCCAGCGATAGCCCAAGCGATGACGGGTTTCGATGAACTGCGGCGCTTGCGCCGGATCGCCAAGCAAGCGCCGCAGGTCGCGCAACGCCTGCGGCACCGCGCTCGGCGAGATCGCATGGCGGCCCCACACCTGATCAAGCAGCTCGTCGGTTGAAACCAGCGCCGGCGCCCGCTCCATCAGCAGCTTAAGCGTCAGCGCCAGCTGCTTGCGCAAACGAACCTCACCGGCTGGCCGGTGCAGCGTGGCGGTTGTGGGATCGAACTCCAAATCACCCGAGCGATAGCGCATCCGCGCAGTCTACTAAAGCGCAGTCGCGCGAGCGCGGCGGCGAGTTTCCGAGCAGCGTTTGCGCGGAGACCTCGCGGGTTGGGGAACGCCACCCACGGCAGAATTACCCATGAATCGCGCACACCTGTTTTTGCTCGTCGCTGTTCACTCAACATCGGCGCGCCCCGGCCCTCATTAAGGCAGACAAAGCCCATCTCGATCAAATCGGCGCCCGCCAGTTGGGCTATGAGACCGCCCGGTCAATCAGCAGGCCTGCGTCCTGCGTCGCCTTCGATTAAGCAGAGCTTTGTGGAATCAGACCGGTTAGCAAATCATTGAATGCCCTGATCGTCGGATACGCCGAGTGGTGAATTCGGCATGCCAAAAAATCAGCGCTCCACGGTTTTTAGAAGATCGTTTCTTTGCACGTCATATCTCAATGCAAAATCAAGCGCTTCCATGAACTCGTTGACCTTGATTGGCTTTGTCAAGTAACGGAAGAACCCCGCCGCCAACCCTTTGTCGATGTCGCGCGGGATCGCGTTGGCCGACAGCGCGATGATCGGGATGTGGGCTGTTGCAGGATCTTCGCGCAGAATCCCCAAGGCCGCAAAGCCACTGATGCCGGGCAAATTGATATCCATTAAAATTACGTCAGGCTGATGGATGCTCGCCAGCTTGATGCCCAGATGAGCGTCGATCGCCGTCAGTATATTTAAATCGTCGCGCAGTGCGATCAACTGCTCGACCAAGGCCAGATTGGCCGGGTTGTCCTCGATGTAGAGCACGGTGCGTTTTGGCGACAACCCGTCCGACGCTTCAGAATTCCATTCATAAGGACTGCCGTCGCCGATGCCGCCGGAAGCCAGCGATGGCGCACTCGCTGCAACAAATTCGACCCAAAATACGCTGCCAACACCGACAGTGCTGTTAACGCCGATGGCGCCGCCCATACACTCGATGAGCTGTTTGGTGACGATCAGGCCGATGCCGGTGCCTTCTTCGGCGCTGGCCTCTTTCCCAAGCCGATTAAATGGCTGGAATAGCTGCTGCAATTGTTCTGCTGTCAAGCCGGTGCCCGTATCTTTTACGCTCACGCGCACGCGGTTTTCGCCGCTTATCGCGCATTCGACGCTGACCGCGCCGCCAACCCGATTATATTTAATCGCGTTCGACAGCAAATTGATCATCACTTGCTTAACCCTGGTCTGATCGGCATTAACGTAGAAGCGACAGTCGACATCGGGAAAGCTCATCTCAATCCCGCGTTTCTGCGCCTGTGGCTCGATCATGGCCTGACAATCCTGCAGCACGTCGGTCAGAGAAATTGTTTCTTGCGACATCGTCACTTTACCCGACTCGATCATGGCCAAATCGAGGATTTCATTGATCAGACGCAGCAGATACCAGCCGGCTTGCGTAATCTGCTCGATCGACTGCTTTTGTTTCTTTGATGGCGGCGGTGTCTCGGATGCCAACAGCTGCGCGAATCCAAGCACCGCATTTAGCGGCGTGCGCAATTCATGACTCATGCTGGATAAAAATTCCGATTTCGCCAAATTGGCTTGTTCAGCCGCGGCTGTGGCCTTTTCCGCAGCCGCCTTTGCTTTCTCCAGTTCGACGTAATTTTCTTTCAGCGCATCTTCGACTTGTTTGCGCGCCGTGTTATCAGTGCCGATCAGCAGATAGCCAATAATGGCGTCCTGCGCGTCGCGCAGAGCAGTGACCGATACCACCGCTGGAAAGCGGGTGCCGTCCCTGCGGATGTAGGTCAATTCATAAATATCTTCAATGCCGCGCGAAGCCTTGAACACCAGCGCCTCGAATCCCGGCGCAATTGGGATTGCCAGTTCGATACTCAAAGTCTTGGCGCGTGCGGTCACTTCCTGCGGATCGGAAATATCGGCCGGGGTAATCTTGTCCACTACGTCCGCCGCGCTGAAGCCCAGCATCCGCTCAGCGCCGACATTGAAAATCTGAATCACGCCCTTTGCATCGGTGGCGATACTAAAGAAGTTGGCGCTATTGAAAATCGCATTCTGCAGCGCGGACCCGCGCGCGATCGCCTGCTTTTGGCGAAACAACTCGACGAATACCGCGACCTTGTTGGTCAAGATGTGTGGTTCGATCGGCTTGTAGAGGAAATCGACGGCGCCCGAATCGTAGCCCTGAAACAGTCGCTTCCGATCGTGGGCGCCAGCGGTCACGAACACGATAGGAACGTGCTTGGTACGCTCACTTCCGCGCATTAGCTCCGCGAGCTCGAAGCCATCCATGCCTGGCATCTGCACGTCCACCAGCGCGAGCGCGACGTCATTCACGAGAAGGAGTTCAAGCGCTTCCTCGCCGCAACCGGCCTTCAACAAGCGCAGTCCGGGGCGGCGCAACAGTGCCGTCATGGCGACCAAATTCTCTTCGAGATCGTCCACTAAGAGTAATGTGATGTCATCAGACATGAGCAGCACCGATTTTCGTACTGCTAGGTGCAGCCTGTGCGCGGCTTGTTTCTGCTGCGTTATTCGTCATGGTAGGTTCATCGCTTTCGGTAAATGCGTTCGCGCAGGTCGAAGACATCGAAGTCGGCCGTGCGCGACGACACGCCCAAGCTCTCTTTGGAACCGAGTGCAAGAAAACCGCGAGGCACCAGCGATTGCGCGAACAGTGTGATTACGCGATCTAGGAGCGCGCGCTCAAAGTAAATCAAGACATTTCTGCACAGCACCAGGTGCGTCTCAGTGAAGTCGCCGTCGGTCGAGAGCGAGTGATCGGAGAACACGACGCTTCTGCGCAAGCGGCGGTCGAATACGACGCCGTCATAAGCGGCCGTATACCAGTCCGAGAGCGAGCCTTTGCCGCCGGCCTTGAGGTAGTTCTCCGAAAAGCCCGCCACGCGATCGAGCGCATAGA
>Ga0105047_10018944_pt1 | contig 10638 bp, 6 predicted proteins | sample MAT04_FD_78384 | JGI IMG/M metagenome (GOLD analysis project Ga0105047, IMG submission 78384) | Freshwater microbial communities from Lake Fryxell liftoff mats and glacier meltwater in Antarctica - MAT-04 (megahit assembly) | ecosystem: Environmental > Aquatic > Freshwater > Ice > Liftoff...
GCACCCCATAGTCGTGGATCGCTCCGCGATCCAGCGTTGGATCGCGGAGCGATCCACGACTATGAAACATGCGCGCACCGTGCGCTTAAAAAACAGAGTAAGACTCTAATCTGCCGCTCGCCTTATCACGCCATCGTCGCACAGACACGTGTCTGAAGCCGGGTCCCCGGATCGCCGTGTGCTGTCAATCCACGGCTGTCTGTCGTGCGCGGATGGTAATAGGGGCGGATTCCTGAGTTTGTGGGCGAGCGGCGTGGACTTCGCGATAGACCTGAATGACTTCGTCCAGCATCCGGTTTTCATTGAATCGATCTCGTACCATCTGCTGACCGGCAGCAGCGATACGGCGGGCTTTGTCACGATCCAGAAGCAGCTCAATGATGCGATCAGCCAGACTGCGACTATCCGAAGGTGGTACAATCAGACCATGGACATTGTCTTCAATCACACTCATCACACCTCCTACACCGGACGCAATCACCGGGCGGCCCAGCGCCATTGCCTCCAGCATCACGACGCCCAGTCCCTGCTGCAGCGACGGCAGGCAGTAGATATCTATCGCCTCCAGATAACCTGCCATCGCGACGCCGCCATCGACAAAAGTCAGTCTTCGTGATAACTGCAGCGACGCGGCGAGTTTTCGGAGACTGCGTTCTTCCGGCCCGCTGCCAGCGATCACGATGCGAATTTCGTGTCCCGCCTCCACAACGCGATGGCAGGCACGGAGAAAGAATGCAGCCCCTTTCACAATTTCCAGCGGGCCAGCCATTCCGATCACCGGCGGACGATCATCGTCCAGTGGCAAATCGATCTTCGCCGCATCGGGAACTTCCACACCCGGAAGAATGACCCGTTTTTCAATGGATGCCATGAATGGCGTTTCAGGAATCTGTTGTTGTACGCTTTCACTGACAGAAATCACAACCTTGAGCTCGGGCGTAGCTTTTCGAATCACCAGCGCGCTGGCTTCGGCCTGATCCGAAATATTGACAATGAGAGGACGACGGAGTTTTCGCGCCAGTCGAATCCCCTGGGACAAGAGGTGCGGATCCTGCACATGGATGATGTCGGGACGTTGGTCTTTGATGTCACGGCACAGCGTGCGAAGGACAATCTGCCCCCAGATCGGCACGTTAAATCCCGGAATCTCGTGGAGTCGGACACCCTGCAGCAGCGAATTGTCCAGTTCGGTAACGCGGGTGCAAATGAGAGCGGTGTCCAGCTCGCGACGCTCGAGTCCGCGTGCAAGTCGCAACGTGAGCAGCGACGAGCCACGAAAAGACAGCTCGCCGTCAAGCAGCAGGATTCGCTGAACGGTCTCAGCCATGATCACTCACAGAGCCAAATTGGATTCAAACATCAGGACCGTCGCAGTGCTTTCGGTTTCGACAGGACTTCACTGATCAGTATCGCCTGCCTCACACCCTGTGGACTGCGGAGTGCCAAAAGCAAATCACCGGCTGCGGCAGAACCGTGCGTCGTCGCTGCTGTGGGAGCGGACGGCCGATTCTTATCTTCGCCAAGATGACTGCGGACCTGATCGCTGATGTCGGTCTTTACGGAGTCAGCAAGCTGATTCCCGATGTGCGATTTGACATGCTGACCAATAAAAGTATCCACATGGGAACCTACCCCCGATCCTGGCGAACGATCGATCCCGACAGACTTGGCTGAGGGTCTTGCAGTTGGCGCGTTTGGCTTCTTCCCGGACCGTGACTGCTGGCCACGAGCCGTTTCCTGCTTTTTCGAGGGCCGAGATCTGGAAGTTGTAACGGCGGCACGCGGCACGCCCTGCTGAGTCATTTCAGGAAGAAACGAAGTTGGATTGTTAGTTGCCCGTTGGTTTGGGGAATTCGGCTGTTGACGCTGTGCGGTCGGCTGTTCGGCCCGCACATTTTTTAAGTCAACATTCGGAGAAATATATGTTGTGCGAATCCAGTTCACCAACCGAGCCACGATGGCACAAAAAATGAGGAATGGAACGAGCCCATCAATAAGCTTCTGCAACATGACTCTTCCTCTGCGTTCTGGCTACGCGACACCGTTGCCCATCCGGTTGCTCCGAAATCGACGGCTGACGACACGCAAACGACCGATCCGAAACATCAGATCAGTCGACCTTGCAAAAATGCCGTTCCCCATTGTAATCCATTGCATGCCAATTCGAAAAGGCTGGTGGCAAAGTGGCTGTCCGTACTGCGGCATGCGAAGCCATCGGATCATTTGTCGAGCATGTTTTCCTTCATCTGGATGGCAGCCGGGCCAACGAGAATCACGAAAATGCCGGGGAAAATGAACAGCACGAGCGGAAAAATCATCTTCACTGCCGTTTGGGCCGCTTTCTCCTCCGCCATCTGGCGACGTTTTACGCGCATCGAGTCCGACTGGACGCGGAGTGCCTGTGCGATTGATGAGCCGAAGCGGTCCGCTTGAATCAGGATCGCCGCAAGTGCCCGAACGTCATCGACTCCGGTGCGGACTCCCAAATCGTACAGCACGTCGCGTCGAGCCTTGCCCATCTGCAACTGCATGTTGGCGGTTGCCAGTTCCGAACAGACCTCCGGAGCTCCGGTGGCCAGTTCTTCCGAAACTTTACGCAGGGCTGCATCCAGTCCCAGACCAGCTTCCACACAGACAACCAGCAGGTCGAGTGCATCGGGAAGTTGCAAAAAGATTTTCTGTTTACGCCCCCGCTTCTGGAGCGAGAGAATCAGTTCGGGAAGGAAGAAGCCCATACCACCGCCGATCAGCAGCGACATCCACGAATCTTTGGCAAGCCCTGCGGAATAGAATCCGTAGCTGCCGCCAAGGATCAGTCCCAGTCCCAGCGACACAGCTTTGATTGCCAGGAAATTGCGAGAGGCGTTGGGCCGCGAGTAACCTGCGTTGGCCAGACGGATCTTCAGATTACTCTGTTCCAGTTCGCTCTTCGATTCCAGGGCGCGGGACAGCGCGGGTGCGGCTTTGTTGAACATCTCTCCGACTGCGTGACCGCTGTTTTGACTCTTACTGGATTCTCGTTTCTGCCGCGCAAATGGATCACGCCACTCGTCGAGTCTTTCTATGGCACGAGACGACTTCTTGTGGAAAATCGTCCAGAGGCCAAATATGCCGGTCGTAATGCCAACAAATGCAATCACGGGCAGCAGCGTTTCAATATTCATGACGTTTGCTCTGCGAAAACTGAACTGGAATGGTGAAATAGTCTCATTGCGAATCGGTGGCATCGACTCGCGCTTCCTGAATTCTGATCAGACTTTGATATCCACAATTTTCTTGATGATGATCGCTCCGACAATCTGCATGACGATCGCAATCGCGACCATTTGACGACCGAGCTCGCGATTGAACAACAGCATCACGTATTCGGGGTTCATGTAGTAGACCGTGAAGAACAGGACAATTGGCAGACTCATCAGCACGACACCGCTGAGGCGGCCTTCGCCAGTCAGTGCTTTCACCTGTCCCAGAATCTTGAACCGTTCACGCACGATGTAGCTGATCTTGTTCAGGATTTCTGCCAGGTCCCCGCCGGCCTGACGCTGAATCGCGACGGCCGTCACAAAGAACTGCAAGTCCATGTTGGGAACTCGGACCAGCATGTTTCGCAACGCCTGTTCCATCGAAATCCCGAGGTTCTGTTCGTCAAAGACGTGGCGGAATTCGGTGGAAATCGGAGCCTGCATTTCTGACGATACGACACTCAGGCCGGACGAAAGACTGTGACCTGAACGCAGCGCCCGCGAAATCAGTTCCATTGCGTCCGGCAGTTGTGTTTCGAATTTACTGAAACGCGATCGACGTCTCCACCACAGCCACAACCATGGAAGCGAGGCTCCGACAAATGCACCAACAGGAACCAACAAGGTCGGAGCGTGAGCGATGACGGCAATCAAGCCGCCCAGCGCGGCCGCACCCGCGCACAGCATCAGGAATTGTCCGATCCGGAGTGGTGAATTCGCCTGCCGGAAAAACAGCGGCAGTTTAGCAAATCGCTTAACCAGGCCATCGACAAGCCCGCCCGCGGAGTTCACTCCATCCCGCAGAAGTTGTTCCTTGATCTCCTTCTTTGAAGGCAGCGATGCGCCGGTGAAGGCAGCCAGACGAGCCTCCACGGTGGAGTCCGAATTGCCCTGAAACGCCGAGTACAGACCGACCAGCAACGCCAGCACGCCCACGAAGGCCGCGATCATAATGATCAGACTTGGTTCCATTTTTGCCTCACTTTGAGGAAGAGTCGGTCAGAAATAAGCAATGAGCAATCGAAGATAACGGTACGGATCCGATGAAGACACATTCGGATAACTGTCAGGGAGATCGCATCGTGCGCTGCGCAAACAGACCGTTCGGCAAACGCACTCCACCGGTTTCCAGGTGCTCAATGCACTTAGGACGGACACCAGTTGATTCGAAGTGACCGAAGGCTTTTCCGTTCTCACCAATTCCGTCCTGCTGGAACTTGAAGATATCCTGCATGACTATCGTTTCACCTTCCATTCCGACGATTTCGGTAATGTAGGTCACTTTTCGCGGTCCGCCCTGCAGACGGCTGGCCTGAATAATCAAATGCACCGCCGATGCAATCTGCTTTCGGACGGCAGTCAGTGGCAAGTCGCAACCTGACATGTTGACCAGCGTTTCAATACGCGAAATCGCATCGCGGGGATTATTCGCGTGGACGGTGGTCATTGAACCATCGTGGCCCGTGTTCATGGCCTGCAGCATGTCCAGAGCTTCGCCCCCGCGGCATTCACCGATGATGATTCGGTCAGGACGCATACGCAGGGCATTCCGCACGAGGTCTGTGGCCGATACTCTCCCTTTGCCTTCGATGTTCGGCGGACGAGTTTCCAGACGCAGGACGTGTTCCTGCTGCAACTGAATTTCCGCCGCGTCTTCAATGGTAATGATGCGGTTATCGTTCGCGATAAAGCTGGAAAGTGTATTCAGCAGTGTCGTTTTGCCGGAACCGGTACCGCCACTGATAATGATATTCAGTCGAGCCTTCATGGCTCCTTCCAGGAACATGACCATTTCCGGCGTGAACGCGCCGAATTTGAGCAGGTCTTCCAAAGTCAGTGGATTCGTACCGAAGCGCCGAATCGTAAGTGACGGGCCATCCAGAGCCAGTGGCGGAATGATGGCGTTCAGACGTGAGCCGTCCGGCAGTCGAGCGTCAACCATGGGCGATGTTTCGTCGATACGGCGTCCAACTCGGGACACGATGCGATCCAGAATCTGCAACAAATGATCGTTATCCCGGAATGTCACGTCGGACTTGATGATGCGTCCGTTCTTTTCAAGAAAGACATTTTTCGGCCCATTGATCATGATGTCCGCAATGCCCTCCTCCTTGAGCAGCAGTTCCAGCGGACCGAAGCCGATTGCTTCGTCGAGCACTTCTTCGACCAGTCGTTCACGTTCTGAACGGTTCAGCATGGGGTTTTCTGTGTCGCAAAGATGTTCAACGACGACACGAATTTCGCGTCGCAGCGAATCGCCTTCGAGCTCGTTCAGTCGAGTCAGGTCAAGCTTTTCTACGAGCTTGTTATGAATATGTGACTTCAAGGTTTCGAAGTCGCTTGACGACTGTCGAGACGGTTTCATTGGGGCGATCATGGACAACTTCTCCGTGTCTTCTCAGACTATTCTGAATTGAACACTTCCGTTTTCGTAGTGATGAAAGCAGAGACTCCGGCTTGAGTCCGCTACGAAAAATAGGTCACAGAATGCATCCGTGTTGGAAGGATCACTCCGAAATGTTGCCGAAAATCCACAGTCGCGGCAAATCGCGGTCATGCCAGAAGTCCGTCTGCAACGGGTGTTTGGTTCATCGAGCGTGGATGTGTCTCAATTCCAGGGCAGCGCATGAATTCTCGGCGTGCTGGCGAATGTGCGTTGGCGTCGATGATGTAGCCAAAAACATTGATGGAACGTCAAACTTCCATCCGCAAACGACGTTCAGAGACTCCTGGAACCTCCGATTCCAACCCCGGCGGATGCTTGACAGTCACCAAAAATCCTAGTATTTTCCACACTCGTCCTGAGGGAGCTGGCGAAAATCCGGAGGAATATCCGGGGTTGTGGCCAGTTGTTTTCAGGAAGTTTGCTGTTTGTTTGCTCCAGAACCGCGTTGAAGGAACCTGAAATGGACAAGATGTAGGTCTGACTCCATTTCCCCGATGTCTGCCGTGATTCACCCATTGGTGACTCGCGTTTGGAATGAGGAAAGTTCTCTGCCAAAGTGACTCAATCTGAGTGACTTTGTCGGGCGCGAAAAGTGGGACATTGTTCCCGCTTTTTTTTTCACCATGCACAGCACTATCAGACACCTACGTCATGAACGGAAACGAAATACTTAGAATTGTCGATGCGATCCACCGCGACAAGGCCATCGATTCCGAGGTCGTGTTTGAGGGGATTGAGCAAGCGATTCTTTCTGCCGCCCGTAAGCACTTTTCGGAAGAAGAGCAGCTCGAAGTTCGCATTGATCGCGAGACCGGCGAACCCGCGCTCATTTGCGACGGGGCTACGCTCGACCCCGAATTGCTGGGAGACCTGCTTGGTCGAATTTCGGCTCAGACTGCCAAGCAGGTGATGATTCAAAAAATTCGCGAAGCCGAACGCGACACGCTCTATGAGGAATACCTCGAGCTCCGAAGTCAGCAGGTGTCCGGGCAGGTGACGCGCGTCGATCGAGGCACTGTGATTGTGAGTCTCGGGAAAATCGAAGCCATATTGCCTCGCAGTGAGCAGATCCGCAAGGAAAACTATCGCACGGGTGATCGTGTACGTGCCATTGTACTGGATGTTCGCAAGACAGGCTCGCGAGTCCGCGTAATTCTGTCTCGCACCCATCCGGATTTTGTCCGTCGATTGTTTGAAGTCGAAATTCCGGAAGTTAACGATCGGATCATCGAAGTACGTTCGATCGCTCGAGAAGCGGGCAATCGCTCCAAAGTGGCTGTTTCCTGCAGCGATACGTCAATTGATTGCGTCGGTGCCTGTGTCGGCGTGCGTGGTGCCAGAATTCGCGGCATCGTCGAAGAGTTGGCCGGCGAACGCATTGATATCGTGCGTTGGAACGATTCACTTCAGATTCTCGTTCCTAATGCCATGCAGCCGGCAGAAGTTGAAGATGTCATTCTCTGCCAGATGCTTGGGAAAGTCATCGTGCTGGTGCGTGAGGATCAATTGTCGTTGGCGATCGGAAAGTTTGGTCAAAACGTTCGGCTGGCGTCGAAACTCGTTGGCTGGGACATCAACGTGATGACTCAGGCGCTGCTCGACCAGCAGCTGGACAAGTCAATTGAAGCCTTCTGTGTCGCCCCGGGAGTCACGCCGGAACTGGCAGAAAATCTGGTCTCACAGGGATTCTTTACGTTCGACGACCTTTCCGTAATCGAACCAGACCAACTTGTCGAAATGAGTGGTCTGTCGGCAGAGGACTGCGATCGGATCATCGAATACGCTGACGTCGAAAGTGCGCGACTGGAAATCGAAGAACGGATTGCCGCAGAACAACGGAAGCATGCCGCCAGTCAGGCAGAGATCAATCCGCCAAAGCCAAAGAAACCACTTCAGCCGACTGAAGAAGAGCCTGCGGTGGCGAACACCGAGGAGGGTGAAGAAGTATCGCCTGCGGTCGCTGAATCAGCTGCCGACATATCAGGTGGGGACATATCAGGTGATAGCGACGTGGTGATGGAAGAACTTGTCGGCCAGGAGGATTCACCTCCCTCTGAGAAGGAAACTGTGACTTCAGTCGCAGTTGATGATTCTTCGGCTGTGTCCGAGGAATTATGATGAATATTGGGAGCAGTCATCGAGTGGATGACTGAGTGTTTTGCTTTGATCCTCACATCGTGAGGTCGGGCGTCAGAACTGAGGAGACACGGTCTTCAATAATCGAATCATGTAGTATTTTGACGGTTCGTGTGTCTATGTTCTGGCTGTCACCGGCTGTGACCTGCTTTCGCCGGAAACGGGTTGAAAGACGGCATCGTCTGCGGTGAGCATTTGATCCGAAGAGATTCTTCGGATTGCCCGGTCTGTTTTTGTGAGTTTCAGTGCTGGCACTGTCGGGGAAGCGTTTTCCCGGACAGACTCCGTCGGCCTAAGGGGTTAAGTTTTGAAGATACGTATCTTTGCTCTTGCACGGGACCTTGGTCTCGACAGTAAGGTGTTGATCGATCTCTGTGAACAAGCTGGCGTCAAGCTGCGCAATGCGCTGGCGACAATCAGCGAAGAAGAACGAGACACGGTTGTTGCCTACATTCGCAGCAAGGGAACCATCACCGGCAGCAGCGCGCCTCCCGTGGAGATGACACCTGTTCGCGACGTACCTATAGTCACCGGGAAAGTGCGTCAGATTGTTGGTATTCCCTCGCGCGGGTCAGGCCGCAGTCAGGACGACGTCGAAGTTCTGGCGGACGACCTTGACGACATTGAAGACATCGAAACGGCCCCGGGCACTGATTCTGAGATTGAGTCAGCGGCTGAAGCGATCATTGAGGAAGAATCGCCTGTTCCCGAATCCGAAACTCAGGTTGAAGTAGTCGCTCAGTTCGAAGCAGTTGCGATTGAATCCGTGGAAGTTCCGGAAGTTCTGGCAACAGCAACAGCAACAGCAACAGCAACAGCAACAGCAACAGCAACAGCTGATACATCGCCAAAAGCAGAATCATCGCCTGCGGACGCAATGCGGCGTCCAAGGATGGCGAAGCAGCGCGAAATGCGGCCCATTGGTTCAGTCAAGGACCGCGAGCAGCAGGTGGCTGGAATGGCCGGCAAACCGGCCGGACCGATCAAGGTGAACCGCGACAGAGACCGACAGCCTGGCAGGCCGATGGTGGCTGCCGCGCCCACGTTGCCAACTCCGAGCGCAAAGAAAACCAAGCCGCGCGAAGAAAAAGTTCAGAAGCCCGACATGTCACTGTCGGAAATTGTGGACCGCCGCAGTCCGCTTGCGGATCAATTGAAGGCTCTGCGCAAGGCACGCGATGAACACGAAGCGGGCGGCCCGGCCCCTGTGGAACGAAAAAAAGGAGGAACGGCAAACAGAGGATCACTGCTCAAAGAACTTCGCGAAACTCGCGAAGCGGAACGTCAGGCGAAAAAGCTGAAACGACGTAAACGTTCCGGCCCGATCGATCTCCGGACAACCGCTTCGATTTCGTTCCCAATCACGGTGCGAGCGTTGTCAGAGGCCATTGGCCGACCAGCCAAGTCGATTATGAGCATCCTGTTCAAAGCAGGCCGCATGGTGACAATTAACGACGAACTCGGCGAAGAAGAGGCTATGGAAGTCTCGATGGAGCTGGGCGTGGACCTTTCGTTCAAGCGTGGCCGTGACATCGAGGCAGAATTGCTGGCATCACTGGATCACGAAGATCCGCCTGAACTCATGCGTCAGCGTCCACCGATGATTACAATTCTGGGGCACGTTGACCACGGCAAAACCACAATGGTGGACCGTATCCGTAGCGCAAATGTGGCTGCGGGCGAAGCAGGCGGCATCACGCAGCATATTGCCGCGTATCAGGTGAATTACGAAGGACATCAGTTGACGTTCGTGGATACGCCGGGCCACGCAGCATTCGGAGAAATGCGTTCTCGCGGTGCTGACGCGACCGACATTGTCGTGTTGGTGATTGCTGCTGATGACGGCGTCATGCCTCAGACCGTCGAATGCATCAGTCATGCAAAAAATGCCGGCGTGCCGATCGTTGTCGCGCTGAATAAGATCGATCTGCCGGGCATTGATGAACAGCGGATCCTGCAGCAGTTGGCTCAGCACGAGCTTTTGCCGGCGGAATGGGGTGGTGAAGTCGAAGTCGTGCGCACATCGGGAACGACTGGGAAGGGCATCGACAAGCTGCTTGAAACGCTGTTACTGACTGCCGAACTTCAGGAATTTACGGCGAATCCCGATCGCGAGGGATTGGGCGTCTGCCTGGAAGCCTTCCGGGACGAAGGTCGTGGAGCGATCGCGTGGCTTATCGTCCAAAAAGGAACGCTGCGCATCGGTGACAACGTCCTCTGCGGTGCCACCTACGGGCGAATTCGGGCAATGTACAATGACCGGGACGAGGCGATCACTGAAGCGGGACCTTCGACACCGGTCAAGGTTTCTGGCCTTTCAGACGTGCCCGGGGCAGGCGACCATTTCTTCGTGATGAAAGACATCGAAGAGGCCCGCGGAACCGCAGAAAGTCGATTGCACGAAGGTCGCACGGAAGCACTCTCTTCACGCGTTACGGCACGCACACTGGAAGACATTCTCAGCGTTCCGCGCGAAGGATTTGGCGTGCAGGAACTGCCGTTGATTCTGAAAGCGGATTCACCAGGTTCGATCGAAGCACTACGGGGTGAAGTCTGCAAATTTGAACATCCCGAAGTCAAGGTGCAGATTATTCACTCAGGCGTTGGTGGCGTGAATGAAAGCGACGTTTCATTGGCAAGTGCCGCAGGTGCGATTATTATCGCCTTCCACGTCATTGCTGAAGATCGAGCGCAATTGCAGGCGGATCGTCAGGGGGTCGAGATTCGGCGTTACAACATCATCTACGAAGTCACGGCGCATATTAAGCTGGCATTGCAGGGATTGCTGCGTCCGGAACGTGTGGAAGTTTCTAC
>Ga0105047_10018947_pt1 | contig 10636 bp, 9 predicted proteins | sample MAT04_FD_78384 | JGI IMG/M metagenome (GOLD analysis project Ga0105047, IMG submission 78384) | Freshwater microbial communities from Lake Fryxell liftoff mats and glacier meltwater in Antarctica - MAT-04 (megahit assembly) | ecosystem: Environmental > Aquatic > Freshwater > Ice > Liftoff...
GTTTCAGGTGAGATGATTGAATCGATCGCGCCACCACCCGCATCGTTTGAAAAATTGCTAACCCGCCTGCGCCAACAAATCTAGACTACTGAGAAAACTATCCATGTAGGATTCAATGACCACGAGCATCTCTTAAAATTCTGCTCAAAACTCAGTGAGTCCACTAGACGGCTAGCAGACTCACGCAATTGGATAATTCACTAATTCATCAACTAGGGTTTACATTTGGAACTTACAGACAACTAACTTAAACATTACTTTTGTTATTCAAGAACCTGAGCAGTTTGTCTCAGTATTTTTAGCTTGATGCCAATAACCGCTTATTTCCAATTTCGGGCTTAAACTTACATCCCTTATTGCTTGGTATCAGTTACTTACTATCTCGTTTAAAGTTCAGCGATTACCTCTTTCCTTTCTTCCTACCAATGCAGCAAAGAGTTAACAGAGAACTAACAAAATAATAGTTTTACTCGACTCAGCAACTTGTAAGATAACCCGTGGAAATCTCCTGCTTTCTAAGAAGTATTCTCAGGAGAATTAATAACAAAAAACTAGAAAATAATCAGACAGAAATCAACAAAGATAAGTAATCTAATTAACTCTGTAAGTAACTTAAAGGTCTTGTCTAAATCCGATCTAAGACTAGTATAAAAATAATCCAGATGGTTCTGACAAGTAGCCCATAAGTGGTTTAGGGAGGAGGCACTGCCCTAAAAACCGAATTACTTTTGTGCCTATTAATACAGTAGAAGAGTGCAACTAGAAATGCAAGTGTTTTAATATAAATTCACAATCACATTAATCGAAAATATGCCCTAATTCCTAACTTATTCAATTTGTAATTCCTAGGGAATTACGGACTCTCTTGTGCTTAACTAGAAATGAGTATTCCCCAAAAAAGCGTCTGGGAATATTTGCAGAATTTACTGAAAACATCCTCATGCCTCGCCCAATCCCTAAGCTCACAATTAATCTAGTTGGAGGATCGGTTGCAATTGCTTTCTCACTAGAAGCAGCCCGCGACCTCATGTCTCAGATCGATCGACTGATGGGAAGTCTCCGCTCGATCGCGACAAGGTTCAATCCTCCTAAGAGTGATGATGGTGATGAGCCGAAGAATGAAACTAAAGTTAAAGTCTCGCCACAGCCCTCGATGGAATATCAGCATATGGGCGATGTCTTCCTAGAAATTTTTTGCAATCCGAATATTTGGCCGACTCCGTTTGCCGCGAAGGTGCTGATTACGGTGCGAGACGATCGAATTCGGCTGACGACTGAAGCAGAATTGAGCCGATCGATCGAAGATATCAATCAGTACATTGAGGCTGTGGGATGACAAAGGTAAAAGTAAAAGGCTATTTTTAGGCGGATTCGATCGAGCAAGTAGTAAACTAGAGGCTGGCACTAGTTTTTGATGTTTTCACCTAAAATCATGTCTTTTCTCCGTCAATTCTTGGCTCCGTTTCTGATCTTCCTCACATTTCTATTTGCGTTGGTTGTGGTCAGTTCACGGGCTTTTCTTCCCAGTGACATGTTTGAACCTGCCCCAATTGGTTTGATTTCAGATGCCGTGTCTGTGGTTCTGAGTTTGACCGCGAGTAGCTAGAAAAATGTCTGAGCTAACTTGGCGACGGCGGCACATCATTTCGCTAGCAGATTTTACGCCCCAAGACTATGAGCTAGTAATGCAGACGGCATTGAGTTTTCAAGAAGTGCTGTCACGCCGCAATAAGAAAGTGCCGACCTTGCAAGGTAAGGTAGTGGCAAATTTGTTTTTTGAATCTTCAACCCGCACCCGTAACAGCTTTGAGTTGGCTGCTAAACGTTTGTCTGCGGACGTGTTAAATTTTTCACCCAGCACGTCTTCGTTGACAAAAGGTGAGACGATCCTCGATACAGCCCGAACTTTTCTGGCAATGGGGACAGATATTATGGTGATTCGCCATCAAGCGGCGGGTGTACCTGATGCGATCGCTCAGGATATGGATGCGCTGGGCGGCAAGGTGGCGGTGCTGAATGCGGGAGATGGTAAGCACGAACATCCTTCCCAAGCTTTGCTAGATTTGTTTACGTTGGTAAGTTATTTGAATGCGTCGAACCCGACTGCCAGTGAAATCAAGGGTAAGAAAATCGCAATTGTGGGAGATATTATGCATTCGCGGGTGGCTCGGTCTAACCTGTGGAGTTTGATTACAAATGGTGCTGATGTCCATCTCGCTGCCCCACCAACTCTCTTGCCGCCTGAGTTTGCCAGCTATGGTGCGAAAATTCACTATTCCCTTGCCCCTGCTTTAGAAGATGCCGATTTTGTTATGACTTTGCGCTTGCAGACTGAACGGATGAGTCAAAACTTAATTCCCAGTCTGCGCGAGTATCATGCTCAGTTTGGCATTACCCGCGATCGATTAGCGAAATGTTCACCACATGTTCAGGTATTGCATCCAGGCCCTGTAAATCGTGGTGTAGAGATTAGTTCCGATTTAATGGATGATCCGCGTTTGAGTTTGATCGAACGGCAGGTAACTAATGGCGTGGCAATTCGGATGGGTCTATTATTCTTAATCGGATCTTCTAGTTTGGACAAATTCTAACATTTAGACGCTCAAGGCAGGATATCAAAGTAATCACAATGCTTTGGACGCACAAGAGAAAAATCACGGCGATCTAAGGTTAGAACACAGGTAATGCCAACTCTCTCTGAAATTGCTATGATTGCGGCATCGACAAAATCGAGTTGACTATCAGCATACTGCTCTAAAATCTGATTTACTGGTTCTAAATCTGTAGCTGTAATCGCCTCAAGTTGAGTATTGCTAGCAGCCAGATTAGCTAAAAATTGGCGCATTGCTTGATGCCCTAATCTCGATCCAATCAAATAGCAGACCTCAGGAAGGACAACACTGGGAAGCAACAATGGCTCGTTTATGCTTTGTGCGAGTGTAAAAACCCGTTCATGATTACGATCGCTTCGATCGGCGAGGGCAAACAGAAAACTAGTATCGAGTATGACCGTCATACTTATTTCCCAGAATGAAGGCTCCAGCCATAAATAGGATCAATTTCACTTGTAAGTATCTCCTCATCTTGTTCTGAGATATTTTGTTCCATTGAAGTTCCCAATTTTGCAACTGAAAGCAAAAAATTTCCACTAGGATTTAGAGATTGTTTTGCGATTGACCTATAGCGAAGGTAATCAACAAAATTGATGAGTTCAGAGAGGTCATCCTCTGGTAGTGCCTTAATTGTTTCGATAATCTGTAGTCGGTTTGTATTTAAAGTATTCATAAACAATCACTAAAAATCACTTCTCAAATTGTAATTGATTAACGAGTGAAGAGATAGATGCTAATAGTTAGTGCTAGCGATCCGAGCACGATCGCAAACCAAAGCCCAGTGCGATTATTGGGATTCTGATTGGTTGAAACTCCATATTTTTGCTCCAAACTATCATCTGACTCAAGCGTAGATGTTCCAGTTTGTTCCTTCAATGACGATCGATTGACATCCAATCTCCTAAAATTTGAGATATCGGTTGTCACATCTTGTAAATCGGCAAGTTTGGGCGCAGTGAGGATTCCCAACACATAACTCGCTGACTTACGCACATCACTACTTGGGTGTTTGCTTAGAGAACGACATAATTCGATCGCTTCATTCGATCGTCCCGCTGCATCATAAGCATTGACCAACCACACCTGAATCTCTCCACCCTGCTTAGTCTTCGCTCCTGCTAAACTCGAAGCCTGCTCTAATTGCTTGACTGATTCTCGGTAGTTGCCACGCTCAAATTGAAAGATACCTGATTGATAAAGTTCTTCTGTCGTCATATTCTGAGTTTTTTGGGTAAGGAATGGCAGAGGAGATTTACGATCGACTTTAGCATTTTCTCTCGATCGCGAGTTGGTCTTGAGCTGAAACAACGGCTAACAATATATTTTCGATCGAGCCTCGCTTAGAATGAATCTAAGGCAATCACCCTATAAAGTTGCGTAAGTAAGTCCTATGGTTCAGACACCTACTCGACTCATCACTTTGGCAGACTTCCTTCAACAACCCGAAACGAAGCCCGCCAGTGAATATATAGACAGTCAAATCATCCAAAAGCCCATGCCTCAAGGTGAACACAGCACGTTACAACGGGGCTTAACACGAGAAATAGACAATGCTTTAAGTCCGTTAAAAATCGCCCATGCCTATCCCGAACTTCGTTGTACTTTCGGAGGGCGATCGATCGTTCCAGATGTTTCAATCTTTCGCTGGGAACGTATTCCTCGGCAGCCTAATGGTCGTGTCGCTAACCGCTTTGACCTACATCCTGACTGGACGATTGAAATTTTGTCTCCAGACCAAAGCCAAACGAAGGTGACTCGTAGTATTTTGCATTGCTTGGAGCATGGTACAGAAATGGGCTGGATGATTGATTCTGAGGAATCAGGTGTCTTTGCCTATCAGCCAAACCAAGCTCCACGTTTTTTCGATCGGCCGCAAATGGTGCTGCCAGTGCCTAATTTTGCAGGTGAGGTCGAACTCACAGTCAAGCAGTTATTTGATTGGTTAACAGATTTACGTTAGCAACGACTAGATGATGCTCTAAACTATGCCGATCTGCGGATCGGACATAGCTTAGAATCTTACCTAGAAGGTGTAGTCTTGTAAGGCTCTCACCGTAACCGAATCGGTTTGAAGCGATCGAATTGCCGCGATCGCCGCTTTTGCTCCTGCTAGGGTAGTGATCACAGGGATTTTGTAGGCCATCGCACTGCGACGGATGAGTTTGCCATCGACCTTGGCCTCTTCACCTGACGGTGAGTTGACGATCAGTTGCACTTGGCTATTTTTAATCGCATCACCGATATGAGGGCGACCCTCATGCACCTTTAGCACTAGTTTGCTGTCGATGCCGTTGCGGCGCAAGATTTTGTGTGTGCCCTCGGTCGCGATCACATTAAATCCCAGTTCGACAAAGCCCTCAGCTACTGAATTCACTGCACTCTTGTCTCGATCGTTGACCGAAATAAACACGGTTCCACTTAGAGGGAGCTTCACATTTGCGGCGATTTGGGCTTTGGCAAAGGCCCGACCGAAATCGTAATCAATCCCCATGACTTCACCTGTAGATCGCATTTCTGGACCTAAGATGATGTCACTGCCAGCAAATTTAGCAAACGGTAATACTGCTTCTTTAATCGCGATGTGAGATGGGATAACTTCTTGGGTAAAGCCAAGCTCTGTCAGGGTTGCACCTGCCATGATCCGAGAAGCATAGGCAACTAAAGGCACACCGATCGCTTTACTCACAAATGGCACAGTACGAGAAGCGCGAGGATTGGCTTCAATAATAAACACCTGATCGGTTTGAGAGCCATTCACCCCGATCTGGACAGCGTATTGGATGTTCATCAAGCCGATCACTTTTAATCGCTTTGCTAGCTTGATCGTCCAGTCACGGATCGTGGCGAGTGTGCTGGCTGAAAGCGAGAACGTGGGAATCGAACAAGCGGAATCACCAGAGTGAATACCCGCTTCTTCGATGTGTTCCATAATCCCGCCAATCACAACATGACCTGTGGCATCGGCGATCGCATCGACATCAACTTCGATCGCACCCTCTAAAAACTGATCGATCAAGATCGGATGATCGGGTTCGATTAGAATCGCTTTGTACATGTAGTTCTCCAATTCGCTATCGGAGTACACAACTTCCATGCCACGACCGCCAAGTACATAACTAGGACGCACGACCACAGGATATCCTACCCGTTTCGCCACTGCTAGTGCCTGATCGTAGGAACGTGCCAAACCGTTATTTGGTTGGACAATCCCTAATTCTTGACAGATTGCTTCAAATCTTTCGCGATCTTCGGCAGCATCGATCGAATCGGGCGAAGTTCCCCAGATCTTGGTATTTAGATCGGATTCCTCTAAAAACTTTTGCAACGGCACAGATAATTTCAGCGGCGTTTGTCCACCAAATTGGATGATGATCCCTTCAGGTTTTTCAGCTTCGATGATATTGATCACATCTTCGCGTGTCAGTGGTTCAAAATAGAGTCGATCGCTAGTGTCGTAGTCAGTAGAAACTGTTTCAGGGTTGGAGTTGACCATGATTGTCTCAAATCCCTGCGCTCTGAGGGCGTAGCTGGCATGACAGCAGCAGTAATCGAACTCAATCCCTTGTTCGATCCGATTCGGCCCGCCGCCGAGAATCAAGACTTTACGTTTATCTGAAGGGAATACCTCGGTTTCTTGCTCATAGGTGGAATAGTAGTAAGGGGTTTGGCTCTCAAATTCGGCGGCACAGGTATCGACAATTTTGTAGACGGGAATCACGCTTAAACTTTGGCGATAGACCCGAACTTCCTGCTCAGTGCTACCTGTGAGATAGGCAATCTGTCGATCGCTAAATCCCATCTGTTTAATTTCTTTCATCTCAACTTCGAGAATATCCGTGAGATTACGTCCTTTGATCGCTAATTCCAGATCGACAATTTCACGCATTTTTTGCAAGAACCAAGGATCGATGCCACTGAGTTCGTTGATCGCGCTGACCGACAGCCCCGACAGAAAACCGTGCCGCACTGAGAAAATTCGATCGGGATTAGGCGATCGAAGACTAGTTTTGGTTTGCTCTAAACTGGGCATTGTTTCATCTCGATCGGCCCCAAAGCCAAATCGCCCGATCTCCATCGATCGCAAAGCTTTTTGAAATGATTCTTGGAATGTCCGACCGATCGACATTGCCTCACCGACCGATTTCATTTGGGTAGTTAAAATTGGTGAGGAACCAGGAAACTTTTCAAACGCAAAGCGGGGAATTTTTGTCACAACGTAGTCGATCGTTGGTTCAAAACTGGCAGGAGTCTTTTTGGTAATGTCATTCGGAATTTCATCCAAGGTATAACCAACGGCTAGCTTTGCGGCAAACTTGGCGATCGGAAAACCTGTAGCTTTGGAGGCAAGTGCTGAACTGCGGGAAACACGCGGATTCATCTCAATCACCACGACATCGCCATTTTCAGGATTGATCGAAAACTGGATATTCGATCCACCAGTTTCCACGCCAATCTCGCGGATAATCTTGATCGAATAGTCGCGCAAGCGTTGGTATTCCTTGTCAGTCAAGGTTTGGGCAGGAGCCACCGTAATCGAATCGCCTGTATGCACACCCATCGGATCGATGTTTTCAATGCTGCAAATAATTACGACATTATCAGCTAGATCGCGCATCACTTCTAGCTCGTACTCTTTCCAGCCGATCAGCGACTGCTCGATCAAAATCTGGGAGTTAGGGCTGGCTTCTAAGCCAGATTCGGCAATTAGCTCAAATTCTTCTTGGTTGTAGGCAATGCCGCCACCTGTGCCACCCAAGGTAAAAGCAGGGCGAATAATCAGTGGATAGCTACCGATCTGTTGGGCGATTTCGCGTGATTCGGCAAGCGTATTGGCTAAACCCGATGGACAGACGGCAACACCAATCCTTGCCATCGCTTCTTTAAATAGCTTGCGATCTTCTGCCATTTGGATCGCTGGCAGTTTTGCCCCAATTAGCTCTACGCCATATTCTTCGAGTACGCCATTTTCTGCCAGTGAAACCGCAATATTTAGGGCTGTCTGTCCACCCATGGTTGGCAGAATTGCGTCTGGTCGCTCTTTGGCGATGATCTGCGCCACAATTTCGGGCGTAATTGGCTCGATGTATGTTCGATCGGCGGTGGCTGGGTCGGTCATGATCGTGGCTGGGTTGGAGTTAACCAAAATCACGTAGTAACCCTCGTCCCGTAAGGCTTTACATGCCTGTGTACCAGAGTAGTCAAATTCGCAGCCTTGCCCAATTACGATGGGCCCAGCCCCAATCAACAAAATTTTGTGAATATCATTACGTCGGGGCATAGTGCAGTTTCCTAATCAACTTCGCCTTTATTTTATCGCCTCATAGTACCCCCATGATGTGTAGCAAATGATGCTAATTCGCTTAAATTATCCAAGTTACGCCATAAGTTTTTGGGAAATACTCTTAAATAACCTGGTGAATACTCTCAACAACCTTTTCGACAAAGTTGACTGCATCATTAACAAGAACTTCATCAATATTCCAGCGACCTCCAATTCCAAAGGTAGGATCTATATCAGCTTCATGGGCAATTTTATTCCTGCGATCAACTATGGCACTGAGTTGTTGCTTAATGTCCCTTGGAGGTATGCCTAAATTTATGGAGACTTCATCCCATAGTTTTTTGTCTGAGATGAGTCTAATCGCATCAGCTATTTTATCTGGATGCTGGAAACTCTTATATCCCAGCTGTTCTCTTACCTCATCCTCTAACCATGAAGCATAATTGAGTCTGCTCAGAATGCTACTTGAGATCGCTGGAATCAAATCTGAGACAGTATAAAGCTGTTGTAAAAATGAGGAGCCGTAACTTTGTTGAATTTCAATCTCAAGCCAAGAGGCAATATCGCTCACTATCAGTCTTTCTTGTCTTGCGCCACCCAATGAAATTTGAAAACGAGAAAATGCGGATTGAGAACCATTGGGAGGAGGTAATGGTTCCGAACGTTGACCTCGATGAATCTCGATCATACCAAGCGTCACGACTTCATGGACATAGTAATCCAAGGCACTTACAGCTAGAACAAGAGCAGCCCTTAACATATCTGAGACATCTAGAGAAGGCGTGGACTGAGTTTTAACGGAATTATGTAGAGAAATCAGATCTCGAACACGAGTAATGCTGATTCGGAATTGATCAAGCGCTGAGAGCATAGACCTCAGAGGTTAACCCTATTATCTTATCCGCTAAGTCTGAAAACATATCTCGGAACTTAGCTTGCTTTCTCTGATTGCCTTCTAAGGCTGTTCCTGTTTGCCCTAATTGTTGAGAAGTTAAGGCATAGACTGGAGTTCGGTGTTCTTGAGAAAGCGTAATCAGGCTATTGAAATTAGGGATTTTAGTTAAATAAAAGCTGTTATCAATTCCTTGTTCAGCATAAATCTGACTCGGAATTAACATGTTATTCTCACGAAGAATAGGCACTAGTTTAGAAGAGATATCTTCTTCAATTTTCTGAATCCATTTCTCGAAAGCCTTAGTCTCTTTGCCACCAATAGTCCGAAAATTTTGAATAATAGCCCCTAAGAAGCGTGGTCTAATTTGAGGGAAAGGGTAGTTTGCATCTTTTAGTACTTGAAGTGAGCTGGCAGCTTTCCCCCATGCGTACCATCTTGGCAAGACTTGAGTTAAGGAGTTAATTGCCATGACAGAAAAGAAATCAGCAGTAGTTGGTACGATAAAATAATCGCTAGTCATAAGTATGTTCTGATTAATTGCTCCTAAACTGGGACTCATATCAATTAAAACGTAATCAGCAGAAAATTTGCGAGCAGTTTCATCTAATAAATACGTAATTGATCCTGGTAAATTTTTGAGCGTCTGAATTGAGCCACTTAATTCCTGTGCAATACCTAGCGTGACTTCATATTCCGCTAATCCAACATGACCAGGCAGCAAGAATAGACCATCTTGACCTCCAATTGGAATACAGTCTACTGCCTCGATCGCTCTTGGCTGCGACTCAAAAGCAGGTGCTAAGCCTGTTTTAATATTTGAATGGGTATTATAAATACTCTCTATTCGATCTTCATCATTTTCTGTCGCTTCGCCCAGTGCCATGCCAGTTAAATTGCATTGTGGGTCGGCATCCACAAGAATCACCCTCTTCCCCTTTGAGGCAAGCATCCAGCCAAGATTAAACGTTGTCGTAGTCTTGCCAACTCCACCTTTGTGAGTGAATAGGGCAATTTTTTGAACCATTACATTTAGTGCCTCTTAGGTTTTAAACTTCATGTTTAAGTATAGCCTCATGCCTGCTGACTCCATTCGATAAATAGGAACACTTCACTAAGTTTATTGCATTTTGCTGTGAGATTGCTTATCAATTACTTTTAATCAGCTAGGTCAAAGATGTGATTGCCAAACATTGGTAGTGCAAGAAACTAAAGTAAGCCTTTGGGATGGACTAGCCATGCTTTTTGGATTGGTTGGCTCAAGGTTTGCACCAGTGGAGAGAGCGTATTAATTTCTTGCAAGCCCTGAGTTGTTTGAATCTCAATACCTTGCTGATAGAGTGTATAGCCTTTAGTCAGGGTCATCCTCACGCCGCAGTAATATTCTGGATCGAATCCCTGTTCGATCAGCCTCTTTTGTAACTGCTCCTTTAAGCTCTCACGTTCCGATCGACTTTTTAGACTAATCTCAGTTGCTTTAAAGATATCTCGATCTAAATAACGCCGCGATAGATCGGCAAGAATCTTATCCTCACTGCGTTGCCAGCGATGGACGTGATACATAAACACCGTGTCATCGGCATCAAGATATTGCTCGATCGACAGGTTTTGCGGATCGTTTACTAGCCATGCTGTCACAGTCGAGTCGGCTTCGAGTTGACCAAGCTTGAGTAACACTTGAGCGCGTTGAAAAATTTTGGACAACACAAATCTCGCAGCCAGATTTTTGGGATGGTTGTAGACCTGCAAATACATAAAATAGCGCACCGTGAGATAATGCTCGATCGCGACTAATCCCTTTTTTGTCACAACTAATCGCTGCGTGATCGGGTCGTAGTTGAGCGCCATAAA
>Ga0105047_10018948_pt1 | contig 10636 bp, 10 predicted proteins | sample MAT04_FD_78384 | JGI IMG/M metagenome (GOLD analysis project Ga0105047, IMG submission 78384) | Freshwater microbial communities from Lake Fryxell liftoff mats and glacier meltwater in Antarctica - MAT-04 (megahit assembly) | ecosystem: Environmental > Aquatic > Freshwater > Ice > Liftoff...
ACGACGAGCTTGTCATCGGCATCGACTGCCGAGACGGAGTCTTCGCAATCTTGAATCACGGTGATTGCGGCCTCGACGATGACGTCACATATCCCCGCTGCATGAACGGCGCCGACCGGGTTATCGCGATCGATGATGATCCTGATTCCCAGGCCGTGATGACGGAGAACGACCTCGAGACTCCCACGGACTCTGTTGAATCCAAGGAACTCGGTATCCGAACCGAGACGGACGAGGCCGCGGCTTGTCTCGAGGGCCAGCTCGTGCGGCGCCCGCTCCGAGACGTCGATCGCGACGAGCTCCGACCATGAACCGGTGTTCAGCGGCAGCGCCTGATCGAGAAAGCTCTCCACGAACTCAACGACAATCTGCCCGCGTTGCGGGTCGTAACCAAATTGGTCGACTGGTGCGCCCGAATCATCGAGGACATCAGATCCGTAGACGGCGTCGTACAAGCTCATCCAGCGAGCGTTCGCCGCATTGATCGCATATCTCGCGTTGTCGAGCGGAACCACGAGCTGCGGTCCGCTCAGGCGGGCGATCTCGGTGTCCACGTCGTCCACGTCAACTGTGAACGGGGCTCCTACGTCCACGATGTATCCGATACGCCGGAGAAGTTCGCCTTCGTTCTCGATCAGACCGTTCAGATGCGCGGCGTCGATCAGTCCTTGGAGCCGGTCGCGCGTCGCGAGGAGATCGGCATTTCGATCCTGAAACCTGTCGATGATGTCGATCATCCCGTCCCAGTACGTGAAGGAATCAAGGCCAAGTGGACTCAGAACTTCGTGCTCCAGAAAGTCATAGAGGTTCTTGTCAATCGTGAAGCCGCGGTGGAGGGGGCGATAGACGCTGCCGGCGAGCCCCACGTCCGCCTGATCGTTTTCCGTTGACATCATGAGTCGGCGTTCGATGCCGAGTCTTTCGCAAAGAAGTCACGTTGGATGACCTTGCTCAGCCACTCGACGATCACGTCGTAACCTTTTTCGCCGGTCTCGGGGCTGGCAATCGTTGGATCTCCGATATGCCCGTAGGGAGTCACGTCTCGATAGCTGCGGGTTCCGTAGTAGATGCCGCCCCCGGCTTTGATGTGTTCAGGACCTTGGATCCGGGCCATGACCGCTGGATCGATATGGTGGGGTTCGGCCAGTTCGGGATGCACGAGCTCGGGGTGAGTGACGAGAAGACGAGACGTTTCGCCTTCGCCTCCGTGCCCCTCACCCTTGGTGGAGGTCTGGATGGTGTGGTACACGGCACTGAGCGCGGCAAGCCAGTTGCAGACCACTGCCTGTGCATCCGGCGTCGCATCAACGATCTCCTGTGCCGCGACCATCATCGAGGAGAGGTTTCCATCGTGACCGTGGACGAACACGAAGTTTCGAAAGCCACCCTTGTACAGGCTTCCGGCGATCTCGCTCAGCAGTGCGATCAACGTCGTCGAGCTGATACTGATCGTTCCGGCGAAGTCCATGTGGAAACTTGACGTCCCGAACGGCACGACAGGGGCAATCATGATCGGACACCCTCGCGACTCGAGCCGCTGAGCGGTTCGTCGGCATATCTCGCGAGCTTCCATGCTGTCTGTGCCCAGAGGTAGGTGCGGTCCGTGATCTTCGGTTGCTCCGACGGGGATCAGCACAGTCTTCGTCGTCTCGAGGCGCTGTCGCACTTCAGCTCCGCTCATCTCAGCGAGCGTTGGTGGACCGTGCTGGACGAAGAGGATGTCGTCGCGGGGTGCTCCCATTGCTGTGCTCCACTCTCTTCCGTGTGATGGTGTACGCCAGCTGACAACCTTACTGGAACTACAGTCCAAGATCAAGGGTCAGATCAGACGTTCCGTCGAAATATTGGACAGTCTGACTACGAGATTGACAGATCGTCTAGTGATGTGTATCCTGACCACATCGTGGAGAGAACAGTTACTTCAGATTTGATGGTGGGCGCTGGACGGGATCCTGTAGCGATCTCCAGCGCGCGTCGGGCTAGACGGCGTGCAGTTCGTGGCGAAGCAGGTGCACGCGTTCGTGGCCCGGTCTGCCTCGAACGAGCCTCTTGGGCCGTGAGGCAAGGCGCAGCAATCACAGCTTCAGTCCCGCATTCTCTGCGGACAGGCGTTCGTCGAGGCGAATCCAATCGTGTAGAAGGCACTTCGGACAGCCATGGGTGAGCGAGAGCGAGAACACACATTCCGACTGATGCGAGGAATGGCAGTAGCAATCGAAAAGCTCTTCGCCCCTCACTGCGAAATAGTCATACACAACTTTGCGGATTTCGAGCATTCCATCGTGCACCTGGAAGGTAATGTCAGTAACCGCCGACTCGGTGGAGCTGCAACCGACTTGCTGCTGAGGCTTGCTCGTGATGGGGAGACGGACTCCGATCTCCACTGTTACATGACGACATTGCCAGGTGACCGAATGATGAAGTCCAGCACGGTGTTCCTGCGGGACGAAAGTGGGTACGCCTACGGCGCTTTCTGTGTCAATTATGACGTCAGCGTGCTCGTGGACTTCGGACGGACCCTCGCCCTCATGACCCATGGTGACGTTGAATCGGGCATCACTGAGGTGTTGTCTGACGACATCAACGAAACTATTCGCGGCATCATCAGCGAGACGCTCTCCGAACTCGGCGCAGAACCCCACCTGATGAGTAGAGGGGGGAAAATCGACCTGATACGCAGCCTCGATGCGAAGGGAATATTCCAGGTCAAGAAGGCAGCTCAAATTCTTGCGGAACAGCTCGGGTATTCGCGCGCCACCATCTACAACTACCTTCGAGAAGCTCGTGAGCGGGACCTCCCGTCTGACAGCGGCGCTGCTGACGAGCGGATTTTTGACGATGAGCGCCAGGGGCCCGATGATGGCACCTTCGACTAAGCGCATCGCTGCGATCAGCGAGGAGGTCGCGACTCCGTCAAGTGCATATAGTCAGGCGATCATCGCCGGAGACCTGGTGATTACATCCGGCTACCTCGGCACGACACCCAACGGTCGGGGATTGGTGGGCGGCGGATTCGAAGCCGAGGTGCGACAAGCGCTCGACAACATCACGGCGGTTCTCTCTGCGGCCGGAACGTCATGGAGCGACGTCGTCCGTGTGAACGTCTCTTTGACTGATGTGAGTCGGTTCTCCGAAATGGACGAGATCTACCGTGGCTACGCGATCCCTCCGTATCCCGCGAGAAACACCATCGGCGTCGCTGCGCTGTGGGGTGGGGCTCAGTTCGGGGTCGACGTGATCGCTGTTCGGACGGAGTCATGATGAGTCCTGCAGATAGCGACCTGCTGTTGCCATTCGATCCGAACGAGCCCGTGGATCTCGCCCAGCAACTCATTCGCATCCCTTCGCCGCTCTGGGGGGAATCCGATGTGGCAAATTGGTTGTGTCGTTGGTTTGAGACACGAAACTTCGAGGTGGACCTGCAAGAAGTCCCCCTCCGCGACGGCCGGGTATCCCACCAAGCGATCGGAATACTCAAGGGCAACGGAAGTGGCCCATCCCTCATGCTGTGCGGTCACACCGATACCAGCGACTGGAACGGCCGCCCGTTTCGCGAGGACGAGTGGACCCATGACCCGTTCGGCGGTGATGTGGTCGACGGATACCTTTACGGCCTCGGGGCGATCAACATGAAGGCGGGTCTTGCCGCGAACTTGGTTGCTGCTGATGTTGTCAGACGCGCTTCGACCGAGCGGAGCGGCGACCTCATCGTTGCGTGCGTGATTGCGGAAACTGGGGGCGGAGTTGGCGCGCTCCACCTCATCGAATCCGGATATCGGCCGGACTATTGCATCGTCTCCGAGGCCAGCAACCTCGACGTCGGGTTGATCTCAGTCGGCTACGTCCAGGGACGGATTCGGATACTCGGAGAGTTCAAGGCGCGTGTGCCGTATCGGAACCCGATTGAAAAGGCTCTTGCCGTCGTTGGCGAACTCGGCCCCTCCTACGAGCCTCTTGTTTCGAGGTCGACCGGTGGCTGGATCGATTTCGAACCGCACCCTCTCCTTCCGGGATTCCCGCGTATCGCTGTCCGAGACATCAGCCATGACCAGGACGTCACGACGCTGATGTTCGATCTGCGCATTCCGCCGGGAGTCACCGAGGAGAGCGCTACCCGAGATCTCCAGGCACTGCTCGAGCGTCTTCGAGAACGCGACCCAGAGTTCGCGTACGAACTCGTCGTCCCGCAGTCCGATCAGCAGCCCAACATGCCGGCCCGCGCCGCGACGTCTTCGGCCGAACCGCTCGTCGAGGAGTTGGTTCGAGCTCACCGGTTCGTCGTCGGTGAGGAACCAGTGGTCGGTGCAGGCCATCGCATTGGCGCCACAACTGACTCCTCTCACTTCAAGGGAGTTGGCATCCGCTGTGTTGATTACGGACCTGGATTCATTCCCAATTGGCCCATGGTCGATGAGCGTGTCGAAGTCGAGCAGCTGGTCACAGCTACGCGAGTCCTGGCACTCACGACCAGTTCGTTACTCAGCCAGCAATAGCTCAAATTTCCAAAGACGATCAACAGTTTCACTGAAGGGACAGAACACATGGATGCACCCGAACTCAATTCCAAAGAGTCGATCAGCTCATCGTTGGCGATTGACATCTATACCCGCTGTGTACGGATTCGGCGATTCGAAGAACGGGTCGGGCTTCTCTTTCGGCAAGGAAAGCTGCCCGGGTTTGTGCACCTCTACATCGGTGAAGAGGCCATCGCGGCCGGCGTCTGCGCCGCACTCCGCAATGACGATTACATCGTCTCGACGCACCGGGGACATGGACACGTCATTGCGAAGGGAGGATCCCTCGACAAGATGATGGCCGAGCTTTTCGGCAGAGCGACGGGGTACTGCAAAGGCAAGGGGGGCTCGATGCACATCGCCGATTTCTCGATTGGCATGCTCGGAGCCTGCGGGATCGTGGGCGGCGGCTTGCCGATCGCTGTTGGAGCGGCGCTCAGCAGTGTGACGCGGTCGACCGACCAGGTTGCGGTCACGTTCTTCGGAGATGGCGCCTCCAATGAGGGCAGCTTCCACGAGTCAGTGAATCTCGCATCGACCCTCTCCCTGCCTGTTCTCTTCGTCTGCGAGAACAATCAGTACGGCGAGTTCACGCCCGCCACCGAGGCAATGAACATCGCCAATGTCGCAGACCGCGCCGCCGGATACGGCATTCCAGGGGTGATCGCTGATGGGACCGATCCGCTTGCGATGTACCTCGTTGCTTCGTGGGCCGTTGCACGGGCACGAGCTGGATCTGGTCCCGTCCTCATTGAGGCGAAGACCCACCGGCGCGACCATGCCGAGGGAGAGTCTGCCTTTCTTGCTGGCCAGCAGTATCGAAGTGAGCAAGAGCTCGCCGACGCGTCGGGGGCTGATCCGATCCGCAAACTGATCGAAGACATTACCTCACTTGGGTTGGCGTCCCGCGAGACCTTGGACGAGATCGATGCGATCACCCAGGAAGCGGTGGAGGAATCACTCGCCTTTGCGCTTGCGAGTCCTGAGCCCGATCTTCAGATCTTGCTCGAGGATTGTTGGGTCACCTGATCAGTATGTGAACAGATCGAGCCTGCGTCCTGTGTCCAGGGGCGCGTCTAACAAGTGCAACTTTTGCAAGGAGGATTCGTGGGAAGAAATACGTACGTACAGTCGATCAAGGATGCGCTCAGCGAAGAGATGGAACGTGATCCGAATGTCGTGCTGATTGGTGAGGATGTGCGCCTCGGCGTGTTTGCCGGTACACGAGGATTGCACGCCGAGTTCGGCTCTCGCCGTGTAATTGACACGCCGATCTCCGAACTTGGGGTAGCTGGAGCGGGCGTCGGTGCCGCAGCGACCGGGTTGAGGCCGGTAGTGGATCTCATGTTCGGCACCTTTCTGTATCTCGCCATGGATCAGATCGCGAACCAAGCGGGCAATATGCGCTACATGTTCGGTGGACAGGCGACCGTTCCCATTGTCTTCATGACACAGAACGGCGGAGGCTTGGGAGCCGGGCCGCATCACAGTCAGCCGATGCATCCCTTGTTCATGAACATGCCGCTCCTGAAGGTGGTTGCACCGAGTGACGCGGCTGATGCGAAGGGGCTGCTGAAGGCCGCAATCCGAGATGACAATCCCGTGGTGTTCTTGAACCAGTTGTCACTCGGCGCTCAGAAGGCCGATGTCCCGGACGGCGACTGGACCATTCCGTTGGGAGTTGGCACGATCAAGCGCGTCGGCAGTGATGTGACGATCTGTTCTGCGGGCCTAACTGTGCACCGCGCTCTCGAGGCAGCAGACCTACTGTCGAGTCGCGGAGTGGAGGCCGAAGTGATCGACCTTCGGACGCTCAAGCCATGGGACGAGGCGCTAGTGCTCGAGAGCGTCAAGAAGACCGGTCGGTTCGTGGCGGTGGACGAGAGCTATCCGACATGTGGGGCGGCGAGCGAGTGGGCTGCCACTGTGGCGGAGTATGCGTTTGCAGACCTGAAGGCGCCCGTTCAGCGCGTCTCGAACATGCCAGTCCCGATGCCATTCAATCCGGCGTTGGAACAAATGGTAATTCCAGGTGTTTCGGACATTCTCGACGCAGTTGACAGAACACTTGTAAAAGTCCGATGAGAAGAACGGAAGAATCGTGAATCGCACACCCATTTACATGCCAAAGCTTGGAATGACCATGACTCATGGCGTCATCGTGGACTGGGAGGTCTCGGTTGGCGACCGACTTGAACCGGGAGACTCCATTGCCTCCGTCGAAACTGAGAAGGTCGAGACGGTCCTTGAAGCTGAGGTCTCAGGGGTGATCTCGGAACTGTGCGCAGAGACCGGAGACGAGATCGCAGTCGGGGCTGTCATTGCGTACGTTGATGCGGATTGATCAGCAGACGCAACGTTCGTCTCGTGCCTGGCCTCGACTCAGGAGGAAATGATGCCGGATCTCGCAGGTAAAGTTGCAATGGTCACCGGCGCTGGTCAAGGCATCGGCGAGGCGATCGCACAAAGATTGGCGGCCGATGGATGCGCTGTCGTTCTCGCCGACAAGGAGCCCAGTCCCTTGGGCGAGACCACCGAGCGTCTCTCGTCGCTTGGGCGAACGGTTCATTCGGTCGTCGCAGACGTCACCGACCGTGACGAGGTCGAGCACATGTTCCACCTTGCGGACGAGGTCTTCGGTGGAATCGACATCCTTGTCAACAACGCAGGCATCTTCGGGAATGCGCGGTTCGAGGATCTCACTGATCAACAGTGGCACACGATGATGGCCGTGAATGTCGGGAGCGTCTTCGTCGTGAGCCAGCTCGCAGCAAGACGATGGCTGGCAGCGAAGCGTCCCGGAAGCATCATCAACATGTCGTCCGTGAGTGCGCAGGTGGCTTTCACCGATTCGTCGCACTACAGCGCGAGCAAAGCCGCCGTGGCGGCGCTGACGAGGTGTGTCGCGGTCGAACTCGGTCCGCACGGAATCCGAGCCAACTCGATTGCCGCGGGAATCATCGAGACTGTCATGACGGCGGGCGCCTTGTCGGAGCCTGAGTTGGCTGCTGCCTGGGAGCTGCGAATCCCGCTTCGACGCAATGGATCGGTCGAGGACGTTGCTGCGCTCGCATCGTTCCTGGCGTCCGATGACTCGAGCTACATCAATGGCGAAATGATTGTCATCGACGGCGGAGCATCGTTTTCGTGGCCGAAGCCGAGCGACCGTGAGCGGTGACGTGAGTCCCGGCTGATGTATGTACGTAAACGAACGACTGGATGGAGGTAGTCATGAATGAGTCGAGATCGGATGCCCGTATCGATGTCGTTCCGCGCGTTGCGGAATTCTTGAGCCGCACGCACCGGCTGTTCATCGGCGGCGAATGGCGCGCCCCGCTCGCCGGCGGAACCGCTGAGACGCTGAATCCAGCGACTGGGTCGACTTTGTCGACGTATTCCTGGGCCGACGAGCTCGACGTCGAACAGGCGGTCGATTCAGCGGCAATCGGATTCGAGACGTGGTCGAAATTGACGCCAGCCCGACGGGAAGCGCAACTCCATGCCTTTGCAGCAGTTGTGGAAGACCGCAAGGTAGAGCTAGCACAGCTCGAAAGCCTCGACAATGGAAAACCTTATGCAAATGCCTTCAACGTGGAAACTGCCGTTGCTAGCTCGCAGCTTCGGTATTTCGCGGGCTGGCCCACAAAGATAACTGGTCAGACCTTCGATGTTTCGGCGACTGATTTTCACGCTTACACCAGACGTCGCCCGCTCGGTGTGTGCGCAGCGATCACGCCCTGGAACTATTCGTTGGTCATGGCGATGCAGAAGATTGCGCCTGCTCTCGCTGCCGGCAACTCGCTGATCCTGAAGCCCTCCGAGTTGACGCCGCTCACGGCTCTATACCTTGCTGAACTTTCAGCGGAAGCCGGTATGCCACCGGGCGTCCTCAACGTCCTCACGGGCGACGGCGGTGTGGTCGGGGCGGCGCTCAGCCGTCATCGGGGCATAGCGAAGGTGGCGTTCACCGGCTCGACGGAGGTCGGGCGAGAGATTCTTCGTGCGTCTGCCTCGAACATCAAGTATTCCTCTCTGGAGCTCGGTGGAAAGTCGCCCTTCATCATTTTTCCTGATGCTGACCTCGAGGCGGCGTCCGAATCGGCGATGTGGGCGATCTTCGCCAATTCGGGTCAGAACTGTGTCGCTGGTTCAAGGCTGTTCCTGCATTCATCTGTCTACGACGAGGTGCTCGAACGTGTCATCGTGGGGGCAAGGAACCTCGTCATCGGGAACGGGATGTCGACGGGTACGCAGCTCGGCCCACTCATCTCGCGAGCCCATCTCGATCGCGTGATGTCCTATGTCGATCAGGGGGTCGCAGAGGGCGCCACGCTTGCGACCGGTGGCGAGCGCTGTGGCGGCGATCTTGCGGACGGGAACTTCATGACTCCAGCAGTCCTCACCGATGTGAAGGACGACTCCCCACTTGCGCGTGAGGAGATCTTCGGACCGGTGCTCTGTGCCTTCAGTTTCGACTCTGAATCTGAAGTGATTGACCGAGCCAATCACGGTGACTTCGGCCTTGCGGCAGCGGTCTGGACTGACGACTTGAACCAGGCGCATCGCGCGTCCGAAGCGCTCCGCGCTGGTGTGGTCTGGGTGAACACGTACGACTGGTTCGATCCTGCTGTTCCGTTCGGAGGTACCGGTGTCAGCGGGCTGGGCCGGGAACTCGGGCCGTCCGCGATGGACATGTACACGGAGTTGAAGTCGGTTTGGGTCCATGTGGATCATCCTTAGGCCCCGAGCGGTGAGCGGCACGTCGTGGTGAGTTGGGCCGAGCCAAACGGTTGGCGGTCGGATGAGGCGCGTGGTCGTGGACAGGTGACACGGAATCCCCTGCGGTGCGAGATCGAGTGGAACCAACCGGCCCGGGCCAGCGTCGAGTTCCACCGGCGCCTTCCCGGATACGAGCCGACCGTGCTCCTCGACGCGCCCGGACTTGCCAGGGTTCTCGGTGTTGGCAAGGTCTTGGTCAAGGCGGAGACCAGCCGCTTCGGGATGCCGTCCTTCAAGATCCTCGGTGCCTCCTGGGCCGTCTACAGGGCCCTTACGGCCAGACTCGGTATCGGTGGAGATTCCTTGGTCGATCTGGATGACCTGCGGGCGCAGTTGGCACCGCTAAAACCTCTCACGCTGGTGGCGGCCACCGATGGCAACCATGGCCATGCGGTAGCCCGGATGGCAAACCTGTTGGGTCTGGGGTGCAGAATTCTGGTTCCGAATGGCGTGGGGGCCTCGCGCATCGGAGCGATAAGGAGCGAGGGTGCGGAAGTCGTGGAGATACGCGGAACGTATGACGATGCGGTGCGCCAGGCAGCGCAGCTCGCTGATGCGCGCAACATCGTGGTGTCCGACACCAGCTGGCAGGGCTATGAGGCGATCCCGGCTGACGTCATCGATGGGTACTCGACCATTCTTGTCGAGGTGGACGAGGTTCTTGAAGGTTCGGGAATTGGCCGGCCCGACATCGTTGTTGCACCGGTTGGGGTCGGTGCACTGATGAGCTCAGTCGTCAGCAATCTCCGTTCACACGGGCAGAGCGTGACCATCGTGGGCGTTGAGCCAGAGGAAGCGAATTGCTTGCAAGCATCAACGTGCGCTGGGCGAATTGTCGATGTGCCCGGCCCTCACCCTTCGATCATGGTCGGCCTGAATTGCGGCACGCCCTCACCGCTTGCATGGGAACGCGTCGCCAAAGGCGTCGACTGGTTCGTCTCAGTCGGGGATGACATGGCGATGGAAGCAATGCGTGGCTTGGCGGACGTTGGGCTGGCCGTCGGGGAGACGGGGGCCGCCGCCTTGGCCGGGTTCATGGCGATCTCGGACGATGAGTCATGGCGCGACGCCATGGGAGATTTGTCGGATTCGACGATCTTGCTGCTCGTCACCGAGGGAGTCACAGATCCCGACGCCTATCGATCCATCGTCGGTCGCAGCCCTGCGGAAGTTCACGCAAGCGCAGCAGTCAGCAAAGTTGGCTGGGATCCCGGAATGAGCCGCCCGGTCCTGGAAGAGCAAACAAACAAGGAGCCATGAACATGTCTATTCGACTACACCATGCCGGAATCGTTGTGCCGGACCTCGAGTCCGCGATCACCTTCTTTTCGGAGTTCCTCGGA
>Ga0105047_10018950_pt1 | contig 10636 bp, 11 predicted proteins | sample MAT04_FD_78384 | JGI IMG/M metagenome (GOLD analysis project Ga0105047, IMG submission 78384) | Freshwater microbial communities from Lake Fryxell liftoff mats and glacier meltwater in Antarctica - MAT-04 (megahit assembly) | ecosystem: Environmental > Aquatic > Freshwater > Ice > Liftoff...
CGCATTCTTCGCCGTCCTCCCCGATGATTTGCGGGTGGATGCTCATGGCGGATTCAGCGGGAGGTGGCGGAGGTGTGGAGGGATTTCGTGAAGTTTGCGGGAGGTCGCCTGATGGAAGAATACCACGAAGCATCCATTCTATCTCTCCAAAGCCCGGACGGGGTAAAACCTGAAGTTCGGAAGGTGTAACTGAAAGTGGTGGTCAGTTCGGGGTTGGACGCGGTGGGAACCACACGCGCCTCCGCGTGTTCCGGGCTGCGCCCTCGCTGCCCGGCGGCCGGATTCACGGTTTACTCCGCGTTGGGATGCGGTGTCGGTGCTGCACGAAGGTTCAAGCCAAGTTTCCGGCGAGGGCGGCGGAAACGACACGCGAAGGCGCGTGTGGTCCCCTTTGGGTTAAAGCGAGCAAGGGATTTGCCCACCACTTTCAGTCACACCCAAGTTCGGAAGAATCAGTTTCCATTGAAGAAGTGGCTACACGCTCGGGGAGTGTGGGCGTCCCGCCCACCTGTTTGCTGATAGTTTGACCCGTGGGCGAGACGCACAATACCCTCCGCTTGAATCGGGTCCCGGGGAGTGATTAGCTCCCCGGTCCCACACCACCCAGCGTACGGCTTTGAATCCGTTCCTCCGTCCATGCGAGATAACTTCGCAAGGGGTGATGCCGCTACATCCGGAAGTCCTCGCCGAGGTAGTATTTCCTGGCGATGGGGTCGTTGACGAGTTCTTTGGAGGGGCCTTCGAGGATGACGCGGCCATCGTGGATGAGGAAGGCCCGATCGGTGATGGAGAGGGTCTCGCGGACGGAGTGGTCCGTGATGAGGATGGCGAGGCCGTCCTTTTCCCGGAGATCCCGGACGATGCGCTGGATGTCCTCGACGGCGATGGGATCGATGCCGGCGAAGGGCTCGTCGAGCATGAGGACCTTGGGATCGGAGCAGAGGGAGCGGGCGATGGCGAGGCGGCGCTTCTCCCCGCCGGAGAGGGTGATGGCCTGGTTTTTCGCAAGGCGGGTGATGTGGAAGCGCTCAAGCAGCTCCTCGGCGCGGGTCCGCTGGTCTTTCCGCGAGAGGCCGGGGCGGGTCTCAAGGATGGCGAGGAGGTTTTCCGTGACGGTGAGCTTTCGGAAGATGGATTCCTCCTGCGGGAGGTAGCCGAGGCCGAGCCTGGCGCGGCGGTGCATGGGGAGCCTGGAGATGTCCTGCCCGTTGAGCATGACGGTGCCGGACTCCGCCGGGATGAGGCCGGCGATCATGTAGAAGGAGGTGGTTTTCCCCGCGCCATTCGGACCGAGGAGGCCGACGATTTCCCGGGGCTGGACGGTGATGCAGACGCCATCGACGACGGCGCGCCCGCCGTAGGTTTTCCGAAGACCCTGGGCGGAGAGGACGGCGCTTTTGATATTGGTGCAGGTGGAGCCGGGGTCGTGCGTCATAGAAATTTCAAAATTCAAAATTCAAACTCCAAGGAAGAGTCCTGCTACTGGCCTTTGAGGTTGAGGTTGCCGCCCATTTCCCAGTTGCCCTGGGTGGAGAAGGAGCCGTCGTTGAGGAGACGGAGGGTGAGGGCCGGCTCCTTGGCGCGGGCGTAGAAATCGCCCTGCTTCACCCATGGGAAGCCGCCATGGATGATGATTTCCCCTTTGGGGACGTCGTAGGTGAGGACGGCTCCGCTGGCTTCGACCGGGGCTTTCCCGCCGACTCCTTTCTGACGAATGAGAACCGCGCCCTCGGCGACGAGTTTTTTCACATCGCCGAAGTTGGCGTTGGCGCCGCCGAGGTTCAGGCCGCCTTGCTTTTTCGGATCGGCCTTTTTGTCGTCCGCCTCCTTGGCGAAGAGGATTTTCAGCTCGCTGGCTCCGCTGAGTGTGAAGCGGGGATCGGTGACTTTCACGTTTTTCAGATAGACCAGGACTCCCTCCTCGGCGTCGAAATACATGCCGCCATCGCAGGTGATGATGGTGTCGTCCGGGCCGGGGTTGACTTCGAGGGGCTTGCCCTCCGGCTCGGTGGCGGGCTTCTCGTCGGCGATGGCCTTGATCCCGCTGCCGGCGATGAAGGTGTGGGCGGCGGAGGAGGCTTTTCCGGCGGCCTCGCTGTCCTCGGCGAGCTGTGCGGTGGCGGACTGGTTGGCGAGATCGACGGCGGGTTTCATCGGCTTGGCCTCTTCCTTGATCGCGGCGAGCTCCTCCGGGGTGACGAACTTCGGCGGAGCGGCTTGGAGGGAAACCGGAAGCAGGGAGGCGGCAAGGATGGCGGCGGCGGCGGGAAGGGATTTCATACGCATGGAGGTCTTGGGAGGTGATTTGATCCAGGTGCTGACGGGACCGATGAGGAAGCCTTTCCCGCTCTGCAGATCGTAGGACAGGCCGTTGCCTTTGGCGACGAGGTTGTCGTTGGTGACCTGGACCGGCTCTCTGGCGATGACACGGGACTTCGCCTGGTCGAAGAGGGCGTTTTCCAGAAAAGCTTTTCCCCGCAAGGTCCGGTCGGGGTTGTAGAATCTGATCAGGACGTTTTCCCCCTGGACGTGCTCCTCATCGATGAGGGTCATGGTCTCCACCTTGAGATCGGCGACGAGGCGGCGGGCCGCGTCATAGCGGGGAAGGAGCACGCCCTTGAGCACGCTGCCATCGGGAAGTAGCGAGATGGGGTTTTTCTTCACATCCGGCCCCGTCTGCGCGTGAAGCGGCGGGGCGGCAAGCAGCAGGAAAAGAATGTGGATGCGGGGCTTCAAATTTTCCGGGGTGAGGATTCGAGATTCAGTTGCGCGAAAGGTTAGACGTTTCTTTGTGTCAGACAACCGCAATGTCGCAGCGGACGGTGGTATTTGATGTGGCATACGAGGTATTGATTTGGCGGGGCGGGCGGGTGATGATGCCCGGATGAAACCGCAGGCAGGAGAGATGGCGCCGGAGTTCACGGCGACAGTCGTGGACGGGGAAAACGCATCCGAGATTTCCCTGGGAAAGCTCCGGGGCGAGACGGTGGTGCTGGTTTTCTACCCGAAGGACAGCACGCCCGGCTGCACCATACAGGCCTGCTCGATGCGGGACCATTGGGAGGCGATCCGTGGAAAGGCACGGGTTTTCGGGGTCAGCGCGGACAGCGTGGCGAGCCACAGGAAGTTCATTTCAAAGAGAAAACTGCCCTATCCCCTGATCGCGGATGTGGACAGGAAGATCGTGGAGGCATACGGGGTGTGGGTGGAGAAATCGATGCTGGGGAAAAAATTCATGGGGATCGAGCGGAGCACTTTCGTCATCGCGCCGGACGGGAGGACCAAGGCGGTGATGGAGAAGGCATCGCCGATGAGTCACACGGAAAAACTTTTGGAAATCCTCGGATGACAGGAAAAGGCAAGGCCGGGGACCATCCCCACATCGGCATCGCCATCGCCGCGTCCGGCCTGATGGCGCTTGGGCTGGCCGCAGGGCTGGTGATCCTGAAACTGATGGCGCGGCTGGACTCGCTTCTGGCCGGGATGTTCGTCCCCAGAGGAATCACCGCGCCAATCATTTCCCTGAACCCATGGATCCTGTGGACTGCCACAGCGCTGCTCGCGTTCGCATTGCCGGCCGCGATCCTGAACATCCCTGACACATGGAGGCGGAGTCTGGTCTGGATCGCGACTTTCGTCCTCACCCTCACCTGGGGGCCGGTGCTGATGCTCGCCTCGCAAAAGCCCGAAATCGGAGTGGCGGTGATCGCCGTCCTGTGGTCCGGGTTCTGCGCGATGTTTTACGCCCACAGCCACGTCCTCCCGGCGGATAAAACAACCTCAAAGAAAACGACAGATGGCTCGCGCTGACTTTCCCGCTCCCGTAAAGAACCTTGTGGCGGAGTTGAGACGCCTCCCCGGCATCGGCCCACGCAGCGCGGAGCGCATGGCGGTCTGGCTGCTCCAGCACAAGAAAGCCGATCCCTTGGCTCTCGCGGAAAGCGTTGTCCACGCTCACGAGAAAATCATCGCATGTCCCGTCTGTGGTTTTTTCGCCACCCGAGAGGTCTGCGAAATCTGCGCCGACCCGCGCCGGGAGGAAGGCGTGCTCTGCGTCGTCGAGCAAGCGACCGACATCATACCTCTGGAACGCTCCGGCGCTTTCAAAGGCCGCTACCATTGCCTCGGCGGGAAACTTTCTCCCCTGGACCGCGTTACTCCGGAGGATCTTCATATTCCCGAGCTGATGCGCCGAGTGGATGCCAGGGTGGGAGAAATGGAAATCATCCTCGCCCTCGGAGCCGATGTGGAAGGCGAGGCGACTTCGAACTACCTCGCCGACATGCTGCGTGGAAAATCCGTGAAAGTGACCCGCATCGCCCAAGGCCTGCCCGCGGGTGGTGGCCTGGAGCACGCGGACGAGCTGACCCTGATCCGCGCTCTGCAGGGGCGAAGGGATTTCTGAAAGGTCTTTGCAAAATGCGATCCTGATCCATTCGGGATCATTCATATTGCAGATTCCGGAGCCGGATATTTCTGTTAGATGAGCGCCCGGCCAGCGCCAATTCCATTACCCACAACGATTTGCCGAGAGAGGGGAGGCACTGGCATAGGCATTGCGAAGCATCGGAAACAACCTAACCCGTTAAAATCATGACTACTGCAACTCTATCCAAACCCACCAACCTCCGCCACCTGCTTGAAGAGCAGGCGCGCGATCTCTACAACGCGGAAACCAAATACGCCGAATTCCTCACCCGCATGAAACTCGCCTCCGACGACAAGGATCTCGCTGAAAAATTCGCTCACGTGAAGAAAGGCACCGCCTCGAACATCGAAAAGCTGCGCACCGTTTGCGACAAGCTCGAAGTCCCTCCTACGGGCGTGAAATGCGAAGCCATGGCCGGTCTGCTGCGTGAGGCCGAGGAGACGGATCGGGATTACGCGCATGGCTCGCTGAAAGACGCCGCGCTGATCGCCAACGCCCAGCGCATCGCCCACTACGAGATCGCTGGCTTCGGAACAGCATGCGCCTTTGCCAAGAAACTTGATCTTGATGATGTCGCCGACCTTTTCAACGAAATGGCAGACCAGTCCGGCGATATCGACAAGAAACTCACCAGGATCGCCACCGGATCATGGCTCTCCACCGGCGTGAACGACGACGCCACCTGATCTCTGTTTCTCAGTTTCAAAATTTGTTTTGTTTGTCATCGGTGCCCATAGCGGGTACCGATGACTCCTGTAAAGCCCCTCTGCTCGCAGCGCCTCCATCCGTGATGCGGCGACCCCGAAGAAATCCGCGACGCTGATGAAAAAACTCCGTGACCTCATTCCTCATATCGAGCCGGAGATGGCCTACGCGTGGGCCGGCACTTTCGGCGAAACGGAGGACGGCCTCGCCTACATCGGGAGCGTGGCAGAGCAGCCGCGCTCCCATTTCGCGCTCGGCTTCGGCGGCAATGGGATCACCTACAGCATCCTCGCGGCTGAGATCATCCGCGACGCGCTTCTGGGAAAAACCCACGAATACGCGGATCTTTTCTCTTTCGATAGAAAACAGAACCGTCATGGAAACGACCCCCAATGATCCCACCCAGTACCCACTCGGCAGCCATCTGACAGAGGAAGGAGCCGCCTTCCGCGTCTGGGCGCCAAACGCCACCAAGGTTTCCGTGATCGGTTCCTTCAATGACTGGAATCCGGAAACGCATCCGCTTGAAAGTAGCGATGAAGGAGTCTGGAGCTGTTTCATCGAAGGCGCGAAAGATGGCGACGAATACAAATACGCCATCGAAAACGGCGACCAGAAAATGGCTCGCATCGACCCGCGTGCCATCGAGGTCACGAACTCGACCGGGAACTCCATACTCCGCGGGGGCGACTTCGACTGGGGCGACTGCGACTTCAAGATATCCGCACACAACCACCTCGTGATCTATGAGCTGCACCCCTGGACATTTCCCGAAGACCGCGGGACTCCGTGCCTCGACGCGATCATCCCGAAGCTGCAGTACCTCGCGGATCTCGGTATCAATGCGATAGAGGTCATGCCGCTCGCGGAGTTTCCCGGAGATGTGTCATGGGGCTACAATCCCTCGCATCCCTATGCGGTCGAAAGCAGCTACGGAGGCCCGCAAGCGCTGAAACGTCTGGTTCGGGCGGCGCATGAGCATGGCGTCGCTGTCATTCTCGACGTGGTCTATAACCACTTCGGCCCCGGCGATCTGAATCTGTGGAAGTTCGATGGCTGGTCCGAAAACGACGGCGGCGGAATTTATTTCTACAACAACTGGAAAGCGGAAACCCCCTGGGGCGCGACCCGCCCGGACTACGGTCGCGATGAGGTCCGATGCTACATTCGCGACAACGCACTGATGTGGTTGCACGAATACCGCGTCGATGGCCTCCGCTACGACGCTACCCTGCTCATCCGGAATACCAACGAGGACGAAAGCCGGGAGAACGAGATTCCGGAAGGATGGTCACTGGTGCAGTGGATCAACGAGGACATCCGGAAACAGTTCCCCGACCGCATCATCATCGCGGAGGATCTCAAGAGCAACGCCGCCTTGACCAGGCCGCGTGAGGATGGTGGAGCCGGCTTCCACAGCCAATGGGACGCGAATTTCGTTTTTCCGATCCGCGACCAACTCAACAAGGCGGAGGATCCGTGGCGCTCGGTCGGGATCGTGAAGGAGACCCTGCTTTTCAACTACAACGGCAACGTCTTCGAGCGGATCATCTACACGGAATCGCACGACGAGGTCGCGGAAGGGAAGGCCAAACGTGTGCCGCAGGACGTGCAAGACGACTGCGCGGACGGATACTTCGCGCAGAAACTTTCCTGCCTCGGAGCCGGCCTGCTCTTCACCTGCCCCGGCATCCCCATGATTTTCCAAGGTCAGGAATTCCTTCAGGGCGGCGCCTTCAACGACGAGTTCCCGCTGGAGTGGAATCTCGCGGAAAAATTCTCCGGGCTGGTGAAAATGTACCGCGACCTCATTTTTCTCCGCCAGAATCGCGAGGGATTCTCCGGCGGACTCAGCGGCCAGGGCATCATCGTCCACCACGCGAACGACGAGCTGAACCTGATCGCATTCCAGCGCTTTGCCGACCACGGGCGCGGCGATGACGTGATCGTGATCTGCAACTTCAGCAGCGAGGAGCGGGATGGGTACCGCATCGGTATGCCCTGCGACGGTGGGTGGAAACTACGCTTCAACTCGGACGCCAAGCTTTACAGCGAACTCTTCGGAGACATCCCGAGCCTGGATCTGACCGCGGATGGCGAAGGCCGGGACGGTATGCCCCACTCCGCGCTGATCCGCATCGCACCATACACGACCCTGATCTACTCCCAGGAAAAATAGCCCTGATTGGAAAATTTCAATCCTCCGGAAATCAACACACCCGCGGTGGCCGGAGCCATCCGCGGGCGTGCCTTTGCCTCCCTGGAAATTTTTTCTGACGGATCAGTTGTCAATGATGTCCGGTTTCCTATCGCGGAGCTTGCCGAAGCGGAAACTGAAGCCAGTGCCCTTGCCGGCGTTGACCTGGTCGATGCGTTTGCGGATGTCCTCCGGCGCCGCGGCCTTCTCCTCCTCGCTGTTCCACGGGCCGGACCAGGTGATCTGATTCTTCGTGTCCCGGACAACGGCTTCCGTTTTCCCTTCCGCGGATTTGATCTCGATGGAGCCGTCGCCGTCCATCATCCGGATGGTGGAGTTCTGCTGGAAGCGGATGCCACCGTCAGCGTCCTGGGCGATCCCTGGGACATCGGCGTCCTCGAAGGCGCGGTTCATGCGCTCCTTCATCATGCGGAAATTGTTTTCGAAAAGCTCTTCGGGTGAGCCACCGTCGTTTCCGAACATCCGGTTGTTCTGATCGAGGAGGCCGCGCAATCTGTCGGCGTGCGCTTGCGGCAGGCCGTCAAGCAGAGGCTCCTGCCGAAGGGGCGCCAGATCGGCAGGACGCTCGGCGAGAGTGATTTCCACTTTCGCGGGCTTGCCCTTGTGGATGAGATCGAGCGCGAGACGGTCGCCGGTCTTGTGATCACGCACCACTGAAGTGACGGCCTCGGGATCGCCAACGGCGGTGCCAGCGATGCTTAGGATGATGTCATTGACGGAAAGTCCTGCCTTGCTGGCGGGACTGTCCGGGCAGACGGTACGGATGATGACTCCGGTCCCGGGCTTGATATCGAGGTGGTCGGCCACCATGTCGGGAAGTGTGGCGGTCGCGAGACCGATGAAAGGGACGTTTTCCTGCACTTCGCGCTCAATGCGGTTCGAAACGTCGGAGGCTTGCCCCGGGGTTTCGCCGAGCAGGGCTGCGGGCGGTTTCTCGGTATCGGCGGCTGGCTCGATGGCAAGTGCGGCGTGGAAAGGGAAGATCGCGATTCCTCCAATGATGCCGCTGGCGGATAGGATGGTGAATTTCATTCTCATATGGATTGTTTTCATACTAGGAGCGTAGTAGTTCTCGCGATTTTTCTAAAAACTTTTCTCAGTCGATTTTTTCGGGAACCAGGACGTATTCGTAGCGGGGCTGCTCCACCTGGATGGTTTCGCCCTTCTCGTTTTTCATGGTGACCTTGTCCATGTAGGTGAAGCGCATCACCCGGTGGGGCTGCTTGCCGTCGCGCCATACGACGCCTTCGTCGCGGGTGTCGCTGAGGCTGTTGTTGTAGCTGGCGGGGGCGAAGTTCGAGGAGAGCGCGGCGGGGGGGCGCACGCTTTCGATCACAGGGGCGTTGTCCGCGGTGCTGCGTTTTTCGGTTTTCGCACCGGGCATCATGAACGCGGCGAGCGATCCGAGGAGGGCGACAGCCGCTGCCGCGGCGATGTTGAAACGCAGGACATTGTTCTTTTTCCGGCCGTTCGCGTTCGCAGTGAGGGAGCTGGATTTGTTGAACAGGACGATCTTGTCATCTACGTAAAAGGGCGTGTCACCGATGGTTTCCATGAGCTTCGCGTTCATCGTGGCAGGCACGGAACGGGGCGCGAGGGCACGCATACGGCTCTCGAACAAGCTCTCATCCGCAGTGAGGCTGGTGTCGGTTTCCTCGGCGCAGGCGGTGAGCCGGGCGAGAAAAGCATCGTCAAGACCTACCGGTTTGAGGGCTAGCAACGCTTGTTCGGTTGGTGACGGGATTCTTGACATAAACGGGATGTGATGCGGTGCGTGGGGGAAAATTTTCAGATGGAGAGATCACCGTGACGGCGGGCGGAGGAGAGTTCGCGCTGCAGGGCTTCAAGACCATAGCGATACCGGGAGGCGGCTGTGTTTAAGGAAATGCCGAGAACCTCGCCGATATCCGCGAAGGTCCGCTCGCCCCAGATTTTCATGATGATGACTTCGGAGAATTTTTCCGGCAGGGTCTTGAGTGCCACCTCAAGCTGGGCGCGGGTCTCGTCATCGCCGCCATCGTTGTCGAACCAAGGGTGGAACGCCTCGAAGTGTTCGGCCTCGGTGTCCGCTGAGACGTTGTCCTCGCGGCGCTTGCGGCGGTCGGTCTTCCGGGAAAGGTCGATCGCGATGCGACGGATGGCGGTGTAGAGAAACGGCTGCCAAGCGTCCTGTCCGCCAACGAATTCGCCGGCCCGTATTTTGTCAACGAGCCTGACGATGGCGTCCTGGAGAACGTCCTGCGCGTCCTCATGGCTGCGGGTCTGGTTGCGGGCGAAAAGGAAAAGTTTCGGTCCGTGCTCCTCCAGCCATGTGCGCCACGCGGTGGCGGACGGGGAGTCTTGTGCGGGTGCTTCTATCGCTGACATGTGGGTGGGAGGTATGGTTTGAGCGTCACGGTAGGACGTATTTGTCCAAATTTCCAGCTTAACCCGACTGCATGTGTGGTCTGGAGGCGCAGGCTGCGTGCCACCTCATTCACCACGATCCCTTGCAGCTTCGCCTCCCTCATCACCAGCTCGCGGGTCTTTTCACTGATCCGGGCCTTCTCCGCCTTTCCGCTCAAAACCCGGGATACTGTTGAAACCGACAGAGAGAGCGTTTCTTTGATACGGAATCCTGCCGGGCACCTCTCTCCCCTTTCCTTTTGATTCAATCACGCTTGGCAAGACCGCAGTTCTTGGCCTGACCCTTCCATTTCCGACGGTAAGGTCGGGAAAAATTGCGAAATCGTTTGCAGGTTGGTTTTGGTGGGGTCAGTCTTCCGGGATGATCGGCACCACAAACGTCACCATCCCTTTTCTGTTACCGGCGCTTGGGTCCGGGCAATCCTTCGGAGCCGCAAGCTTTGGTAACCGTGCCAATACATCCCGAATCTGATTGATTCTGACCAGGCACAACTGAACAAACCTAAAAAATGAAAAATATCCCGCAAACCGATAAAATAATGACGCATCCCATCCGAACCGCCCTGTATGGCCTTGCCCTGCTGTTCAGCCCAAGTCTTCCCCTGAACGCCGCCGAACCACTGCCCACACCGGTGGCCAAGCCGCTGCCTGGCGGCTGGAACCTGCGCACCGGCGTCTTCCCGATGCAGGAGGCGACGGCGGACATCGCCAAGGGAGTCTTAACCATCTCCGGCGGTGGCGGTAGTGGCGGCACATGGGTGCGCGGCACGGTGGTCGAGGCCGACCGGGCGCGCATGACCGCCGCCTTCGTTTACAAGGCGTTCAAGGGCGACTTCATTCTCACCGCGCGCCGCATCAGCTTCGACAAGAAGCAGGCG
>Ga0105047_10018952_pt1 | contig 10635 bp, 8 predicted proteins | sample MAT04_FD_78384 | JGI IMG/M metagenome (GOLD analysis project Ga0105047, IMG submission 78384) | Freshwater microbial communities from Lake Fryxell liftoff mats and glacier meltwater in Antarctica - MAT-04 (megahit assembly) | ecosystem: Environmental > Aquatic > Freshwater > Ice > Liftoff...
GACCTGATCGCCAGCGTCGAAGGTTTCTCTCGTGAGGAACTGGATCAGCTGGCAGTCGACAGCCAGAACCGCGCCGCCGAGGCCATCGCCGAGGGCCGCTTCGAGCGCTCACTCGTGCCGATCCTCCATGACGACGGCACGCTCGCCCTCGACCACGACGAGCACCCTCGTGCCGGCACCACGTTGGCCGACCTCGCCAAGCTCGCACCCGCATTCGCCGGCATGGGCGGCCACACCATGGGCGGCCGCGAGCTGACCATCGACGAGACGGCACGCAAGGCGTACCCCCACATCGGCGAGATTCGCCACGTGCACCACGGTGGTAACTCGTCTGGTGTCGTCGACGGCGCAGCTGCGGTACTGCTCACCTCTCCCGACTACGCCCGCGCGCAGGGTTACACCCCGCGTGCCAAGGTGACGATGGCCGCGACCGCCGGCGACGAACCCGTCATCATGCTCACCGCTCCCGGACCAGCTACCGACCTGGTGCTGAAGAAGGCTGGTATGACGCTGGCCGACATCGACTTGTTCGAGGTCAATGAGGCGTTTGCGGCGGTGCTGCAGAAGTGGCTGCGCCACACCGGAGCCGATTGGGGCAAGGTCAACGTCAACGGCGGCGCGATGGCGTTGGGCCACCCCATCGGTGCGACTGGCGCGATGTTGATCGGCACGTTGCTCGACGAGCTGGAACGGCGCGACCTGCAGACTGGCCTGGTCACCATGTGCACAGGTGGCGGCATGGCCACGGCCACCATCATCGAGCGCATTTGAGCACGTGCTCAAGCCGTGGGAACGAGCAACGCTTCGATGGTCTCGCCGTCACGCGAGTGCAGTAAGACCCACGCACGATCACCGGCCGCGACAGTCACCGTCACCGGGTCGATCACGCTCGGGTCGGCACATTCTTCGTTGGTGCTGCCCCATCCGTGGAAGGTGAAGGTAGTGGCACCCGGTGCAAGATCGAACGGGACATACGACGTGCCACCCAAAACAGACGGGCTGAAACCCTGCTCGGTGAGGCGCGGCTGGGGTGCGCAGCCGTCGATGCCCTGGATGCCCACGTTGAACGCGGTGTCCACGCCGGCGAGACGCTGTTCGAAACCGGTGCCCTTGGCCAGCGGGTTGATGCGCAGTTGGTACGCGTAGAGCTGGACAAGCGCTTCGCCATCATTGGCCTCGGGAAAGGCGGTCGAGTTGCCCGGATCGGTGTCGTACAGCAGCAGGCCGGTACCAGTGGCGCTCTCACTGTCGAACACGACGATGTGGGTGTAGGCCTGCCCATCGCGAGCACTGAACATGCTGGAGAACGGCTGAGCATCGGGTCCTGCTCCGCTTTCTACGGCAGCGACCGACATGCCCTCTGGCGCGCCGTAGGTTGGCGACACCTCGCCGTACTCCAAGCCCTCGACCAGCAAGATCGGTGCGTACTCAAAGCTGCGCAGCGCCCAGATGTCGAGCGTGGGGGTGGTGCCGTCGGGAAGTACCGCCAGGTGCACCACCTGGTTGGTGCCGACGTATGTGGACGGGTCGGCGGTCGGCATCAAGTCTTCGGGCGACGTGGGTGCAGGTACCTCGGTGCTCTCGGAGGTCGAGTCGTCTGCTGGAGTCGTCTCGTCGGAGTTGACTTCGGTGACGGACCGTTCGCTTGCGGGCGCTCGACCGCCACAGCCAGCGAGTGCCAGCCCCACGCAACAGAACAGGATTGATGCAGAACGGGCGATGCGCATGTCGGGATGGTAGGCGAGGGCGGCGTTAGCGGGAGTGTTCTAGTTGGCGCAGCGCGTCCAATGACTGCCGGTACAGTTCGTCATCGTCCAGCCATCCCGCGGAGAATGCCGACGCGTCAAGCGTGGCGGCCAGCTCATCAGCCGCGACTGCTCGGAACACTGTTGCGAGTTCGGCGTTCGGTGCATTCGGCTCAGCCCCGCGTCGCACGGCGGTTGCGACGAAACGGTCCTGCAGTACGCCCCATTTACCGCGGCGCCGACGTTGCCACCACCGCACCAGCGCTCGACCCAGCAACAGCAGCACCGCACACGACAGCAGCACAACCATGATGACCGTGATGTTGTTGCTGATGGCCTGCGCGATTGCTTTTGCAACCTCGCCGCCGATGCTCGGCCGCTGCGCCTCGCCGGACAACGGCACCGAGGCCGTGGGATCGAACGCCACCCAGCCAAAGTTGGGGAAGCGCACCTCGAGCCACGCGTGCGCGTCGCTCGCGCGACTGATCCACACACCGGCGATTGCGTCGCGCTCACTGGGTACGTAGCCGGTAGCAATGCGGGCGGGGACACCAAGCGTTCGCAGCATGATTGCGGTCGCTGTCGCGATCTGCTCGCAGAAGCCCTCCTTCGAATCGAACAGGAAGTGATCGACTGCGTCAGCGCCATCGGGTGGCACCGGAGCGAAGAGATCGTACGTGACGTTGGTTGCCAGCCACGCCTGGATGGCGAGGATGGTGTCGTACGTCGTGGGCGCCACCAGTTGCTGTGCCAGCGCCCGGGTTCGGTCACTCGTGGATGACGGCACTTCCAGAAACACGCCGGGCGTGTTTGCGCTGGCGATGCTGCCTTCCACGCGCAAGCCCTCGGCAGTTGCGTTCGAGCGCTGCGAGACCACGGTGTACGCGCTACCCGCGGGCAGCACCACCTCGGCGCGCAGGGCGCCATCGGGCCGTGCCCACAGCGGTGCTTCCAGCAGCACGCGCTCGGCGCGACTGGCGGCGAACACGATGTTGGGCTGGTCGACCTCGGCGTAGAACGTCTGAATGAACTGGTCGCTGTCGTTGCTCGGTACGTCACCGATGGTGGGGTCGATCGTGTGGTCCGGTCCGTCGGTTCGCTGCCCTGCTTGGTCGTCCACGGTCCACGACCTGCCGTCGAAGTTGGTGAACGTCTGCCCGCGCCAGAAGTCGGCGAATGGTGCACGCACGCGCAACACGACCTCGTTGCCCAGTGCCCCACGTAGCGACGTGTCCATCGTTGGACTGAAGCCGGGGTAGCCGCCAGCACCGCTGCCCGCTCGATCGGTGACGACCGCACCGCCAAGGAGGGGCGATCCGTCCGCGGCGACCAGGCCACCGTCATTGGGAGTGGGTCGGTAGTCCTCCAGCCAACTCGGCAGCGTCAACTGTGCGGGGCCTTTTGGGATCGGCACCGCTGCCAACACTGACAGCACCGCACCCGCGGTGGCCAACGCAACCCCGGCACGCGTCGCTGCCCTGCGGACAGTCCGCGCTGTCCGTACCCGATCTGCCCGAGTGGTGGCATCCGAGCCAATTGCCAGGCCCAGCAGCGCGGCGCCCAACCACAACGCGAGCCGGTCATCGACACGGATGCCTGCCGCGTACGCCGTCAGCATCGCCGCGCAAGCGAGCGTGACGCGCGCCGACCGGCGGTCGACGCACTCGAAGCCCTGCACGACCACCAACGTCACCAACATCTGGGGTAGCAGAAACCGTAGTGAGGTCACGACGCTGTCGATCGCGTCGAGGTCGATGAGCGCGGCGCCGACCGCTGCCCCGGCCAAGAGCCCCATCATTTGGCGCAGGTTCTTGCGGTGCGCCGGACCATGCATGGTCAGGAGGGCACTCAGCGCAATCGCGGCGAGAACAGCGCCGAACTCGAACAATCCGTAGCCCAACGGCCCGAGCAGCATCAGCGGCGGGACGGCCGCTGCAACTGCGATGGCCCAGCGGGCGCGCGGGGTGATGCCGCCGACCGGCTCAGGTGAGCGCACTGCCAACGGACGGCGCCACCAACTGCGAGCGGGTTCTGTTTGCCTGGCACCACCGGGTTCGAAGGCCGCGCTCCACCGATGCGCCGACTCGCGATCTGGCACCACCGTCGGTTCGCCATTGTCCACGCGCACGGCCACCGCCGCGCCGAGAGCGAGGCCGCGCTCAAGGGTCTCGCGGACTTGCGCCGCCTCCGCGCCGGCGTCAGGGGTTCCCGTCCGTGCGGGCACCACCCACTGCTCTGCAACATCGCTGATCCGTTGACGCACCACGAACTCACCGCTGCGCAGAGTTGCCGGCCAGTGAATTGCCGTGAGCTCGTCGCCCTGCCGCCACGTTCGTACGCCATCGATCTCGTCGCGACCGGGGTGAGTGCTGGCCAATTGCTCGAAGCGTTCGTCACCGCTGAGTTGCTCGTGCGCGGCGCGCGTCAAGGCTGGTGTTGGGGCCACGAACATCTGAGCAATCGACGCGACGCTGGTCCGCCGCCACCACACGGCGCCGAGGGTGCCGGCGGTCGAACGTCGGACCGCAACCTCGTAGTAGACCCCGCGTTGTGGTGCCGTGCCGACAATCGTGACGGCTCCCGGCCGTGCCCACCCACTCGCGACCAAGGTCGTGCCAACGCGTAATTCGACGTAGACCTGTCGCGTCGAGGTGGAGTGCACGCGCCACTCCATCTCGCTGCCCTCTTCGGCGAGAGTTGCCGCTGACACGGAGGGCTCGGCCGACCTCCTGACAGACCACCAGCCATCGACGGCGCTCGCGACGAACGCCACCAGCCCGATCGCCAGCATGATCACCACCGCGGCCGCACCGGTGAGGAGCGCGATCATTCCTGCGATGATCCACGCAATACCCAGCGCGGCAGCGCCGCGCGCCAGGCCGGCCGGTCGGTTCAACGTCGTGGCGCCTGCACCGCGGCGACGCACTCCGCCACCACAGCCGCGGCTGACGAGCGATCCTGCCCGACCAGTACCAGCCGGTGTGCCAGTGCGCTGTGCGCGGTGCGGGCAACATCGTGCGGAACGACGTAGTCGCGCCCGTCCATCACCGCGTACGCCTTCGCCAGCGCGATCATCGCCACCCCACCGCGGGTGGACGCACCCAGTCGAACACGTTGATGCGCACGAGTTGCATGCAGGATCCCGACTGCGTACGCGGCTACTGCGTCGGCCAGGTGGACGTGACGGACCTGCGCGCGGCAGGCGGCCAGTTCGTCCATCGTGGCCACGCGCACCACATCGTTCAATCGCGCCCGACCGCGCCGACCGGTGAGTACCTCCACTTCCTCCTCGGCGGTTGCCCGGCCGAGACTGATGGACGCCATGAAGCGGTCCGTCACGCCTTCTGTCAGCGGGTAGGTGCCGGCCATCTCCACCGGGTTCTGCGTGGCGATGACGACGAACGGTGCGGGCACCGGGTGAGTGGTGCCGTCGACGGTGACATGGCCCTCCTCCATCACTTCCAGCAGCGCAGATTGCGTCCGCGGGTTGGCGCGGTTGAGTTCATCGAACAGCACCACATTGGCGAACACCGGGCCCGGTCGGAAGTGCAGCCCGAAGCCGTCGGCATTCGGTGCGAGCGAGCCCACCACGTCGGCGGGAAGCAGGTCGGCGGTGCCCTGCACGCGGGCAAACGTGCCGCCCAGCGAGGCGGCGATCGTTTGGGCGAGCAACGTTTTGCCAACGCCGGGGATGTCCTCTGCCAGCAGGTGACCGCCTGCCAGGACACACGCGGTAGCCACTTCGATCTGTTCGTGGCGGCCGGCCAGCACCGAGCTGATGCTCGCCATGAGGGCGCTCGCCAGCGAGTTCGGATCGGAGGGCGCGGGAGTGCGATCGGAGGCCAATGTAGAAGTCATGCCAACGTTCATCGGTCACGTGGGAGCTGTACTCAAGCGCGACCGTGGTGCGGCGGTAGTTTCGGCTCGATGGCCACCGAGGACCATGCGTGGACGCCTTGACTTACTGGATGCGCTGTTTGTCCGGGGCGATGCGATAGATGATTCGTGCGTCGGTGGCGCCAAAGGCGTAGGGCCCGCCGGTGTACTTCTGACTGACCGCATTGATGTGGTCGGCCGCCTCCTGGCCGACTGCGGTACCAACCACCGTGCCACGCACTTCGGCGTAGTGATACGGGTTCGTCGCGTCCCAGATGGCGACTGTGACGCGCACGTCGTTGTCCATGGCGGTTGCCTTGGCACGGCCAAGCTCGGTGTTGACGAGGATGTGCTCGTCGTCGGCGTCGACCCACATCACATGGGTGAGGGGGTGGCCGGACTTGGGAATGACGGTAAGGGCGGCGAAGTTCTTGGCTTGCGCCATGTCGCGAATGTCGGTGTTCAGCATGACTTCGATGCTACGACCACTTGTTGTGTCACGCAACTATTGCGACGCGAATCACATTGACCGTTTCGATGGCCGCCAGTGCTGCGTCGGCGCCCTTGTTGCCCGCCTTGCTGCCTGCACGTTCCAGCGCCTGGTCCATCGTGTCGACCGTGATGATGCCGTTGGTGACCACCACGCCGGTGTCGTGGGCGACGCGTGTGAGGCCGGCAGCACTCTGATTGGCGATCACCTCGAAGTGATAGGTCGCTCCCCGCATGACGGCGCCGAGTGCAACGATTGCGTCGTAGCGCCCGCTGGCGGCCAAGGCCTGCGCGGCGATCGGAATCTCCCACGCGCCCGGAACCCACACAGTGTCGATCGCGTCGGCGGCAGTGCCGTGGCGAGTGAGCGCGTCGCGCGCGCCCGCCTCCATACGGCCGACGATCAAGTCGTTGAAGCGACTGCACACCAGCGCGACGCGCAAACCTGCGCCGTTCATCTGTCCGTGAAACGTCGTCATACGAGTACTCCTATGTGATTGATGAGATCGGCGATCGAGATGAGTGGCAGCCCGTGCGTGCGGGCGAAGTCGGTCAACTGGGGGAGGCGAGCCATCGACCCGTCGTCGAGCACCAGCTCGCTCAGCACACCCGCGGGCGAGCGCCGAGCAAGGCGGGCAAGGTCGACGGCGGCCTCGGTGTGACCAGGCCGCTCCAGCACCCCGCCGGCGCGAGCGCGCAGCGGGAAGATGTGGCCCGGGCGGTTGAGCTGGAGCGGACTGGTGGTCGGGTTGGCGAGAGCTCGTAGTGTGGCGGCGCGGTCGGCGGCTGAAATGCCGGTCGTCGTGCCGATTGCAAGGTCGACCGTGACCGTGAAGGCCGTGCGGAACTGGTCGGCATTGGCGGCCGGCGGCACCATCAGCGGCAGCTCAAGTGCGTCGCACCTGTCGCCGGGCAGCGCTGCACAGATCACGCCCGAGGTGTGGCGCACGAAGAACGCAATTGCCTCCGGCGTGGCCGCGTCGGCAGCCATGATGAGGTCGCCTTCGTTCTCGCGGTGCTCGTCGTCGGCCACGACCACGATGCCGCCCGCAGCGAGGTGGGCGAGGGCATGATCGATGGTGCCGAACGGGCTCATGTTGCAGCACCTCCCCCGTGACCGGCCAAAAGTCGCTCGACGTACTTGGCGAGCACGTCGACTTCGATGTTCACCTGATCGCCGGGCCGCTTGGTTCCCAGCGTCGTCACCTCCGATGTGTGCGGAATGATAGCCACGGTGAACGTGTCGGCGGTCGGCGACACCACGGTGAGGCTGACGCCGTCCACCGTGATCGACCCCTTCTCCACGACGTACTTCATCAGCTCCGTCGGGATGCGCACCTGCAGGTCGGGCACCGGTTGCACCACCTCCCCGACGCCGTCGACGTGACCCTGTACCAGGTGCCCGCCGAGGCGGTCGGCCAGGCGCACCGATCGCTCGAGGTTCAGGGGCGAGCCAACGGTGATGCCGCGCAAACTGGTGCGCGCAAGCGTCTCCTCGCTCACGTCGGCTTCCCACCATCCGTCACCCTGTTCCACCAGGGTCAGGCAGCAGCCGTTGACAGCGATCGAGTCGCCCAGTTTCACGTCCGCCAGCACGAGCTGCGCGGCAATGCGCAGGCGGGTGCCCTCGAAGGCCGCAACAGTTCCCATCTCTTCCACGATTCCCGTGAACATGTGCCAGTCCTGTCCTCTCATTGCCTGTTCGCTGCGGAGGCGTGCAGGAGTAGGGCAACGCGAACAAGACGGCTGAACCAGCTGTCCAAGAATGGACAATTGGGGGCGCGACCGAATCGCATACGTCAACCCTGCTCCCATCCGGACTATGACCGTCGGCCTCTGGATTACACAGAGTCGGCCGCACACACGTCACTTGCATGACGTTCGTTGTGTGCGGTTCGCGGGCTCTCACCGCCGATAGGGAATTTCACCCAACCCCGCAGGGGGTTATTCAGTTGTGTCCGCGACCGTAGCGCCGACGGGTGCCCGCGCACCACGTCGGGCCACATCGCCCGATTTGTGTCAAGCCCGGCAACTCACAGCCCCAGGTCAGCGCCCGACAGCCTTGACGTAAAAGTGAGTTGGCGGTAAAGGGTGACGTATGCGCCGGCGGCGGTGGACCAGCTGACGTCGCGCGTCATTGCTCGCTTGACCACCCGCTGCCAGGCGAGTGTGTCGGCGTACAGGTCGCAGGCGCGTTCGATGGCGGTGGCCAGTTGCTCGCCGTCGACAGGGCTGAACTGAAAACCGGTGGCGACCCCGTCGTGCAGTGCGGCCGCATTGGCGTCGATGACCGTGTCGGCCAGCCCGCCGACGCGAGCGACCACCGGCAGCGTGCCATACCGCAGTCCGTACAACTGGGTGAGCCCGCACGGCTCGAAACGTGACGGCACGATGATGGCATCGGCGCCCGCCTGCAGCCGGTGGGAGAGTGGCTCGTCGTATCCGATGGTGACCGAAACGCTGCCGTGGTGCTCTTCTGCGGCTCGACGGAAGCCGTCCTCCAGCCATCGTTCGCCGGAGCCGAGTACGGCCAGCTGCGCGCCGCGGCCCTGCAAGCGCGGCAGCGCATCGAGCAGCAGATCGAGACCCTTCTGTGTGGTGAGCCGGCTGACCACACAGAACAGTGGCGCGTCGACTCGGACGTGCAACCCAAACTCGACCTGCAGCGCGGTCTTGTTGGTGGCCTTCGCTGGCAGTCGCCGCACCGAATACGGGACCTGGAGCGCTGGATCGGCAGCTGGGTTCCACACCGTGTCGTCAATTCCGTTCGCAATGCCGGTGAGGTGGTCGGGCCGGGCGCGCAGCAAGCCGTCGAAGCCCATGCCCTGGTCGGGCGTGCGGATCTCGCGGGCATACGTGGGGCTGACCGTGCTGAGGTGAGTGCTCCAGAGCACGCCCGCCTTCAGGAAGCTGAGGTTGCCCCAGTACTCGATGCCGTCTGGCTCCAGTGCCGCCGCGGGAAGGCGCAAGTCGGCGAGTGTGTCGGTGCCGAACACCCCTTGGAACGCAAGGTTGTGAATTGTGAGCAGAGTGGGTGGTGTCGGCTCCTTCTCGAAGTGGAGATACGCAGCCGTCAGTGCCGCCTGCCAGTCGTGCAGGTGCACCAGCTCGGGCTGCCACTCGCCCAGCCGACCCATCGCGATCTCGGATCCCACCCACGAGAGTGCGCCGAAGCGCAAATGATTGTCGGGCCAGTCGTCGCCCGCCGCGTCGAGGTACGGGCCGCCGCCGACACGGGTGTACAGGTGTGGCGCCTCCAGCAGCAGCACGTCCAATCCGTCGGCGGTGCGGCCAGCGCTGAGCGTGCCGTTGCCGCCGAACAGCTTCGGTAGCAGCGCCACCTTGCGTACCCCAGTGAGCTGCTCGCGCACGCCGGGATAGCCGGGCAGCAGCACTCGCGCCTCGACACCACACGGAGCCAGCGCCAGCGGAAGCGCCCCTGCCACGTCGGCTAGACCGCCGGTTTTCACCAACGGGTAGCACTCGGGGGTGACGAAGAGGACCTTCACGTCGAAAGACCGTAACTGATGGACCCGAGTGTGCGAGCGACGGGGTACATTCCGAGCATGGCCGAACCCAAGGTGCTCGTCATCGTTCTCGCAGGTGGAGAGGGGAAGCGCATGTTGCCCCTCACGGAGGACCGTGCCAAGCCAGCCGTGCCGTTCGGTGGCAGCTACCGCATCATCGATTTCGCATTGTCGAACTTCGCCAACTCGCGCTATCTCAAGATCGTGGTGCTGACGCAGTACAAGAGTCACAGCCTCGACCGGCACATCAGCCAGACCTGGCGGTTCAGTGGTCTGCTGGGCAACTACGTGACGCCGGTGCCCGCGCAGATGCGTCGTGGACCGCACTGGTTCGCCGGTTCTGCCGATGCGATTTACCAGAACCTCAACCTGATCACCGATGAGATGCCCGACGTGGTGTGCGTGTTCGGCGCCGATCACATCTATCGCATGGATGTCAGCCAAATGGTCGATCAGCACTTGCAGTCCGGTGCGGGCGTGACCGTGGCTGCGATTCCGGTGGGTTACGAAGATGCGAAGTCGTTCGGCGTGATCGAGGCTGACGAGGAGGGCAAGATCGTCGCCTTCCACGAGAAGTCGCCAAATCCGCCAACGATCATCGGCGACGACTTGCGTTGCCTGGCCAGCATGGGTAACTACGTGTTCACCACCACGACGCTCATCGACATCGTGACGCCGGCCGGGCAGGACGACCAGCACACCGATCTCGGGGGCCACATCATTCCTGCGCTCACTGCCGCGGGCGTGGCCCACGTGTACGACTTTTCCAAGAATGTCGTGCCGGGGCAGGACGATCGTGAGAAGGGCTACTGGCGCGATGTCGGCACCATCGACTCGTACTACGACGCCAACATGGACCTGCTGTCACCGGTGCCGATCTTCAACCTGTACAACGACAAGTGGCCGGTGTTCACCAGCCATCAGCCGCTGCCGCCGGCGAAGATCTCGCGCGGCGCCGGCGGCGAGCCGTCGTATGTCGATGGCAGCTTGCTATGTGC
>Ga0105047_10018953_pt1 | contig 10634 bp, 8 predicted proteins | sample MAT04_FD_78384 | JGI IMG/M metagenome (GOLD analysis project Ga0105047, IMG submission 78384) | Freshwater microbial communities from Lake Fryxell liftoff mats and glacier meltwater in Antarctica - MAT-04 (megahit assembly) | ecosystem: Environmental > Aquatic > Freshwater > Ice > Liftoff...
GCCACCGGGCCATCCTGGCCGGCGGCAGCGGCTTGCAGGTGCGTCACGCCCGGCTCCACTTCAGTGGCGTTCCAATCTTCGACCCACACGCGGTAGCTCGGGTCGCTGGTGGCGCCAGCCAGGCCGCCGGCGCCGCGGCTGTAGCGGTCGAAGGCTTCATGCGTCTGGCGTGGGCCGTCGGTCAACGCAAAATGCGCCATATAGATCTGGTTGGTGGCCAGCGTGGAGGCGCGCGCTGGCAGCTCCGGCGCTAACGCCGTGCGAAAAAAGGTGAGTTGGTAGCCATACTGCCCGCCATCCGGCCCGGTCAGGTTGCCGGTGTAGTACCACCATTCCGTGCGGTAGCCGGGGTGTGGCCCGTGGTCGCGCGGGAACTGCAAAGCCATGGGCGCGCGCGCCTGCGCATAGCTGTCGCCCGCCGGTGCGTTCATCGCTTCGACCACGCTGGCGCTCACCGGCCGCGACGGCACCGGAGCCATGCAGCCGGCCAATACCACGGCCATCGCCCCAATCACCAACCAGCAAACTTTCCCTATCGACCGCATCGGATGCCTCATCACTTGTTTTTGTCGCCAAAATCGGGTAGCGTTCACACCCGACATGCGGTAAATTGCTTACCCATGATCACCCAAATGGGCGTAGGGGTCTGTCAGCCTGTGTCCGTTTCAACGTAATCGACTCAAACCAGGAGGCTTTCGTGTTGGATTTTGACGCACTTGACGAGAAACGGCTTACGATAAACAAGTTGGTGGCCGGCTTGACCCAGGAAGACCTGGCGCAGGCAACCCATGCGCTGATCGACGGCGTACTCGCCAACCTAGAAGGCGGCGACGATGCCGACGTGCAGTTTGTGCCTTCCGACCCTGACGCCACAGATGCTTATGCGAGCAGCAACGCCGACGTCCATCTGCCCTGGACGCTGGGCCACGTGGTGGTGCACGTGACCGCCTCCGCCGAAGAGTCGGCGGCGCTGGCGGCCGAAATGGCACGCGGGGTAGAGCCGCATGGCCGCTCGCGTTCCGAGGCGCCATGGCAATCCGTGACAACGCTGGCGCAATGCCGCCACCGCCTGGAAGAAAGCCGGCGCATGTGTATGGCCAGCCTGGCGATGTGGCCCGACGCGCCGCACTTGGAGAACCGCACTACGCCGTGGCAGGGTATGGATGAAATCGACGCCCGCGGCCGTTATGTGCTCGGCCTATGGCACGCGTGGAGTCACCAGGATCAGATTGCCGAGATCGTGCGCCAGGCCAAAGCAGCACGCTTGCTGGTGCAGCCATAAACCAAGCCGTTGGCGGCTTGCTGCGATCCGCTCACTACGTTTTTTGTAGCGAACGGCATCCGGGTGTAAGATTGGAACAGTTCACAGAAAATGGGAAGAACGGGAAGGGATGGAATAGCGTTCTTCATGCGTCGGGTTGTTTAGAACCGGAGGAAATCGATGGCGTTAGGAAAGTTGATCGTTACCGGCTTTGTTTTGCTGATGCTGGCTGGCTGCGGTGCGCCGGCGGCAGCGGCGCAGATGAGCGCTCCACAAGCAGCCGTGATCGACACGGCCAGCCTGTCGCGCGATGTGGATGTGCAGACAGCGGCTGCCTTGCGCGCGCAGCCTGATGTGGTGATCCTAGATGTGCGCGAACAGTCTGAGTGGGACAGCGGCCACATTCCCGGTGCGCTCTTCATCCCGATGAACGACGTGCCCAATCGCCTGAAAGAGATCCCCACCGACAAGACCGTCATCGTGCAGTGCCGCAGCGGCAATCGCAGCAGCACCGTCACCGACTACCTGCGTAGCCAGGGGATGACCAACGTACACAACCTGAGCGGCGGCATCAACGCATGGGAAGCCGCCGGCCTGCCGGTGGAGAAGTGATAGGGTGAGGGGGTGACCTTTGGCACACACGGCCTGGTCACCCTCTCACCGCCTCACTGCCTCACCCGTCCACCCACTTCGCCAGCAACTGCGTCACCTGCCCTTGCGTGAGATTCGATAAAGGCGGGCGCAGGTTGAGCCAGGTGGGGTCGCCGGTGCGCGTGGCCATGATCTGCTTGAGGGCAGGGATGGGGGCGTAGTCGCGTGTGATCTCGCGATGGACGTTGGCCCGCTCCTGCAACTGGTCGGCGTTCTCGGCCAACCAGTGATCGTAGAGATGGCGCAAGATGCCGGGGATCACGTTGGCCATGGCGCTGATCGTGCCAACGCCGCCCATGCGCAGCGTCGACAGCAAGAACTTCTCGGAGCCGGCAAAGGTGCCAAAATCCGGGAAAGCTTCCAGGATCGACCGCAGGTTGTTCCAATCGCCCGAACTGTCTTTGATCCCGACGACCGTGGTGGGATACGCCTTGATGAGCCGCTCGATGGTGGCCAGGCTAAAGCCGATGACGGCGATCGGCGGAATGTGATAGAGATAAACGCGCAGACGTGAATCGCCGACGCGCTCGATGACCTCGGCTATCGCTCGGAAAGTCCCCTCGTCGCTCACCCCCTTATAGTAGAAGGGCGGCAACATCAGGACGCCGCCGCAGCCAATGCGCGCCGCCTGATGCGCCAGCCTGGCCGTATCGGGAATCGCGCACATGCCAACGCCGGGCATCAGGCATGCCGCTGGCACGCCAGCGTCGATGAGTTGGGCAAGCATGTCGATGCGTTCGTCGATGCCCAGCGAATTCCCTTCGCTGGTGGTGCCAAAGGGCGCCAGCCCTGTGCAGCCATCAGCCAGCAGTTGCTTACAGAACGCGATCCACTTGGGTACGTCGACGCTCAGGTCGTCGTTCATCGGCGTGAGTACGGGCGCCAGCACCCCGTGCAGTTGATTCGTTGTTGTCATAGCCTATCACCCCTCTTGCATGAATGAGATTACCGTTCGAGAATCGCCGGTCGTTCGTACACCTTGCCGCCAATTTCGACCGGAATCATTGGCCACCCCGTGATGGCCGTGACGACGATATTGTCGTCTGCACCGACCAGCAGCGAATCCTCGATCTTCGTGCCGGTGATCGATGGGTTCCAGGCGTAGGCCTGCCCCGCGCGCACCTCATCTTGGCTGCCGGGCACGCCCAAGTATTCGCGCGGCTCGTAACCGGTGGAACCGCCCTGATGGTGCAGCCGCCATTCGCCGGCATACCCACCCAGTGCGTAGGTATCCTGCACCTGGGCGATGATGTCGCCCAACTTGACATTGGGGCGTGTGGTAGAGACAAAGGTGGCATCGACCACGGCACAGGCGTCCTGTTTGCGGCGCAGTTCGTCGGAGAGCGGGCCGAAATGCACCAGGCGCGTGATGGAGCAAACCAACCCCCACTTGCGGCCGCCGAGCACCATCATGGCATAGCTGTCCATTCGCTTGTTGGTAGGCAGCGGGTGGCGGTAGCGAAAGATGCGTTCGTCCGTGGCAATCAGGTTGACAATGGCCTGGGCGCCACGGCGTTCGGTTTCGCCGGCAAGCAGGGAGGCAATCTCATATTCACTCATGCCGGGCAGCACGGCGCGGATGGCGTTATCCATGGCGTCGGCGCAGATGTTGCCCAGCGAGCGGAACCGTTCGCCTTCTTCGGGCGTCAGGTTGGCGCGCATGCGTGCCAGTGGACCGCTCACATCCAGTACACCCGGTGCGCTGCCGTCGCTGGCCAGCCGCAGGCCTTTGCCCAGCTCGGCGACCACGTCACGGCTGTCGTGCCATTCCGGTGCGACGAACTCCCAGCCGGCGGCAAGCAGGCCTTCTTCCTGTGCCAGCCGCGGCTCTTCGATGTTGGTGGTGATCACATAGCGGTGGTCGCGCGTCACCAGCAGCGATGCCAGGCCCTCGCTCGCCGCCGTGTTGATGTACGATGACTTGCCGCACGTCGCCCAGGCGAAGCTGGACGCCAGACGCAGCCAAAGCGCGTCCACATTGTAGGCATCCAGAAGCCCACGCATCTGTTCAAGTTTCTGCTGTTGTTCGCTCATGGTTTTTTCCGTTTCTGATCAGTTGGAAAGGAATCCTCCCAATTGTAGCCCTTGGCAATTCGACATGTCAACTGACGCGTGACTGATACACGGGCAACAGGTCACCGTGTGCTTCGATCAGATCGTCCACCAGATGCCAGATTTGGTCCAGGTCGAGCTCGGCCGCCGTATGCGGGTCCAGCATGGCGGCATAGTAGATATACTCACGCTTGCCGGTCAGCACGGCCTCGACGACCATCTCCTGCACGTTGGCATTGGTGCGCATGAGCGCCGCCAGGTGGGGCGGCAGGCTGCCGATCTTGGTGGGCTGGATGCCATTTTTGTCGACCAGGCACGGCACTTCCACGCAGCACGCCTGCGGCAGGTTGTCGATCAGCCCGTTGTTGGCCACATTGCCGTAGACGACGCGCGGCTGCCCCGTCTCGATGCTATGGATGATGCCGGAACCGTATTCGTGGCTGCGCACGACCTCGTTGAGGTTCTCGAACATGTTCACAGCCATCGGCATCTGTTCCGGCGGGACACCGGCATTGGCCATCGCCGCGGCAAATTTGGCGGTCAGGTCCACGGCAGGGTTTTCGAGCTTCTGGCGCATAAAGTCCCACCCGGTGATTTGCACCTCGCAGCGGCGGATGTACTCATCCAGCGGGATGTTGAAGGTGTCGATCAGGTCCGGGCGGTCGCGCTTGATAAACCAGGGCACATACTCGCTGAAGTGCTCGCTCGACTCGGTGACAAAATAGCCCAGGCGCTTGAACATCTCATAGCGTACCCGGTTCCAGTCCGGCACGCGCCCTTCCGCCAGTACCTGGCGAATCAGGGGATAGAGGTCTTCCACACCGCCGTCAGTCTTGCGCTCGAAGCGTAGGTAAAAGGCCATGTGGTTGATGCCGGCGCATACATAGTTGATCTCGTCGATCGGCACGCCGATATCGTGGGCCAGTTGCTCCGCCGTGCCCTGCACGCTGTGGCACAGACCCACGGTCTTGATCTTTGTCGCGCGGTTAATCGCCCAACAGTTCATGGCCATCGGGTTGACGTACTGCAGAAAGGTCACGTCCGGGCAGACATCTTCCATGTCGTGGCACATATCCAGTAGCACAGGGATCGTGCGCAACCCGCGCATGATGCCGCCAATGCCCAGCGTGTCGGCAATGGTCTGGCGCAGGCCGTATTTTTTAGGAATCTCAAAGTCAGTCACCGTGCCGGGTTTGTAGCCGCCGACCTGGATCATGGCAATCGCGTAGTCGGCGCCATCGAGGGCGTGGCGCCGGTCCGTCGTGGTTTCCACGACAGGATTGGCGCCGGTGGCTTCGGCGATCTTGTGCGCCACGATAGCAGAGGTGCGCAGGCGCTCCTCGTTGATGTCGAAGAGCGAAATCGTGGAGTGCTGCAATTCGGGGTAGCTAAGAATGTCCCCCATCAGGTTCTTGGCAAAGACCGTGCTACCGGCGCCGATCAAGGTAATTTTTGGCATAACGAATATTTCCTTTCAATCCAATCTACAGTTGCGAGTTTTGATTTCTCTGCGTTCTTTGCGTTCTTTGTGGCAATACTTTTTCCTACGACTGGCGTGTAACCGTCAACCGCTGATCAACGGGCGGCTGATCCACGTAGGAAACCGCACCGTCCGGCCAACGGATCTCAAGCTGTTCCAGAGTGGCGCCCGGCGCAACGCCAAAATGCAGTCGCGCCGGATCGCCGGACAGATAGCCGCTCACGGCGCGTACGTCGCGCCGCAGCACACCCCGATCGGTCTGCAGCGCCACAGTTGCACCCACGGCAAAAGGATTGGCGGTGCCCGGCCAGCGCAGATCCACCTCGATGCTGGCGCCCTCCGTGCAGAGTTGATTCTCAAAAAGCTGGGCAGCGCTGTTGAGGTTATTGACGACAATATCCAAATCGCCGTCCTGGTCAAAATCGGCTATGCTCATGCCACGGCCGCTGCGTGTGGAACCCAGCCCCCACGCGCTGGCCACCGTAAAGCGACCAGCGCCGTCGTTGCGCAACGCCTGGTTCTCTTCCACCAGTTCGCCGCCCGGCAAGTAGGGGAAGAGATCCGCCGCAATCATGCCGTTGACGACGTACAAATCGAGCGCGCCGTCGTTGTCCAGATCGCCGAATTTGCCCGACCAGCCCCAGCCGGCGGCGTCGACGCCGCGGTCGTACGCCTCGTTCTGGTAGTGGTCGCCGCGCCACACCTGCAGCGCATTCTCGGCCACTTGCGCATCGTCACGCGGCCGCAGATGGGTGCTATCGTTCATCAACGGCAGCCAGCCGGCCAGCGTTTCCGGATCCAGGTTATACGGTTTCATGTCGGTGGCGAACAATTCGGCGTCACCGTCGTTGTTCAGGTCGCCGCTGTCCACACTCATCGTGCTGAGCGAATAGCGCCAGAACGGGGTTGCCGGCTGCCACTGCCCACCCGCGGCCTGCAGCCAAACATCGTCATATTCCGCAAAATCGTTGCCCACCCAGATATCCGGGCGTTGGTCTTGGTTCAAATCCCACAGACCGATGGCCAGCGCCTGGGCCGTGGTGGTAAGTTGGCTGCCCTGCCAGACGCCGCCTTGATTCATATAGACGTTGACCCCATCGCCTGCCCCAAAGAGGTAGTTGCCGTTGGTTTCGAGCATCCGGCCGGCGTCGTAGGAGCCGGTCACCAGGTCCAGGTCGCCGTCGCCGTCGAGGTCGTTCCAATTCATCGCATAGGCGACGTTGAACACGCCAGCCAGGGGGAAGAGGCGGAAGGCATGATTGCCCTGGTTCTCCATCACGGCGGGCGCCGAAGCGCCCGTAGTAAAGACGATATCCTGCTGGCCGTCACCGGTCACGTCGACAATGGCAACCGCGCGTGCGCGGCGAATGAGCGGAAGTTCCTGGCGCTCGAAGCGCAGCCCACCCATATTCCAGAGGATCGAGGCAGGCGCCGAGAGATTGGCCAGCACGAGATCCTCGTCGCCGTCGCCATCCAGGTCGTTCACGGCGACGCCGGCGCCGTTGCTGTCAAATAGACGAGTGGTTGGCCCGGGCGCTTGGGTCACATGGGGCAGATCGTGGGCGACAAAAGTGCCTGTGCAGGGGGCAGATGCAAACAATGGGGCGGCGTCGACGGAGACTGGCTGCTCGCTCACGCTCGCGGTTCTGACGGAGGCTTCGGCTGGAGCCGGTGGCGTGCACGCGGCCAGCAAGCCGCACAATGCCACCGGAATGCAGGTCCGCCAGAGAGCAATCGAAAAGCGGTTCATCGTCCACGTCGATCCAGCACGACCTACAGAAACAGACAAGCGCTACGTTGCCGTCAGGGTTGCAAGCCTTCGTCAGAGCCGCGAGCGTGAGCGAGCAGGGCTCTGCTTGTTCACACTCGCGACTCTGACGAAGATAGGTGGCGGGCCATCGTGATCGGCCCGCCGCCCATCTCGAACCAATCAGATTACTTGAACAGAGCGTTCACTTCTTCGTTGGCCTTGGTCAGCGTCGATTCGGCATCCGCCTGGCCCAGGAAGATGCTCTGCATCGCTGGCGTCATGATGGCCGTGATCTCGGACGCGTGGTCCGTCACTGGGAAGAGGAAGGTCCCCTTCGGATCCAGTGCCTGGTTGGTGAAAGCGGAAACATCCAGGTTCTTGGCCTTGTAAGCTGCCGCCGCCTTATCGACCGCCGACTGCTGCGCCGGGAAGACGACGCCAGCGTCGCCAACCGTGTTCGCGCATTCCTGCGAGGCTAGGTACTTTACCCACTGCCACGCCTCAGCCGGATGCTTGGTGCCAATCCAGATCGAGTCAGCGAGGCCGTTGAACATGCTCATGCGGCCTTCCGGACCCTTGGGCAGGGCGGCAAAGCCAAACGGCACGGTCGATTTGGCGGCATAGTCGCCGATCATCCACGAACCGTTTGCCCCAAGCGCTACCTTGCCAGCCTGGAAGATCGGCGCAGCGCCGAGACTGGTGACCTGCTCAAGCGGCATGAAGATACCTTTCTTCATCATGTCGGCGTACCATTGGATCGACTTGATGAAGCGCGGGTCGTCATAGTAGTACTTGGTCGCGTACAGACCGTCGTTGTATTTCCAGCCCGTGGTGCTGGTCAGCCAACTCCACTCGGTCTGCCCGTAGGCTTCGCCAGCGCCGTTTCCCACAAAGCCATACTGCTTAACCTTGGTCTTGTCAAAGTCCGGGCTGAGACCATTATTGCCGTTTTCGTCGATCGTCAGCTTGGCAGCGATTTCGCCAAAAGTGCCGCCGTCGTCCGGGTTCCAAGTCATGTTGTTCAGTTCTTCTTCGGTTACACCAGCCGCCTTGAGGGCGTCCTTGTTGTAAACGATCGAGACGGTGTCCCAGTCCTTGGGCAGACCGAAACGCTTGCCATCGCGGGCCCACAGATCGGCCAGTTGGCCCAGGTAGACGCTCAGGTCAACTTTGTCGCTGTCGACATAGGGCTGAATATCGACCAACTGCTCTTTGGCCGCAAATTCTGGGTACTTAGCCAGGTGATCGGTGAAGACGTCGGGCGCCGTGCCGGCCACCATGCCCGTCTGAATGCCGTTCCAATAGTCGCCCCAACCGCTTTGGGTTATGTTGATCTTGATGTTGGGGTTCTTGGCCATGAAATCATCGGCACACTTCTGGTATGGCGGGAGTTGATTGGAATCCCACAGCCAGTACTCTAGCGTAACCGCTTCGCCACTGGGCGCAGCAGGCGCTGCTGCGGCTTCTCCGGCCGGGGCTGCCGCCGGTGTGGCCGCGCCGCCGCAGGCCGACAGGACGATGCTGAAGACGACCAGCAACGCCGTGAGCACAAACATTCTCTTCTTCATACTTCTTCTCCTGAATTGACAATGGTAACAAACAAATCGTCGAGCGAACCAACCTATATCAGGCAACCCAACCAGCGGTGCAAGGCGTAGCAGCACCGGCGGCCAGGGTAGACCTCACAGAAAGCATCTATTTAAACCCGGTGAACTGGATCGAGTCCAGAATCCGCCGGCCCAAGAACATGAAGATGATGAAGGTCGGGATAATGGCGAGCGTCGTACCGGCCATCAGTCCCGTCCAGTCTGGTGAGCCTTGGGGCGTCTGCGAGCGGAAGATACCCAGCGCCACAGTCAATACGCGCACATTGGCGTCGCTGCCGACGATCAGCGGCCATAAGTAGTTGTTCCAGGTGCCCATCAACGTAATGACGGCCAATGTCGTGAGCGCTGGAATCGTGATCGGCACCACCACATCGAAGAAGACCTTGGCTGTGCTGGCGCCATCGATCTTGGCCGCTTCCTCCACCTCACGGTTCACGCCCAGGTAGAACTGGCGCAAAAAGAAGACAGCAAAGGGTGTCATCAAAAAGGTGGGTGCGGCAATGCCGGCAAAGGTGTTCAGCAAGCCTAGCCCGCGGATGAGGATAAAGTTGGGAATCAGCGTGACGATGCCCGGCACCATCAACGCCGCAATGTAGATGGCAAACAACTGGTCGCGGAAGGGAAAGTTCAGCCGGGCAAAGGCGTAAGCCGCCATCGCGCAAAAACTCACTTGCCCCACCACCACGATCGCCGAAACAATGATCGAGTTGCGCAGGGCGAGCATAAAGTTGATCGACTGTCCCGACCCGCCCATCGCAACCGCAGTCTCAGCATCGACCAAGCCCAGCACGCGCGCGAAGTTGACCAGGGTGGGTTGCACCGGCAACAGCGAACTGGTGTCTATAAAGATCGCCTTTGAAGTGGTCAGTGCCGTGCGCACCATCCACCAAAAAGGAAAGAGTGTGACGAAAAGCAGCAGAGCCATGGCAATCCACGCAATGATCTTGCCCCAAGGAAACGCCCGGCGTGGTTTGTGTGCAGTCTGTAGTTGTGCCGTCATGACAATCATATCCTTTCTGTACCCGTCATCGTGGGGCACCAAGTTACATGTCGGACTCGCCGGAACGCATCAGGCGCATCTGCGCCATGCTCACCAGAATCAGCACCAGGAAGAGCACCACCGAGAGCGCTGTGGCATAGCCCATGTTGAAGCGCGAGAATGCCTGCTCGTAGATGTACCAGTTGAGCACTTTGGTGGCGTTCACCGGGCCGCCCTTGGTCGTGATCGCAATCGTGTCGAAGATCTGGAAAGAGCCGATCACCGAAGTTACAATCACAAAGACTAGCACTGGGCGTAGCAGCGGCACCGTGACTCTCCAGAACATCTTCCATTCCGAAGCGCCATCGATAGCAGCCGCCTCATATACCGACCCTGGGATTGACTGCAGACCGGCAAAGATCAGCAACGCCGTGTAGCCAACATACTCCCAGATGTTGATCATGGCGATCGACGGCATCGCAAACTGCGGCAAGTTGAGAAAGGGAATCATCGGTAGGCCAATAGACTGCAGCGCCACGTTTACGATGCCGAGGCTTGGGTCTAACAACCATAACCAGAGCAGGCCAACGACCACCGGCGGCATCAGCCACGGCAGGATGATGATGCCGCGGATCAACATCGATTGCGTCAGCCGGGACATCATCACCGCAATGATCATCGCTAGAATCGTCTGCAAAGGGATGTTGAGGAGAACGTAGTAGACCGTCACTCTAAAGGAATTGAGAAACTCCGGATCCTGGATCAGCTTGATGTAGTTCTCGATGCCAATAAACGTGGCGGGCCGCAAGAGATCCCAGTTCGTAAAGCTGATCCACACGCCACGCACCATCGGC